>OLOI01000001.1_pt1 | contig 370648 bp, 378 predicted proteins | sample 1672131 | NCBI WGS metagenome assembly OLOI01 (sample SAMEA3136651, study PRJEB25190) | human gut metagenome
TGTACGAGCGCAATGGCTGCGCCTAATATAGATGTTATCTATCGTACACTTTTATGATATGCGGTTCGTACATTCTGGCAAGAGCTACTTCTCAGACCTCTTCGAAGAACGGGTTGGTCCAAATAGTGCCCTTTCTGTCCCTATTGTTTCGAATATGGGAGATGAGCTTCAGCGGAATGGTCTCGTGGTCGTAGTCCTTGTAGTTCTCGGCAAGGAATCTGTCGATTTTGGCTTTGCTCCCGCGAACACCCCATATCGGAAGACCTTTGGTGGAAATCGTTTCGTAATCTTGCATCCAAGCTGCTGGATAGTCGACCCGATATGTTTGCCCATTTACTTTGATAGCAATGCGCACAATATTGCAGTCGTCGAGAGCATTCATGAGCGTTTCGCACTGGCTTTCATAGCAATCGGTGTGTTCTTCGAACTCTTTGATGTACCGTTTGACGCAATGCTGGACACAAAGCATGAATTTTACAGTTTCTTTGTCGAACAAGAGAGATTCTTTCATAGTCGCATATCTTTCGCCCCACCCGGTGGGATTAGCAAGAAAATCGACCTTGTCAATATCGCCAAAACGTTGAAGGAGGTTTGGGAAGTTGTCAAAGATAGTTCCGCAAGCAGAATTGCCTAGGGCATATTTCCTGACTGCAGGTTCGTAAGCCCTACGTTGGTAACGAGGGTCAAGAAGCTCGCGAGGCTTAATACATACAGTTGTGTCGAGATATGCCTCCAATTCTTCTGAAGCGGCAATGAGAATCTGTTCGTTCGTCGTATCCGTTTTGAATTTTGGGAACAATTCGTGGAGGGCTTCACTGGCAGAATATATTGTTTCACCGTCGACAATGTAACCCATGAAATCCAAAGAAGCGTTGGAGTGAAAATATCTGCCACTTATGTTGCGTTCCGGGTGGTATGTAAGCTGTACTTTACCATAAAGAACCTCAACATTGTGTTCTCCTTTTGCTGCAGGGGTTCGGACGAGGCGGCAATATTTTGCAATATCGTCAGATATGAAAATGTTGCCTTCCAAAAAGAAATCGGTTGGATTTTTGAGATAGTCTTTGAATGCTTTGAAGGTGATTTTTTGATGTACATGGAAACACTCCTATCTAAAGCTGTTATACAAAAAAGGGCAGACTTCCCAGAATAGGAAGCCTGCCCTTAATGCAGAAATATGAATTGTAATCAAGACCCAAAATATCAGTCATAAATGGTATCTATCATACAGTTACAAGTTTATGCAACTCGCATAATACGTCAACCATCACTCGGTATCGGCAACGCCCATATAGAGATGGTAGGTGGCGTTTGCCGTTTGGCAGACCCAGTGATTGTAGAACGAATTGTACGGCTCGGATGTGACGACATCTTCGTCCGCGTCATAAATAGCTGCTTCGCACCACGAAGGACCGTTCTTACGCGGGATGCAGCGCACATCCATGCACATACCATCGGCAAAGGTAACGGACTCGAACTCAATCTCATCCTGCTTTTTGCCTTCGTCGGTGTACTGCTTAATTTCGTTCATGCGCTCTTTGCTGATAACAAGGCGCTCGACAAAAACCTTACGAAAATTGGTGAGATTCTCATAGGTTGCGCAGATACGCATGATAGCGCTTGCCAGAGCAGAAGCTGAGCCCATATCGTAGCAGAGCGCCGTTTTGTTGAAGCTGCCAACTCCAAAACCCGTCCAGAAACCGCCCTCAAACAAATGGATGGAGGCGGCGCAGCAAGGACAGGCATCAGGTTTGCAAAGCTGGATTTCAAGCGTGCAGCCCTCGTACATACTATCTACCGCAACCCGGCAAATGTCAAAGTTTGCTTCTGAAGGAACTTCGCCGCTGCCGTCCCAATAGGTGGGGTTGTAGCGGGAAAGATACATCTCGGCAATCTGCCTTGCATCGCTCTCGGTCATACCGATGGATTGTTTAAGCATTCTTTATACCTCTTTTCAGATTGTCAGCGCATTTTAGATGCTGCTGGCATTATGTAGCCGGGTTGGTCCACAGAACCTTCTCTCCAGCCCGGATACGCGTGATACAATCGATTGGAAAAACGAAGACATCGAACATGTTGGTTCCCTTCTCAACCTGTTTGATGAGGTTGGGATGCTTGCAAACAAATCGCTGAGTGTCTTCCGGCTTTGCGAAGGCGCTGATACGAGTCACGGAGATTCCTTTCCTGCGCAGTACATCCGCATCGCGAATAAGGTGGCTGGGACAATCCACTTCGAGATGCTCACCCATTTTCTTGTCGTCAATATAGTCCATGACGAGAGTGACGACTTTATAAGGTTCGACCGCATCCATCATGCTTTTGCACACATTGGTGATGTCCTTAGGGTCTGCACTGTCGTGCTCATAAAACGTAAGGAATAGTTCCGACATCCTATCAATGGCAATCAGCCGGGCCATGTAATAAATTCTGGATGCCGTTCCGTTGCTTGCCGTAATGACAGAACTTGTCTCTTCAGCCCAATCCGATGGAGATGACAAATAGTGAATCACATCGTCATCGTTCAGAGGATACATAGTTCGAATCAGGTTGGAGAACTCATTGCATCGAGTTCCAAAAAGAAAGGCGGAGCAAGCATTGCGGACTGCTTTATCCACCGTATCCTTATCCTGAAACATTGCGGGGTCTGCCGGAATGTTCTTTCGGAACAGCGGAATACGGATACTGTCCAGTTTTTCGAAGACATCCATATCGTCGATGAAATCGCTGTTTTGAAGCAACTCTTTTATGGTTTTGGAGGCTAAGTAGATGGTTTTGCTATCTACAATGAAGCCGCCAAATTCCCATTTTGCGAATCGTGAAAAGGATGGCTTTTTCCCGTCCGACGAATCTCGGTCCTGAACCATCACATAGAGCGATTCAACTTGATGTTCCTTAACCAAAACCGGACGCTTGAAAAACGAGTAATAGTGAGAGAACACGATGTCATCGCTGCGTTTTGCGCCCTCAAAAAAGGTCATGGTCCAGTTTGAGAGAAAACGAATCAGTTCCTCAACAGTAAAAGTCAACATAGTTTATATTACCTCTTTAGATGGTCAGCACAGCAGAATCGAAGCTTTCCAGACAGTCACAACTCAAGAACAATTCAACCATTGTGATAGCTCCTTTGATATTTTCTTCAAAGACACCAAGGTCAGTGGTGGAACGACCCTCGCAGTCACCCTCCGTGGTGACATGCCAGAATTCGTAAGCTTTGTCGTAAGGTTTCTTAAATTCAGCCATTGTATTTCACCATTTTCTGTTTTCGTCCGATTCGTACATGAGTTCAAAAGATTCAGCTGGAACGATGAAAAGACTGTTTTTTTTGCCCTCCACCAGATATTCGTAGGGCATGATACGCATCACGTCATGGGTAAAGCTGTAAATGGTGACGCAGTTGTGGATGATATTATCCCTCACTTTCCAGCCAAGACCGGGATTTTCGGCAACCAGCTTCTTGATGTCCTTGAAGCTCTGCGCGTTTTCGGGGTCCCACTGGACCGCACGGATGCTGTTTCTTTTGTGATAATTAGCCATTGTGATTCTCCTTTTTTGTGTTGGGTATTTTATTATTTTTGGCGGGATTTTTTACAAAAATTGGTGGTCTACTAATTTACGTAAAAACAATTTCTTTGTTTTTGGAAACCTTAACGACCACGCGCTTATACAAGCAGCCGTTAGCAGTCAGCATTTCGCGCCCACAACAGTTACATTTTGCCATTGTCCGTCTCCCCTTTCAGAAGCTCGCGTGCATGGTCGAGGACTTCCTTTGCGACAGGCTTACCGCCTTCGTTCAGAGCGAGAAATACTTCCAGAACTTCCGCATGGGTTGTATTCTGGTCAAGTTCAGCAACACCAATGGGAGCATCCATGAACCAGTTCTTATCCTGCGGAGAAAGGTCATTGTAGAATACGCCCTTATACGGGAAGCGGTTTTCGTAGAAGGCAAGCAATGTCAACATACGCTGCTTGCCATCGACGATTTCGTAGTAGTTGCCATCGTCGTTTGTGCGATTAAAGGGCAACTGCTTGAAGACGAAACGACCAATTTCGCGCCCTGCGAAGATGCTGTCCAGCAGTTTCTCTCTGTCCTCCTCATCCCAAACGGAACCGCGTTGATAATCGGGGTTGAAATCAACGCCGAACAGGTAATGGAAGCTGAGTAGAGAGTACATGCTGCGATTTGAGTAGTGCAGACGGGATAGTGCAGAGTTGCGCTTTGCGAAATGCGTGTCTTTGTCGTCATCCAGCGGTCGAACACTCGTCCAAGCCCAGCAGGAATATTCGACATGGTCCTTGGTGGTGACGCGAATGAGATACATTGCGCCATCATCCATCACTTCTTCGACAACACAGTTAGGAAGATGTCCAACCTGCACCCTGTCTCCCACAGCAAAACGGTATGTGGGTGTGCCAGAGTTCTTTGCTGCGTTGCAGGCTTTCTCGTAAGAGTAGCTATCCGTTCCGCGTTTCTGCGGAGTTTTCTCCGGAATGATTTCTTTTGTGCGCTTTTTAGCCATTGTGATACCTCACTTTCTGTCATAGATGGCAAACAGGGCGACGGGGAGCAGTTTATCCGGCGCATAATCCGTGAAGGCAAAGATTTCGGCTTCATCAAAGTCGATGTATCCGCCTTCACAGGATTCCTCGCAGGTCTCATCCATCGCGTCGTTGTCTTCCAGGCCGAGCTTTTTCAGTTCTTTAAAGTATTCCTCGCGCATAGCATCGTGGGCCTTTTGACGGGAATCAAATTCCTGTGGAAGAACCTGCATGTACAGGTCGCCTGTCTTTCGGTCAATTGTAGATTTTGCAACAATAGTCATTTTTCAATACACTCCTTTTTGTTACGCAAAAGGGCGGGCTCCCAAGAAGGAAGTCCGCCCTCAAAGCGAAAATATGAACGGTTGTACGAAAGACAATGCTTTCACTGTGGATGTTATCTATCGTACAGTATTTATTGTACACGACTCGCACAGATATGCAAATGCCTTCGCTTAATCGTCGTAGAAAAAAGTATGCGTAAATTCGGGATGCCCGGCAAACACCTTTTCGACTACCTTGGGCAAATCATGGATATCATCCAGAACGAGCCGCCCTTGGCTGTCGCGATACGGTGCTACTGCTGCTGTTTCCTTTGCAAAATTGGAGTTGAACGTCTCTTCGCTGTCAAATTCCGGCATCAACGAAATTTCCGGGTTTCTGTCTCTCATCCGCACTTTCCATCTCCATATTTCCAATTGAGGTGCTTCTTGTTCTCCCACAGAACGCTATCACCGTAAGAGATACGGGTAAGCATCGAAAGAGGAATAAAGCTGCCATCGGAAGTCCCGGATTGCATGAGGAAGTACATCAATGCCTTCTCAATGCCGACATCGGCGTATTCGATAGGCAAAGATTTGTTTCGTACATTAGCTTCCGAAAAGAGCTTGTCAGCCGAGTACGGAACAATAAAGGTCTTCCCGCCAGCTTCCAGTTCAATGTCGATGCTTTCCATGATATGGGGTTTGACAGCGGTAGCAAGTTCTTTGTACCAACGCCAGAAACTGTCAGCGGGCTTGAGTCTACTGAATTCTACTTGTTTTTTGTACAGATATTCGAGAGAAATAAGGATTTTAACAAAGGAATCGGTAAACGCATAGCCTTTTTCTTTCGTCCATGCTTCATCTAAAGAACGGGTATTTGTAGCCGCCCATGTTTCCGGGTTGGCAAGATAGTTTTTGTATCCTGCATCCGTGATGTCATATTTCTCCATAATACCCTGTGCAACGCAGTCAATAGGTTCATCGAAGACGAATTCACGGATTGCAAAATTTGCGGCAAGGTCGATTTGTTTGCTGTTCAGAACCTTGCCGGGATTCGGTTCAACAATAGTGCGCAGATAGTTACCCCAGATGGTAGCAACATGCTCCTTGTCAATTGGGTCAGCATTCATGTCGAAAGCAACTTTCAGCTTATCGCTATCGGAATAGAGCTTTTCTCCATCAACGCAGTAGGCAACAAACTTATAGTCGGACCGTGCGTCAAAATCTGGCTCAGCATCGGTTTCTTCACCAAGAGAACGCATCATGTAGATGGCATAAACGCTGTGTGCGCCTGTTGCAATTAGAACTTTCAACAGACGGCAATAGCAATCAATGATGCTGCCGTTATAATCCGTAGTTTTGATGATGCCCTCTGCCGTTATAACTTCCGGCTGAGCCAGAAAGCGGTGAAAGACATCGGTTTCTAAGCGGTTCATAGAATCACTCCTAAATTTTTATTATCTATTATCTATTGTCTGCAATTCGCAAGTTTCTGCAACAAAAAATAGCAAAATAGCTGCCTTCTTTTTGCGGAAAGCAGCTATATATGGTTATTCGGATTTGTTCGTTGTGTTAGCAAGAATGTCAGGCATTTGAGATAGGTCGGTCAGAATGAAAGACTTTGGCTCATAGTGCCTGCCGTCGACATACTTGTCATACAGCTGTCTGCATTCTTCGTCAGAAAGCTGCAAATCGTCGTTGAGTTTTTGCTTTGCCATTGATTACATTTCCTCCAGAGCAAAATGTTACCCGTATAATACGGGTATACCGTTCATCCAAAAGTAGATGGTCCAACAATGACGCTTGCGGCTACTCAGAGGTGCTATATGGCTACTGAAAAGGCTGCTCATATTGCCTGCACCTCCCCGTCATCATAATAGTTCTCAATGTAGATGTGACCGGCGGTGTCCTGAACGACAGACGGGAATCGTACTTTGTTGCCTTCACGAGTCAAGAGCATAGCAGCGTAATCGGCAATAGGACCGACAATGCTCATGTTGAACTCTTGCTCATTGTTCTCGGTCAAGACCCGGCACATCTTCGTTACAGCAGCATAGATGTCATCATTGCGCTGAAGCTGTGCGTCCGAAAGCTCCACTTCTTTGTCAAGAGGAGAACCGTCTGGAATAGGCATAGGGTCTTCCGTCCAGCGACCGTCGTAGGATTCACCCACATGGTAGCCTTCCTTATCGTATTCCTCGACTCGGACACGATGGTCGTCCTGCCAGACACGCTCGATGATGCCGTCTTCGGAAATAGAAAGCGTCACCTGTTCGCCGTGGTTGTTGATGCCCATATAGGATGTATGGGACTTGCCAAATTCCTCAATCAGTTTGCGGCGAGATTCGATGCCGTCAAAGTGGGCAGCAAGCTCGTTGAGTCGGTTCTCATCAGACTGCGCCTCTTCATCGGTCAAATCCATGAGGCAACCGATTTTGCCACAATGCGGGCAGGCTTCGGTGTTGCTTTTTTCGTTGTAAATGATTTCAGGCTCGTCAAAAACGGCCATGCAGTTATTGCATCTTACTTTCATAGAAATTCCTCCTCTTGTTATCGATTGTTCGTGAAGTCAACGCTGTTACCGTAGCGGAGCCAAAGCTCGTACTGCACAGGTGTCATGCCGAAGATGCTGCGAAGCGTGCGTTTTGCAAAGCTGCCATCAGAATGATACTGAATGACATCAACATCGATACCGCTATAAGGCTGGGCGCTGCGATTGATTTTGTTTTTCTTGGACATGGTGTTTACCTCCTAAATTGGGTCCCAACAGAAAAAGCGACAAACTCTCCGAAAAGAGTCTGCCGCCGTTGGGAACAGAAATATGAATTGTGTACGACTGTATAATTACAGCAAGTAGAATGGTATCTATCGTACAGTATCTATTGTATTCGTCTCGCACATTCCTGCAAGAGCAAAAAAGAAAAAGCCGCCTACCCGAAGGCAGACGGCAAAATGGTATTAGTCTCGATTTTTCAGCATGAATACAAGCCGAATCGAGAAAAAATTGAGATTAGCAAGGCAAGGACCTGCCTCACCCTTCTCGTTGACATAGTAGAAAGTGTTCGGGTAATCCTCACAAGTTGTTCCCAACCAATAGGACGCAGGCATGATGTCATTGAAGGTATTGCCTATTCTCCGCATGATTCTGCCGTTGGGAGATGCGCAGCAAATCCAACGTTCACTCGGCAATCCAGCTCTTGCAGGACCAAAAAGCTCATTGTATGTAGGAAGACGCAGCCAGTCGTTGTTGTCGAATGGCATCATCTCTTTACGAATTTCTTCGGGGAAGAGGTTGATAACGACGCGGTTTAGATATTCCCGCATATCACTTGCATTGTATCCACCAACATTTGTCTTCTCATGGTTCATGGGAAAATGAACTTCATCAGGGTCGCAGAAAGGGTGGTTCGTACAGAACAGCATAGCACCTTTTTTGCGGCAAACTGCAGTAGCAGAGATATATTTCTGATTTGCAAGCTCAAACGAAAGTTGGTCGTTGAGACTAAACGGAACGAAATCCGTATATTGATTGACGACAGAAATGCCTTTGCTGAGGCTGATTACTGAGCGGGAGATGGTGAGATTCACTTTGCCTTCACCTCGGCCTCGTACGCTTCCACAGCGGCGTAATACTCGCTCAGCTTGATTTCTGTGGCGTAGTCAGGAATCGTGCCCTTGTCAGAGTAGAATTCGGAACAATAGTAACCATAGACATTGCCGTTTCCATCATCCCAGAGACTTGTGCGCAGATGCCCAACACCCGGAAAATCCATCCACCAAAAACGAGAGGCTTCGTATTTTTTGAGGTCAACTTTGGAAATAACCTCCTCGTGCCAGCACTGATTTTCGGTGGATTTTGCTTTGAACATGGAAAAGCCACTGCTGTCCTTGTTTTTAAGAAGCTGGCTGCGGAACTTTTCTTCTGTTTCAGGAGAAAGTTTGACTTCCAAACGCTTGCCAAGCATGATGCTATTGTTTCCTTCGCCGGGAAAATGAGCGTTAAGGAAAGCAGAAGCGAGTTCTGCAAACCGCTTTTTCTCAGCCTTCTGGATGAAATGGTTAGCATACAGCTCCGAGTCGGGGTTTACGGTAAATGCAATTTCCTTCATAGTTTTTACTCCTCAATACCCAAAATCCGACGTTCCTCAGGAGAAAGCTTTTTCAGGATTTTTTGCCGTTTTTCCTCTTCGCTCTCTTCTTCGGTAGAGATATTTACACTGCTAAATAAGCGCCCTTTATGAACATAGACGGGACGGTCTTTAAGCACCTCTTTGAAAGCTGCAACAATACCATCGTTGTCCATGTCCCAAGTGTTCGACCCGATATCGAAAGAAATTTCTACGGATTTGCGCTTGGGCGTCAAATCGAGAGCACGCGGGTCAATGGGACGAAAACACAAGGAATAATAGCACCGGTCTGCCAATGCCAGAGCAATCTCATCAATGTACCCCTCATAGATACCGAGTCTACTGACAGACCGCCCTTCGCAGTCGCCTTCCGTAGTAACTTCCCAGAATCCGTAGGCTTTCTTGTAAGATTCAGCAAGCTTTTTTGTCATCGTGAGTAACCTCCTTGTTATTGATTTTCTTGACAAACGGGAGCTTCGTTCCCTCAATGTCATCACAGAAATTCATGATAGTCTCGATGAAGCTCAAGAAGTTCGTCTTGTTCACAAGGCAAGGACTGCTTTTATAAAGCTGCCATACCTTGTCCTTGATGGCTTCCCAAGGCACACCGTTCTGGAAAACGATACCGTCGAAGGTGACGGTTCCGTTCTGCCCAAAGAGCTCCACGGTATCGCCAACCTTCAGAGCGGTGGCATTCTCGTCAAAGTAACCGGTGCGTTCACCGGTAATGGGATGTTTGATGGTCATGTGTTTATTCTCCCTTCCCAAGTTTGTCGGCACACAGCAAGTCGTTTGCTACTTTATCCATTACTTCTTCGACAGCACAGTTAGGAAGATGTCCAACCTTTTTAGCCATTGTTATTAACCCCCTTACGGATAAGGTTGCGCACTGCATCAGAGTACGCAATCTCATTGAATCTCTTGCGGACTGCAGAAAGGTTATTTTCAACAGGCTTTTCATCTTCAAAGAATGGGATAAACACGCCGAGCTCCGGACCTTCCGGGTCGGTATGAATTCCCAGAACGACCTCGCAATTCGGGTCAACCTTCTTGAACTCCGCGAGCAGGTTGTTAGAGAAAGCCTTGAGATTCAAGGCAAACTGCTCGGTTGCATCTTGTGCCTTCTGGCTTCGTTCGTCAATTTTTAGCACATCTGCAACAAATTGGTACGGATAGAGTGCCATGAGAAGGATGCCGCTCCTATTACAGATGCTGGCGGCATACTCATTTGTCTCATTGCATTCGCACTCCAGATTGGCATAGATGCTTTGGATGTGAAGAGGCAGTTCATCCTTTTCGTGTAGCACAATGCCAATATCACCGGGGAGATTTACTTCTCCGCAGGCATTGCACCAATAGAACATCACATTTTCACCATCTTTGTAGAGTTTCGACATGTCGATGACATTGCTTTCAGGGAAAAGATACTTCTTATCATTTCCCTCCTTCCCAAGCTCTTCGTCACGAAGCAAGTCGTTTGCCACTGCTACGGTATCACAGGTGTGGTAGCGTCCGCAGGTGTATTCGCACTGAGTCAATGTGGCGGAGCAACCGTTGATGCAGCCCATGAAGACATCCTTATTGCCGTTCTCGTCGGTGAAAATGCCGCCGGTCGCGGTGATGCTCTCAACATAGGGCAAGCACGGCTCGTCCGTGTCCTCACTCAAGTTCCAGACAATCTCCCAAAAGCTGATGAAGGTGTCATTGTACAAGAAAGAGGCGCGGTTACCGCTGTCTTTCCGAACCAGTTCTTCAAGGGCATCCCAAGGAACTTCATCTGTAATAAAGATGCCGAATGCGCCACAGGAAAAAACGATTTTTCCAATATGGCCGCAGATACGGACATAGTCTCCTACATGGAGTTCGTTGTCATTGGCATCGGTGAAACCTGTGTCGAAGCCTTTCTGTGCCATTTCATTTGCGTTAGTCATTTTAATACACTCCTTTTTAGAAATTGGTGTAAACAAAAAGCAGACTCATCCGAAGACGAATCTGCACATTGCTCACAGAACTATGAATTGTGCGAAAGAAACCTTCCGGGTTTAATGGTATCTATCGTACAACCATCATTTTATTCGGTTCGCAATAATTTGCAATAAAAATTTTAGGAGCAAGTACATTCTCCTTTTCTTACATTGTATATTTTATTTTATCTGATTCGCACAGACGCGCAAGGATGGCTTTTCACAAAAGAAAAAGTCGCCACCCACAAAAGGGCAGCGGCAAATATGGTATCAGTAATAGCATCCAATGTCGTCCCAGCAGTCGTCATAGCCGGGAATGAGCGAATTGCCGCGACCGAGCAGCGTGTGTGCGGTGTGGCAGAGCGGAAGGCATTCCCTCACGGCGTGCGGGTCACCCCAATCGTCATAGTGGTAAACGGTTCGAGTGACATCATACGCATTGATGCCAAGCTGCTTCTCGCCACCGAGCGCGTAGGCAATGGTCATCATTTCAACGATGCCACAGTCGGAAAGTTCTTCCTCAGAAGCAAGGCAGTGAACCCGCAGAAACTCCTTGAGGTCTTCGTAAAACGTCATCCCTTCGTCGGGATATTCGTAGCCGTAGAAACACTCATCCTGAATGGGATAATAGGCGTATTCCGCCATCTTGTCCTTTGCCTCGCATTCGCGGCGGTAAGTAGAGATGGAAAACGTCTTGGCGGGTGCCTTGTTTTTGCAGTTGCTGTAATGGCTGAGGGCATCGTAGTGGTAAGAACCACCGGAGAAGCCTTTACGCAGCCGAGACGGGGCATTCTTCTTGTCACATGTACCCGTAGCTTTGCAGAGCTCATAACGGTGCTTGGCTGCACGAAAGCTGTTTTTGCGCTTGTCACGGCGCTGCTTCTTCTGCCTCAGCTTTTTTGCGCGTTCGGCATCAACGCATTCGAGCCTTTTGCCGATGGTGTTGTTGAGTTTCCACATGGCATTGATATTGATAGTGTAATTGTCGTTCATGGTTTTCTCTCCTTCTTGGGTTGGATTTTTGTGTTTTTACTGAAATGCTTTCTGATATTCTGCTTCGGAAATCACTGTGACATCTTTCGGGAAATGCAGCTCATCGCCTTCGTCACCGGAATAGGTCCCATAAAGGTCTCCGCTGGTTGACACTTGCAAGTTGGCATCCGCATAAAAGGAGTTCGGGAAATCGAATCTCCAAAAAGCATTTGCACGCAGGTTGTCCTCATTGATATGAGCCATAACCTCATCCTTCCAGAGCTTGTAGGTTTTAGAGTTTTTCTTGAAACGGTAAAACCGGTCGCCGTTGTTGCCTTTAAAGACATACTGGCTATCGCCAAGCGTTCCTTTACAAAGCTGGTGGCTGAGTTCTTTTGCTTTTTCGGATGATAGTGTCATGACAAGAGACGGATAAAGCGTTGTCCAGACTTCGTGCTTGCCATTGCCAAAATGGTTTTTCATGAATTCGGAAATGTGCTTTTTGAGCTTTTTCCGTTCTGTGTTTTCGATAAAGAAGTTCTTGTACATAGCTGATTCCGGTTTAACCTTAAAGTAAGTTACAGGCATAATGCCCTCCTCCCTAACAATAAAAAAGCAGACCTCCCGTGAAAGGAAGTCTGCTTGTCGGATACAGAATTGTGAATTGTAAGACGGAAACCGTTGTGAATGGTATCTATCGTACAGTTCTAATTGTAATCGCTTCGCACGAATGTGCAACCACTTTTAGCCTAACATCGTTACATCGCCGTCAATAAACCAGATATGCTTCTTCCAGTTGGCAGCGTTCACGCCTTCCATTAGGCGAAATGCTGCGGTCGGCGGAATGCGGCAAGGTTCAAACGACATTTCTGCGCACTGGGTAAGCCCGTACTCATGCAGAGCGTAACCCGGCAAGGAATTGTCAAGGTTGAACCAACGGCGACGCGGCACATAACCACGAATCTCGCGTTGCTCTTCCATGTATTTCTTGCTGTATGCGTGAATCGCACGGAGCAACTGGCACAGAGGACAGGTGTTCACCATGGCGGTATCTTCATACTGATACACCACGAAGCGGTACATATTGTATTGGCGCGTTGTCAGAACGATGCCAAGGTATTTCTTTGCCATAGCATTCTCCTTTAGTGCCGCTGATAGGCAGTACCACTATCAAGCTCATAGATAAGTTCGAAGGTCTCAGGCGGTACACTGAAAAGGCTGTCTCTTTTACCTTCAACGAGATAGTGGTATGGATGGAGGCTCAGTTCTTGCTGACCAAAGCAGTTACAGATGATGACATTATTGGAGAGAATATTATCGCTGACTTTCCAGCCGAGACGGGGGTTATCTTTCACAAGTGCTTTGATGTTTTCAAGGCTCTGCTTGTCTTCGGGGTCCCACTGGACCGCACAAATGCAATTTCTGGTTTGGTAGATAGCCATTACGATGGCTCCTTTCTTGGCTTAGATTCGTTCGAAAAACTTCAGCATTTCCAGATTGGCAGCCTCAGAATAGGGCTTGCCGGGGTATCTGGCAGCGAAGCTCTCTTTGGTGAAAGGCGTATGTGTGATATATGTCTTACATTTGATTCGTTTGTGTGCCAATAAGTTACTGAACCGTTTCGTATCTTTCTTTTGCGAATCGGAAATACCGGTCACAAGGAAGCACGGCGGGAGCATTTTGGCATATGTTTTGGGAGATACATAAGATGCATAGCTCGTTTTTTTCCAATCTTTTTCCATGAGATACGGTGTAATAGCTGCTGTTTTTCCGTCAGTGAGCGTAAAGATTCCATTTTGCAGGCACATTGCCCGAAAGGAAAATTTTGCATTTTGAGGAATGTTGAACGGCAATTCGTCATCTAAATGACGCATGGAAACCGGATGCCAAATGAGAGCGTAGGTCAAGCACGCAAGTGCCGCACCTGCACCATCGCCCACAAGGTACATCTTGGATTTGTCGCCATCATAATTGTCGGCGAGACGGTCGATAGCCTCAAATGCCTTGAGAATATCTCCGATTTGCCCAAAAAGGTTCGTTTCGGGGATGGGAGTATATTCCGGAATAAAGGTCAGATACCCGTGCTCGGCGCACCATGCACCAAAGCACTTGTTTTGTTCGCTTCGTCCCGCAACAAATCCACCACCGTAAATGTCGATGATAACAGGAAACTTTTCCCCATCTTCTTTATGCTTTGGCACAAAAACTGAGATAGGAAGATGGTTGTTGTGATAGCCCGTAAGGATGTGGTGGGTGATTCGCTTATCATTCCCCACCCCTGCGGCCGCCGCATTGAGTGGCGGCAGTTTATTGATGAATTTCTGTATCTCCCGCTCCTTTCGAAGCGCATAGTGGTTGATATTCACAAGTTATTCCTCCTCGTCTTCGTTTGGATAATCGTCTACCTCACTGTCAATAAGGTACTCATCCCAGTCCTTCTCGATGACGGAGCCATAGGCTTTCTCATACTGTTCTGTAAGTCGCTGCAGAATCGCATTGTGCTGACCCCACGTCAAAGCAACTTCCAACTCGAAATCATCGTCATCGGTGGAGTTGTTACAGTAGTACAGGTACATTTTGACTTTGGTATCGTAGGTGTCTTTGCTCGGATACCAGCTAAGATACAGGTTGACCCAATCACCATTGTCGGTTTTGCATACATCAAAGCCAAAAACCTTGTCGACATCGAAGCTGATGGGAATGTAAACTTCAACATGGTCATCCTCAAACATCAGTTCGTTGCTTTTATCGAGCGTGAATGTAAGAAGCTCAGCAAGGTCTTTGACAGTGACTTTGCCTTGATTCTTCAGATTTTTGATATACTCTTCGCGTGTCATAGAGTTTTACTCCTCTCAGCGTTTGCAGCGGTAGAAGAAGACTAACATTTCAGTGTTTGCCATTTCGCCCCATGCCGTTTCCGGATGGAGTGCAGCATAGGCATGGTCTGCTCCCTTGTCGTTGCTGAACACATACCTGTGAGTACGGCTGTCCTTTTCGAGCAGTTCGTTAAACTGCATTGTCTGCTTCTTTAAGAAGTCATCCTTGCCAGAGCAAAGGAAGCACTGGGGCAGCAGCTTGGAGTAGAATTCCGGTTTGATAACGGCGGCGTAATCTTTTTTGCGCCAGTCTCTCTCCATGTAGCTGTCAGCCAACAGGCCAACTTTTCCTTTGTAGATATAGAACATCCCGCTCTGGAACGCCATAGCGCCCACGCGGAGTGTCTGTACCTTATGAGGAATACGTCTGTCAAGGCGGCTGATGACTGTCTGCATCTCTGCGGGATTATGCATCGCAGCGACTGCCATAGATGCCAAGAAAGCACCGGCACTGTCGGCCACGACGAACAAGTTCCGCACATCGCCACCGAATTCCGAGGCGCGGTCTTCGATGACAGTGAAAGCTTCCAGAACATCCGAAATTTGCCCAAAAATGTTCGTTTCTGGGACGAGACGATAGTCTGGAGCAAACACCAGATAGCCGTTCTGCGCCATTCGGATGCAAAAGTTGCGGTTCTGCTCTTTCCGCCCCGCAATCAGCCCGCCGCCATGAATGTCGACGAGGACCGGCAGCGGCTCATCAGAAACTGCGGCAGGTGCAAAGACATCCATCGTCAGGCCGAGGCTCTTGCGTACGGAGATTGTTTTGATTGTCACATTGTCAGCGTCTTTCAGAACAGGCTGCTCACGGATGATTTGCTCAACGTGAACACGCTCTTTTTTAGACGCATACTGAATAAGATTCATGAGTTTACTCTCCTTCGGTAATGAAACAAAAAATGCAGTTGAAGTTCTTTTTACAGAAACAACAACTGCGGTGGATAGATGTGCGTGTCAGTGCATATCGAAGACATACTCTGTACCGATGACGGTTTTCACAAGAATGTTGCCTCCGACGATGCCGATACGCTGAATCGGTGCGGTTGTTAACTTACATTGAGTTTCAGCATCACCAACAACAAACACCATTGGTTGTCCGTTGCTAATGTGAAGTTTTCCTTTGTGCCCCAGTACATACTGAAGTCGTTTGTCGTTGTTGCTGGTGCTTTTTAATGTGCAGTCTCTTTGGATACGCATAATGCGGTTCCCTTTCGCGGCTTACATTGCAGCATCCGGTGAGCGGTCAAGAACATCGTTGAAGCGATTATCGAGGCAGCGGTCATTTTCGTCACGCTCCGGGTACACGAAATCGCCTTCGTCTTCTGCCGCATCGCCGAGATTGTCCATCATAGTGAGGATACCTTCCATCCAGTTGGCAGCGCGACCAAACATGCCGTTTTCCTGCTCTTTGTTTCGATGCAGGTAATCGGTGATGTTCTGAAGTGCCATCTTTTCCTGATAGAAAGTATCCCAGTCTACAGCGCCGAGAGTTTCGAGGTATGCGTTGTCAGTTGTTTTGTCCATGTTGTTACACTCCTAAAAACATATAATTTGTACTTTTCAGATGCAACAAAGTGTGTTTTAGAGTTCAATTTCAAACAAAAAGCAGACTTGCCTATTACTAGGGAAGTCTGCCAAAAGTTCAGAACTGTGAAAACTAAATAGTGTTTTGCTTGGTATCTGTAGTACACTTACCATAATATGCAGTTCGCACAGATACGCAAGGATTTATTTTAGGTTGTGCTGGATGTTGTTTCTGATTTGGAAGAAGCCGCATTGTCCTCCGTAACCTCAGAAGAGGAATCAGCTGCGGAATCCGCATTTTCACTGTCAGGTGTGGTTTCAGTTACCGAATCGTCATTATTGGATTGTGTTTTTGCATTCGCTGCTGATTCTGATGCAGGTTCCGTTTCAATTACAGGAACTTTTGAAGCAGGAACTTCTGCGTATAGACCAATCAAGCGGATAGGAGCATCGCCATAGCCAAGATAGCCCCAGAAGAAATTGTTGGTGCTTTCTTTGATATAGTCAGTGCCGGTAAGAATCGGGAATTCATAGATTTCGTCGATGGCAGTGCCGAGAACATCCGGATTACTAAAATCGTCAGAGCAAGCAGCAGCAATCGTACATTTTTCGAAATTCCAGATAAGATAGAAGTGTTTAGCTCCGTTGCCTTTATCATATTCTGCATCGCGGAATTCTTCAAACGACCCATACTGTACTCCATCTACATTGTCGGCCCAGTACAAACCAGATGGTGTGCCAAATGTAGAGTATAGGAAATTGATTTGGTCTTTTGGTGTTCCCTCTTCCGGATATCCCGCAAATTCGTCCGGTGTTGCGGAAGAGCAATACAAACCATTGTCAAAAGCTTCCCCAAATGTCAGATTATTTTCAATCGCTAAAGCATCATTGAGAATATCAGTCGGGTAGTCGCCGTTGTATCCAATCTGGTAGTAAAACGCCTGTCCCCCGTCCAAGCCTTTCGTATGCAGGCAGAAATCTGTAACGCTCGTATCAGAAGAAGCATCCGAAGAATTACTTGTAGGAGTAGTAGTATCGTCCAGAACAGATAGTGTCATGTTCATGCGAACATTGACAGGAGTGTCTTTGAGGTCTTCTACAGAAACATCGGAAAGTTGGATGCTTCCCCCACTTGCATTAGAGAACAAGCCGTCAATGTGCTGACCGTCCTCATATGTCAGCGGGTTTTCGCCAAGCGGTAAGCCATCCACCCATGTAATAACAGGTGCAGGAAGTGTTCCAACAGCAAAATCCGGAAGATTATCAAGCAACGACCAACGGTCAATAGGTGCAGCAGTCGGTTTCGGTGTAGGAGCAGGTGTTTCTTCCGGCTGTGTCGCAGATGCTGCGGCAATGGCTGCTTTGCGAGCTTGAATTTCTTGAGATGCACAGCCTGTGAGAAGCACAGAGGTTGCCATCAATAAAGCTGCGAATGAAACAACTTTTCTATGTGTTTGCACTTTTGCGCTCTCCTCTCAGTTTTTCTTTGTTAAGCGTTTGCGTTCTGCCTTGCCAATAAGAGCAAGCCCAATAGCGCCAACTGCCATCAATGCGAAGCCACATCCAAAGATGCACCCTGCATAATGGAGCATATCTATCCATGTCATAGCTTTCACAACAGTAGCAATAGCGCAAGCAATAAGGCTGATGATACCGGCTATATAAAGAATAAGTCCTGTGCTGGAAATTTTTTCGAGTAATGTTTCGATGCGCTTCAAGGTGGCTCACATCCTTTCGATAAATTTAATTTTACTCAATTCGCAAGTTTCTGCAACAAAATATTTTGAGGCAAAAAGAAAAAGCCGTCTACCAAATGGCAGACGGCGTGAATGGGTTTATTGCGGTGTGTCGGGAGAGTCTTTTTTGCTTCGCTGTTCGATTTCATACCATTCGATGATGGAAGCAGGACCAAATGCCCAAAGAGTATCATCTGGTTCGGATAGCTTTTGCGCCACATCACTTTCAAGAAATTGTGCGCACATATCGGAATATTCGATGTTATACTTTTTAGACAAGTCTTCAATGGTCATGGCAAGAACATTGTCTACGCTAAGGCTCTGTTGATATTGTTTTAAAGTAGACATACTTCGTCACTCCCCAAAAACTTCAGATGAGATATGGCGCTTTCGCTGCGAAATACCCACTGGTCTTCAAACTTGTTTGGAATTAAAAAGTGCAAGCACAGACTGTCTGCTTCTTCAGAACCAATTTCGCCATATTGCCCATTGATATAGGTGAAAATTGTTGGACCTGTACGGTCATCAGCAATTTTGCCAATCATTATATCATATGGCATATACATGGGAATTAGTTCTTGAAATACATCGCGACGTCTATGTGCGACGACACAATGTAGCCATTCTCGATTTGCTTCTGCGAATTCATGTGTTTTTAGCTGTTTCAACAGTGTGACATCAAACTCAAATTTGTTGATATATCCGGTGGTTTTCTTCTCGTCAATGAATTTCTCCATCTTTGCTTTTCTTAAAGATGTTTTAACAAATCGTCGTGCTTGAATGTAAGAAGATGTGAGGTAAAAGCCTTTACCGAAATCTCGATTGTCACTGCACAATTCAAGATTCGGTTCATTTACTACACAATAACTCGTATGATAGAGAATTACTTTGTTTTCCATTTTGGCTTTTCCCCTTCTATCATTTGGAAGAGGTCCTCAAGGACACCCTCGTCGCCGTAGAGATGAAACGAATCATAGCATTCTTTAATTTTCAAGAACAAATTGTTTTTCTTAAAAATTGCAAGAATTTCTTTTGGTGTTGCATCCCACTTTTCACAGGCGAGGTGGTACAGGCGGACCTGCATATAGATAATTTCGTGGTCGGAATATCTTTGCTCTTTCATTGCACAAGCCCTCCTCTCGGCGCTTGTATTATACCACATTTCGTAAAAATAATCAATTACACAAAAAGCCGCTTGCTCCGAAAAGCAGGCGGCTAGTGTCATTATTGGTTAGGCTTTCTTGTCAGGGATGTTCTTGTCAACCTCAACAGCAAAGCTGTAATGAGGCATCTTTGCCACATCTCCCTTCGCGGCAACCCAGGCGTCCTTGAAATCCTTGTTGTTCATGGACTGGATAAGGGTATTCAGCTCATCGCAGGTGTGCTTGAGCATCGGACCGATTTTGGGGCAGTACATGGTAGCAGAAACAGGCTGGCAGCCCTGAGCAACCATGCCATCCCAGTGCGTGCGAAGCTCTGCGACAGCCTTCAGGTTTGCGGTAGCCGACATGAAGTCGTGGATGACACAATGGTCATTGTCCAGATACTCCAGAACATCGATACGCGTACGATTGGCATACACGGGGAACTGCAGCTCAACCTTGTTGCCGGTGCTGTTCTCAAGGTTTTCCGCAAACTTCTTTGCATAGACCTCAAGAGGGCAAGAAGAGTCTTCAACCAGAGATGCCTCAGACTTGATAGCGTCGAAGATAGCACGCCACCCATTATCGCTCAAGTCGATGTTGGACTTGTTGGGCAACGTGTTCAAGAATCCGCGCGGCAGGTCAGAGATATCGATGGCAACAGTACCAACAAAATGGTTGAAGGACGGATGACGGGCACGGTCCCAGATGGTATCCAACTGAGCAGTTGCAATGACGCGGTTGCCGAGCTGGATGTCAACGCCCTGCGTTGCCATGTTGCCCTGATAGTAGTGCTTCAGGCTGTAACCGCCCGTGACAGCGCCCTTCTGGGTGGCAACGATGTCCATCAAACCGACATCAACGGTCAACGGGATAGTGTGACCATCGTAATCGACATTGATGTAGCGGGTATCCCCCTTCGTCTTGTAACGCGGGAAGATTGGCTTCACAAAGACATCGCAAACCTTTCCGTTCGCCATCTGATAATCGGGAATCAGAATGCGGGCGGGTGCAATACCGGAATCATCGGGTGCTAAGTAATTGCGGTACTTGACGCCAAAGTGCTCTGCAAGAGAGCGACGAATGATATTGGTGTTGCGAACCAAGCTGGGAGAGCAAGTGCCAGAGGTGGTGAGCATAGTGCTCGCCGTGCTCTTGTCCATCTCAACATAGATGATGGTGGACGGGGCACCGAGGCTCTTGTAGGCATCACGCATCACGATGCTCTCCAGAGGAATTTCCTTCTGCTCGGTAATCTCCATCGTGGTGGAGAAAGGACCGTCGATGCGATGGTAGGTCTTCTCGCCCGGTTTACGCGTGGCGATAAACCACGGGTACTTGTTGCGAGTGGCGACCAGCAGGAAGTTGTTCAAACCAACGCCGTGGATGCACAGAGGACCCTCATCAGTGTGGCGGGAACCAAGCTGAACGCTTTCTTCGAGACGCTCGATGGTCATGCCTTTGCCCCAATCAGCAAAAATCAGGGCAAGCATACCCTTTACAGAACCCTCTTCAACAGCAACCAGCGAATTGATGGGACCTTTGCTGTTGGAGATTGTGTTGTCCACAATCTCACAGGCAGCACTGCTCATCGGTAGGTTCTGTTTGGAGAGGGCATTGAAATAGTTGTCGGTAATGCCGACATGAATTTTTGTGGTGGTATTTTTCTTCATAATAAAGCCCCGTTTCGTGGGGCAGACGCGCTACTCTTGAAATCATCTCCATAGCGTGCCCCATAAAACGGAGCGTATGTTGTTATTCTTCTTTTTTCTCTGTCTTGCACTTGGTTTTAACATATTCGGTGACTGTATTTTTTAGCACACCTTTGATGTCAACTGCAGACAGAAAACTTTCTGCCAACGCTTTGACATGGACATATCTTCCGGCAAAGCGCTTTAGCAGAAAAGCAGCCGTTACAAATGCTGTGACAACACATATAGCAAATATCGCATACTTGCTAAGGCTAATTTTCTCGGTCAAAAACGCGAGCAGAGCACCATCTTTACTCAGCAACACCTAAAGAATACCGCTGATAGCTCCGCCGATATCGGTGGCAATTTCTTTGGCTTTATCTTCATGGTTGCCAATAAAAGTGTCTACTCGCTAAACTATGGCTTCAAAAAATCTTTTAATCATAAGAGAGGTCTCCCTTCGAATTTTTGTATTTTTGTTTGGTGATATATTTTAATGCACTATCGCGGCGGTACGCGGCTGAGATGTGTATTTAATAAGTGCCTTGTTGTGGGCACTAAGTTTCGCATTAACGCAGCGTGTACGTGCTGATTACAGCAGTTGATATCTATTCAAATCACCGTATCGTGGTGTTCAACGTGCGAACCTTATGCCGCAATTTTACCTTTGTCCGAAAAAGAAAAAGGACAGGCACTCTGAGAGTGTCCGCCCTTTTGGATGGAATGTGAATGGCAAGGATAATTGGTATCTATTGTTCGTTCTCTATTGTATGCAGTTCGCAAGCGCCGTCAACAACTTTTTTGCAAAAAAAGAAAGCCACCCGCCAAAAGGCGAGCGGCTTAGCAAACCTGACAGTCCCTTCAATTTTGCTTCATACTGCAGCTAGAAGCAACCTTGGATAAGACCATCGGGCTTGGGTGCTTAAAGGGCAATCAAGCCCTAAAATATGTAATGGATACGCACGAAGCGCACCTCCTTTTGAAATAGTATCTATACAAATTGCTCTTACGCGGCGGAACGCGGCGGGAACGTCTATGTTTAATGCACTATCGTGGCGACACACGGCTGAGATATGTATTTAATAAGTACCTTGTTGTTGGTACTAAGTTTCGCATTAACGCAGCGTGTACGTCTGCCGAGACAGAAAATCTATTCAAAACACCGTGTCGTGGTGTTAACGTGCCAAAGCAAAACTGCGCTTGCTGTCCTCATATGCCCAGTAAAGATTCAGAAAATCCGTCTTTTTGGGGCATTGGAGCTTTTCGGCAATTTCGTTGACCAGTACATGTCCTTCATCATGCGCAGAAAGATGGAATACAGCTTTTGCGCTTCTTCCGTTGACGCCAAACTCGGCCAAGTGTTGTGCCATAACGCGCTCCTGCACACGGCAAAGGGCGTCATCAATGGTAACAACATCTTTAGAGCGGGATGCAACATACCCACTGTTTACCCAGAGATATTCGTAGAAGTGTTCGAGGGTATTACCGCTCACATCATCTGTGGATACATTCAGGATGGGAATCTCGTTGTGGTCACATAGGCAAATCAAGAAGATTACGAAGGTACACATAGTATTCCCATTCAAGCTCTTCGAGCTCCCACATCGCTTCCGTATTTCCTTCATGGATTTCATTCATGATATTCATAACTTCAGCCCTCCTTAAAGGCAATTCTAATGATTTGTTTACGGAACGCATTAACGCAGCGCGTACGTGCAAAACCTTGCAAGGGTGTGACGAATAAGCTATCCCTCCTTCGGTGATAGGTATGTTGAAACGAATTTATATAAACGCAGAAATATCTGCGAAAAGCCTCAAAAAGAAAAAGGGCAGACACTCATACAGAGTGTCCGCCCTAATCAAAGAGAGGAATGTGAAACCAAGGAAAGTAAAAAGTGGTATCTATCGTTCGCTTTCTATTGTATGCCGTTCGCAATCCTCGTCAACACTTTTTTGCAAAAAAAGCCGCCCACCCGAAGGCAGACGGCTTATCGTCATATAGTCTTAAACTTGCGGCAGCAATTCGTCATGGCGCGGATGCGCACCAAGTCGATTTCGATTGCCAGCGCATTGATGGCTTCATACAAGGCATAAACAGCCATTGCGGGAACCGCAACGAACAGTATGATGGTGGATTTGATAATTTTCATTTGTCTGGACACTTCCTTTTCATGTGTTAAGGCGGAAACGGGATTTGCAGAGCATGCTAGAACAGAATGGATAATAAGTTCTGCAATTTCTTTTGCAAAGTTTGAACCATAAGGGTGAACGGCTGGAAATGCTATCTATGTAAAAAGACAACTGAGTTTTGCGTTCAATAGGATTGAGCTACTCTATTAAGGAGATTGCTTTACTCTGTCAGCAGAATCTGCAGACGAGCGTTGAACTCCTTCATGTCGGCGCTTTCCTCGGCTGCAGCGAGTACACGCGGATACATTTCGGGATTCATCGTCTTCAGAGAGTTGATGACGGAGAGCAGGAAAGGATTCTTCAAAGCTTTTCTTTGTAAGGATTGAACTTAGTAGCTGATGGCGCTTGCGCGATGACCTTTCAGTGTGCCGTTGTTGAACTGGGTCATGCGGGCATGTTTCAGAACAAATCCGTCTTCAAACCGAACATCAACAGCATTTGTGCTGATGATACGAACGATGGTTGCTTTTGAGCCATCATTCATTGTTTTCGTCATGAGCCCGTTATATTCGAACCCAAGGTTGTTGGAGATGGATTTGTGGTGAGCACAGCAGGGGCAAGTGTGGATGCCGTTGTTGATGCAACGGACAAGAGAATCCACATGAGTGATGTATTCCTCACCGCAATCGGGGCATACAACGACGACCTTCTTGCAGCTATTGGCGCTTACTTCACGCGGGGAGAAAGCGTTTTTGTCGCTCCACATTTTTGCCACAGCAGGAGAGGTGGTTGCCAAGTCATTGATTCCGGGAACAACTTTCATGCCACGGCATACAGGGCAAGTGAAGGTCCCGCTTTTGACGCTTTTGACCAAAGAGATGATACTGGTTGTGTACTCTGCATGACAGTCAGGGCACACAACAATCACCTTTTTGGGGCTGTCGCAGCGAACTTCGTCGGGGCGAATTGTGTTTTTGGGACTCCACATAGCAGCAACTTTAGGGTACTTGGTAGCCAAATCGTTGACTCCGAGAACGAGCTTTTTGCGGTGATGCGTTTCAGGTTTGGATGCATCAACATCCTTATGGGCTTTGACTTTTTTGAATCTGCAAGCAGGGCAGGCCGTTTCGCCGCGCTGTGCAAATTTAACGAGGTTTGCTTTTGTGGTTGTGTATTCGCAACCGCAATCAGGGCAAATGGCGATGACTTTTTCGTTCATGTTCGTGTTATTTATGATAGTTTAAGGGTGCTGCTCTTGATGTTATCTCCACAGCGGTGTGTCCGTTTTTGCAAAATAAAAAAGGACAGCCTCAAAAGAGGACTGTCCTTGCAAAAACGGAATGTTAAAAATGAAAAGTGAAATGGTATCTTTGGTACATCACCTATCATACGCAGTTCGCAAGTTCCGTCAACTACAACTTGCACGGAATGTTACACGCGTGCAAGTTTATTTTGAGATACACAAAATACACGATATTTCGTATAAAATATAAATGTGCGTGGGATAAAACCAGTAGAAAAGCTGTTTGCAGCCTTTTCCTTTTTGCTCGTTGTACATAAGGAAGATGAATACCGTGAAGATGCTGAACCAATGCCAGTAAGATATGTCTGTAAGCATTTGGCTCCATGCGAAAGTTGGGTCAGTAACTGCTGACACCCAACCTCTGAAAAGGACTTGCATGATAAAAGAGGAAATTACGAATGCAACAGCTTGCACTTTTCGGTTTTCTTTGAAAGCGTATAAGACAATGCCTGTTATGATATACGGTAATCCTCCATCTACAAGATAAATCATGTTTGGTAGAAAGGTGTGGTTGAAAAATATAAACAGGTGAGAGGTTGAATTACGCATTGTGAATCCTCTTGCAATGAGTGCGTAGCAAAACGGTGCAAAGCTGAAGAAAAAACCTTTTATGTAATATCCGGCTTTCATCCAGTCTATTCCTTGCCAAACAATACACAAAATGACGAGGTTGAGAAGAATGCCGTTGATGGGATAGAATCCATCACTGCGTACGAAGACACCGTGATAAGACATCCGGTGGTATATGAATCCCATTGCCGCAGCAAGGACATATATGCGTAAGAAGTATTTCGTTCTGGAACGCGTATGTCTGAACCCCTCTATCATACAGAACAAAAATAAGTAGGCGGATAATCGTCCAATTATGAAAAATACTTCCGGGATAGCTCCGGTAAATTCAAAGAAGTAATGAATGTGGTCAATCAGCATGAACAGCAGAGCTAAAAACTTTAACTGTGTGCCGTCCAATGAGAATCGTTTTGTCATGGTGGCCCTCCTGTATTTTTCTCTAATTATCCTTGTTTCGCAATAAAAAGCAAAAAAGCCACTCACCCTGTGGGTGGGGGGTGAACAGCAAATAAGATGAAAACAGTTATTGATATTATATTTTTTGAGTATCTAAAACTTCTTTCAATGTCATACTGCTGATACCAGCAAATTCTACGGCAGAAGCAGCCCAGAAGAAATCGCTGGCGTGGCACTCGTCGTATATTGGGTCAAATTTATTGCATTCGGTTTGGATGATTAAAAATTCTTCTTGGGAGAATTGTTGAAAAGAAATTTTTGTGTGACTTTCTACATAATCTTTAATTCCGTCAATCATGATTACGAATCCGATGCTTAGGGATTCGGAAGACAAATCGTCTCCATAAGTGTCGAAAGAAAACCCATAATGAGATTCAAAAGTTGCACTTTTTGTACCTGTGTACTCATTTTCAAGAAAATCCTCAACAGACTAATTCAAAGAAATTTTCCCTTGTTCTACTAACGCACCAGAATAATCATATGGGCAGCCGACGTATCGCCACTCGAAATGCGGAGGAATTGGGTCTAATTGACCTACTATATACTCCAAAAGCTGTTTCTGAATTTCATCCTTTCGAGCAAGAAAAAGAGAGTTTACATATTCCGCAATTTCAGGTTCGTTGTTTTTAATGTAATCAATGCACTTTTGCATATTCTCCGTGATTGGAACGTCGTGATGAATTATTTCAAACACCTTCTTTTTTGAAATCTATTATTTATTGTACGCAATTCGCACATTATATCAACAAAAAACCGCCCACCCCGTGAAGGGTGGACGGCAAGTAGGTCATGGTTTAATATACAAGGATGTTCCCTTGAACGGATTCAAGAGGTCGGGCTTATACTTGGTGCGGACATACTCTGCGATTTCAGCGTCCGGCATGGTGTTCAGAATATCAAGCCAGCATTCGGCATTGATTCCCATAAGACCACCCATGCCAAGTGCATTTTCACAGAGCTTAATGTCAGAGGCAAATGCGCTGTGAAATTCACAGGACTCCGCAGCCTTAACGATGCGGTCAAAGTCGTACATACCGAGACCTCCTCTCACAGGCACATTGCTTTAAGGTCATCCTCACTCAGAACGGGCACGCCCAGAGCGTTTGCCTTATCGAGCTTGGAACCGGCAGCTTCACCTGCAACGAGATAGCTCGTCTTCTTGGAGACACTTCCGGAGACTTTTCCGCCATGCGCTTCGATATAAGTCTTAGCTTCATCGCGGCTCATGGAAGGCAGTGTACCGGTAATAACGAATGTCTTGCCAGCGAGCGGCGCAGACTCATCATTGGCACCTGCCGGAGCATGATAGTCAAGATTAACACCGGCATCATGCAAGGTATTGACTTCCTGCTTAAACTCCGCGTTGGAAAGCATCGCATCGAGTGCAGCATAGATAGCGTCAGAAAAGCCGGGAATGTTGTACTCTTTGATGGTATCTACATTGAGCGTGGACAGTGTCAGAAGGTTGCCGTTCGTAGCCTTGCACTGAGTAAACAGCGCACGAGCAACATGACCGCCGATGAGACGGTAGCCAAGACCCTTGAGGACGCGGTCGGCATTCTGCTCCTTGGACTTTTCGATGGCAGCAAGAACCTTCTTGGCAATCTTCGCGCCATACATGTCGGTCAGTTCACCTTCCTCCTCATAGAGCCTATACAGGTCAACGGGGTTCTCAATGAACCGGCTGTCAACCAAGTCCTGAATCATCTGAGGACCAAGTCCCTTGATGTCCATGCAGGGTTTTGAGGCAAAGTGAATGACACGATTCACGGTCTTTGCAGGGCAGGTGTCGTTCGTGCAGTACAGGTCCACAGAACCGTTGACGGGCGCGATAGGCGCACCGCAAACGGGGCAGACCTGCTTTGCCATGTCATAAGGCACAGCGTCTGCAGGACGCTTTTCCAACTCCACCATTGTGATTTTCGGGATGATGTCGCCGGATTTGTGCAGGACGATAGTATCGCCGATGCGGATGTCCAGCGCCTTGATGAAGTTGGCATTGTTGAGCGTTGCACGCTCCACACGGGTTCCGGCAAGCTGCACGGGGTCAAAGACCGCGACAGGAGTGACACGACCAGTACGACCTGTCTGCAACTGAATGCTGCGCAGGATAGTCCCCTTTTCTTCGGCGGGATACTTGAAAGCAATAGCCCACTTAGGAGTTTTGGTCCGCTCACCCATCTTTTTGCGGATGTCGATTTCGTCTACCTTGATGACAGCGCCATCAATTGGATAATCGATATCATACCGATGCTCCCCGATATCGCGGATAGCGGCGAGGATACTGTTGGTGTCATTGCAATGCGCGTAGTAGGTGGTCTTGAAATCGCAAACATCGCGCAGATAGCAAAGCTGGTCGCAGTGAGAGTCAGCAAACTCAGAGGAATCCTCCCCGTCATTGACACTCTGCACATTGAAAATGAACACTTTCAGGTTCCGCTCCTTTGCGACAGCCGGGTCAGACTGACGCAGCGTACCGGCAGCGCAGTTGCGGGGATTGGCGAAGAGCTTCTTTCCTGCTTCTGCCTGTTTTGCATTGACCGTCTCAAAATCCTTTTCGGACATGTAGCACTCACCGCGCAGCTCAATCTTGTTGATGCCTTCCGGGAGCTCAATGCTGTAAGGCAGGCAACTGAGTGCGACGACATTCGCTGTCACGTCTTCTCCAACATGACCGTCGCCGCGAGTGGACGCCTGTACGAGCCGCAGTTTTCCGTCAGAACCGGCAGGCTTAGCGTACACCAGAGACAGGCTCAGGCCGTCAATTTTGCGCTCAATAGAGAAGGTGGCATCAGGATATTCCTTCTCCACAGAAACTGTGAAATCGCGCACTTCATCGTTTGAGAAGACATCCAGAAGAGAAAGCATCGGAACACGGTGCTCAACCGGAATGCCGATGACGCGCTTGCCGCCGACTACCTGCGTGGGGCTGTCGGAGGTGACGAGTTCCGGATGCGCGGCTTCAATGTCACGAATTTCGTGCATCACGGTATCGTACTCTGCGTCCGTAACTGCCGGGGCATCCTGCTCATAGTAGGCGGCGCTCCAAGCCTTTGCCTTGGCGCAGAGACTCGCGTAATGTGTCTTCTCATCATCAGCAGCCTTCTCACTGTCAGCCAAGTGGCAAATGCGGTCACGAATCTTGTCGTGGTTCTCACCCTGCGGCTTTTCATCGTTCATCCCCTTCTCATCGAGCAGAGAATCAAAAGCATTGAGGCACTTGTCAATGTAGGCGCTAGGGTTGAGCGGGTCGTTCTGCAAGAAGCCGTTGATGGTATCCTCCAGAGTGTAGTATTCGGTGCCATAGATGGCGGCCGCATTATCGTTCTCAGCGCGGTCTCCCTCATCATCGGGGTCAGCACAAGGGATGACCTTGTCGATAGTGGAGAGGTAGTCCTCGAAGACATCGATAATAGAAGCAGCAAGTTCCATCGTTTTCATAAAGCAAATTCCTTTCTTTCTTTGAATGTTATTTTAACTTGTTTTTGCGATTTTTACAAGGTGAGTGTTAGCGGCATCATTTCAGTCTGAGTGATATCTCGCATACCATCAACATAGACGTCCATGACGAAGGTCAGACTGATAGGTGCGCCACGCTTCCACTGGGTATTGGCACGAAGTTCGTCTGCAAGGCCACGAAGTACACAACTTTTGAACTTCTCAATAGCGTACTTTTCAGGCGTCATGCTCTTATACACTTCGTAACGATAGCCACGGTCTTTTGCACTGTAAGGCAGGTCATTGTTTGTGGCATCAGCTTTAACAGTTACCGTGTAATCGCTTTGCGGGACATCGTTGAATGGCGTGAGAGAATTATCGAGAATCTGCATGCGAGCGTCGAACTCTTTGATGATGCGAGCCTTCTCTTTCTCATAAATCTCGTCTGCCTGTCGAACCTGTTCCCGATAGCACTTAACACATTCTTCCCTAGTGTCAAAGATATTAACAGAAACGCCGGGGCTGCAACGGTAGCCGGTATTGTCGATGGGTGCGATAACGGTAGAAAGGACCTTCTTCCCCTTCACCGGCTGAAAGTAGACCGGCGAATAGTAGATAGTCTTTTTGCAGTTGTTTGCGTCTGCAATAACGACTTCCATAGGCTTCACATCTCGAATCGGTTTCAGGACTGCTTTATCATTGACACGATAATCGCAAATCCATATGTGCTTGCCGAGGATATTGTCGAGGTTTTCGGCGTAATCAAAGGCACCGAGGCTATTTGTCTGACGCGGTTCGCCTTTTGGTGTTAAGGGATTGATAAACAGCTTGACGCCGTTACGGATAAGGTATTCGTCTAGTTTCATAGGAGCCTCCTATTATTTACTTATGTCAATTTTTTCGTATTCTACACCGAGAATCTGAGCTGCTGTATCAAGCTGAGCGAGCATTGCACCGTTGAAATTGGTTTACGGTGCAAGTTCCATACGAAAGTGCCCGGACGGATGTTGAGATTCATCCCAGCCAACCACCCTTCAGTACAGTGGTGAGAAGGTCTTCGTAGTCTTCAATGGCTGCGTAAATCTCATAGAACCCACCAGCGTGGCCGCGTTCATAGGCTTTATTCCAGAGAAGTGTAGCAACCACTTTGTCGACAGGTTTACCGGTCTCTTCTTCCAGCTCCTTTTGGATTTGCAGGATGATGTCGTTTTGGACAACGCCTACTGCATTGTTTCTCTTGCGCAGCAAAGTATTGCGTTTCACAATCCACTCTTTTCTACGGCGCTCAACCTCTTCCCTGTTCCAGCGAACCGACTTTTCTTCGTCGATAACATCTGTGGTCTTTGGCAGAGTGCTGTAGTCAGGGCGTCGAGGAAGTTCTTCCGCTTCGCTGAGCCGTGAGGCAAGGCTTTTCCAAATGTCGTTCATTTTCTGTCTCCTTTTCTGATTTTTGTTATGGAACGCAAAAAGGCGGGCTCCCTAAAGCAGGAAGTCCGCCTTCAAGCGAAATTATGAAAAGTACGAAAGACAAAATGCCTTTGTAGGTTATTGTTATCTATCGTACATCTACAATTTTAGTCACTTCGCACAGATTCGCAAGAGGTTCACAACACAGCGTCCAGAACCGCTTCGGCAAAGATTGCGTAATAGTCCAGATAAGAAGCAAGTTCGCTGCGCCCTATATCCCTGTCACGCACTTGTTGTACAACGAGTTTGGCTACATCTGTGGGAAGATTATATTCTGCTGAGACAATGTCCGTGACATCATCGTAGAACTTTTCCCACAGTTTGTGGACTTTGTTTTCGCGGCGAGTGTACTGGCTGCGGATGATTCGATTTTTATTCGCAATCATCTTGTCGACATTCGGGTCATCTCCATACAGAGGAAGAATCGGGTTCTTCTTTTTGTAGGCATTGAGCTCCTGCATAAGATTGTCTACCTCTTTATTGTAGGATGCTTCCAAATCTTTGATTTTGCTTTCAACTTCGTATAAATCCATAAATTTATCTCATTCCTTTATAAATTCGGTTGGCAAAGCTTTGGCTTTGTTGGCATTTTTGTTTTGCATTTCGGCGTACCATTTGCGGATAAGTTCATCTGGCAAGACCGCCGCTGCTTTGTCAAGTACATAGCGCAGAAGGTCAAGGTCAGTGACAGCATCAGGCGTATAGCCGAGGACACGGTTCATCTTTTGATAGTCTCTTGTTTTGATGATATGCTCTCTGACCTCATCCCATAAGGATGCTTTGAGAGGTTTGCTGTAGATTCCCTGAATGCAATATACCGTGTGTCCATCGGCATCTTGCTTTTTGCCGGTAACTGCCTTTACGCCTTTGCAATATGTATGGAGAAGACGCATGGCATATTCTTTTGCTTCAAGGCAATTTGCGTATAGGGTTTGGCTGTTTTCATCGAAAGAGAAGTATTTGCTGTTGCCATCATCAGCAAGCTGCATAGAAAGGCTTCTGAAAGTGAAATAGTTGTCCTTCTTTTCGAGCTGCTCTTTGGTTGCTGCAGTAGGAATTTGGATGGCATCATCTTGCATCCACATGGGGGTTACATTGCTGTCGTTCAAGATAATGATATGACGGCTGTCATCGTTTTCATCTCGAATGGTGGTATTTACTTGTGCAATCCATTCTTCGGGTTCGGACCAAGTGTCACCGGCATATACCATCGTGGTAATGTCTGGATGCTCTTTATTGGGGAGCTCGGCATCTACCAAGTTGAAAACCCGGTCAAAGAGCCAGCCGGAAACATTGATGGCAGAGCATTGAGTCTCGAATAAAGGAACTTGTGCATATACCGATGCGTATACCGTTTTTCCGTTCTTTTCATCAACAGCGAGCGCAAAGTGGTTGAAGTCATCGATGGATAAGCCTAGTTTTTCCGCGACTGTTTTGAGGTCGAATTCGCGAAAACACTTATTGCCTCTGAATACGATTTTTGCTTGCATTTTTTTATTACACTCCTTCTTGGTTTATATGCAAAAAGGCGAACTTCCCGGTTGGGAAGCCCGCCTCAAAGCAGAAATGTGAATGATAGCGCTACATAGGTGTATGGTATCTATCGTTCACATACTATGGTATTCAGTTCGCAACATTCGTCAACTTTTTCCGACGGCAATCATCGCCGCAATCATGTCTCCGGAAACGAGAAATAGAACGAAAAGTGCCGCTGCACCGACTGCTGTTATTGCGAATGCAAGTCGAAAGAATTTCTGCTGGTCATCGTAATAGTAGATTGATGCTTTCTGATAGGCAAACGCCATTGCAACAATGACCACCAGAAACAGTACCACCACAACGACTAACATGGCTTTACTGGCCGTTCTGCACAGGAGGCTTAGGCTGGCTCATGCCGTTGTTATCCTGCGGCTGAACCGGAGCCTGCTGCGGGTATGTAGGCTGTTGCGGAGCTTGCTGGTAACTCTGCTGAGGGTACACCGGCTGCTGAGGCTGCTGATACTGCGTATTGGGGTTTTGGTAGCTGACATTCTGGTTCGGCTGATAATCCTGCGGCGGCTGGGTGTAGACAGTCTGGGTGTTAGCTGCCGTAGCCTTGCGCTCATCGTACTTGTTCTTCAACTGGTCATAGGAATAACCATCTTGCGGTACGCCGAGATACTGATACTGACCAAAGCCCAGAATCATGTTGAAGATAGGATTGACCAGTACAAGACCGATGGTAAAGCCAACGCCTTGACCAAAAGAAACGGCCTTCTTGTACTGCGTGACAATTGTGATGACAAGGTTGGCGAGGATGAGTAGTTGACCGAGAAGCGGTACAAACGCCAGTGCTGCCAACACAATTGGGACAAGGAACAGCCAGCCGTTACCCCAGTAAATTTTAAACTCGATGTACTGTTTGTAGAACGGTACGATGGCCGCCCAGCCGGGTTGTCCGGCTTTTGTGAAGATTTTCCAATTGGCGATGATGGAGATGACGAAATACGCCACAACCAGCAGCCAAAAGGTGCCGAGAATGCCGAAAATGGCATTCAGAGCCGCAGTTTCTGAATACGACATGTGAATTCCTCCTTTGCATGTCTATGGGAAAATATATCTAAAGCCGGTCGGCTTTAGTCCTCTTGAGTGGCAGCAGCTTTGCGTTCTTCCAATTTTGCCTTTGCAATGGCTGCCAGGCGTTTGCCGCTCTCAACCATAATAGCGCGGCGCTCTTCCGACATTTTGACGGGAGCACGGAGCTTTACCCACTTCTTGGGCAATTCTGCTTCTACGCAATCCTCCATGTCGATGGTCAGCTTAACATCATCGGGATATTCGGCTGCCAAGTTGCGCAATTCCTGCATGCGCGACCGATTACGAGTATAGTAGGATGCTTTTTTCTCGGCATCACAAAAATTGATGACCGTCTCGCGCTCATATGCCGCATCAGAGCTGATAGGCGTTTCATTGATAGGTTTCATGTCTGCCTCCTCAATCGATAAGAACCGCTTTTTTCGGAGCACCGTCCGGAACCAAGTTACAGGCATACGCCCAGCGCGGCAGCATAACACGACCACGCACGGTTACAACAGTAAGTTCCCTTGCGGAAGGCTGTTCGAATTCGGACGGCTCTAAGGCGCTGCGTGTGAGCAGGATAGCGTCGTCATCTATATCCTCAAGCATTCGTTTCAGTTCTTTGACTGTCATTAGTGGCTCCTCCCTTCAAAACAGTATCCAGCGCTTGCAAAAACAATGCTGATTCCGTATTGTAGATACCGCGTCCATTGATTGCAGTGATTTCATAGCGCTCGACAAGGAACAAGCTCTCCTCGCCAATGAATCCCTGCGGCCAAGGAACGGCATAGTACGCAAACGGGCTGTTGTTAGTTGCATATCCGATAATCATATATTTCTGCTCCGGCTGTTCCCGAACAGAAAGAACAGTACCAAGCGGCAAAGCATCTTTCAACGACGGTTCCGAAGCGGTTTGTTGTGTACGAAGAATTTTCAAATGGGTACACCTCCCCTATCTAAAAGTGTACGCAACTCGCACAAATGTGCAACAAAAAAAGCGGTCACCCTCGAAAGGGTGACCGCATAGTCAGATGTTATTCTTGAGCTGCGGCAACTTTGAAGTCAAAGAGCTGCTTGTTGGTAGCGCAGGAAAGTGTGCTGATTTCCGAGCGGTTTTCGAAGATATCCGTTTCGGGAACCATTTTGCCATAGTTCCTGTCAACGAACACCACATGAGGAGTCGTATCGTTTTCTTTGCGAGGCGCAAGGCTGGCACCGGCATACCATTCTGTTTCGTCCTCACCCTGCTCATCATAGAGACAGATGAAAGGAGCGGGAACATCGGGAGTCGGGAGCGTCAGCGAAGCAACCTGCATTTCATTGCCGTTGTCTTCCGTGCAGAGGTCAATGGACTTGTAATCCCACCCCGGGTAAGACTGGGCCTTGACAGCAGTTTTGTCGTTACCAACCTCGATACCAAGAGCAACGATGTCGAATGAAATGCCGAATTTTTCCTTCAACTCTTCGGGCGTGATAATCATATTACGGCCATATTTGCCTTTAACAAAAATGTTCATGGTTTACTTCTCCTTCTTTTTGGTAGTATACAGTCGAAGTGTTCGACTTTGAAGACTACAAATATGGTGGTCTCTCGTTCGTTAGTAGATGTAATCGCCGTTTTGCAGCGATTTTTGGATGTCGCGGATTTCTTCTGTGCTCAGCTTCACATTCCCGATAGGTGTGCAGTCATTGCCGAGATAGTCGGAATCCGTTACGATGCAAGCGTAGCCGAGTTCGTTGAGCCTATAGAGAAATGCGTTCTTGAGAGACGCATCCAGAGCGGTCTTAATGAGAGAAACGCCGGGAAGGTCTGTATAAGGGTCTTTGACTATCTTCCACTCGAAAGTATCTGTGTCACAGTAGCCAGCTACATAGACATGCGGCGGAGCTTCCTGCTTCAGGTTATAGTCTTTCAAATGGTTGAGGTCTGTGGCTCGTTTCATGCTGAATGCCTCCGACAAGGCGTAATTGACTTTGCCGTTGACCATAATACAGACGATGCGTCCACCATCTTCATCAAGTCCTTCAAGCCCTACAATAAGAGAATCAGAGAGTTTGAAAGTGATGACTTTAGTATCCAGCAGCTTGCGGACAAAGATAATGGCAGTGATGATGTACTCGTCTTGACGAACATACTCTTTGAACATCACTCGACATCCTTCCTCTCGGCAAGCGCACTGCGAACCTCATCGATAGCGTTGGCAATCGTTTCGTTTTCCATCTGGGTCATCCGTTCAAACAGGTTAGACCAGTCGATGGCATTGTAGACTTTGTGGATGAAAGCGTCGTAAGTTCCGGCAGTTTTCATGGCCTCGATTTCTTCATTGTGGCAGCCGGAATCTTCCAGCACGAACTGAATGTCATCGATGGGGCTAATTTTGATTGTTGCTTCGTCTTTGTTCATAAGGAATACTTCCTTTCTGTTTATACGCAAAAAGGCGAACTGCCCAAATTGGGAAGTCCGCCTAAAGCGTAATGTTAAGTGTGCGAAGGGCAGGATGCCTTTTCGATAACTGTTATCTATCGTACATTTCCCATTTTATGCGATTCGCACATTCGTGCAACAAAAAAATGCCGCCACCCAAAAGGATGACGGCAGATAAGATTAGATTTCGGCGCAGAATGCTGCAAGACGCTGCCAAAGCAAGTAGTTGTCGTAGCTCATGCGAACCTTGTCAGGTACGCCGGATACCAGATACCACTTGTGGGCGGTAGATTTGATGTGAGAAATACGCTGCTGTTCGCTGCGGGTAAACGTCTGGCTATACAGTCTGCGACGGCGACCACTATTCCAGCGAGAGCCTTCCATCGTCTCACAAATCAGTGCGTAGCACAAATTGTTCTGCACTTCATCGTGCGTCATTTCGACCATGACATCCATCAGCGAGCACCTCTCTTTTCCCGTGCGGTATGGAGCATGTCAATGGCACGCTCCAGAGAGGCATCGTCGTCAGCCAGATAGCGGACCTGCTGGATAGAACCGAGCTTCGGGTATTCCGACAGGACGTAGGTGCCGACAGGCTGCGTCACCGTACCCTTGGCATAGTCGATAGCCATGTTGTTGGCAGGGACAGCCAGACGGCGGATGCGGTCACATTCCTTTGCATAATTCAGCGGGCAGGCAGTTCCGATGGGAGTTTTGCCATCAATACCCGTGACAGTCACGAGGTATGCCTTGATGGTTTTTGACTCGGAAGTCTCCTGCTCGTTGTAGTATTTGTAAGCCATGTACGCCGGGGTGTTTCTCTTGATTACCTCGGATTCACGACCCATGTAGGTGCCGCATTCGCGGGCAAACCAGAGAAATGTCTGAGGCTTGCCGGTCTTTGCAACTTCCTTTGCTGCCTGTTTGATACGCGCTTCATCGATTTTGTAATCTCGTGCGTAGTGCTTGACGGTATCCTTTACGACTGCCTTGAGACAATCGCAAATCGCGACATTGTTATTTTCGTTTTTCATGGGGACTCCTCCCTATTAGTCCGCCATGACCTTAGAAACATTCATGTCATAGCGGTGGTATTTGTTGATGTAATCGAAAATGGTGTTGACTTGCGCTTTGGTTGCAGTGCGAGTCTCATCCATATCGAGGAATGTATTGCCCATCGAAGGATTCCGAATCGCAATCCAGCCGCGCTTGTACAGGTAGTCGAGACCCTTGCCGCTCCAGTCATACGCCATATCGAGAACTTCATGGTCAGAAAGACCGAACGCTTCACGATTGCGCATAATGATACGACCGGCAAGAGCTGCGTGCTCACCAAACTCACAAGCATACCAAGTGCCATCAGGAGCAATTAGCCCGTATTCGGTCAGGCTATGCTTGATTGGCATATCATTGATATAACGGCTGTAAAGATGCTGACGGCGCTCAACAGAAGACCCCTTCATATTCTCATCAATCCAGTTCGAGAGTTTTGCCCAAAAACCGGTCTTATAGAAATCAGGAGCAGACTCTTGTTCGGATAGCGGTTCGCCGTTGAATTCTGCCACAAGGTCAGGACGGTTGAGCAGCCACGCACCATTGTTAAAGGCATCGGTGTAACCCGCATCGCCAATAACATAGTCCTTGATGCTGTCATAGCTATAATCGATATAATGACGCTCTACATCCTTACAAAGCGTATCATAATCGAATGACATAGCGAAACGGTCGATGTACTTGAGTGGATGCACAATCATATCCTCACGAATCTGACTGACCAGCATCTTGCGCTGAAGTTCTTCGACCTTTTGACCCAAAGGGCGCACCTTTGTGTTGTCATCGACAAGCTCGAACTCATTGATACCAACGAGCTTCTTACGCCCTTCAATGATGTCTTGACAGACACGGCGCTTTTCTTCTTTGTCGCCGCCTTCCATGCAGGAGAATAACAATTCTTCACACTTTTTATACGGCTTGTTCATGTTCCAGAACCAGTCGCGGGCAACATTGGTGAGAAACTCACCGTCTATGGAAAAATTAAGCCGTTCACTCATTTAGATTTCTCCTTATTTATGCTTTTTCACCAAAAACGGTAGAAAGACCGTCCAAAATGAATCTGCACTGTTCTGTCATGGTTTTGCCGGTTTCGTCTGTGCCATTCAGGTCAGGATTCGAGGAGTAGAACATTAGCCTTTCTTCCAGCTCACGAACGACGGCGCTGCGATATTCGTTATCGAACAGATGTTCGGCAATATCCTTCGTGCTTTCCACGCCTTCGTTATCGTGCCACTCATAGGGGTCGTCCATCAGACGAAAGCGGTCCAATGTATCTGCAATAGCAGAAATACTGATATCTTTCATTATGGTTACCTCGTTTTTGATTTTTAGCCGTTGTCTCGATAGAATCGGTCACACTCTTCCTCAGTCAGAACTACGCCAAAATATGCGACGCGTTTGACAGTGGTTTCCCATATGCGAAGAGTGCGTGGCATAGGCTGAACGACCCACGAATGAGAGCGCCAAAGCCCATCTTCGGAAAGAGCATAGCCCGTTGCAATGAAGCAGCGACCTCTGTTGGCATCCCAAAGATTAGCGGAATTGCAATGGCACTGACACGGTTCTCCTTTTCGCATGTAGCTGCTGCCATAGAAGAACTGACCACGGTCGAGAATTTTTTGCGCGTCCTCGTCATAAGTGGTCATGCAGACTTCATCTCCACCGAAGGTAAGAATATGGTCATGCAGTTTCTTCATTGTCTCTAAGACTTCTTTGGAGAAGCCAGATGTGCCGTGATAGACTTGATTCTCGCCGAGCCAAGCCTTCCAGTCTTCGCTCATGGGATTCCATTTGACAGGTGCAGGCATCTGGTTTGCGGTGAAAATGGGGTGCTTAGAACTGTTCCAGCCTTTCATGCGGCATCCTCCTCTTCTTTCAAGAGTTTATCGATTTTGCTTTTCATGGTTTTGCGTTGCTTGCCTTGCGGCTTATAGCGGCTCATTCCTTTTGAGTCCAAAAGGGTATCGAAGGCAGCCATAAAGCGTTTCGGATAAACCTGCGTCAGAAGCGGATATAATGTGAACCACATCTCGATTCCGTCGACGAGATTCCAGTATTCCGTCCCGTAAAGAGCAGCATCGCTGTTTTCCTCTTCACGTTCCTTCTGTTCACTGAAATCATCACACGGAATCATAACGCCAAGACCAGAGAGGTAGCTGTCAAAGACCTCAACGACCTCCCAAGACATCTTGTGGAGCATTTCCGCGTCCATGTCTTTGAAGTTCTTATACACGACGCTTGACCTCCTTGTGCTTAGAAGGCTTGACCATCTTGAGCAGAATGCCGCAGCATTTGTTCAGTGCGTAAATACTCAGGAAGAGCGTCACAACATTGGTGACATTGAAATCCTGCGCCAAAGCACTGATGCTCATAAGGATAGTCAGAACGAAAAATGTGGTGAGGAGCTTAACAATGGTATTGATTATCTTATTCATGGTATTTCTCCTTCTGCTCCTTAGTGGAGCATATCAATGATTTTTTGTACGAGAGCATCGTCCGTCGCAAACTGGTTGCGTCCCATGACGCCAAGACCAATGGAGGAGCAATCCTTCATGTCGGCAGCATAGCGAACCAAGTTCTTGTCGGACAGAGGCTGATAAATTGCTTTTTCGGTATTGACATAGACGCACTTTCCATTCAAGAGGTTTGCAATATGACCAGAACACCCCACTTTCTTGCCATTGATGGCAATGTTGTGAAGGTCGTGAGTCAGCATCATGTCATCACTGTCTGCTTCAATAGCGGCGAGCTGATTGAGCAGTTTGCGGGACAAATAGGCACTCTTTGCCATTGTGTGATACATCCTTTCTTTGTTAGAAGTATTTGTACGCTGCGTTCAGTCGCTCTCGATAGAGGTCGAGTGTCGTCAGGTTGGCGCAGTACACTTTAGAAGCAGAAATCGGTACATTGACTCCTGCTTCCATGTGGGAAAAGAACATTGTCAAACTGTCTTCTACACTGTTGCTGCAAACAAGCGTTTCATATACCGGATACGAATATCTGGCATTCATGCTGTATTTGCTCTGAAGCTCATACACCAGAAACGCAACTTGTCCTTCTGCAGAAGTAGCATCAAGCCCTGCTGTATAGCACCAGTTGAAGAGGTCTGATTTGCGGCTGTAGGTCCACTGCAGGAGCCCATATCCGCCGTCATTTGGATTTTCTGCCGTAGTGCGAAGACCGCTCTCCATTGACATGCAACCCATTACCGCAGCAGTACCGGCTTTAGAGAGACCTGCATTGCGTAATGCGGTATAGATGGAAAGCTCATTTTCGGAGAGATTCTGCGGTACGGTATCTTCTGATTCTTCTGTGACAACCGATTCGTTCTCAACAGCCGTTTCCGCTGTCTCAACTTGTGCATCAGGCTCTTTTGCTTCGGCAGCAGGAAGAAACGGTGCATTGTGAGACGGAGCGTTCGGCTCACGGAGCTCGGTTTCCAAAGGCGTGATGTACTCGATTTCTTCCACAGACTCGGTCGGCTCAATCGGTGCTGCGTAAGTAGGAACCGAGAAAAACCAGACGATACAGCCTATGATGGTGAGAACACTGAGGACAAACGCGGTGTAGGCGATGAAAATCTTCTTCTTGTTTTCCATTGGTGTGATACTCCTGTCTTGACAAAAATTCCCGTCCGACAATGCCGGACGGGTTGTGACGGCTGATTTTGTTCGAAAAGGCTTTACGCTTCGCGTACCACGATGCCGGTATAGCCACTGTTGGCAAGATACCGATGCGCCGCCTCATAGGCGTCGCCGAGCGTCGGGGCATCCACATACCCGATGAAATCGGAGCAGATGGTCATGCCGGAAAAGCCTGGGTTACCGGCATAAATCGCGAAACGAGTGTTTTTCGGAGCAAAAAGCTTGGAAATAGACATAGCAGACCTCCTTATCAGTCGCTGTTGAAATGGGTGGATGGCGGATTTCTGCAAACAAAAAAGGCAGGCCCACCATAACGGTGAGTCTGCCTTTAATAAATGCAGAATTGTGAAAAGCTGTACGTCCGAAACGCTTCGGAAAAGTAGAATGTTATCTATCGTACAACTCCCATTCTACGCAACTCGCAAGAAAGTGCAATATTAAATTCTCAGATATCGTACCACCACGGAACAGGACGCTCTGCTTTCTGTTGCTCGACCTTTTGCCACGGAGCGTTAAATTTGCCATAGACTGTCTCGTCCAGTCGCTGTTCACATTCAGAACAAAGACCACCTACCGGCATATCCCATAAAGGAGTTGTGATGAGCTTTCCACAACAATCACAACGTACTCCTTCTTCCACTTCTACGACTTCTCGCATAAAGTTTACAGTCTCAGCATCACCCGTAAAAATCAGAGGAGGAGTTTCCAAATCCTTATCCGAGTGAGCAATTCGTGGCAGTATATAGGGGGTGTTGAAGTTCCAAGGAATATCTGTTTTATAGAACGCTCTGAAAAGTGTATTCTTGCTGTGAGGCAAGGACATGAGGTTAGAATAGCTTTTGTCCTCCGTCAAGTCTACTTCAGCCATCGGTTAGATGTCCCCTTTCAACGCCTTGAATGCTGTGCGGACGCGTGCAAAGAAACCCTTTTTCGGAGCAGGTTTTTTCTCGCGTTGACGATAAAGCCCGTTCATGGAGTCGTCAAGATTGCTGAGCTGGTCGCTCAGTTCCTGCAGACTTTCCGGCGTGGAGAACTTCTTGATAATATCCCGGTTGGCTTTTTCCTGCACTGTTGCGACCATCTTATCGAGCGTCAGGTCACAATATTCATCAACCCAATTGCCGATAAAGTAGAAGCGCTCCACAATCGTGCGGGTCGCAGCATCCTGAAATGTGCCAAAGAGAATCGGGTCTTTCTCGCGCTTGACAGCCTCTACGCGGCGTTCTTCCCTGTGCGTGTAGTCTGTAAAGACAACATACATCTTATCGAAGATGCCTTTGCATTTTTCAATGCGGGCAATGATTTCCGGCGGAATACGGCGCTGGTAGTTTTCGAGCTCCACAATTTTGACGACTTTATTATCGACCATGTGAATGAAGTCATCGATATCGCTTTTGTAAACAAATGTATCGATACCGACATCGAGAAGCTTTTTCTCGCGGGTAATGTTATCAATATGGAACAGGAGCTTTTTCTGAGCTGCTATCTGTCCGGACCGCTGGTATTCGTCCAGCAGCGTCAGGCAGTTTTCATAGAGCTTAGACAGCCCTGCTTCCGTCATGACCTGTTTACGGCTTTTGACCTCGGCAAAATATTCTGCCGGTGATACAGTAGTGTTGTTATTCATGACACACCTCCAAAAAATGTGTGCTAATTCTGCTCCAACCAAATCTTGGTCATCTGCAGAAGTTTATTCTGAAATTCGGGATTGAGGTAAGTAGGTACATTTGACCAGACAGAATTATGGATAATCGGGTATCGCCAGCTTTCATTATTGCGGATAATGTGTCGATTTTCAATGTCAGCATTGACCAGCCAGCGTTTTTTCGTTGAGATTGGCTCCCTGTATTCTGTCAGCCAGCATTCACCCGTAAAATTTGCATCCCAAACATATTTGGAAACTTTCTTTTCATCAAAAAATGCCGAGTTGTTATTCTCGGCACAATAGGTTCTCACGATGAAAGGAAATTGATATTGTTTGTCCCAGATTTGCTTTGTATGAGAAGTTCTCAATTCTTCGAGCAAAAATGGGAAAGTGATGCCGGTTACGGTGATGCCGGTTAAGCATTCATCAAGAGACCGGCTAACGCAGATGCGCGGGATGCTTTGGTCCTCTTCTTTCATTGCATTTGCCGGAATTTTTGGTATTACTTTGGAAGGAACAGCCCCGATATCCGCCATCAAATGGTAAAGGCTCATAAAGTCACCTTACTTTTTGCGAAAGGGGTCGAGGGCTCCGGGACGGTAGTTGCTCTGAACATATGCTTTGATGTCTCCTTCTTCGAGTTGGTCGAACAGATTCATCCAGCACTGTGCTTCGATTCGCATTGGACCGTCCATGTGCAGGGCTTTATCGCATTGACGAAGGTCGTACTGAAAGTCGTTTTTGTACCGGCAATCTTCTGCCGCCTTGGCGTACTTTGTGAATGTAGCAGTCAATTTTTTCATCTCCTTGAAATCTGGAATAAAACAAAAAAGAGCAGACCCTCGAAATGAGAGTCTGCTCACAGTTGTATAACAGATTGTAAATCGTCTGTAGGGGGGTAACGATATGTTATCTATTATACATTATTTAGTTTACCCAGTTCGCACGGAGATGCAAGTAAAATTGGTTGATGTTTTGCAGATGTTTTTATAGAAATATTGAATTACTTAATTATGGCATGTGGCAAAATAACCTATAAACAGAATTACAGCAAGACACGCGCCGATAAGAGCATAGGTGCCGATTTGCAAAATAAGATTGTCAATCCATGCCATTACTTTAGCAGCTACAAGAGGCCAAACAAAGATGTAAAAAGCAATTGCTAATACAGCAAGAATTGCGAGAACAATTAAAATAATCTTGGTTTTCAGTTTCCGTTTATGTACTACTTCTTGTTCGGTAGAATTCATAAAATCACTTCCTTCTTGAAGAAATTGTATTTTTATTTTTCATTATCATTATACCACAAATTTCAACAAAAAGAAAGGATAAAACGCAAAAAGACAAGAAATATTCATAATTTGTTGCTGGCTACGCGGCAATGAGCCTCATTTAGCTACGCTTCCCTGCCACAGGAAGCAGCTACGCTTCATTTGCCATCGGTGATAGATTCCAAGCAAACCTTTGCGGTAAGGACAAGCTGTTTGCTTGCGTTAAAGCGCAAGTACCTTTCGTCCAAGTCCATGAGTCCAAAACGAACGCGGTCAAGTGCATCGGCATCTTTCATGATTTTGTAGAGCGTCAATGCGTTTTCCTTGTTTTCAATTGTTATATTGCTCTCAAGATTTTTTAATGCCTTCTTATCATCGATGCAATGATATTGAATGAGAAACTCCACGGTAGGGTCTGTGTGGTTCAGCTTGTAGATTTTTACGCTATCTTCGCCATGCTTTGGGTCTTCACTGTCATTTTTTCTGCCAATGTCGTGATAGGTGATGGCTTCCAACAACTGATGCATTGCGTCATCGTCCAGTTCGATACATTCTTCTTGAACAATGAAGATTGCCAATAGGAGGACACGAATCGTGTGAAGAGCATCGTGCTCACTGGATGTAGGTAAGCAGTAGAGCGCGTTTACCTTACTTCGCCACTGATAATACAGGTCAATGTCTTCCTCTGTAATAGATGGTACGACATCTTGAGGAGAAAACTGCTCTTCTATAGAAATGTCATATACTTTCTCTGGAAACACGAGAACCTCTTTTTCATTGGAGCGGTTTGGAGTGTATAAGATGTCATCTTTCTTTACTTTTCCGGTAATCACTCTGGCGAAGCCGTTAGAATACCGGCAAGCAAAGAAATAGGCAATGCGTGGGTTGGTCGTCCAAGAGAAGGATGTCGTATAGGGAGTGCTGGCTTCTGCTTCTCCACGGTAAATTGTCACTTCGTCAGGCAGCTTTCGGAGAATTTTACTGCGTTTCGTCTTAGCAGTATCATCCATACCGGAGATAACCTTTTTCATCTCTTCGTTGGTAAAACGACCACAGCCAAAGTCAGTCACCTCATAGACTGAGAAGAAAACATTGAACATTTCAGCGGATGGTTCGTTCCGACGAACATATTCTTGTAGTGCATCAATGGCAAGATAGCCACCGAGATTGTGGAAGTATGTAGCAAGAGCACTATCGTGCAAATTGGAGAATGTTACAACGCGTTTTCGAATGGATTCACAGAATTCTTCGTTTGTTTCGTTCGGAATGGGAGATAGGCGCTGCTTACCAAAAATTTGTAGAGGGAAAATAAGAGGGTAAGATGTATTATTATAGTCTACATAGTAAACAGAAGAATACATAGACTTGGCATAAAAGATTTTGTTTGCGGGAAGAGAATACTCTTTTTCCCATTCGGATTGGGTATATCCTACATCGTATCCTTGCTTGGTCAGTTTTTTGACGTCTTCTTGTGTCTGTATGCTTGTAAGGCAAACAAAGTCGGATAGTTTTATAGTATTTGATTCACGGATGATGTCATTAACAGTCATAGTACACCTCACAATGTTATTATACTTTACATTGTAATTTATGGCAATATCTCAAAAAAATATGGGCAGTTTTCTGCCCATGAGATGCTTTATACGCTGATACGAACATATTGCCAAGACTGCGGTGGGCGCTTCAACCCAAAATCAGAGAGCTTCTTATCGAGAGGCTGCGTGCTTGCTACATGCCAGCCGTAAAGAGCGCCGACATTTTTTCCGTAATCGAACAACTCCTTGAACGTCAGACAGCTTTCGTTTACGAATTTTTCTGTTTCTTTTGGCAGCTCCGTGTCGTCAAACACCGCAAGGCTCTGCAGGCAGTTAAGACTGTCGATATCGTCGCAGATAAATGCTGCTGCGACTTTTCCTGCTCCGCCATTGCTTTTCGTCTCATAGCAAAAGACAACAAACGGGTGGCTGATTTCCCACGGCATAGATTTGCGGACTTCCATGACCTTTTCGCCCGCCATGATTTTACTGAGCCATTCTTTCTTGATGCTCAAAAGAACTGCTTTTCCATTGTTGATTTTGAGTGCGTTTTCCAGCGTGGTCAATGAAAGTCCCCCCTCATGTTAGTGTTTATCTGTGTTTGCTTCTGCCATGAATTTCGCGGCGAATGCCTCATATTGTACACGGCTAATGCCGGTAGCCTCAGAGAACTCAATGAACTCATGCTCAAAGTTCTTACTGAGGAGGACAACAACGAGGTTGTTGAGTTCTTCGCGAAATTCGTCTGCCGTGCCATTAAAATTGATATTCGGTCTTTTATCCTCGTCGATAAAAGAATCGATAGCTTCGTTTACAGTATCCTCAAAGAACTCTGTGAGGTCAGCCGCAGTTTCTTTCATGTCGGTCTCTTCGAAATCGGAGCAATCATCGTTGAGACTCGTCAACGCTTGCATGACATTGTAGCGGAAGAGAATGACTGACGCTACATCATCAGGTTTGAATTCCTCGATGACCTTGCGCAGCTGTACCTGCTTGTTGTTGATGACTTTGTAGTTCGCCTTCATGTGGTTCTCCTTTATTCTGCAGGCTTCCAGACTTCGATGGTGCTACTTCTCAATGCCAATATAGCTTGATGGTTCCGTCAACAAAGTAAATTTGGCTGTACTCTTCCCCGTCGAGGATGATATAGCGGTCATCGCCGTGCTTGCGAGCGCCAGTACAGTACACCATCTTATCGTTGATAGCCGGGATGGACGGTGCTTCTGCCAGAACGAGTTGACCCTGCATAGCGCAGATGTCAAGAAACGAAATGATATGTTCACCCATTTCAGAAAAGCACCTCCAATTATTTTTTAGAGCGTCGTGATTTGCCACTCACCTTCGACTCTTGGCAACGGCTCGTCTGTGACTTTCAGAACAGAGCTGTCTCTCTTTTCAGTGGCAAAACGGATTGCTTTAAGGACTTCATAAGACAGTTTGCTGTTATAGGCAAGCTCGGAATTGGAAATACCGAAGTTCCCATTCCAGCCCACCCTCATCTTTTTTAGCTGAGGAATCAGAAGGTCACGGGCTTCAATGACACCTACCCCACTCCAGCGGGCATCGTGATATGCCTGTAAGTGATGCTTATCATCGCCGGAAATATCAAGTGTCTCATAGATAATGCCAAATTGCCCCATCAGAATACGGGAGTAAACATCAAGAGCATCGGCTACAGCATTCCAGCAAGGAGCATCCAAATCGACTCTGTACTTATAAGTATCATCACCGTTCAATTCTTCTGCGTTATTCGCGATGGCAGCAAGAACATAGCTAATGGTGTCATATGCCTTCTTGACGGGTGCTGTCACATTAACAGCAGTCAATGTGGCACAAGCCTTCATAATGGAATCTTCATCCACGCCATATGCTTCCCCTACTTCTTTGCAGATAGAGTGAAAGTCGTTGTTGTAGAACGACTTCATAACTGCCAAGATGTGGAAAATCAAACAATACTGCTTGTTTGTGAAATCAATGTACATACGGCAAAATCCTTTCTTTTTGCTAATTCTTATTATACCATAAAATTGCAATTTTTACAACATAGATAAGCAGATAGTAACAGATTGTACATATATTTTTGCAAAGAAAAAGCCGCATACTAAGTAGAAGCGGCTTATACTACAGCTTTTTCCAAGCTACGACATTTGCAATGTTTGTTATCAAGTCCTTGCTGTAAGATTTTGTAAATGATTGTTTTTGTGTGTCAAATACGCCTATATTATAAGCATACACAGTGTTTGACTTGTAAACAATACAATAACGACCATTTTCGTTCGGTGTTTCATTTGGTGTTCTTACGATATGAAATTCTTGTATGGTTTGTTTTAGCTTTGAGTGGCTATGATACCCCTTGGTGTAGAGTGTCAGCTTAATTCTGTAAAGAAAAGCTCCGATTATTGTGGACCGCTGCTTTTCTTCTTGCTTTAGGTGATGGATTACTATGAGTATGCTTGGCTCTATTTTTCCCAATTCTTTTTGTTCAATATGGTATGAGGGAGAATACTTTGCAATACAATTGATTGCTTTAGAAAATTTTAGTCCGGGTTCGTTTGGGAATTGATTGTGAAATTCTGGTAATGTCTTTCGTTTGCCATCTTTTGCAATGTAGTAGTTATTGTGCCAGAGGATGACATCCCCGTATTGGCTTGTTATTTCGATTTTCCAAGTATCTTCTTTGCTCCAGACAATGATGGTTGATTCATTTTGGATTCTTGTCTGAAGTTTATAGTCAATGTATGTTTTGAATATCAGGTCATTTGTTGCATTTGCTTTTTTGAAGAATGCTTTGTATTCCTTACCTTTATTTTTATCTTTTGCTCCTATTCGAAGACAGATAAGTAAGTGACAGACATTGCATATAGAATATTTCTGTTGTGGGAATGCTTTAATGAATTTTATCTTTTCATCCTCTATTTCTCGCAATTGTTTGCAAGTCTTGTCGTGTAATGTTTGCTTCTTTCCGCTTGTGACAATAGCAAATTGAATTTCTGAGTTACTGAGTGCGGTATTTCGATTTCGGCTAATTTCGTTTGAAGTAGGAAATGCTTTAGTGCTGCTGGTAAGTGTGGCATTTCCTGTGTCTTTATCTTTTTCCTGCAGTTCAGAAAGAAGCAAACTGAAATCTGTGTGTTGTTTGTTTCTGTTTACTTTCGGCATGGTTATGTGTCCTTTGATAAAGCGTTTTGCCTATTTTGCTCATTATACCACAAAAAACAAGAATCTCCTATGCTTTTCAGTAAAATACTGTTCGTAGGAGATGGTGGGTTTGTTGAATTTTTACTTTACAGCTTTTCTGACTTTGAGCTCATGGTCGTAGCAGTTCTTGCAAATTAGATAGCCTATGCCAATATCGTTCTGGATGGCTGCCGATGTGTATGCGTTGTACCCGTTGATGATACGCCCGCACGCGGCGCAATTTAACTCTTCATTGCTATAAACCATGATGTCATAGCGTCCGTTCTGAGGCGGTGCGTACGGGGTATATTGCTTCGTCATGAAATCGTATTTTTGCATTTTCTGACACTCCATTATTTGCTGTTTTCTGTTGCCATTATACCACGAATCGTGGCATCAAACAAGAAAAAGTCTCCAAAATCCACGAATAATCGCAGACTTTGGAGACTTCGCGTGGCGCATGTGGTAGGATTCGAACCTACGGGCCATTTCTGACCGCTGGTTTTCTGGACCAGTTCCATCAGCCACTCGGACACACATGCATATGGCGCAGAGAGCGAGATTCGAACTCGCAGGCGAGGGTTTGATTGGCACTTCGTAGTGAGTGCCGTTTTGCCTCGCGACGGATTAGCGGTCCGTTGCCCTACCGTTAGGCGACCTCTGCATGATGCACCTTTTAACACAGGTGCGATGTTGGTGACCCCTAGCAGACTCGAACTGCTGACTCCACATTGAGAGTGTGGTGACTTGGACCAACTTGTCGAAGGGGCCTTATGGTGTGCCGGGCTGGATTCGAACCAGCGAACCGTAACGGAACGGTTTTACAGACCGCGTACTTTAACCACTTGCATACCGGCACATATAAGGAGGCATAAGCCTCGTGGTGCTCCCGGCTGGAATCGAACCAGCGACACATAGGGCTTCAACCTACTGCTCTACCAACTGAGCTACAGAAGCAGATGGTGACCGAAATGGGGCTTGAACCCATACTCTCAAGCGTGAAAGGCTTGCGACTTAACCAATTCGTCTATTCGGCCATATAGCCGCAATCCTGCGGCGAGGGTTTATGCGATGACAAGGATGTCATCAATTTTCGTATCGAGCATCGCGGCGAGAATCACAAGGTTGTCGATGGTAGGAAGTGCAGTGCCTGCCTGCCATTTGGCTACCGCCTGTGTGGATACACCGAGCGTGTCTGCCACATCCTTGACCTTGATGCCTGCTGCTTTTCGCAGTGCCTTGATATTGGCACCTGTCTGCTGGATATCGATTGTTGGAACGTTCATTTTCTTGCTGCCTTTCTATATTGCAGGCAACAAAAAACGCTGCCTGCCGAAATGACTCGACAAGCAGCGTGTGAAAATGCAGTTATCGTTTAGAGACGCACCGCATCTGTACATTGTCTGTTTTTGCCTGTCGAGGAGTATGGGAAATAAAGCTGGATTCGTAGGACTCGAATTCAGATTCATAACTATACTCAGCAAACGACACAGCATTAACAGTCTTGCACAGCATCTTTGGTTGTCTCCTTTCGTTTCGTTCTGATTACATTATACCACTTTTATAGCGTTGGTCAATCAACTTGTGGTTTACTTTTTGCTACACCATTTGGCGGTATCTGGGATGTACACAGCATCTACACCCTCTTGTTTCGGATTGGACGGATTCTCTCTGCTACCGACCGGAGGCTTTTGGATTCTAGCCGTGTACTTGCTGCGATAGCCAGCACCTTCGTGCAGGACGCGGTCTGGACCCAGTAGATGCTTACTCATTGTTTTTCTTCCTCTATATAACAAAATGTAAGCCTGTACCTTATGAAGTACAGGCTTTACTGTGGCGCTTGCTGAAGGATTCGTTTCAATCTTTAGCATTAGCCAACCAGCTTTACACTGATTGTTGCCCGTCGCTCGCCACGTGGAGGCTGCAATCATGAGCGACTGTCCGAAGTGGAAGCTGAGTTCACAAAAACCGGCTCCTTAGACCAGCGCGTATGCCATTCCGCCACTTGGACATATGGCGGGTTGTACAGGGCTTGAACCTGCGACACGCGGATTAACAGTCCGCTGCTCTACCGACTGAGCTAACAACCCACAGATTAGCAGTTATCGCACTGCTGGACATGGTACTCCCAGAGGGATTTGAACCCTCAATAAAGTGCGGTTTGAGCGCACCGTGTCTGCCAATTCCACCACGGGAGCATATGATGGCAGTTGACGTACTGCCGGACGGTTGTTGCGTAAAAATAGCGTAGCAACGCGCTGTGCAGGGGTCGAACCCGCGTACCTCGGTTATGAGCCAAGAGTTCTAACCGTTGAACAAACAGCCCTTATGGCGCTTCCGGTCCGGCTTGAACGGACGACCCTCTGATTAACAGTCAGATGCTCTAACCAACTGAGCTACGGGAGCATGATGGCGGATTTTGCACCGCCTGTATATAACGCAGATGCGTTATATTCTGGTGGACCCGACGAGATTCGAACTCGTGTCCAAAATATATCCAATTCCATGATTACTTACGCGATAGCCACATGATTGACAACTTTGAACTGTTTGTCTGGTCGTGCGACGAACCTTTTGCAGCGGACAGATGACCACGCTCACCATGATTTACGTCTTGGTGTACTTAGACTTCAGACGGTTCCGACATTATTCTGTGCCGTACATATTCAGTAAATCTTTGAACCTCACACGCTTACCTACTGAAAGGTGCGTTGTTTTGGTCTCCGTCTACCTATTAGGCAGCGATAGGAGCAGCGTAACGATTGTTGTCAGTTACTTTTTAAGGTGGCCCTTGAGGCGGAACCATACCCGCGACATGAAATCTTCCATACCCTGTCGAAAACCATTACGGGCCCATGAAAGGCATGTGATTGGCAGCACATGCACTGTTTTGTGATGGTATTAACCCATCAGCTCCACCACTGGCTTTTTCTAGGGAGCCAGGAACCTTTGGTGGGAATTGGCGGGCTCGAACCACTGACCCTCTGCTTGTAAGGCAGATGCTCTCCCAGCTGAGCTAAACTCCCACGAAGTCGTCCGCTTAACGGGCGACGGGAAAAGACGCTTTACAGCTCGACCTTCGTGGTCTTGCCGTCAGCATCGACACAATACACTGCGGCGTCGGCAGCGTTGACGTAGGCATTCTTGGTGCCTTCGACAGTCTTGACCGCCTTCTGGATGTCCTCCAGTTTGACCTGCTTCTTGTCTGCGCCGACCTCGACATAGATAACGGCAGTTTTGCGTGCGGTAGCCATTAGAATCACCTCCTTTTTCGGATGTTGTATGGTATGGATGACTTTACATCGTTGCAAAAGTATAGCGATATATCGTCAAATTGGATTGGCGAGATTCGAACTCGCGAAATGCGGGAGTCAAAGTCCCGTGCCTTACCGCTTGGCGACAACCCAACATATAAAAAGCACCCGGCAGACATTTTATGCCTGAGGGTGCTGTCATAGCGTGATGAAACGGAACTTCCGATGGGGTGCAGGCTTTATTTAACCCGCAACTACCGCACTATGATGACCCTGAACAGACAGCACAACTTGACCGAGGAGATTTATGCTCCACAGCCCTTGTGAGTTATTCTGTTGGTTCAACATAGTGGCGAACATCGGCTGATTTCCTTTCGTTGTTTCAGTATCATCATTATACCACAACATGCTGGAATAGTCAATACGAAAACACAATATATAGTAGTTTAGGCTGCGAAATTAACAGTTTAGCCACAAGAGCAGCAACACAAACGCAAGTCTATGAGGTCGTTCACTACTCCTTTGGCAACGGCTTCCAATGGATGATTGTGCCCAGAACATCGGGGCGCGGAGCGCCCTCGTGTACGCACAGTCTGGTCACGGCTTCACCCATCATCGTCTCATAGTCCGGAAGCGTCATGTCGATAGGAACCGAAATAGTAAGGCTATCAGCAGGCGCTTTCAGAACGACTACTTCACTGCTTTTCTTTTGCTTTTCTGCTTTCTCCCAGCCGGTAGAGAGAAGGTAGTCGTAAAGTGCGTAAGGGTTTACCTCAGAGATGCTATAAGGGGTATCGTGGATACCACTGAGCATTGCATAGGCTCGGCTATACTTCGTCGTTCGCGCGAGGTCTTTCTTAGTCGGCTCGTGTGGCAACCTACTTAAATCCATGTTGTTGCGCAGGTCAGAGAGTTTTACTTTGACAGCAGTATGGTTCTGCTGAATGTGCCAAAGGTATTCGGCATAAGACATCCCTTTCTTGCGTGTCAAGGTTTCTACCGCATCGGCGACTTCTTTCGGGAATGCTGCTCGGATGTCCTCCATCGTAAGCGTGGTATCTTCCACTGTGTCATGCAGGAAAGCGGCTGCTTCAGCTACCGGGTCTCCTTTAACGCCCTTGGCGACCACAGAGACATGTGCCTCAAAGTAGTCTTTCCCTGCTTTATCTTTCTGCCCGGCGTGAGCTTCGATTGCCCACAATTTGGCTTTTGTGACCATCTCGGTGAGTTCTTGTTTGGTCATAGTATTTTCTCCGTCTTAGTATCTATAATAGGTTGGTAACGCAATACCCTTGTCAAAATCAATAGACATTACGGCGAATTCTTGAAAATACCAAGGGACAAATTGCATGCTGTCATATATCGTTTTGCCGTGTTCTCTTGCAATTTTGTATAGCACGGTCAAGAAGCTGCAAAATCTGGGAATGCTTTCTTTTGGGATGATAACTTGAGAGCAAATGAAGAGTGAGTCGTCCTCGATGACAGCTATACCGTTATCTTTATCAACGAATAAATCACGAACGGAGGCGATTGCTTTCTCCAATCGGGTGAATTGCCCTGCTGTGAATACATCTTCTGTATCCCAGCTTATCTCAAGCTGGCAGCAATGCCAGATAGGGATATCGTCTACCTTTTCTTTGGGTACAGGAGCGGGTTCGTCTGCGAATTCCCCGTGCTCAAGGTGCAGCATTGAAACATTCGCAGTATCATCGTACTGCAGCCCGTGGAAAACCATTTCTTTGCTGAAAAGCCCTTGCAAGATGTAGTTCCAGTATTCTTTCCCGAATTTAACTTTGTAGGAGTTATATGTAACCTTATAGGAAAGTATAACAGTTGCATCGACATCATTCAAGATGCAGTCAATGGCATCAACGGCACGATGTTTTACGATTTCTTCTTCCCACTCGGATTTTTCCGGCTGAGACTTTGAACCACCGATTTTGCCTTCGCACCACGAAATTAAGTCGCCTTCAATTTCGATGGCAAAGTCATAGACTTCCAACGACAAGATACCGACCATGTCAATGAACTGATGCAGGTATTTTACAAGATAGAGCCTTGCATCATCTGCGTCCTTGTCTCCACGGCGAATATCAATTTTCTCAAGGCAAGTGATAGTAGTGCTCATTTTATGACTCCAACAAACAAAGAAAGCCGGGACAATGCCCGGCAGATATGGCGGTAGGGGTGGGATTCGAACCCACGGACACTTGCGGCATCGCCGGTTTTCAAGACCGGTTCCATAGACCACTCGGACACCCAACCATGTATTTTGTTTATAAGACGATTTGCCGGATACATTGTATCCGTTGCCTGTCACTCACCGCGCAGAGGTTGTCTTGATTGAGTAACTGGCGGGAACTTATCCCGCCCATACCGCAGCCGGTTTCGCCACACGGTATGATTGTTACGGCTTGTTGCATATCTTGTTTTACCGGGACGTAGCGACCGGAGCGCGGCAAGATGTGTAATGCACGTGGCATGGTTTTTAAAGGAGGTCCGCGCTTTGATTGCTTACTATTAGCCAGATGTTATTGGCATCTGTTGCCCATCTCCCACCCCGTGGAGGTTGTTAGCAAGGGAGACTGACGAGGGTGGTGCTCCTCGCCAATGTCGCAGCCGATTTCGCCACTCGACACTGCATTTTTTCGGCTTGACGATGCCCCGTGTAATTCGCTTGTCCAAGCGGCGCGGACGAGGCGTTCGTCTTCGTGGTCGTAGTTATAGGAGTTCCGCGCGAAAATGACTCGTACTGTACGAAACAGTACACAATCAAGCCCAGGGTAGGCCATCGCAGAAAACGAAGCGACCCTGTTGGTGGAGATAAAGGGATTCGAACCCTCGACCCCCTGCTTGCAAAGCAGGTGCTCTCCCAACTGAGCTATATCCCCATGATGGCGGGATGCACCCGCCAAAGGGCTCCACACGAAAATGACTCGTGTACCGTGATACAGTACACGCAATCAAGTCCAGAGACAGTCGCAGATTTCAATCTTAATTCGGCATTAGCACGATGTTTGTGCCATTCATCGTTCATCCCTGCCTCAAAAGAGGCTGTCGACATAGGGGATACTTTCTTTAGGCGTACTGGAGTTCGCCGTACTGCTTCACCTCGCGCTCCAGATGCAGCGGGATGGTCTTGGCATCCTTCTGTGTGATGTCTTCACGCGTTACCAGCGTTTCGCTTACGCCAGCCGCCTGCAGGACTTCGTACAGGTTTGAGGGACCGGTGCCGTCGTAGCCTGCGGTCAAGCCGTTGACCTGCATAGTGAAACCGTGCAGATGCTGTGCAAGACCCGGAACAAAATCGAGTTCAACAACGACCTCGTTGCTATTCTCGTTCACGCGTTTAACCGAGATGGCGCGGATGTTCTGGCTTCCGAATGTCTCAATCAGCTTTTTGGCTGCTGCTGCAGTCTCGATAGTTGAAGTTCCTTCGACATTGATAATTGCCTGCTCCATTGGAGTCAACCTCCCTTCTATGTTAGAGTTGTCATGCGCTATAGCAGATAACGCTCTGCCATGCGGGGCTTTACGTCGCCTATTCGTGTTCGGTTCCGGCTACGACGACTTCCGTAAGGACTTAGCCAACCGTCAGCAAGTGCATGCCCCCGCTGACAGCTTCTTGGGCGGATTCTCAAAGAGCGCGTCACCCAATCGGACCGTGGAGCTTAGTGGCAGATTCGAACTGCCGACCTGCGCATTACGAATGCGCCGCTCTACCTGCTGAGCTAACCAAGCACGGTAGGATGTTTTATACTGGTTATCATCCCGCAATCAGGGCAGCCAACCCTTTTCTTCCAGCACCATTCGGCAGCCACGCCGACGGATTCTGCATTGTACCCTCTCCGCTGTTTTCCGGTCTCATTCGCGACTGACACCGGGACTCTCGGATACTCTCAGGCGCAGCACCTGTTTGCCTATTCTTTTATAGGCTGTCCATTGGCATTCGGACAGCGGACCACATGTGGACCATGCTCACCAGTTTAACGTCGTGGTGTACGGTGACGGCGACGTGGGGCAATATATCGGAATTGAACCGACACCGCCCGTTTGATTTCAATCTTTGTGCTAGACATTAGCCAGATGCTGCAGCATCTGTTGTCCATCCCTTGCCACAAGGAGGCTGTCAGCGCAGGGACATTGGAGGAGTATATCGGGGTCGAACCGACGTCATCTGCTTGGAGGGCAGAGGTATTAACCGTTATACGAATACTCCATAAAATTGCGGGTGAACCCTCACTTAGCCCCGCCATGATGCTCGTTTTGGAGGTGGTCAACCCCGAACATCATCTTTACACCCTCTAGCAATCCCGCGAATCCACAATGCTGACTGGGCAAGGGAATCCGGGAGAGCACTTGAGCGTTGGTCAACTTCGATTCTTGCAGCCCTATTTGTCCGCCCAAGTACATGGGCGGCTCTTGCTGTGGGCTTTGTCTGGGACTGCGGCATACTTACCAGTTGCCGTGCAGCAGTCCCGCCTTAACGGCTGTGTCGCGTCTGGCTGCGCCCCGGCTTAACGGGGATGCTCGTACGTCTGCATGCTTGATGGGACGAGATTTGTTGTTTCTGGACCGTAGCCCAAGAGGAAGCACTCGCCCACACGGCTTCCTGACCTTTTGGATACCGCTCACACCGGGAGTTGTGATGCGATTCCGATAGTTGAAGACTTAGCCATGTTGCGGTTGTTGACCGCAACGATGTTGCCCACTGCTCACCACGAGGAGGTTGTCTTCCGAGCAGTAACGCGGATTGTGTAGACCAGTCCGCGCAAGCAGCTTCCGCGTATTCCCTGCTGCTTGAGGGGGTTCGTTGAGCGTCCGCCGACGCCGTACCCCGGAGGGAACGCCCGAAGGCGTTTTGCAACACGGGGAAGTCGGTTTTAAGCCATGACCTGGGCCAAAGGTTGCTTACTTTGTCTGGTTTGCCCTCCAAATTGGGTTGAGAACATTCGTCAGTGACTATAGTAGTCATTGTCCACCGCTTGCCACGGAGAGGCTGTCCTCATTATTTCAATCTTATAAGACATTAGCCAACGAATTTAACCCCGCTGCCCACCGCTCGCCACGTGGAGGCTGTCTTCATGAGCGGCAAGGTACGTCGATAATGACCGGCGTACCCATGCAAGCCAGATGTGGACTAGCTTGCGTTGGCGGTAGCTACCCGCCACAAGGTGGTTTACATCATCGGAGTGACCCTTTCACTGTTGCGTCTATGCGGACGTTACTTAGTGCATTGGCGTGTCCCTTTCTTTGATGCCGACATTCGGACGCGGTAATTACTGCATCGGACTGTCCTCCTTGTTAGATTTCGACCCGTTAGGGCTACCTCAGCGGGTCGCGGCTCTGGTGGATGGGGTCGAACCATCTTTTCTCGTGCGCAACGAGCGAATTAACCGGCGGTATATTACAACCTTCGTATTCGACACCAGAATATTTCGGTCATTTTACATCTGACCGATGGATGTGTTTTGGGTGGGTGGTGTCTCACCACCGTAGTTCGTGCTTACGCGTCGCACCTGTACTCCACTATTACGCCTTATCGCGCGATTGACGCATTCCCTTGTACTACACCCAATGGCGACTCGAATCGGGCTCGAACCGACAACTTCCAGCGTGACAGGCTGGTGCTCTAACCTGTTGAACTATCGAGCCATATGACCAACCCATGACGCAAGACAGGTGGCTGCATGGGTTGGTATTTGACCGGCTTTACGTCTCGGTCAGGACGTGGGTACGGGGATGGGACTTGAACCCACAACCGCCAGCGTATGGGACTGGCAAGCTACCATTGCTACACCCCGTGTCATGATGCGCCACCAATTTCTTGGTAGCGCGGGGTCTCTCGACAGGGCTTAAACCTGCGACCCGCCGATTACTTTCAATCTTATAAGACGTCAGCCAACGGATTTAACCCCGCTGCCCACCACTCACCGCGTGGAGGTCGTCTTAACGAGTGGCAAGGCGCTTCAGATGTTGCCGAAGTGCCCGTGCAAACCAGATGCAGGCTGGCTTGCCAAAAGCTCCCGACAAGAATCGAACTTGCAACCTACTGATTACAAGACAGTTGCTCTGCCAGTTGAGCTACAGGAGCATGTTCAGGAGATTTGCTTGTAGCGCCTTTCCTGAGTACATTAGCATTATACCACAATATGTACGGATAGTCAATACGAAAACCACAATATATAGTGTATGGAATGTAAACAAATTGCGACATACACCATATATTGTGGTCGCGTATTAGGCTTGCTTTCTGAGGCTTGCAAACTCCAAGAAAGTCAGCAAATCCTGCGTTGAACTTACCCGGCAGACCGTCGCCCCACTCTTGGCGTACAGGTCGGCGATTGAGTCCCCTTGCCCCCATTTGTTCAGCGGGTCGGGATTCAGAACGAAGAAGTTGGATGCCCGCTTAGAGAGCCATTCGACCTCTTCCACGCCAGAATAGTTCTTGTTATTTCGGCAGTCCCCCAGCATGACAATAGTGGTATCCTTGTTGATGATGCCGGTATTGTCGTAGCGCAGTTCTTTGAGAGGCACACCGTAGTTCGAGTAGATACCTCGGCTTGGAACGCTCTTGTTGATGCTCTCCACAGCGGATGTTATGTTCTCATTTGAGAAATAACGGTCAACAGGAACTAAGTGGTTCACAAAAACGAACAGGTGGCAGCCACCGGGAAATACTTCCCTCATCAGACCCATGTACGTCAGAGCGAGAGAAGTCATAGCGCGGCATGACCCGGAAATATCCGCCAGCATCACGACATTTGCTTTGGACTTTATCGGCTTTTTGTAGTACAGTCGTGCAATCTCGCCATCACACTGGACGGATTTCTCAATCGTTTTTTTGACGTCGATTTGCTTTTTCTGCTGGGTTATGTACAGCTTACGAAGCTTTTGGCGGAAAGTCTTGGCGTTTGTGCGGATAAAAGTGAGGACCTTCTCAATATCGGCATTAGAGAGCTTCGAGACATCCTCGTTGAGAAGTGCATCCGTTTGCTTTTTGCTTCTTACCGCATTATGACCTCCGGAGAATACTTCTCGATGTCGGAGCGACTGCTCCTTCTCAATGCTTTGCATTTGCTTCTCTTGCTGGGCTTTCCGAATGTTCGTAAGAATTGCATCGTAAGAAGTCACTCTCTTTTCGCGAGTGCGAAGATTGCTTTCATACAACGCCTTTTGCATCTCTTGTTTCTCAAGCTCGGCTTCTGCTTTATGAAGAGCTTCTTTTGCTTTTTCCCACTCCCCTGTTGCTTTCCCATGTTCTTTAATTGCTACCTTTACGGTAGTATCACCTGACACTTTAGACTGACTTGTTTTCACGCTTTTTGCTAAGTCTTGGAATGCCTTGGCAAGAGAGATGAAATCCATGTACAGAGATATTTCTTTTGCAGAACGAGCGATGACCGCAGCAGATAATAAGAGTTTCTGAGAGACAGCCAGTTCCTGTGAAGTGCCGGAAGCAAGAGAGTTTCGCAATTGCCGCTCCATGATTCCGTATGCAGCAAGCTCTCTGTTCGTCTCGGTATTTACCTTCTGCAATAGCTGCTCTATTTTGTCTACAAGCTGCCTGTTTTCGGCAAGCGTAACAGATGCTACTGCTTTCTGGTAGTCGTCGTATGCTTGCAAAACAGCTTGGCGTTTTTGTTCGGCTTCTTCGCGCAAAGCGTCTACTGCCTTTTGCTGGTTACTGACCGATTCTTTTCCTCTGTTAGACCGGCGGTAGTTCTCTATGTCCGCTTGTGCTTGGTCTCTGTTCGCTTGTGTCTTTTTACGGCACTCTTCCAGAGCATCATCGGACATATCTACAAAAGTGGCAACACTATTCGTTGCTCTTTTCTTAGGAATTGAAGATTCCTTTGGCTTTGGCGCGTAGGAATACTGCAAGAATCGCCTGCAGAAAACTGCCTCAAATGTGTCGCATTCCTCTTTTGTATGGCATAGAGCGCCCTGCATGGTGTACAGCACATCCTCTACATCTAACGGGTCAGAAATATGTTGGATGCCGTTGAGCGCTTCTGATATTGAGAATGAGAAGCCGTATTCCTGTGTAAGCTCTTGGAAGAACTTAGTGTACAGGTTCACATAAGATTCGATGGTTTGATTTGTTGCTTCACTCATTTCTCATTCCCGTTGGACAGGTTGAAGGCTTTTGCTACCGTTTTCTCATCTGCGTGGTCTTTGACGAGGGAACCGATAGAATATGGCATTGCGTTCTTTACATCCATAGCCGTTTTACAATGGAACGTCTCAATCAAGCACTTTGCCCATTCGATGCCTTCACTGATGGAGATGGCGTGACGCAGGTCGAGGCTCTGAAGCCGGTCAATGACCTGTGCAACGCTATCCACAAACACCTCAGAGGCAGAGACATTCGCGCAGATGATTTGCTTGATTTCTGCAAGGGGCTTGTGCTCGATGTAAAGGTAAGAGCAGCGCCGCAACATAGGCTGAGAAAGTTCGCGATAGCTGTTGGAGGTCAGAAAAACGATAGGTCTATCCTCCGGCGCACACTGAATCGTGCCATATTCCGGAATGGTAATAGCAAAATCAGAGAGCATTTCGAGTAGAGCGTGCTCGATTTCCGGCTCAGTCTTGTCGATTTCGTCAATGAGAAGGACTTTGTGACCCTTCATCGTGAGAGCTTCGATGACAGGGCGTTTCAACAAGAAATCCGGACCATAAAACTCTGTGTTTTGCGCAACAGCTTTGATGCTTTCGTTCACGCTTAAATCCCGGAGGTTTTCGTTGAGCTTGTCCCGAATGGCAGACACCACCAGCAATTGCCGCTGGTAGTCATAGTCGTAAAGAATTTTATCCGCTGTAATTCCCTCGTGGCATGAAACACGAATCAGAGGAATCTGCAGCATAGAAGCCACCGCTTTGGCAAGGCTCGTCTTTCCTACGCCGGGGTCACCCTCTATGAGTAGAGGTGACGCATCGTCGCGCAGCACATTCAGAACGGCATATGCAATCCTGCGGTTAGCAAAATAGTTGTTTTTGGCAAGGGATGCGATGATTTTATCGGGGGTGTAGTTATACATTCTTTGATTGCTCCTCGGCAAAATTCTGGAGAGATTTCAGTAGCTTGGTACAGCCGGGACAGTCGCTGATAACAATATCGGCGAACATTTTGTCTGTATCATTCAGCAGCGCGTATACATTCTTGAAATACTCTTTTGCAAAGAGCAATTTTTTGAAAGTCTGCGGCTGTTTTTCCAGATGAGAAATAATGGTGAAAGCGTCTTCTTCCGTCTTGGCATTTTGGCACTTGTCTGTAAATAATGCGTACTGTGCGTCCTTCAGTAGATAATCCATATCCTCAAAGGTTGGCTCTACAGATTCTGCCTCATATTGTGCAGCAACTGCTGATAGGAGGTATTTGCTGACAGGTTTGTAAGTCTCAAAGCTGCCATAATAATTGCGCACAGAGTCGACGGAAAACAGATAAAGAGTTTTGCTCTCCGGTAAGAGAATATAAGTACGCAGGAATTGTTCCATTTTATCCGCGATGGCAGCCTTTTTGAAGTCTATACTCGCTTCCCGCAGAAAATCTGTCAGCAAGTCTGTCTTACAATAGCTGTGGTTGTCTTGCGCCGCGAAGAATTTGCAGAAATAATATCCAAGCAGCCCTAATCGTTCGCGTATTTGTTTGTAAGCACTTGCAATCCATTCTGGGTCACAGGAAGCTGCATACATCAAAATGTCTTCTGCATTGCTTACCCAAAAAACATTGCTGAAGCTGGTCGGAATCTGTTCTTTGCTTTGTTCAATGTCCGTTTCCAACTTTTTGACAAGACACCTTGTGGTCTGGGCAATAATAAAACCCGTCTGCGTGTCAAATAGCTTTGCTTCACACCGAAGACTTTCTTTTCCCTTTTTAGAAATATCCAATGTTAAGTCATATCTGACATGGCATTTTGCATCGCTGCTTGCGGCGTAGAAATCTTCAAGGAGTACGGTCGCCGCTTTGTCAAGGAATTCTTCAGCAGTAGAATAGGTTAGTGAAACGCATTGTTCTGCTGTGCCTTTATCCGGTGTGATTTTTACGGTGATTTGGTCTGCAATGTCGCAATAGGAAACATCCTTCGCAGGGTCATTCCCAAGCACGAAAAGGTTGCTTACAGGTAATGCGGAAGCGGCGTCAACGCTGTTATATACCTGTCTGAGTACGCCGTCCAGAACGATGTTGCCTTTTCTGTATGTTTTACTGACCGTATGAGCATTGTTGCAGCAAGTACAGACAAAGTCGTGCAAGATAGCGTTCGGAGTAACGGAATAGTCTCTCTGTTCTGAGACGGCCTTTGCACCTTGTGTCAGAACATCATTTCTATAGAGTTCTTGCAGAAGAGCATCATTGATGCCAAAAGCTACTTGGATGCTGAAAACAGCTTTCCTACCGTTATCAAATTTTACTGTTGTGGTGACGACTGCCTTCTTCAATGCGCTTTCCTGCTGCAGCCCTACATTGATGTCAGTAATTTTGTTGGAGGTGATGCAGAAATCTCCGAGCAGGATATGTTTTTCATCTACCTGTAAAGACAGAAGAATAGACTCTGCAATTTGTTTGAGCGCCTTCAAATCGTGGGATTTCTCAAAGCGCTCAATGTTGCGCTTATGAAGTACCGTGCAGCGTGAATAAAGGTTATTATAAAGTGATGAGCTAATGATGCCTTCATAGGAAACATACGGTAAAATTGCTTCTTTATAGACTTTGCCGTCAAGTTTTACATTAAGGCACGCAGCCTTTTCGTTTTCTGTGTCGGAAATGAACAGCTCGCTTTTGTCAACGCCGGGAATTGCCGTGGCTGCCATGTCAATCACATGGTCGCACAATTCTTTGTTAAAAGCTGGACGCAGCTTTTCGAGTAAAAAGTCATCGAGTTTCTTTTCACTATCCAAGCATCTGCCGTCCGGCAAATAATATCTCCATTTGTTCTTTTTAATGCGTTTTTTCGTTAAGAAAAATCCTGCTGCAAAGAAATCTTTGAGCTTTTTTTCTCCAAACTTCTTTGTAAGTTCGCCTGTTATTGTACGAATTTCAACGCCGGGCTCTACCCAGACTTTCCTATCTTTCATGTAGGCGACAAGAATATCATCGTCCTTAATTCTGCGTCCATCATCGAGATAGAATCTTTTATCGTCATTCACACTTTTTTCTGTAATTGAGAAGTGTGCATTAAAAAAAGCTCGCAAAACTTCTTTATCGCATTTATCGCGCAACGATTGCGGTGCTTCCTCAAAGGAAGTGATTACTTTTGGTTCACTGCTCATGCTTTCACCCAATTGACATTCTCCCCACAGCTAAACTCGATAAAACACCTTTTTGCCAATACTCTTTAATGTAACCTAGTGGACAGTGGTGTGACCATCCACATCCACACCGACGCAATACGCATCGACATAGTCATTGTTGGTTACCTCCATTTCATTGAGCTTTTTGAGCCATTTCGTTTTGACGATGTGTTCCAAGTAATCCGCATTATATTTGGGATTCGATGAAATCACAGAGAACGGTCTACCAAGCTCTTTCTCTCTCAATTCTTCCGTTTCCCGCATTTTTTCAAGCATATACCGGAAATTTTCGGGGTAGTATTTATAGAGATAGGCAAAGTTAAGAAACGAGGACATCGGGCAATACATACAACCGCAGGGCTTGTTGGTTTTGTAGTAGTTGTTGAAAATAGGCTGTGTCTTTGCCCATTCCAAAATCACATCTTCGTTAATGCCGTTTTCTGCGAGAGGGTATATCTCTAACTTTTTGGCACTCAACCGCTTGTTGAAACGGCGTTCTTCGTCGGCACAATAGCCTATGTAATTTACTACATAAAAACCGACTTCGTTCAGCCATTCGGATAGTTGCCGCTTTGCATCAAGTTTATAGTGACCGTTACACCATCTTACTTTTCTTGTTGGGAAACCGCATTTATCATACAATTCTTCCCACGTTTTCCTCGGCTTGATTCGCACAAATTGGATGCCAGCTTGCTTGCACTCCGTTTCCATATAGTCGATAACGTTATGTATAAACGGGTAGTCAATTTCGAGTTCAAAGTGAACCACGCCGTCAAGCGGGTATCTGTCCAGATTGTGCAGTATATAATTGAGCATATACAGGCTATCTTTTCCGCCAGATACGCTTGCCCAGTATGATGGGCGCAATGCAATTGCTTTGTCTGCGTTAGTTATCGTTCGTTACCTCCGTTCTGTGATTCCACAACTCAATCGCGTCCTGTTCGTTTTTTATGAGGACAGTTCCGATGCGGCAGTAGTTGCACCGCACTGCATACATGCCTTCATAGCTTGCATATAACCCTGCTGTAGAACCACAGAACGGGCAAGGCTTTAGTTCGATATCATCATCATCAATAAACGTTACCATTGTCGGTTACCTCCGTGAGTCAGTAGTCTTTGCGGCGCTCTCGTTGACATTCTCCCCACAGCTAAAGCAGGGGGATTCCTGCATCAACCACCACTGCGCAGCAACCGAAGCTGTTGCGTCTTACACGATGTCAGACAGGCGTTACTTCCCGTGTGCCCCACGGTACGGTATGCATTAGTTTAAGCGGACTTTTTAAGCCCTTTACGCAAAATGTTAATGGCAGCGTTCTTGTCTCGGTCATGAACCGTGTGACAAGACGGGCATTCCCATTGACGGATGTTGAGGTTCTTAACAGCTGCATTCTTATAACCGCAGCAACTGCATGTTTGGCTGCTTGGATAGAATGTAGGTACACGAATTACTGTACAGCCGTACCAATAGGCTTTGTACTCCAGCATGCCAAAGAAAGACGACCACGAAACGCTGGAAATAGCTCTTGCAAGTTTATGATTGCGAAGCATTCCCTTTACATTAAGGTCTTCGATGCAGATGGTTTGATTTTCACGCACCAACATAGTGGACTGTTTTTGAAGGAAATCGTTTCGTTGATTAGTAATCTTTTCGTGGGTGGCAGCGACTCTTATACGCTGTTTTTCACGATTATGTGAGCCTTTCTGTTTACGAGCCAAACGCCGCTGTTCGCGAGCGAGTTTTTTGGCTTTCTTCTCCAAATATTTGGGGTTATTAACCACAGCACCTTTACTGTCGGAATAGAATTCTTTGAGCCCGACATCAATGCCTACTACACAACCGTTGTTTGGCATAGGCTGAGGGTCATATTCCACATTAAGAACTACGAAATATTTACCGGTGGCTGTACGCACTACCGTTGCGTTGTGAATTGCACCAATCTCCATAGACTGATGAACTTTTACCCAGCCGATTTTCGGTAAGCGAATACGCTTATTGGAAATGCGTATACCGTTACCAATATTGAGCGTGCGGTATGATTGTTTGGCGCTTTTTTTACTTTTGAATTTTGGATGTGCAGCTCTATGCTCAAAAAAGTTTGTGTATCCGGTATCAAGGTTTCGCAGCGCTTGCTGCAAAGCAATGGAATCCACCTCTTTGAGAAACGCGTAGTTCACATCCTGCTTGAGCGCTGTCAGCATAGCAGAAGTTTGCTTGTAGCCACACTTCTCCCCGCTTTTGAAGGCGTCTTCCCGCATAGCAAGGCCCTTGTTGTAAATGAGCCTGCTGCAACCGAGAGTACGGTCAATCAGATTACGTTGCTCTCGGTTTGGGTAGATTCTAAATTTTACGCCTTTTTGAAATGTCATTTTTATTTTACCCTTTAAGCAAAAACTTGGTTTCACTGCGCCTTATATCCCCATAGCTAAAGCAAGGGTTTTTACGGCGCTTGCGATAAAAAAGCCCACCCTGAACTGGGTAGAACTTCTTATTTTGATTTTCTTAGATGTGTGGGAACACCTCATATACACTGACATACAGCATCCCCGGCTTATAATCCGCATATTCTACCGGACGCTTCTGGTCGTATACCTTCACATCCGAACCATCATCTGCCGTGAGCCAGAGATATTTGACGTGCTCGGCATAGCGCGGGTTTTCCACGCGATAGACCTGACCTTCTTTGATTTCGAGGCGTCGCATACAGGCTTGGACGCGGGAAAACTCAACAAATGCGCCGTAGTCGCCAATCACGATACGGTTGTACCCGTTGGTAATGACCGTACCGTTGGTGGTTTCGAGCGAAATCGTGTCACCGGACACATTGCACCATTCCGGCAATGCCTTTTGAAACTTGGCTCTCACATCGGAGAAGAAGGTACGCGGGATGGGTTTGTATTTGTATTCACGGGCAAGCTGTTCTTGGTACTTGAGCATCTGAGCGCCGATTTCTGAGATTTTGTGTTTCACAATTTCACCCCTGACCCAGCATCTGTGCGGATGCGATTTCCCGAATATTGCGATTTTCTTTTTCGGGAGCCGATACAATACGGCGATGAGAGCGCATCAGCGTCAATACGCGGTTACGGAGCTTTTCATCTTTAATAAGCTGAGCAACCTGTTTGATTTCCGATTCGCGCAGATACATTGTACTGTTGATGAGAACGCCATGTACCTCGCCGTTTTCGGAACTTTTCTCAACCTTATCGACATTGTCATAGGCGTAAATCACATCAACATCAATGCTGACGGACGCTTTCTCAAGAAGTTCAGTTCCTCCTTGGGCTACCAGCCACTTGTGTGTGTGGCTTTCGTCAGAAATGTATGTTTCGCCAATGAGTCCCAGCGGTGGCGACACAAGGTTGTTTGTGGAATAACGGATATGGTCCTCGCTTTCATTGAGGTTATCCTGCCAAATACACATCGGCTTGAGGCTTTTGTCCTTAAAATGAACATAGGTGTCCTGAATGAATGTGCAGACGGTCCGCTTAATATAGTCGATTTCCGGCATCTCTTCTACATTGCGAAAAACAAGGCGCGTAGACTCGCCCTCGCCGTACTCTTCGTCGTCCGTCACATAACGGACCTTCTCCAGCACAAACTTGGGTTCCAATGCTGTTTTAACGGTTTCAAGAGAAAATACATTCCACCTCATTAAATTATGTGTGCAGGGTACACCGTCTATAGTCGCTTGCGACTTAGGCGGTGAGGAATGCACTAACCAAGAGGCAATTTGAAGTGTACTCAGTTAGCACAAATACCCTGCTACTCCTTTCTTTTAATGATTAAGATATTTTTTTCCATGCGGGATGTATGGAATTTGCTGCTTTTACAATTTTAAGCTTTTTAAGGCTTGCGGATTTTTGACCGCTTTTTGCGGGTGTCTCGAACTCTACATTTACAGCACCATTCTTTTTGGTATGAGTGCTATGCACAATGAGATTTTCTCCGTTGAGAGAGACTAAATCACCCGGATTGAGATTCACCTTTTTGCGTAACAGAGCACGATGCCCTGCGTATGTCCTCTTGCCACGGTATTTGTGCAGATTTTCCGAATCCTTTTTGTGGTTACGGTTAATTCTACCGTTGAAGAGTTCTTTTCCGGTGGCTATCTCTCCTGTACGAATGTCAATGTAGCGAGAATCATAAAACTTTTCAAGGATACGGTTGTTACGCCTTGCCTTTTCATAGTGCTCAAACATACAACGGAGATTTGGATGAAATTCACCCATTGCATATGCATCATTGTTATGGCTTTTTTCAAGCTGAAGCGCGATACGCTTTTCTTTTGTCATTGCGCCGTAAGTGATTGTAACAAATGGCTTGCCAAAAGCAACGTAGAGTTCATTGACGATTTGCCACCTAACAGTATTCATAAAAGCTGCACCGGAAAGGTCGGCAAATTTAATCTTTTCTCCGAAACCATAAAGCTTACCGCTTTTTTGGTGATTGGCAGGCGTATGGCACTTTTCGCATACTGTTAGAAGTTCGTTCAGGCTGTTGCCGTGACGACCTTTCCAGTAGAACATATGGTGCATATGTAAAATCGCACCTTCTGTAGCTTTACGCCCACAAATTTTACAGACATAGTTATCGCGGTAAAATACCGCTTCCCGCAAGGTTGCCAAATTGTAGCGAGGACCTTTTTGATAGTCTGCTCCCTCAGGAATGACTTTTCCTTCCTGAATTGCTTTTACAAGCATCGTATCAAAAGAGCCAACCTCAACCGTTGCATGAGTAATAGGCATTACTGTACAATACATCTTAACAACGTTGACATTGAGTTCTTTCTTATGTTTCAAAGAAGGAGCAAGCCAACCCTCGCCGCGTTTGCGATTATCGAAACGCGGTTTACGGTAACGCAGTCTGTTTCTGCGGGTGCGGCGCAACTTACGACAACTGTCGTGGCAGGCTTTCTCATCCTGTAATGTATCATACTGCGCAGATACATACTCGTGAGATTGACTTTTCACACTGATGCCGATGTAGTTGTAGCCAACATCCTCACAGATTTCGATGGGCTGCGTGTTTGTTTTACTGTCATACAGTAACTGGATAGTAAATGGATGATGCTTAATGATTTTTGCTTTTCCGTCTTTCAGAAGATGGCGTACCCTGCCAAGACGGATGGTAGGCATTAAGCGTTCACCATTGTTGCTGAGAACACAAACGCAAGTGCTCATGCAAGGCACTCCTTTCGTAAAATAGTAATAAAACTATAAGTCGGGGCTTGCGCCCTGTGGTCCACTTCGCCAATGTTATGCACTGTTTTAGCCTTTCGACATGGCAGCCGCACATCTCCTACCCTTAGAGATTTTTAACGTAATACATATCAATGGCTTGCGTCATTGATACATACACTGCCCGCAGAGCCCGACACTTGTGGAGCATAATCGGGGTGCCTATATTATGAAGATGATTGCTCATCAAATGCATAACGGAGTTCGCAGCAACCGAAGTTGCCGTTCACCAAGGCTAATCAACCGGGCTTACGAGTTGCCCCGCAAGCCCCGTCTATAACCGGCGAGCCGGTTTAGGCGGGGTTGTTGACCACTTCTTTTCCCACTGGTCGTATTCGGCGATTTCCCGCTTTACGATTTTGCCGTCTTTCTTATGTTAACCACCTCTTTTCCCACTGGTCATACTCGGAAATTTCCCGCTTTATGGTTTTGCCGTCTTTCTTATATACGGTGATACGATGTGCATAGTCGGCAGAGTGTTTCAGCAGCCGTTGCAATGCTTCTTCCTCGGAAGTTGCTTTGGTAACTCCAAGATAGGAGCCACCGGACCCCAAAACATCAGGCTCATACCAGCCTGTCTCGTAGTATGTAGTCTGTTCGGTTGTTTCATCCAGAACGACCTTCCCCTGCTCGCCATAATCACCCGTATAGTTGCTGAGGATGATGTTAGCGGCACGGTCGTTTCCCTGTTCTTCATAGGCTTTGGCGATAAAATCAACATAGGTTTTGAACTTCTGTTCGTCGCCTTCACGGTGTGCAGCAATGAGCTTTCCAAGCGTTACAGCGTTGATTTGATTCACAATAATTCCCTCCGTTTCCTATCTATATTATACCAAATCTATAACACTTTTTTGTAGCTTATGAGGCAATTGTTTGCGAAAAATTCACATTCTCAGGCGGATTTTTTCGGATGGTCATAAGTTTTCGTGTAAGGATTATAATAAGGCCCTTTTTGGAAATGGCACAGCCACATATGATTTCTCATAATCTTGCTGTTCATCATTCGCAAGGCGTTTGGACAAATTCCCATGCCATAGTAATTGCGGTTATCTCCACGGTTTTCATCGTTTTTTGCTGTTCTATATATGGGAATCAGCGGCATTCCCGACATTGCACATTCGCAAGCATAATACGCCGCACATTCCCTGTCAAAAACAAAGATTTCTTTTGTGTTTAAAAAACAATAGAAAATAAAGTCTGCTCCTCGAAACAGCCAACCGGGTTTTTGTCCGGCTCGTTCTCCATTTTCTGTATACTTTGCGATAGGAACACCGTTTTTCCCAAGCTTAAAACCTGGAACATAAATTTCGAGAAAAATATTTCCTGTTGTATATGTATCCGCTTTGGCATCAAGTGTTATTGTTTTCCCGCTTGAAGTGTAAACAATAAAGTCAATGTCTCTTTCTTGATACATTTTGACATCTCGAACATCTTCAAATCGTACGAAGCCAAAACGGTGCTTAGCGCAGCAATCTATGAGGAAGTTCCTACAAACCTTTTCTCCCAATAATCCAATTTCTTTTTGCGTTTTCATGTTATAGGGAGTATCTCTTTTAGCGTTTATGATAGGTTCAGCTCTCAAATGACTTCGCATAACATCACCGTCCCTTTCTGCGCCGTTCGTGATAGGCTTTGAGACGTTCACTTTGCGCCTTGGCAGCACATGCCGGGCAGCCGGTATGATTGTCACCGCTGCCGCAGGCAAATGCAATGACGGGACACCACTCCCCTTTTTTGCCGTATCCACAGTTTTTGCATACGAGAAAGACATGTTTCCCGCTGCCGGAAGAGACTTCATCCGGGCTGATTTTATTGAGCGTCGGATGCCACTGCTCCGCAATTTCTGGATGTACGGTGGCAACATCATTCTTACCCTTAACTACGATTTTGCCGGAGCAGACCGGGCAGCCACCCTTGGTACGACAAGCCGAAGCGACAGTCGGTTGCCATTCTCCATCGCTGCCATAACCGCACACGGGGCAGATAAGTGCTGCACGCTGATTGCTTCCGGCGGTAATATCTGAAGGGGTAAAGCTATTCGCAGTAGGATGCCACATAGCTGCAACTTCCGGGTACTCCTCTGCTACAGTTCCGCGCTTCATGCGGATACGGGGCTCAAAATCACGCATGGCTCTCCTCCTGCTCTTCATTGACAATTTGATTGACGAGATAGTCCGTGCAAGCCTTCGTCACATTACTCGCTGTATAGAAGCTCTCGATGGTTTCGAGTACATCGCATACGGTGTGCTCGGTGGTGGGGTATCCCGTCGATGCAAGAAACATCTTTGCTAAAGTGGCGGCATCGTTCTTGTCAAGGCTCCGTACGCGATGAAGAAAACTGAACCGACGGAACAATGCTGCGTCCAACTGGTCAGAACGGTTGGTCGTGCCAATGAGAATGACATCGTTCGGGAGACGGTCAAGCTCCTGCATCAGAGCAATGGTTACGCGGCTCATCTCTGCAACATCATCTTTTCCGCCACGGCTCATGCCGATAGCATCAATCTCGTCAAGGCAGAGCACACAAGGAGAACGCCGAGCATAGTCAAATACATGCCCGATGTTTTGCTGCGTTTTCCCCAGAGCAGAACTGATAAGCCCGGAGAATTTAAGATATACGAAAGGCAAGTCTGCTTTGTATGCAATATATCGTGCCAGTTCGGTTTTTCCGGTTCCCGGTTCGCCCTGCAGAAGCAATGAACAGGTGTAGTGAATGCCAAGTTCTTTAAGTCGGAGAGAGGCTTTTCTCGTCTTCAGTAGACGTTCTATTACAGCTTTTTCGGAATCACGGAGCAAATACCGATTTTCCGGGAAATTAGTGACATCTTCTGCCACAAGTAACCCTTGCATGTTATAAGGAAGTTCGATAAGCTCCGGCGCTTTTGCCGAGAGCTGAGAAAGAAAGCGGGTTTTGAATTGCTCGTCTTTTGCCGTTGTGATACCCTCAAGGATGATTTTTGCCTGTTGCTGGGCTTTACGAATATCTCCTTCTACTACATAGCGAAGAAGTGTACGGTCTTTATCGTTCATGCTATTACCTCAAAAATAAAAGACCTGCCGCAATATTCGCAGCAGGTCCGGTGTTGTTATTCGAATTTGTATGGGTATTATTTGTTGGAGAAAAAGCTGTCTTTCAATGCTCTGGCAGATGCCCCTTCATCTAGTCCTTCAATAGCGGCATTGTTTTGATAGCGGAGAGATTCGAACACATAGTTTGTGTCGCCACGCTTGCGTGCAAAGATACCGCGCTTGGCGTATACTGTGCTGGGAGTCATATCAAGTTCTTCACTTGTCACGAGCTTAATCATCTGCGTTTGACCACTTTGGTCACGAACAGACAGGTTTACATCTGCGTTTCCGTCACAAGGATAATCTTCGGGAAGCTCTACTTCGTAATCAACTACTATAAGCTCGGCATCATCAATGCCGTCTTCCAGCTTGATAGTTTCATCTTCGCCAAATTTCACAGTGGCGTAGGTGTTGTTGTAGGCGATGACATTTTCGATGTAGTCCTCGTTTTCACTTTCCGTTGTGACTTTTGTGATGCGAAGCTTGACGTCGTGCCATTTGCCGTCTGTGAAGGAACCATTTGAAGCCTCTCCCCAATCTCCGAAAGCATACGGCGTGATATGCTCTGCTTCTAGCCAGTTTGTGAATTCTTCTTCCGGAGATTTTTCCGATTCTTTTTCTACGACACTTTTTGCTGAGCCGACAGGAACATCTGCAGGAAGCGTGCTAACGGGATAGCAAGCAGTGAGTGCGAAAGTCAGCACGGCGCACAAAATCAGCCGAATTTTCATGGCTTGCCACCCCATTCTATATGTTCGAGAATACAGTAGACAGTCGGAACCTTCAACTGGTATTCCTTTGCCAGCTCTTTGACCGAGACACCGGCTTTTCGTTTGGCATAGATTTCCTTATTGCGCTCCGTAAGGCGTGATGACCGCCGATTCCGTCCCTGTTCCAAGCTACAAAGCCCCGCTTCTTTTGCAATCCGATAGCAGCGAGTCGGAGTGGTTCTATTTTTTGCTGCAATATCTGATACAGACATATTGGCGGCATAGTCATTCAAGATTTTGGCATCCAGCATAGTCTCTTTGTTCAGAGCGGTTGTGCGCTCCTTTACAGCATCTTTATCAATAGCACGGTAGCAGGTCCGTACGCAGACACCGTACTTCTCTGCCAGGGCAGGCAGAGACATGCCTTTCTCATAATCTGCTGCAATTGCGTTCAGGCGCTGGATTTTCTCAAGCCTCGTCATGGTTGCTCGCTCCTTTTTTGCGTCCTCGACCACGGTAGATTCCGGCTTTATGGATAAGAGCAAAGCCGTGAGAAGAACAGTAGCCAAACTCTTCACAAATGCTCATAACTGAGCGATTCGGGTCAGCTTTTACAGCTTCGATAAATGTTTGCTGCCGTGCTTCACGAGCCAATTGAGTGGCGTTCGGTCTTTTGGCATCACGTTGTCGCAGATAGTCTTTGTTGTGCTCAGAAAGAATATGGTATATTGTGGCTCGGTGAACGCCATACTCTTTAGCAAGTTGTTCTGCTGGGACGCCATCGGCATAACGATTGACGATTTCTTCATCACGCTTGGCTTTCCAGTCACTGTAATTTGCTTGTCTCTCTTTTCGATTTACGCTTTGCATGGTGCGGTAGCATGTGTAGCGAGATACATCATACTTTTTCATTACATCACGAATCCGCATGCCATTGCGCATATCCCGCACGATACTGGCATTACGTTTTGCAACATCTTCTCGATTCATGGGTTCTCCTTTTTTGCCAAAAAGAAAGGAGCAGGCTCCTTACGAACCTGCTCCTTTTGGGGGAGGAATTTATAGCACAAAGCGGCGTTTGACCGCTCCGATGCACTTTTTGGTTTACATTCTTAATTCTATTCAATTCGCACAAATGTGCAACACTAAATGGCAAAAAATATTAAGCCCATTGCATATAAGGAACATTGGCGAGCATTGCGACACATGCTTCAAAGTTGTTTTCGATATATTTTGCAATCACATCAAGTCTCTGCGCAAGAGGTAAGTCTGCAAAAGTAAGCCCTGTTCCCTGTTTGCATGTTTCTTCGGCACTTGTGTAGATTACATTTACAAAAGCGGCAAGGCTGAGGAGAATCTCCTCGTCCTTTCCTTCTTGAGTAAAGAAGAAGTAGTAGGTTGAATGCCCATCTGAGACACCAATACGGCAGCTATAACTGCCAAAACTAGCGAGGTCTCCAAAAAGACTGCAAGCAATGTGGCCAAGCTTTCCGTCGATGGGCAATGTATTCCATGATTTACAGTGCATATCGGGCTCAAAATCTTCTTTCCCGCCGTTATACTCCCATTCCACAAATTCTCTGACACTGAAATTGTCCCCATAGGGAGCGATAATTCTGATTTGCGACAACCTTTCCTTCACCTCACTTTTTATTTGCATCCTATATTTTACGCAATTCGCAACAAAATGCAATTATTGCTGTATGTTGTAATCTGTTGCATCGTATACTCGACAACAAGTGCCTGAACTGGCATCTCAGATGTGGTTGGTATCTTCTTGATGTTTTGGTTCTGGCATTTCTGCCCCGCTATCCGTATATGCTCATACTGCACCTCCGCCTTTTTCCAATTATACATCCGGTCGCAATTTTTGGCAAAAGAAAAAGGAGCCACCCGAAGGCGGCTCCAGTAAGATGAGATTTATTTTGCGTTGGGGACATCCGTGTACCGGGCGTAAGGAACAGTGAAGCTAAGCAAGGTCGTCCAGTCTTCGAGGTGTTCCTCCACATAATAGGCGGCGGCATTGATGCGTTCTTCCGGCAGAAGGTCTGCAAACGGAACACCATCGTTGCCTACGTCATAGTCGGTCGAAATGTAAAAGTAAATATCCTTGAAATTACGCCACATATTTTTGTCCGGAAGAATGGCTTTTTGGCTGTTGATGTTGTCGCTCAGCCAAAATTCACGCTCATATTCCTGCGTTTTAACGATGAAATCTCTAGGAGTGTTCTTTTTATTCCCAATAGAAAGAAAAGACAAGAACATTGTGGCATACACATACAGCCGCTGTTCTTCCGTCAACTGGTCCATCAGGATTCCCGGCGCGGACACATTGCGTTGATAAGCAAGGCACCAAACGTTTCCGGTATTTGAGTCGTATCCAGAAGTTTTGGCTTCTGTGTACAGGAGAGTAAGAAACTCCTTGATGTTCATCGTTTTGCCAAACAATGTGATTTTAGGTGAAAGCGTATCCATGATGAATTAACGCTCCTTTATTAAACAACATTCGTGCCAATCTTTTCGGCAATGATTTCAGCCATGCGCTTCGCATCGCTTTCCTCAGTCTTAGAACAAACCTCGAAAAATTGGTAACCGTAGTAGTTTCCATTCTGTTCTTGCCCGCTGCCACACTGATGAAACCAGTTAAAGCTCTTGTCACGGCTCTGCATCTCATCGTACATGGCGCGGACAAATGCGGTGGCATCTGCCTCCCAAAACGGTCGCTCTTTATTGAACTCAATGCCCCATCCGTGACAGCTATCCGGCTGATGGATGAAGACGGGTGAAATGGTATTCATGATGGTTCTCCTTTTTTTAGGTTTCGGTGTTCGGAGCCACAGGCAGCCACTGCTGCGGATAAGCACGAAGACGGTTACTCGGCACGCAGTCATTCAGAGCAGAGTTCTCAGCAAGCGCCATATCAATGATGTAGTAATCATTGCCGTTGCGCATTACATCGACACTCCACTGCCCTGTCAACTCAATGCGAGGAATAACCTTCTTCAGCTCAGCCAGAATAGTTTGAATGCTTTCGTGGTAACGCTGGTTCAGAATGTCTTCATGCATCTTGTAGACAACATAATCATGGCGTTTCTGTGGGCTGCTGACTTCTTTGAATTCGTTCTTCATAACATCGCTGCGCCAATAAGGACTTGCGCCAAGAATTTCCTTTGTATCAAAATCCACAAACACGCGATATTCAGTGTGCAGCGGCAAACCGTTGTAAATGGTAGGATTGTTCTCTTTATCCTTGATATACTCTCTGACGACCCACTCATTTGTAGTATTAGCGCCATAGTAGCAACGACTGTTTAGGGAGCCTGCCATCAAGCATGTCAGATGATTCAAAAACAAGAAATACTCGCCCATCTCATTGATTTCCTTCGGGTTATGGATATGAGCGTTGCGGAATTCGTATTTGGAAGAATACGTGCCCGTTTTGATAAAATAGTCTTCGTATCCATCAAGATGGAAGACTTTCTGGCAATAACGATTCACGATTTCCTTTGTAACGGGATTCAGCGTCTCGAAGCCAAGGCGGGTAAGCTGCAGCATGGTGATAGGTACGCGAAGAATTTTCGTGTCCGGAACCTTGAAAAATGCGCTGCCGTACAATCCTTCTACCAGAGGAGGAAACCAGAAGCCCATAGAGTTGGGGTTCATCTCAAGCATCTGATAAGTGAAGTCATCAAGGTCGAGGATGTCAAGACCTTGACGGAACATGTTGTAGCAGAACATTTTTGTGCTGTCGTTTTTCGCATTCTTGTAGCCTGCGTAGTTTTGAAGCAGTTCCTTGTACGACGGCTCAGAAATGTCAATCTTCATCAACTTTCCGGTGAGCTGCGGACGGAGTTCTTCTGGGTAGCGTTTCAGCTCCTCGTTTGTGACCTCCGTCATAAAGTTACGGTTGGCAGAGTATGTCACATAATAGCCGCCGCGTTCCGCGTTGTAGATGTACAGACGCGTTTCAAGCACCAGTTCTGTGACGATGCGGTCAATGAGCGAATTAAGTTCCGGTGGGAAGTAGACCTTTTTGTCGAGAATTGCTTTGACTGTAGCTGTATCCCACTGGAGCATATTTTCATGCAGCTCTCCACTTTCAAGAACCTGCGTCTTATAGACCTCATCAAAGGTTTTGAGGGTATCAGGGTCAGTTTTGAGCATTGCTGCAAGTTCCTCATAGGAAAACGGCTTATCTTTCTTATCGGTTAAGATGGCGCTGATTTGTTCAAACATGTCTTTTGTTTCAGCCATTTGCGGCCTCCTTTTTAAAAAAGCCACCGTTTCTGTAGGAAAACGGTGGCAATGTATAAGTGATATAGCTTAGCTTGCAATGCACAACTCACTGTTGGTAATGTTCTCCAGCCAGTTTTTGTTCATTACATTGCCAAAACGATATTTCTTCTGCGACTTGTAGGACCAATCGCAGCCGGAAACGATATCACCGATGGCGTTCAAGTACAGCTCGCCGCTGTAAAAGTCGATATCGCCGGTTTTGTTGAATTCGTATTCGAGCTTGTCTACATAAGGTTCACGTTTCTTATAGACATTCGAATCGAGATTCTTAGCACGTCCTTCGTTCAGTAAATAAGCCCGATGAAAGTCCGTTACCTTATCGTCACGGTTATATTTCAAGCCACTAAGGATACTTTTACTTTCATATGGGATTGCTTCGTGAAAGTTATCACTGCTGATGCAAAGACTGCACATATCGTCATCTTTTTCATCGCAGTAGGTCCACCACTCCAGACTCGCCATAGCAAGGTCAGCCATCTTATCGATGGCTTTTCCGTTAGTGACCATGTAAAAGCTTCCAACGGCGATACCACGCTCTTTGACAGCTTTCAAGGTGTATCGAATTGCCGGTATATTCAGAGAGATTTCCCCACCGGTAAAGGTAAGAGAGCTGATATAAGCTCCCTTCTCAAAGCTGTCGAGAAAAGCATCGATGTACTTTTCCTGAATATCGATGCTTTCGGCATCTCCGCGCAGGCAGTGCGCACAGCACATATTGCACCGGCGCGTAACTTCTATGAATACGCTGTTTGCGGCATAAATACGCATTTTTTCATGCCCTTTCTGTTATTCTTCCTCGCAATCGTCGTAGTCATCCGTGAAACTCTCGTTGCGGTCAACGACAACATTCACATCCGGCGGAGCGATTTTAGCCAGACCATAGTTCAAGAAGAACGAGCCGGGAATGTCATCGACATCGCCCCAGTTCCAGCAACCACAGTTGATTTCCAGCTGTCGTTTGCCTTCATCCGTCTTGAGATAGTCCTTGACAGCACTGCGCAGGACGCTTTCCGGGTCACGGATTTGCTCCGGATTGTAGCTAAACTGAATCAGTGTGCATTCCGTTGCGGATAAGCCAATGACCTCATTGGCGACGATAGTGAATACTTCCATTGTAAGTTTCCTCCCCTCACGCGTTGACGATACCGCCGTGCTTGGCAAGCACTGCATTCACAGTCTCAACGGGGACATACCCATAGACGGTAAACAGCGGACGGGCTTCATTCTCGGCATACGGCAGAAACTCCTCGACCGTCTCAGACAGATTGCCGAGTTCGACCTTGGAGTAATCGCCGTCCTGCAGGTCCTTACTCGGTCTGCAGTAGTGCATACTGCTTGCCTGAATCGACAGGCTGAAGCCGTCTGCACAGACTGCAATCGGCCGGAGCGCAGGGGTGCCGAAGATGGTTTCGGAAAAGGTCTTGCGGAGAAATTCGTTAACATTGTTGATAGCCATAGCGGTATATTTCCTTTCTGTTGTATGAGATGTTTTTGTCAGATGTACTTTTCCCAGAAGCGCTCGAACTCTTCGTCCGGCATCTGGGCTTCGGTTTCATCCATCACGCGGTCGTAAGTATCGCTGGAAATGTCGGTCCCGACAAAATCAGCAACAGCCTCATGCCCGCGCTTCTGGATGGCATCCTTCAGGATAGCCCAGCGGCATTCATGGATAGCGTCCGTGAGCGATTTGCCGTCGTGCGCTTCCCAATATTCGCCGGTCTGCTGGATTCGGTAGAACTCATCCAATGCGTCGTCGACATCGTTTTCGTCCATGATGTCAGAGACAAAATTGAGCGGGTAAGACTGCCCGTCAATTTCAACATCTGCATGGCTGAACGAGTCATCATCATCGGGGCTTGCGCAGCATTCGACAGCAAAAACTTCATGGGTTTTGCGGTTGACTTTGCATGGCAGATTGAACATTGCACCGGAATCAAAGCAGGACTCGATGCAGGCATTGACCACATCGCTTACGGGAGACTCTGCAGCCTCCTGATACTCCGGCATGTGCCAGATGTCGATGCTTGCCTTGTTGGTATCCTCAATGTTGCGGACCTTCAAGACACGGACACCCTTCTTCTCCATGTGAATGACGGCACGGCACAGGTCCACACGGATTTCGTGTGAATCCATAATGGTGCCACGGTCATCCTTAGGTAGGAAGATTTCGATAACTTTGTTGATGTCAGGGGTTTCGGCAACGAAGTAGACTTTGTCATCGTGAATTTTGAACATTACATTACGCTCCTTTTGGTTCATACAAAAAAGGCGGGCTCCCTAAAAACAGGAAGTCCGCCTTTTAAGCGAAATTATGAAAAATGTACGAGCACAGGTAGTGCCATAGTAGATGTTATCTATCGTACATCTACAATTTTAGTCAGTTCGCACACATTGGCAACTGGTTTTTGAGCAACAAAAAAGAGCCACTACCCCCAGCATGGGTAGCGGCTCAAATGGTTTGATGCTAATCGCAGCGTAAATCCTTTCATGTCCAAAATGGCTGGCTTCCCGCTTCTTTTATGGCATCAGCCTATGAAACCATCCCAATAGCCATTCCAATAGGCTTCGTCTTTTTCAGCGTTTATTCTACTTGCTTTATACAACCGTTGAGACTCTTCATCTGTGAGAGCATCCGGATTGCCCTTTAAAACGCGAATTGCACCCCAAACCCATCTGAATCCGTAAGCCAACATCAAAAGATGAACAACAAGATTATAGTTCTTATAGAAACCAAACCAGAATTCAGATGACTCATGATGTTTCATCACATATGTATATACCATATCAGGAGACTTCAAAATGGCGTATCCGATAATCAAACAAATTAACAAACATACGAATTCCTTTTTGTCTCGCTTCTCTTCGTCTTTTTCTTTCCTGCAGATAAAACGAGCAAGAGGCTCAAATGGGTATGTTAAAAATTTCCATAGAGCGATTACTAATACAACAAAAACAGTGACCATAAAATTGTTCTCCTTATATGATGTGCTCAATGAAGTTTCTGGCTGGCCCAATCTTACAAATAGCAGCCACCTTTTATTTTAGAATCTACTATCCATGGTATGCCATTCGCAATTTTCTGCAACAAAAAAGAGCCGCTACCCCCAACATGGGTAGTGGCTCAATGAAGTAAATATTATTGATTATTCAAAATCTTTTCAGCCTTTGCTTTGACAGTTGCACGGATGTCGTCAGATACCTGCAGCACATCCAAAGCTGCATCAAGCGTCAGAGCGCCGGAGCGAACAAGTTTTACAACACTTTCGGAAAGCGTTTCAATACGGCCTCTCTCAATTCCTTTTTGTTCGACATAGTCGCTGTAATTACACATCTGATAGCACCTCGATTCCTCAGATTTTTAACGCTTCCGTCACATACGAATCAGCTTCATCTTCAGATACAGAATATGTTTCCATCAGCATTTTTGTCGTTGCTTCTGCATCTTGTCCAATTTTCAGGAGCATTGCTGCGGCTTTGATACGGTCCTCAATGGATACGACAGGCTGAACCTTTCCCTTTTTGCTTCTCATTTTATGCAATCCTCCCCTTTGTCTAAATTTTACCATTTTTGCTGATGAAACGCAAGAAAAAAGCCGCTTGCTCGAAAGCAGGCGGCAATTGGATTGGCTAATTATTGGATAAGATTTGCTACGACTTATCATTTATAGGCTCGGACTTTCATTCGAAGATATCGGCCAGCGACATTTTCATGATATTCGCACTGTACGAATATCTGTCCATGTTCCACAAAGAAAGCGTTCCGAAAAAGACTTCCTGCAAAAATGTCATCGGGACGAGGTCATCACCAACGAAAGAACCGCTGCCTTTCAGAAGGCGGTTGATGTCTGTTCTCTTGGTTTCGGGAACCTTGCTGACATTGATGAACAGTTCTTTGGTTTCAGGGTCATAGTGGAAAAAGCTACTGACCGGAACCTTCACACGGATTACATTCGAACTCCCATCGCCAATCGCAATGTCGATGACATTTCTTTTTGGAATATACTCCTTGCAATAAGCCAGCATGCTCCGTGCAATGCGCTGGGACTCATTGTCATCCGGGACAAACGAATCACGGATGCTTTTGGCAATCCTTGCTGCTGCAATCTTCTTTGGAAGATAAGACCCCTTTTCCGTCTCTTTGTTGACGATTCTGAGATGCTTATCATTCAGCCATTGCACCATCGAGGTGATACAGCCTTCCGGGTCGCAGCCATAGTCAATGGCGCACTCATAGTCGTTCATGCACTCGTATGTACAGGTGCCTTTCAATGCGTTCAACATACATTCGAAAGATAAAGGACTATCCGAATTGGTCAGCGCATCGAAAATGACATACTGCATAGCAAGGCTTTTTACGCCCTCGGTGCTTTCGGCTGACTCATCGACTTTGAATTTCTCGAAAACCCTTTTCGGAAATTCCTCCCAAAAGCCGCACAAGAAGTTATTGCTCCAAAGAATGTTTCGCAGCTCCGGGCAAATGCCCAGAAAAGCCTCTATCGAGGAAGAATTTACCAAGGACCAGATTTTAGACGAATCGATAATGACGGCAACTCTCTCGAATTCCGCCGCGTTATCGATATACCCAAGCGGACGGTCTTTACATCCTTTCTGAGTCTCCCAAGGATAGCCCTGCATATACAATTCGGAGACATTGTCTCTGATAGGAACCTTTAGGAACCTGACATACTTGCCGTAATCCTTGTACACTCCAGAATCAAATCTTAGCCCTTCTTTAACAAAGCCTTCAAGAGATGTCTTTTTTGGGTTGTACAAAAATTTCATGATGGTATTTTCGGTAATGTAAGTGACTGTTTTCATAGCCATTCTCCTTACTGCTATTCTTATGTTTTACACTAATACGTGATTTTTTCGCGTGGAATATTATTTGTTTTCTATCGTTGCTTCCGGCAACTATTGCTACAGGTAGGTGCGAAGATTGTCTTTACGGCTTGCAGTAACCACACGGCGTATATCCCTGCTCAATGAGCTTCTCACGAGAGCCGGTATATTCCTTGCGGTTTGATTCGCTCATCTGAGAAACGGCGGAGCAGTCCGGTGTGTGGAACTTCATAGAGCTTGTATTCAGAATATATGTGTTGATAGCTTCATCTTCCTGTTGCGGCTCTTCGACTTCCACCTCAGATGTAGAGGAACTTTCTGCTGGCTGATGATACTCGCCATAGGTGAATGTGACATCCTTACCATCAGAGGTGCAGTAGATGTCTCCGAGCTCATCTGTACGGAAAATCTCAATATCCTTGCTCTGGAGCTTTGCCAATGTGATGTCATGTGGGTGTCCGTAGCTGTTATCCTTACCACAAGAAATGACAGCATAGGCGGGGTTCACAGTGTCGAGGAATGTTTCAGAAGTAGATGTTCGTGAGCCATGATGCCCTACTTTCAGAACGGTGGATTGGATGTCCTGACCCGACTGAAGGATAACTTCTTCTGCTTCTTCTTCGGCGTCTCCCGTAAACAGGAATGAGGTATCTCCGTACACGATGCGCAGTACGATTGAGGTGTTGTTGGTGTCGTCCGGAACGGAATTCACGGCGATAACGGTAACTTCTGAATTACCCAATGAGAAGGTATCTCCCACAGATGGAATCGTCAGACCGTTTCCTTTTTCTTCCGCATACTGCTTAAAATTCCGAAATGCCTTGCTGTTGTAATCTGTTACAGGACAGAATGTCGCATCTGCGGTAACGGCCTCAAAAGCACCGGAAAGACCACCGATATGGTCTTCGTGAGCGTGCGTGCCGACAACATAATCCAAATGCCCGTTTGTTTCGCGTTCCAGAACGGAGTATACGAGGTCAGAGTCATCTACATTGCCGCCGTCAATGAGCATATAGTGCCCATCGCAGGTGACAAGAGCAGAATCAGCCTGTCCTACATCGATGAAGTGAATGGTGAAGCTGCCGTCTTCCGTTACGCCAGCCGTCTGCTCGCTGTCAGAGACAGGGTTTTCTGAGACGACCCCGGATACAGGAAGACTACCCGAATCAATCGGGGTCTGACCGCAGCCTGTGAAGCTGAGGGTGAAGAGTGCTGCAATTGCCGCTGCTGCTCTCCGTAAGAATAAGTTTTTGTTTTGCATGGGTTTTTCTCCTTTCAAATAAAAAAGAGCGGACCTACCCCGATATGGGATAAGTCCGCTCAAAGAACAGATTATGAATCGTGAAAAGGTAAAAATCTACCGCGATTCGTATGGTATCTATGTTACAGTATCTATTATATGGAAGTCGCAAGCATGTGCAAGGATATTAGTGTCCTGTGTGCTTGTCGGCTCGGATGTCGTAGTAAATGAGGCTTCCACTCAACCCTGCGCCTTCGAAACATGCTGTGATAGCGTGCTTCGGGTATAGAATGAGCCATTCGGGGTCATAAACCACCTTTGCCCAAAAAAGAATGCTCGCCAAGGTAATGGTGAGCGGCAGAATCACAGTGGTTGTGATTTTCAATGCTTTGATGATTTTTTCTTTTGACATGGTGTCCAAAAGCATCTCCTCAATTTTTTAGTGTGGCTCTTACCACATAGCGCTGGCTGGTTGCTTCGTAATATCCAAATGGATAGCATGTGTACATGTACAGGCGGTCATTTTCATCGGATAAGTCAACAAGAACAGACCCATCCTCCCCTATTACGGTGCTTGCATCATCTGTTACGGTTCCTGCTTGTGCGGAATCTACAACATAGACATATTTCCCGTAATCTGTGGTCACAACGAATTCATCTCCTATGCTTACATATTCAAGCGAAGAGAGTGTACTGTCGTTGTGAGAACATAAAAGATGGCATCCACTGTATCCGATTTGTGCGGAGCTTGGATACTGATATACGCCGCCACGCTGATTCAAGATAATTTGGTCATCGCCCCAAACCAAAGGAGCGTCCAATCCAATATCGTCACAAGTGATTGTGCCATACGCCAACCCATAGGTTGCTGGAGTCACATCACCCCATACGGAAGTGATTGCAGGTGTCGGTGTTTCTGTCGGCTCCGGAGTCGGTTCCGGCGTTGCCGTAGGAGTCGTTGTGGGCTTCGGTGATACCGTTGGCGCTGTGGTAGGGATAGGCGTTGCCACAGAGCTTGCGGCGCTGATAGCTCCGCTCTGAGGTGCTGATATATTATCGGCTCTTGCACAGGCTGTAACGCAGGTCAGCATTCCTATCGTTACAGCCACCATTACTGCTCGCGTTCTTCGCATAGTTGCGTCCTTTCTTTCGTGTATATGAAAAAGCTGCCTCAGTTTTTAGAGCCGGGGCAGCTTTTTAGCGACTGACATGATGAGCCATTTTTGAGTTTCTTCTGAGAGTTGGCGAGGCTTACATTCCACTTTCTTGCGGATACCGCAGGTGCTTTCACCATCATAATATAGCAAAACACCAACGCCGTCCGGAATCTCGTCTTTGACTTTTTTGTATAACTCTGTTGGCATCGCGTAGTAGTTGCAATGCCCCACGAAGTTGTGCCCGTGGTCGGAGTGAAAATCGCTTACGGAAATCTTGATTTCCACGCAGGTGATGATGGTGTCAATCGTGTAGGTGTGATTCGTCTTATGAAAATGACACCATCGTTCTGAGCAAGGTTCCTTGCAGAATTCCAAGTCAGAAGTATCCTTGTGGCATCCGGCTTCTTTTGCCATCTGCTGCACAGAGGTGTTTCCCGCTGTAAGAGAAGCCAGCTTGCAGGAACCGCTTTTTGTTTCACTTGTGAAGCATTCCTGCACACGGACAAAGTCAACCAGTCCGGATTTAACAGTGCCGCACTCAACAGGTACTTCCAGAGCGTCGAAGCCTTGGCGAAATGAATCTACACGATAGCCTCCATAGCTGGTTGGATTCCAGTAGTGGAGGGCTTTTTCAATGTCACGGGTCAGTTGAGTCTTAGCCATTAAGCACTACCTCAAGATAGTCTGACCAATTTTGACCATTTTCTGACGTTTGCTGTGCAGCAGAAGCAAACGATAGACGATGACAGCAACCGCTGCCATGAGCAGGCATTTCAAGATTTTCTTCACAAGAATCACCCCCTTTCAAACAACTTTTTTGGCTTTCTTGGTTTCGGGTTTTACGATACCGCCGTTGGCATCATAAACATTGTACGGGAAATCGCCGTCATTGACGCGCTTGGCAACGCGCTGCCCGGTGGCCGTCTTGTAATACTGGTTCAGCCGGTTAGCTGTACGGTAGAAGGCAAACTTTGCATACTGTGTGCCGCGTTTGACACGATTTTCACGCAGCAGTTCGTCCCGCAGCGTGATAGCATAATGTTCGGCTTCGTTGTTGGTGAATCCAGAATAGAACACATCCATGAATTTCTCAATGTAGATAGCGGGGACATCGTTCATGGCGGCTACAATGATAGCCGCTGTCGTACCGGCAGAGTTGAGTCCCGGCAGTGTAGCCTTTTTGATGCACTTGGATGTAGATTCGATTTGCGTGCGATACCTCATCAGCCACTCGCTCAGAGCTTCTTCGTGGCTGAGATTTGAGCCTGCGAACAGGCGACCGATGAGGTTTGCTGCGGAGAGAATCGTCTTGTTCGTCCAACTCATATCGTAGTCCGACATCTGTACACGGTTTGCCATTGAGCGGCTGTTGCCGGAGTCGATGTGCTGAGATTTGGAGGCATTGAAGGTTACATTCATGCGCACAGTCACGCCGGACTCCACGATAGCGAGCAATCTATGCTGACCATCGACCAGTGTGCCATCGGAGGCAATGGCAATACCTTGATGTGTTGTATCCCAGTGTCCTTCCTTCATGTCTTTCGCCATCTTCTTGACTTTGGCGTAGTTGATGTTCCGGTTATTGTCGTTTTTTTCGAGCCACTTTTTAGCCTGTTCGGGCGAGATTTCGTAGCCGTCCTGCGTTTTCTGGTTGAAGTTATAGCGTCCCATTTGTGATTACCTTTCTACCCGCGTGGGCATGTGTTTGAGATATATTTTGCTTCGGAAAAAGCTTTGCATTTTTAAGAAAAATTTTTCGAGTTGGGAATTTACTTACTTTTATCGAGCTGGCGTTGCATGAGTTCCGTAGTGGACATGGCACAGAAGCCTGCATCGGCGGCTGCGTCTACCGCCTTGTAGTAGTCGTCCACAAAGAGAATTTGATACGGAGGAATATTGCAGACTTTGGCGTACATCTGCATGACGGTCACTTTGCGTTCAGGACTGGAAGTACCAATCATATCGTAGAACTGGTTTGGGAAGTGCATCTCCAACCAATGTTTTTTGAACGGCAGAGTGATGCTGTCCTGCACGAAAGAGATGCAGTATTTCGGGACATCGGGATGCTCCGCAAGAAACTGCTTGATGAGCTCGTTCGGCTCACCGATTTCGTCGAAGACCCTGTAGCCGTCCTTCGTCTCTACCTGACGGCGCAGCAGCCGTTCCCGATGCGCTTCACCTGTAGAATCGAGGCGCTGTTCACGATAGTGAATAAGCAGGGTGTCATCGAAGTCGAAAAACATCATTTTGATTTTAGAAAAGTTCATAGTAACGCTCCTTTTTCAGTTTCTCGCGGCAGCAATCTCGTGATGAACCACATCTGCCTCCGTCAAGAATATGTCGCTATAGTCATTTTCGTCTATTCCGGGACAAACGATATGCTGATACGGCATTGTACCTTCCTGTTCGATGCTGATGCGCCAGATGCCATGGGAGTAGGCAACGAAAAGCACGGTATCGTCGTCCAAGAACAACCAGACACCGGCAACATCATAGCAGCAGATTTCGTCTTCTGCATAGTTGGAATTGTCCAAACAGACGAGGTCATCGCTGGAACCGTAGATTTTGACCATTTTCCCTACTCCATTTCCTTGTTCTTTGCATAGCGCGGCACAAACAGGAATTCGTATTTGCCTGTCTTTACGTTATGCTTTCTGATAATTGTGCCATCGCGGATGATTTTTACGCCGTCTTTTTTAATGACAGGCTTTTCTTCCCCCACGAAGTGCATGCATTCCAGTTCCTCGATGGTGTAGTTGTCTCGGCGTAGCCACTCGACGCTTTCCGCCACATCATCAAGTGCCGGAATCACAATGCTGCCAAGCACATTCTTGGCTTCGAACTCATCCATGTCCTTTTGCCTTTCTGCAACAAAAATCTATGTTATATATCCGATATCTCGTGGTTACATCTGAAAGCTGTAACATTTATCCAAGAACGAAATCTTTCGTTGCAGCTTCGGCATCGGCGTATTGTTTTGCATTGCGCAGCGCAGCCTGCATAAGAACATCATGTTCTTCACTCAAAGCCTGCTGCATCGTGGTCTGTCGTGTCCGCCGCGCATAGCTGCGTTTCTGCATGATGTGCTCAATCTGCCGATTGGTCTCTTGGATTGCAGCAGTATCCATGTTTTTTTCGTGATGGCTCTTGTTCGAAATCGTTACAGCTTTCGCAAATTCTACTCTTTTATCCAACCGTGCTCACCTCCCGGTCCAAACTAACAAATCTTGTAAACGGTGGCAATGCGCCACATTCTGGATTTGTGCCTCATACACCTCCGAATGTGAGCTGTTCGCCCTGCAAGGTGAGGTTCGGCGCTTTCTCTTTCTTCGGCTGTGCAGGGAAGCTCCCACCGTTGCGCCGCTTATAGGCGTAGCCCTTATGAGCCGCCTGCATCGATTTGTAGCCGTAGCCGTTGGCGTCGTCCAGAACATTGCTAGATTCTTCCTCTACTACGATATACCGCACATCGCCGGGCTTAGACAGCCGGGAAGAGCGAATTACACGGTAAGCCGGTGCAGCAGGCGCGGGTGTATGTACTTCTGCAGGAGGGGTGCTGCTTTCAGCAAAGCCCATTTCCTGCAATACATCTTCGACACTTCGTGTGGGTTCCGGTTTTGGACGCTTTTTCTCGCGCTCTTTCCAAACCTTCAAAAGCTGACGTTCACTGAAATTGATAACTAAGCCCCAATCCTTGAGCATCTTACGGATGACATAGGTGGAGAAAGTAGAGTAGCTTGCATACGGACCGATACCGCGATTGATTTCGATAGAGATACGCGCCATCTGGCGTTCAAACTCCGCGTGATTGTCGAGCCAATCTTCGATGTTCGAGAGCAGTTCTTTCTTGCTGGTCGTTTCCTCCGCCTTTTTCTTGTTCATGCGAACATAGGCTTCACAGGCAGCCAGAATCGAATCGTACCCGTTCGCCGCGCAGCCGTCCACACTTTCACGGTTCGCCGCATCGAGAATCACATATTGCTCGCCCTGCTTGATGATGGAAATGCCTTCGTCCTGCGATTTCTCTTCCTTCACATTTCCGCCCGTATCAAATTCCGGCAATGAGTCGTCGGTCATGATTTGGTCGAGAATCGTATCAAGGTTTTGCGTGTAATCCTTTTCCAGAACGAATTTGTAAACCTTATCGTATACGCCCTTCGTAACGCACTTAACAACAGCGTTCAAGAAAGCATCTCGGTCGGGAATTTCTACATTGTACAGCTTGTTATCGTAGATGTTCCAGATAACGCCTTTCTGCAGACCAGTGGCGAGCATATAACTCGCACACTGCAGGAAATGACGGTGAGACAGAGCAGAGACGAACTTCAGCAGATAGACGGTTTTGTCTTTTACGACATCCGCCATGCCGCTGAGAACTACTTTTGAGATACCCTTTTCATCCACGAAAGCGTTTAATTCGCAGCGTTCCTGTACATTTTCGTCCGGTGAGAACAGAACAGACAGGCGCTTGTTGATTTGGCTCTCTTGTTCTTTCGTGATAATCGGCAGTTCTACCTGTTTCACATAGCGGTCTTGGCTTGTCATCAGCATTGTGAGGAACAGGACTTTCTGCTCTACAGACTTCCAAGACTGTGGCATTGCCATCTTCTTGTCTTTGTGCATATACATATAGTACGCAATAGCACTGTCGATGTCGTAGTAGTCAAAGAAGTTTGCCTGCTGGTAGATGCCGATACAGGGAGCAAGGTCAATCATAGCGTCGGAATGCTTGACCTCAATGGGATGCACATCCTTTCGGAAAACAGGAGAAATTTTGATAAGGTTGTAGCAGGCATTAACATCTTCATCGAACTTGAAATCGAACATTTCAGAGATGTCGAATTTCGGGTTTGCTTCAATGTGTGTCTTTACAGGAGTCATCAATGTCTTGTCGCTGAGCAAGAAGTCTTTATCTTTCTCCGGCTCGACAAAGATGACCTCTTCCTTGCCGCGACTTGCCGCCACGCAGAAAAGGTTGCGCAAAATCTCATACTGAACCATCGGCATGTGCATTCTCGTGCCCCAGTAAAATTCCGTAAAGTCAAAGACCACGCAGATAGGACGCTCCATGCCTTTGCTGCCGTCGTAGGTTGTGAAAATGCCGACATCGGGACCCGGCGCAACACACTTGTCTCCGTCGTTGTCTTTGATGCTGGCGTAGACATGGTTCTTATCGTACAGGTTTCCGGGACGCTCTTCCAAGGCGTTCAAGACCGTGACCATCGGACCGGTACGAGCGCCAAGACAGAGAACATCTTTCGGGTTGACGGAATCGAGGTAGTCGATAACTTCCTCTTTCGTCATCGTCTTGACATCACAGTGAGCGTTTACGCCGTTGATGTTCTTGTCCCAAATCATGCCAAGCCGTCCGGCAAGGTCATGTGACAGGCGGAAACACTGGGTAAAATTGACCTGCGTATGTTTGCCGAGGAATTTGTTGATGAAGTCCCAGATATCGAGAGAGGTGTGGTCGTAAATTTTTTGCTTCATGTCCCCTACTGCAATGATTTGCATACCGGGGTTGGAATCCTTGACATATTCGAGCATTTTCGAGATTTCCTCGTTGATGTCCTGATACTCGTCAATGATAAGTACATCATAACGCCCGACCGGAATATGTCCTTCGAGGAGCCGCGAAATCTGTTCGCCCTGACCGACATCCTTAATGCCGTAGCGATAGAGCATCTTTGATGCGAAGCCGTGATAGTTTTGAACGGTTACATTGTCGTTGAGGATTTTCTGCTGTGCATCGAGCTTTAGAAGGCGGTTATAGGTAAGGTACAGAATTTGCTTAGAGGAATCAAACTCGTTGCACAGTACATTGATGGTAGAGGTCTTGCCACTGCCGATACAGGCATCACACAAGACATTCTTCCCTTCAAGAGCAAGCCGGACAAGGTCCTGCTGTTCCGTTGACAGGTCGTTACGAGTCATGAAATTCCTCCTAAAACAGATTAACAAAAAGTACCCTGACAGCCCACTTTGCCATCAGGGTACAATTTTGTAGTTTACGTCTAAAATTGTAGTCAATTCGCACGGATGTGCAAGTGGGTAGGCTCACATTTTTAGATTTTCTGGTTTACAGCATTACCTTGCTGGAGCCGTCGATACCGTACTCAGTCACTTTGACCTCTTTGGGCAACAGGTTACGGTGGAAGGTAACAATGTAGTCGTTATAGGATGTCGGGCAGTCATCGGGGATTTTCAGCGTGGCGGTCAGTGCGTTCTCAATCGTGTCGCGGGGAACATTGCCCATCGGCTTGGTATGCTCGACGACAATCAGTTTGCGCAGCGTCAGTGCGCGACCGCTGCTCATGTCGTTCTCGAACATGTGCTGCAATGCGTCGATGAGCAGGTTGACATCGTCCATCGTGATGCCGTTGCGCTGTGCCATCATGCTGTTGATTTGAATGCTCATATGGTACAAACCATACTCGACGAAGCTCCGACGCCCCATCATACGGTCTTTCGGGTTCTTCCGGCTCTCGCCGTCCTCATCGGTATTGACATTCTTCTTTTTGCTGTCCTTCTCCGCGCCAATGCGCTCAGCGTCGGAAGAAACGCAGCAGCGGGTAATGGTCATCGGGATGATGTTGACAGCGTCGAAAGAAACGGGCATAGACAACTGGAAAGCGCCTTTGATTTTGCCGATGACGCTGGAGCCGGAGAACGAAGTGTTTACCATGCCAAAGGTGCGGGCATCGAAGAAGTATTTGCACAGCGCGTTGTATGCCTTGAGCTCCGTCTCGCGGTCCATAGCCTTCTTGGAACCCTTGCTGCCCTCTTTGATGACATCTTTCAGGCAATCTCGGACGCTGGACTCGATGGAGAATGTGTCGGGGCTGCAGTACAGGTGATGGGTGGCTTCGTCCAGTTCGCCAAAGAACACCTTGTCGCGGATGAAACTGCGAATCTTGTACTTGATGCACTCGGTAGACAGATAGCCAATACCGTCCTCAAACTGGCGGGGCGCGTTGTCATTGTCGGGGTCGCCGTTGGGGTTACAGTTCTTAGCATCGAATGCCAGAACGATGGTGATGGGATTCTTGATAGTAATAGAGTCAGACATGTTATTTTCTCCTTTTTTATGCAACGGTAGTTTCATCAACGGTGGCAACGGTATTGACGGCGCTCATCGCAATGGTGTTTTCTTCCTTCTCACGCTTCTTAGCAATAGCAGCATCGCGGTTGTAGTGCATCTGCTGGTTATAGCCGATAAAGAACTCACCACGCTGCACCTGCGTCAGACGTCCGGGATAGTTCCCGTCCAGCATGTCGATGAGGTCCATAATCTGGTTGTTGATGGCGTTGTAGGTGCCCATACGGTTCGACTTCTGCGCACGGTTTTTGAGCTGCATGAAGTTCATCTGAATCGTAGGCATAACCTTTACCGGGTTGGTTACCACGCGGCTAAGGAAGCGCTTATCGTACTGAGACTGGTTTTCCGGCACGATGGCGTGCTGCCCACTCACCAGCAGAGCGAAGATGCGTCCCGTAACGTAGGCGGGACTCGTGTTGTTCGGATTCAAGCTCACGGTAATATCCTCCTTGTAATTTCGGATAAGGATGGCTTTGATGGCTCCGGCGAGAGTCGGAGGGATGATATACATGGTTCCTGCCGGTGCTTTCAGGGCGTCCTTGCAGATACGCTCATAAATCATCGACAGAAGCTGCGACGGGTATTTTCCGCCGTTGTAAACGCAGTTGTTGAGCTGCATCCACATCTGGTTGTTGATGGGGACAATGCTGTTGTCCTTGTTCATGGCGCTCAGAGCAAGGATGATGCTATCGGGACGCGCAAAGTCTCTTCTCGTACCATCAGCATTCTTGCAGGCTTCGCTGCGGTCGATTTCCATGTCTTCGTAGTGCTTGATGCAGTTGGCAAGCACTTCACCGACCGTAGTCTGCGTAAAGCTGGATGCAGAACAGCCTTTTTCCGGAACGCTCAACTGCCAGACATTGACGACCTTGCTCTTATCGCATTCCTGCAAGATGTCAACGCGCCCACGGCGAGCTTTTGCAAGACGCATGATGTTGTCCGTCTTTTCTGCTTCGGATTCATTGCCAAACCAAATCCGCAGCATCTCATCTTCTTCCGGCTTGGTGACTTCATCAGACCAGACGATTACGCATTTTGTGTAGAGAGACTGAGATGTTACCGGAAGGAAGTAACAGTTTTTGGAACCGATAAGAGCTTTTGCCGCTTCCACGATTTTGTGACCATCCTGCATAGTAACGGGGATAGCGTCGCCCTGCATTCTCCCAAAGTAGTTGGTGTTTGCTTTGTTGTTGGAAAGAATGTAGGTCATTTTCCCCCGTACAGAAACGGGACGGAAGAGCTTTGCTTTCAAGCCGTCTTCCCCGGTAATCATGCTTCGCATGTGTGCAGGCGCGGCGGTGATGGAGACATTTCCGCTTCGGTCAGCCTGAATCGGGAACTCGCCGTACTTCTCAACGATTTCCTCATATGCCGTTCTGAAAGTCTCATCGTCGAAGATGGGGCTTCCTTCATAGAACAGAATGAAGGTGGAAGTTTCAGCATCTTTGAATGCCATTGCGGAGGCGACGAACTTGTTTTGGAGCGCCTTTTCCGGGTCCCATGTCTCGAAGAACTTGTAAGCGGCATTGAGCGCCGGAGACTCGCCCAAGTCACCACGGAACGCGAGCACCGCTTTCTTCATGGAGAGGTATGTTCCGGGTTTGCTCGTGCTGCTCACGTTGCCCAAGATGTACTGAGCCGTATCGCAGAAGAGATACGGGACCGGCGTGCTCGTGCGGGCACGGCGAACAGGAACCTCAAACACCACGCCGCGATTCTTCTTGTCGTGTCCGCCGAGGGCAAGGATGTCGTCAATGCTGCCGTCGTCGTTCAACTCCACGGCAAAATGGGCTTTTGCGTTCGTCCAGCCAAAGGGCGGGACTTTGCTTTTATCTTGATTTTCAAGGGTGTCGTAGTGTTTAACCAGCGCTAACAGAAGATTCATAGCAGCGAAACCAATCTCCTTTCGTATATTCGATGACGCCGTTCTCGATTGTCAGATGTCTGCAAACCAAGTCAGGGTCGTATTTTTTGGTGTAGTCCGATGTGAGCGGCATAAAGCCCAAATCTCTTGTGATGGGTTGCGTCGGCTTGATTTCCATTTCCGTAATCGGGTGAAAGTACATGGGTGCTTCCATCGTACCTAGATACGGGAACTCCCTGCCGCAGCCGTTCTTGGCGTATTGGAGAAAATCCTTGAAGTGCCATGTCAGACCGTTCGGATTCCGCATGTCGTCCGTCTCGACGAGATAAGCGACTATCGTATACCGCACATTCGTCAGGCACTCTCTCGACCTCATACCGCCGAAATGCTTCTCGTTTCTCAACAGCATACGTTCTTTCTTGATGGGGCTGTGAATGAACACGGCCGTCGGTATCATCTCTGCGCCGGGATGCTTGTAGATGGACTCCATCGCGCCTTTGAGCGCCGAGAAAGTCGGCACATCATAGGTCGTTCCCTCCACACGCATACCGGGAATCGTGTAGGAAGCAAGCAGGCTGTTTACTTCCAGCAGAATCGGCACCGGATAGACCTTGACCGGCTTTTTGCTGCGGCTCACAAGGCTCGCAAGCTCCAAAATTTTATCGCTGCTTTGTCTGATTTTATCCACCATGTAAATGGCAACAGCGTTGCCGCTCACCTCTCTTTTTGTTATTTCGATAATACAATTATACCACAAATTTGTATTTTTTGCAACTTACAGTGCCGTTCGTTCACAGTATGTTTGCAATTTAAAAATGGAAAAGACTCCCCGCAAAAATCAGCGGAGAGCCTTTGATTATGGGTTGAAATTACAGCATCTCTAAGCCGTATTCCGTGTATCTATGCATGTTGGTCAAGCAGCAAATATCTACAGTTTTTCCGGCATTCATAACGAGAGGCTCTGTAACATCGGCAAGGCGGTCATTGTAGCGCTTTCTTCGGACATTGACGCTGTATTTGCCGACCTTGCGAATATCACGGCGCGTTGCCGTCTGATTGCGCAGCTTTGCGATAAGCTGTACAGCTTCCGTGGTTTGCGGAATGGTAACTGTGACGGTGTCTTCTTCAATCAGATGGAAATTTTCTGCGATTTTTTGAAATTGAATTTTGCCGTCGTCCGGCATTGCCATTTTGAGGATGCTCTTTTCATCAAGAGCTCCCTTGTAATACTTATACAGGCTCTCAAAATACTTGGTTGCGGTTTCCGGCAGAGTTATATCCTCGGTAGTAAACAGACGCTTTGTGATGTTCTTTTCGTTGTGCAGGTAGTCTTCCGGGGGACGACCTTTGCCCTGCAGAGCGCGTACCTCGTCCTGCGGACCTTCAAACACCATGAGCTTGCAGGTGTTACAGTCTCGTTTGCCGTTACGGTTGATGCGTCCTGCTGTCTGCAGAACGGAATCCAGACCGGCGAGTTCTCTGTATCCATATGGGAAGTCAAGGTCTACGCCACATTCGATTAGAGAGGTAGAGACAACGATACAAGGGTCGCCATTGGCGAGATGCTGTTTGATTTCTGCAATATATCTTGCTTTATCATAGGGCGTTAGGTCTGTTGTAAGGCAGTACAGCAGTCTGCTTCGTGCCTTACTTTTTAGTTCTTTGTACAGATACTTGGCTTCTTCCTTTTCATTCACAACGCAGAGGCATTGCTCATGGGAGAGGAGCATGGTGATAAGGTCTTCTACGCTGACATGCCCGGCATCTTCAATTCCACAGCGCTGAAACGGAGCGATGTATTTGGCGGGGTCATCGATGATTTCTTTGGGCTTGACCGTATCGAAGAACTGCTCGATGGCTGGCTGCGTAGCGGTGCAAAGGACAATTCTGCATCCGTAGTTGGTTGCCAGCGATTCAATACATTTGATGCAGGGCTTGAGGTATTTCGGTTTCAACTGCTGGACTTCATCGAAGATAATGACACTGTTTACGAGGTTGTGGAGTTTTCGAGATTTTGAAGGTTTATTTGCGTAGAAGCTCTCAAATAACTGCACATCGGTGGTGACTACGATAGGAACATCATAGTTCTCTGACGCAAGTCGCAGAAGGTTATCCCCTTTGCTGTTGTCGAAATCATAGCCGCTGTGATGCTCCAATACATTGCCCTTCCCTGCAATGTCTCTTAACACCGATGCAGTCTGTGAAGTGATGGAGGTATAGGGAGTTACAACGATAATGCGGGATACTTCAGTATCAGCTTTGGCTGCTGCGGCAGCATAGGCAAACGAAGAGATGGTTTTAGCTCCGCCGGTAGGGATGCTGAGCAGGCGAATATCCCCTTTTGTAGATTTTGCACCTGCATCGAAGCATTGCTGCAGCATTTCGGTACGCATCAGATTGATTTGCTGCTCTTTGGAGAGGCTGTTGAACGGTTTACGACTGAGTTCGTTTGCTGCTGTAATCCACGGCTCTACATAGTGGCACAGCTTGTCATATATGGTCTGCATCGTGTCATAGGTATAGAGCCGCTGTTCCGTGCTGCGCATAAATGTCTCTGTGTCGATATAATCCGCATCGACTAAACATGAGTATTCCATGCGGACAAAAGAGTACAATCCCATGTTTTTAAGTGTCCGCGCATGGAGAGGGACATCGTTAAGGGCGCAGTTTCGTACTGGATACAGTAACTCGGCTTTTGTAACAGCATTTGAACGCTTTATGAGCGCCGTGTCGATGTTGTTCTTCACATCCCACATATCGTGTAATCCTGTGTGATGCCCCTCAGCAACAAGGGCAGATACGAGGTCTCCTGCTTTAGCACAAGCCACCGCGCCAATAATGGAGTGTGGACATTTGATATTATGTTCCGGGTCACGGATATAGCGCTGGAAACCATCCGTGCATTTGCCTATATCATGTGCAAGTCCTGCACGTCTTGCGATGGTTTGCCCGCCAATGGGTGCAGCGTATTCTGCCGCCAAGTAACTTACGTTCTGAAGGTGTTTATCCAGTGGCTGTTCCCTGCCGTCATCTGCTTTGTGGGCAATTAGAGTCAACGTTGTCTCACTCCTTTCTACCCTAATTATCTCACATTCGATATTGGCAAGCAACTGTATATAGTATTTATTTACTTTTCGTACACAATATATAGTGTTTACAGGCAAAAATGAAGGCTCCTACTACAATGAGTAGGGGTCTCTGTTGTTTGTGAATGATGTAAAGGAAAAAGAGCCCCTACCGCAGTCGGTAGAGGTTCTTTCCCACGCAGCCGCACGGGCTGCGACATTTTTTAGTTTTTGGTAGTCGCGTAAACTTCGTTTAAGTAGTTGCGGGTTGTTCCGCAATTAGCGGACATTTTCAATCTTATGCAGTCACATGGGCTACGACACGGGGAATTGATGCTTAACCCAAGATTTTTTGCACTTTCAATCTTATGCAGTCACACGGGCTGCGACGGAGGCTGAACGGCGTACAGTTATGCGCGATTGTCTTTCAATCTTATGCAGTCACACGGGCTGCGACGACTACACTCACCCTTGGGACAGCTACTGCGCTCTTTCAATCTTATGCAGTCACACGGGCTGCGACAGCAATAACGCACAACGACTACATTTTTTACATAATGTAGCATTGTGCATCTTGCCGTCTTTTGGTACTGTAATGGTAGTGCGTTGCTAATATTTCATTGGTGATTACCTCCATTTTGCCATGTTTGTTGGTGCGAAGCTCGCGGTGATTTTATGCTTACTCACGATTCGCACCGAATTTTTTGTCTGTTTTAATTATCCTACATTCTATCTTTATAATCAACCTTGCATGGTGTTTATTTACATTTTATACATTTTCTCACATAGACGGAAAAAGAGCCCCTACCGTAGTTGGTAGAGGTTCTTTCCCACGCAGCCGCACGGGCTGCGACATTTTTTATTGTACAGCCGCGTAGGCTGTGTACTCGGTCGGTTTGTTGTTGTTCGTGACCTTGACGTTTCAATCCTATGCAGTCATACAAACTGCGACAAGACCCGCCGTTAAAAGTGCCATACCCGCCGTTTCAATCTTATGCAGCCGTGTAGGCTACGTTGCATTGGGTTCAATTTTGCAATAACGAGTGCAATTTCAATCTTATGTAGCCGCGTAGGCTACGTTGGCAATAGCGCACAACGCCTACATTTTTTACATAATATAGCATTGTGCATCTTGCTGTCTTTTGGTGCTGTAATGGTAGTGTGTTGCTAATACTCCATTAGTATTTACCTCCTATTTTCTGTACTTTTTGGTGCGAAGCTCGCGGCAATTTTATGGTTGCTTACGGTTCGCACCTGCTTTTTTGCTTGCTTTAATTATCTCACGTTTCACATTTACAATCAATCTTGTATAGTATTTATTTACATTTTATACATTATTTTGCGGATTAAGGAAAAAGAGCCCCTACCGCATTGGCAGAGGTTCTTCTCCACGCAGCCGCACGGGCTGCGACATTTTGAGTTTTTGGCAGTCACGCGGACTGCGATGTGAATCCGAAGCGGGTTGCATTTGATTCAATCTTATACAGCCCACACGGACTACTTCGAAATCGATAAAATCGATAGTTGCATTTCAATCTTATGTAGCCGTATTGGCTACAATAACGCTAACCATCGTCTCCAACACGGGGACCTTGTTTTAATCTTATGTTTATTGTATAGCTATATTATTGCTAATACTTCATGGCCTTTACCTCCTGTTTTGTTTCTGATTGGCTTGCCTTAATTATCCTACTTTTTGCATTTGTAATCAACCTTGTATTGCATTTATTTACTTTTTATTCATTTCTTGCTTTTTCCGTCAGATGGAAAAAGAGCCCCTACCGCAATCGGTAGAGGTTCTTTCCCACGCAGCCGCACGGGCTGCGACATTTTTGGTTTTGGCAACCATCTGATTGCGACAATGCCGGATAATAATTCAATCTTATGTAGCCGCGCAGGCTACGTTCGCCTTCTCCTGCCGTTGTTACAAGTCCTATCCAGTTTCAATCTTCTGCGGTCCACCAGACCGCCTTGCTTTTATTGGACAACTACATATCCGCCCCCCTTGGTTACATCAACGCTTTACATTCTTCTTCAACTCGAATCCACTTGTCTGCGTTCGCATCGTATTCCAGCACATCTTTGGCAACCATCTCCCCGTTTTCGACGTACTCTAAAATGTGTCGAACTCGCATTGGCGGATTGTCGTTTTTTGCATGCCACAACGCGATATCCTTGTTGTCGATGACAAATGCAGGTTTATAGTTGATAAAGGGGCTACCGAGAGGCTGTGTTTGCCGACTTGCCTCGTAGTACGATTTTACATAGCCGTCACGGGAAGTATTGCGAATAGCACGAGCGCTTTCTTTGTCGCCTTGCTCGTCCAAGGTTTGTGCAATTTCGTCCACACACCGACAAAAATGCGTGGGGTCTTGACTGTATTTGGCAAAAATCAGTTTTCTGATTAACCGCATTGCGTCTTGCTGCGTCATAAGCACACTCCTTTCACTTTTCTGTCGAAACCAAAAAGATTTTTTTGGAGAACGTCCCCTTCTCCGACGCTTTCTGACTTCTGACCTGTTCAATTTCTCGCTTTGAAACTGCACAAGTCTTACCCATAGCGTACATGACCTCCATCACATCTGCCATTTCCTCGGCGCAATCCAGAACGCTCCGTTCCTTAGCTGTGTAGACTTCCAGCAACTCCTTGACCTCTTCTTGCAACTTTTCGGCTAGAGCGTCTTCGTACTCCTTATCTGTCAGCTTGCGAGTTACGCAGGTTTCGCCGTTTTTCTCGATAATTGCCGGGATGTTATCCCGAACCAGTTTCTGATACATCATGGCTTTATGCTCCTTCCAATTTACAACGCCGCAGCGGTATGTGCAGCTCACGACAGGTGTTTTCGGTTTCTCGTTCATCATTAGTTCCTTCAAAAACTACGCAGCCCTTTTGCTGCAGCTTAGATAAATATGTGAGCAAATCATCATTTGCAACAGGTATAAAAATGTATCCGCGTTCGCTGGTGTACATAGCCGCTAAAGCAGCTATCTTCTTACCGGATTCTGCAGCAATGACAACCTTGTCCCGCTTAGCCAGCATTCTGTCGAGGTATTCCGACATCTGTTTGCGGGATTTTGTCATCGACATGGGCGTTCCGTCTACCCCGCAGAAGAACCAACCCTTTTCACAGATTTTATCCTCACACTCTTGGCATTTCATGTAGACGACATTACCGTTTGTATATGGACAATAATTTCCCATGCTCATACCTTTTTGAAATATTTCTCGACATACTCATCCGGCAGTGTAATGTGCATCTTATCCGGTCCAGTGAATTCCTTGAAGCTCTGCTCGCCACCGCACCAGACCAGGCGCCAGATGGTCCCGCGCTTTACCCGATATGGAATTTTCTTGCCATCTGGGCCAATGGCATCAAGCCATACATCGAACGGCTTGACACACTTATAGTTTGTATTGTACATACTGACCCCTCACTTTTTGGGCAGCACCCAAATCTCAACGTTCACATTCCAAGCATTGGCAGCTTCCTCGATAAGATTCAGCACCGTCACCCAGTTACCGCCTGCCAGCCCGCACCCGAGACCGTAAGGAATGCGGAAGGTAGCGTTAGGATGTGCTTTCATTTCTCCGAAAATAGCCGCTGCCAGCGCCGCGTAGTTCGTCTGGCGCTTATCTCTGCCATAGTTCAGTTGCCCGAACAGGTTGGCGACATACAGCTGTGGAGCAACCTGAACTGTCTGGGAATCACCGAGCTTGTCGGCCCCGCAGATTTTCTTGTATTCATCGAATACGACAGGCCACTTGTCGCGAATCTGCTTAGCAAGACCTGCGCCCATCACGCCGCAGCAGTTTACTTGATGGCAGATGACTGTATCCTCATTCTGCGTCGGCGTTGTCAGAATATCACCTTTAACATGCTTCATGCTCATACAAACTCCTTGATGTTCAGAATATCGAATTTTTCTGACGCGAATCCAAGCAACTCGTTATAAATGCGAGCAGAAACTTCCAAGAACTCTGTGTCGCGGATTTCTTTTCTGCGCAGGAAACGGTTATCTTTCTGCATCTCTGCCGCAGTGCTTTCCACGATAGCCCATATGGAACTATTGATGACAATCGGCGGGACAGGTCCATCTTCCCAACATTCAATCACATGTTCACTGACCGCGTACTGTGTGTCATACACCTCATCGCTTAGCTTCGCGCTATAATACTTCGCATCTCTCTCAACCATGATGGGATTCATGATATTCCTCGCAGTCGGAATATCCTTGCCTTCCACGCTCACTATCTCAGGTCCAAAGAAACCTTTTGTCTTATTGCTGAGAAGGATAAGCTGCATAGCCAGTGCTGTGGCGCACTTGGAAAGCTTTTTTGCAGTTTCATCCGGTATATCGACGGGAACATACTCCGCTGCTGGACCTTGCAGGTAGTATTTCTGCGCATCCTTGCCGTTGTGCGAGCCATCAAACAAAATCGATGGCAATGCATCCAGAACAGCTTTATTTGCGTTTTCTTTGACGGTTCTGAGAACCGCAATATTGCTCAGCATCCTCTGTTCTCCTTACTTTTTATGGGTATTTGCGATACCCTAATTAAGAGAATGTAACACACCAAACTTCAACACCATACGCAGTGTTAAATATACAACCAATTCCCATTTGTGTATATCCCGGAGTCATAATATTTGAATAATGGCTGGGGCTGTTTTCCCAACCCGTACACGCTGCAGACGCACTGGTTGCTCCAGAGCACAAGATTTCCGCAGTTGTTGCACCATCATGAGAAAAAACATCGTTTGCAATAAGGTATTCGCATCTTGAATCTGCGATGCTTGATAGCGAAGAACTCACAGTAAGAGCTGACAGACCGCCCTCTGTACGCATTGCATTGATGTTATTTGCCACAGCCCAATATGCGGAATCGGAAGAGTCAATACTCCACCATGTTTCACCATCAGTTGTTGGGTCCATTGGCAATGCACCATACTCAAAGCTGGAAGATGCGGCAGGTGCAGATGCAGAAGAGGCAGTATCACTCGAATTGCCATTAGTTCCAGAGGATGCAGAACCGGAAGACGAATTGCCCTTCGTGCTGGTTTTCGAGGACGAAACCGTAGAATCAACAGTTACAACACACTCAGCAGAAACATCGCCGACAGAAGCCGTAATTGTTGCTTTGCCATCGGCAATCGCAGTCACATTGCCGTTTGCATCAACGGTTGCAACGGTATCATCACTGCTTGTGTATGTAGCTTCTTTAATTAGAGCGTTTTCCGGCTGTGCCGTATAAGAAAGCTGTGCAGTATCGTTCGGCTGCAAAGAAAGAGAGGCGTTGCTCAACTCAATGCTTTCGAGAACCGGCAATACAGTAACTTTGCAAGAAGATGTGAGGCTTGTACCGTCCACTACCGCCGTGACGGTTGCATCGCCTGCTGCCACAGCTTTTACTTCATCGCCGTCATTTACCGTTGCAATGGAATCATCAGAAGAAGCGTAGCTGATAGATACATGAGTAGCATCAGTAGGAGCGACAACCGTTTCCAGCGTAGCGGTTTCTCCTGCTGTCAAAGTTAATTCATCGGCAGTTTTAATTTCAGTCGGTGAAACGATAACTTCCAGCGTTTTACTGGTCGATAGCGTACCATCTTTGCTGGACAAGGCAACTTCTGCCGTACCGGTGCTGACAGCCACAAGATTGCCGTTGTCATCTACAACCAAAATAGACGGGTCACTGGATGTATAGTGCATTTCGAGCTTGTCCAGCTTCTTTTCCAGCTCTGCCGTTTCCGGAGTTGCACCATCAAAGGCATATTCCGGGGTAGCGACAAGGGTTGTCCCCTTTTCAATGGTGTCGGGCAAATTCAGCGAAACGCCCGTGACATCGACTCCGCAACCTACAAGGCTCAACGCAAGCGTGAAAGCCGTTGCCAGAGCAAGCAGTCTTTTGATGATAGCAGTCATACTCTTTCCTTCTCCTCTCAGTATGTGAACAGCAGCATTGCCAGAACGATACCCACCGCCATGAGAACTACACCTATAACCGTGACGACATTGCACCTGTGGCGCATATCCTTAATTTCAGCGTATGTTACCATACAGTTTGTTTTCTCAGAGAAGTACGGTTCACTGGGAATACAGAACCATCTTACAACGAAACTGCCAACTTGCACGACAATGGAAATTGCAATTAGAATGAATCCGATGATGTTTGTGGTTGTCATTGTTTACCTTTCCTCCGGAGTGCGCTTGTATTTCAAAATGAGCTTCTTCGCATTGGCTTCTTTTACACCATGCAGGTCTATGTCTATCTTCGTCAGGTCTTGACGAAAAACGGCACGGATACGGTGTTGGTCTTCTTTGTCAGTGGCTGCAAGCACCTGCGCAAAAGCTATCTGATGCGTGGCGAGAAGCTGCTTTATCTGTAGTGCCAACTGCTGCTTGGGATAGCAGAACAAGTAGTCTCCGTTTATGAACATATCACGGGGATACAGAAACGCTGGGTCAAGCTTTGACGGGCGTGCATTTATGAGTGCCAACTCTGGCATATACAATGCTTTGTCGTGCATCATGTTATACATGATGTTGAATGCTTCCTCTTCTGTGCAGCTTATTGTGAATGTTCCTGTTAATTGGTATCCCATTGTTGCTTCTCCTTGTTTTCCGAATAAATTGCTTGATTTGTTTATGTGCTTGGCTTATCACGATGAATCAGCATGACATTCGCCATGCTGGTGTAGTAGTATCGGTCAGCGCTCATCGTGGAATCAACCTCAAACTTTATGTTTTGCCCGTTGTCTACTACCTCATAGCTTACAAGGCGTGATGTGACCCATTGGTTGTTGTGACGGTAATAGATGTAGTTATACTCTGTCGCTGCAGATTCCGGCGAGGTTATCTGTTCATCCGTTTGCGCAGTCTCTGCCGTTTCCCTTGTAGTGAACATCTGCGCCGGAATGTCTTTTATTTCGTCGATAGTCTTATCTGCCACTTCGCCACAACCCTCGAAAGCTACTGCGATTACGACTACCGTAACCATGAATAGTGCTTTCCGTACGAAGCTCAAGAATTTCTTCAAATTGCTCACCACGCTTTAAGAATCGCCAAACTGGCGATATATTTTCCAATTCATCATACCCGTATTATACCATAAAATTGCATTTTTTACAATCTTGTCTGCTCTATGTTAATACTTTGTACATAAAAATCTATGCTCCCCTCCAATGTGGGTGTTTTGGCAGAAACAAATTAGAAATTCTGTTCTGGAGCTGCGTTGATGGCACAGTCTGGATGCAAATTGGCAAAAGAAAAAGCCGCCCACCCGGTTAAGGGTGAACGGCAGGAAATGTTATCTATGTAAAAAGACGACTGAGTTCGTCAGAGGTCTTGTAATCTATCAGGCAGCTATCTTCGCTGCGGTTTTGCCCTTCGGGCCTTTCTTCCGTGCATTGGCTTCAAGTTCCTTTTTGTTGGCGTCGTACCAAACCTCAAATTCCTTGAAGTTGTTCAATGCCCAAATCTCAGGAGAAGCCTTGCGACCATAAATTTCTTCCAACAGATGGATGACTTTACGACCAACTTCCTCCATGATTTCAGCATCGTATTTGCCACTATTATTCTTAAAACCTTCAGGCATAACGATGTCGTACTTGGGGTCAAGGACTTCAAGCCCCGGCTCCAGAATACGAATCATTGTGTATCCTGCTTTGCGAGCTGCTTCGAACTTAAAGAAGTCTTTTGCAACCGTTTTATCATCACTATGCCAAACAAAGCCATTATATTCATAGCAAAATTTCTGAATGTGGTCTACAAAGTCCAATCCACAAAAGCTATTTTTGCCCAAAATGTTTCGTACATCAAAAAAAGGATTAGCAATTCCGTTTTCACCGGCAAACGCCAGCATAAAACGCACCACGAAGCATTCCGGCTTAGAAATAGCGTTGATTCTTCGCATGTTGCAATCGCGGCAACCAGTGAAACCGTTGTTTACAGAATCGACAACACTTCCGATTTGGGCTTTGAATTCCTTGCCGCAATCAGGACACTTGAAGATTGCCTTTTTATCGGTCTTGGCAGTAACTTCCAAGGCAGATTTTTCGTTTTTGTTACTCCACATGGCGGCAACTTTTGGGTATCTCGAAGCAAGGTCGTTGATACCGGGAACAACCTTGCGCCCGTTGCAAACAGGGCAACCAGTGGTTCCGTTTTCTACAGCATAGACAACATGTTCGATTTTGGTTTCGAATTCTTTTCCGCAATCACGGCATTTGAAGAAGACCTTTTTGTTGCTCTTGACGGCAACTTCTGACGCGGATAACTTGTTTTTACCGCTCCACATAGCAGCAATTTCCGGGTACTTCGACGCAAGGTCATTGACGCCGGGAACAATTTTTTTACCTGCGCAAACAGGGCAGCCCGTGAGGTTGTGGTTTACAGAACGAACAACATTCTGAATCGTAGCTTCGAATTCCTGCCCACAGTCTGGACAAACAAAAAAAGCTTTTTTCCCACTTCCAGCAAACACTTCTGTTGGTGCAAGTTTGTTTTTACTGCTCCACATTTCTGCTGCTTTAGGGCACTGAGACGCCAAATCGTTTTCGCCAACAACCAGCTTTTGACGACCTTTTCTAGCCTTAGCTGGCTCTTTTTTCTCTTCCTCATACGGCATCTTAATGCCAAGAGTCGGAGCAGGAGTGCAAGCAGCGCAATTGCAGGTGTTGATATGCATAACCTTCACAAAAGTATTCATAATTATCCTCTTTTCTCCTCGTAACATTCGAGGCTTGCAATAAAAAAACAGTCATCATCCCCCATTGCAGGAAGATGATAGCTGCTACATTTATAAGCCAACTTCGTATTAGATGGCTTTTTTATTATTCTTCAGTAGCTTTCTGACCGTGGTGAAGAGCACCACGGACAAATTGGTTCCAGCGAGCATGGTACAAAACGAACCCGTCTTCAAACTCCACCGTGATGTTGTTGACACCATGATAAGCGGTGCAGGTGGCTTTGTTGCCATCCTTCATCGTCATCGTAGTGCCGACAGATTTCGGAGAACCGTGCTCGTCCTTGCGAGCTGCGTTGATGGCACGCCCCTGCAGTCTGCAATTGGGGCAGCAAGTAACACCGGACGCAATAGCCCGCGTCATGTTGTGGATGCTTGTCACAAACTCATGTTTGCAATCGGGGCACACAAAAATGGCGCGTCTGGACGAACGAGCAGGAATTTCGCTGGGGGCGTAATCGTTCTTGCCGCTCCACATAGCAGCAGCTTTTGGATACATGGTCGCCAAATCGTTGACGCCGGAAATAGCCTTGCGACCTGCACAAACAGGGCAACCGGTATTGTCATGCAACAAAGAATTGACGACGTTGCAAACGGGAGCCTTAAACTCCTGTTTGCAGTCGGGGCAGACAAACCATGCCATTTTGTTGTTGCCTGCAGATACCTCATTTGGAGAGCAAGCGTTTTTGCTGCCCCACATGTTGGCTGCTGCAGGGCACTTAGTAGCCAAGTCGTTGATTCCGGAAACCACTTTCAAACCACGACAAACGGGACAACCGGTGCGGTAATGCATCAAAGAGTTGACGACATTGCAAATGGAAGACTCAAACTCTTGTCCGCAATCAGGACATACAAAAATGGCCTTTTTGTGGCTGCCTGCAGGTGCCTCGCTGGGAGTGAAAGCGTTCTTGTCACTCCACATGGCAGCAGCCATAGGGCACTTAGTAGCCACGTCATTAACGCCGGGGATAGCTTTCTTGGAATTGATAGTGTTGGTGTTCATAGCAAACTCTCTTTCTCCTCGTATTTTCGAGGCTTGTAAAATAGAAATAACAGCTATCATTTTTGTTCTCATTAAGAGGAATGATAACTGCTTCATATATGAACAAACGGCGTGTAGCCGAATGTCATGCTGGGATTGAATAGAGTGGCTTACTGCTCATTGAGCAGGATTCCACCGTGCTTGGCGATGATGGCATCGACAACAGTGAGCGGCACATAGCCGTACACTCCGTCATCACCATATTCGTCGAGCAATGGCTCGGGCGGAGACGGGAACCCGACTTCTACGCTCACGTAGCTCCCCTCGTCGTCCTTCTGGCAGTAGTGGTCTTCGGATGCCTGGATAGACATCTTAAAGCCATCTGCGCAGATTGCTTCGGGGCGGTTCTCGCGCATAGCCATCATAGCGGCGAATATGTTGTCACTGTTTTTGGCGGCCTTTTCCTTCTTCAGGAGGTCGGTAACGCGGATGAATTCAGCGGTGCTCATAATAGTGGACATAGTAATCCTCATCTTTCTCCGCATTACGCGGTCTTACAACAAAAAAGACAGGTCACCCGGTTGGTGCCTGTCTGAATTTGTCAGATTATGAATGGTTTGTAGTGATTTGATATCTGTCGTACAATATCAATTCTATGCCGTTCGCAAGTTCCGTCAATGCTTTTTCAACGGTTTGCTGCAGCTACGCTTCCTTCTTTGCTCTTGGCAGCAGCTACGCAAAAAGAAAAGACCCGCCTGTTAGCCGCAGGCAGGTCTTTCTTCGCAGTGAGCATTTAAGGTCGGCTCAGGACCCTATTCGTCTCTACCGAAGCAACGCTATCAACGCTGTTCAGTATGTTCTATTGTATGCCAGTCGCACGGGTCGTCAACTATGTTTCGCAGCTACGCAACAAAAAGTCTCTCCTGTTGGCAGCATCCCTTTCGCTGGGAGAGTGTTTCCAGCTCATTTTGCTTCTCGCATTAGACCTTTCCACTTCTCCTTCAGACATTCGCCAAATTTTTCGATGCTTTCTTGCTGCTCATGGTAAGTGATGTTGCTCACCCGTTCATATTCAGAGCGTGCCCATTCATTCCAAGTGTTATAAGCATCTTGTAATTTCTGCGTTTGCTGAGGTGAATCTGCCATTTGTTTACGCAGCTTGTTAAGCTGCCTGTTGTTGTACTGCTGTAAGTAGCGGTATTTGGAATAGTATGGGTCCTTCTTGTTGTTTACCCGAATGCTTTTGTTTTTGCATGCCTTGCTGCAGTATACTTTGTTCCGCTGACTCAAACGGAAAGCCCTCTTGCAACAGGGACAGATAGCAATCCGCTTTGCAGACTCTGACGCATAATTGGCGTAATAGAAATCGATGGAAAGATAGTCATATAAGTCTTTCACCGAGTAGACTTGGACGATTTTGTTGTTTAGCAAAGCAAAGGTTGTTATAACCTGCTTTGGCATGAATACGACTTTGCTGCCGTCTGGTCCCTTTGTATCATGGAACTCTGAAAAGACGGCGTCTAACTCCGAGAAAGCTTGCTGGGTAAGATTTCGGGTATAAGTCAAGGCTTCTTTGGCTGTAGCTTGGTTCCTTTGCGTTAAAGCATCGGTACAACTGCTGCTTGAATCCCAACAGAATTGCTTTACGAGGGGCTGTCCTGAAATAATTTCGATGGCTTCATCATCCGCGCAATTTAGCAGTTTTAGAAGCGGTTCTTCTGGAGACAAGCAATATCTCGCAAAGTAATTATAGAAGTTTATTGTATCTGCTCCGATTTCTCGCTTTGAAAGGACGGTAGCTTTGCCGCCGTGCAATACCACTTGCAAAAGCATCCCGTCACAAAATGCAATGTTCATAATTCCTCCGCTCATATGAAAAAGGAACTTCACCCGCTTTTAGCAGGCAAGGCTCCGGATTATTTTAGCTTAATCTTCGAGGCCGAAGGTGAAGCCCTCCTCCTTCATGGCGACGAGGCCGCCGCACGACTGAGCTTTCCTGCCATCGATAGAAATATCCAGCGTCAGGCTGGTGTCCTCGTTGTCCAGCCAGTTGGGGCGCAGGTCGCTGATAAGGTTGTACAGTGCCGCGACAGCATGGACAATCAGCTTCTCCTCGCCCAGCATGTTTCCAATTACTTCGTCATCGTTCTCCACGGGAACGCTGATGGAAGCAGAGAGGCTTTCGAGCTCGTTGTCGTCATTCTCGCGGAATGCAGTAGCTTCAAATTTCAGGGTGCAAGTGTTCATTTTGGTATTCTCCTTTGTGTGTGTTATGGGGTTTCTTCTTGCACTCTTAATTTTACGCGGTTCGCAAGGGTGGTCAATCGGTCCAATAGCACAGAATCCGGCTGGGGCGGATTTTGCAAAAATATTTTTTCATATTTTCATAATAGATGATAAAGAAAATGGCGCTTGTTTCCCCTATGCTGCAAAATTGGCAAGCATTTGGAGAGCAAGCGCCTTGGATAAATTTTTCATTTTGTTTTTGTGGTTTGTCCTTCGTTTAATCGTTGTATATGTTTAGTGAGTTGATTCACTGGCTCGCATCGTACTAATTATATCTTATTTATCGTTTTTGCTTTTGTCTTCTTTTCTGTTGGGGTGCTCTTTTTCTATTTCTTCCATAGCTTTATCAAAGGCAACTTTAAGAGCCCCTGCGGTTGTTATTGCTATTATAACAAACAACCCAATATAGCTAACAATAGTTGTTGCTGTTGAAGTAAGCCCAGAATCAATAAACGAACCTGCAATAAGGGTATAAGCCTGATTCAAAGCTGCCAAGTTAATAACCATGACGAACAGACCAGCGCCCATCGTAACAAACGGTTTCAGATATTTAGACCTATCCTTAAAATAGAACATTGCAATTCCGACCAAAATGGCCACAACCACAATGAGCGCCATAATATACTTATCCATAGTAAAATCACCTTGTCTTTTCATGTTTTTTCATGTTAAAGAACAGAAATAGCCCACTTCGTTTTGTGATGAAAACAAAGTGGGCTATGCGAACCATTGTGATGTTATTTGTTATAACGCCACATAATGTGCTTTGTCAAGTATTATTTTTCTGTTCTGGAACAAGCTCCACTTTCATTGCAAAGTAATTCTTATACGCATAGTCGAACGCATCGCAAATGACGATATGCTGGCACCGAAGCGACTCTTCAATATTGTTAGGGTCAATATATATAACTTTGCATCCCCTATTACTACTATGCGGGTGTATTATTGGATGATAACATAGCATAATGCAATCGAGTTTACAATTTTCTTTTAGCATATTTACAATTCCTCTTGTTATAGGTGGATATTCCAGATATTGTCTATATTGATATGATTGGTTATAGATAACATATTCGTGAAAGAAAGCGCCTTCGCTATAGGCATAAGGAATTTCAACCAAGAAATAAATAGAATCGCATTTGTAATTATGTATCTTTTTATAATGCTTAATGTATGTTTCTATAAAATTGTTGCTATACAGATATGCGTTGAATTTATACAAATCATCTAATATTTGTTGTGTGATATTTGAAAGGTCTCCACAAATTTTCCCGTTATAGTAATCTGAATCGAATAGATTCATGTCGTTATGGTATTTTTTGTAAATAGGGCCTAATGTATCCATTGTCTTTCTTGCTGTTGGTATGCCGTTGCTTTTTTGCGTCATTTTAACCAAGAAATGCTCGATTCCAATTTTTCTATTTCCATCAACAAAATCGGGTCTTTCCGATTTAACTAACGATGAAATGTTTATATTTGGTTTGTGTTTTGCATCCTTTTTTAAGTCCTGCTGTAATATACGTAAGCAGTCGTATTCAATCGCATCTTTTTGGTTATCATAGATTGAATTATTATTGTCTTTTGTCATAATACTTTCCTCCTCAAAAACAAAAGCCTCCCACCGCAGTCAGTATGCTACTGATTACGATGAGAGGTTTAAACCTTTTGTGATAGTCTTATTATACCACGCTTTGTGAATTACTCAAGGCCAATCTTAGTACACACCCTCCTTCAGGTGGTGGGTAGTTGACTTGTATGAGGCTCGCATAATCGGTCAACCGTCATATCTCATGAATCCGACCAAACCGGATTTTAAATTTCTTTTTGAAACAAAAAATAGCCCGCACAGAACTGAATCTGTACGGGCTATTATTAGTCATGAGGATGTTCGTGGCAGGGTTCAGGCGGCATACCATGCGGGTCAGGCTCGGGGAAGCGGCCATGGTCCCCGATGATTTCCGAAGTACGGATACCGTTTGCTTTCCGGCAAGCCTCGATGGTCTTAGAAAGCACTTCCTTGACATTGCGCGGGTTCTTGATACGACGGATATCGATTTCCGGTGTCATGGCATCCGTGGAGCAGAGATGGATGCTACCTACACGGCAAAGACGCTCATAGAAGTTCTGCTTGAACGCGATGTCCCGGACGCGGTACAGCTGAATTTCATCCTCGCGCAAATTGAAGCAGCCACGCTGGATGATGAGTTTGGTCTCGGTCAGGGTGTACTTCGTAAAGGACAGCGGCAGAGAAAAGATGGTGTGGCGTTTTCGGTCGGTCCAGAGAATTTTCTCCTTGTCCAAGTCGATGCCGAACTCGCCGTTTTTGAGTGTGGACATGGTATGGCTCCTTTCGTGATGAGATTTGTTTGGGTTGTTGGTACTGACTTTATAATGAGTATATTATACCATGTTGCGATGATTTGAGCAATCTATTACACTTATACAATTATAAGTTTCGGATTTTGTAATTTTCATATTTATCTCCGGTATTTTATTTGAGTCTTCCTCTCAAGCCTCTTTTTAATAATCCAAGCGTAATCTCAAGAGGATTTATGACATCATCATAAATATAGACCGCCCTACGATGTGGAAAATCATTTGTTTCGTTGCAAACCATCATTACAAAATCCGGCTTCTTTTTATTATCGTAAGCTTCATCATCGCAAAAGCCGCAGCTGCCGCCAATCATAAATGTATCCATTTTGCAGAAAGGATGAATGTCAACGAACCATTCCGTGCCATTTCTTCCAAAATCAGATGGAGCACCACGGCTTGTATCAAACGGATGTGCCGTTGTAATACTTCTTAATGTTCTAAATCGAGCAATTACTTTCTTTTCTTCGTCATTTAGGTAATTCAAACAATCTTTTTCTAAGGCAGCTTGAAATAGATATCTAATTGCATTCAAGCACATACTTGTCTTCAAAATCAAGAGCAGTATATCGTCAGGTGTATAGGAATCTTTACGCAAAATTACTAATATATCACCAAGATAATAAACTAGCATCTGTTTTGCGGCGAGAATTTTGTTTTTATCTTTACCTTTTTTGTTTGCAATACTGAAAATTTTGGCGGCTGCAGAATATGTTAGGCAGAGTTTTCTTTCGATTTTTTTAACATCTCGCATGATTTTCTCGCCTCTTACTCAACAGTTATATTTGATTTTACGAATAACGCAAAATGTATTTATTGTCTTCTTCACCCGTTCCTCCACCTTCCTCATATACTCCTCCATATACGCCCAGTCAGGCTGGCTGGTTTTGTCCACGGGGAGCCGGATGATGAAGTCGGTTCTAATATGTCTGTTCAGTTCATCAGTGAATGCTTCATAATTTCCACAACTTGCGGTAATTGAGGCAGAGACAAACCATTTTGCTCTTTCAGTAATTGAAGGGTCATCAGTATGTAAAACGCAGACATTTTGTGATGTGTAGAATTCTTTATCTTGAACAAATGCAGCGCCAATGCTACCGCCCAACGCAATGGTGATATCACCTGCCGGATAAGGCTGTACCGTATTTCCTTTTTTATCTTCAACAGAAGTAACGGCACACGCCACTCCATTTGTCAGCGCACTTCTGCCAACAAAATTGATACCTTCGTCAACTTCACACATTTTGCTTCGGTCAAACTTGTTGCCCATGCTGATACTAAAAATATCATAGAGATGGAACTCTCCCCACTCCCTCGTATCCACCTTTTTCTTCTCCGCATCCTTTGCAGCCTGCAGCAGGGTCAGCGACTCGGCGACTTTGGCTTCAAGGTTTGCCATGTAGGATTCCATATAAGCCCAATCGGGGTCTCCGTTAGGGTTGGCGGGGAGTTTGATGTTATCCTTCAGAACTTTAGTGCCTGTACACATTTCATTAAATGCGTATTTCTGAAATGTAACTTTTTCGATTGCGCACCCTATAAACTGAAGGCACCCTTTTGTCATTCTGATTTTTGGCAACAGGATGTTTACGCGTCCATGAGAAACAGCAAAGTACGGATTTCCCTGATAAAACACTTTCCCAAACATGTCGATGGTCAAGGTATTTTCTTCCCACAACCGCGCTTTCTTATCTTCTACAAACGCTATAATGCCATTGTTTTCTTTGCCAGAAGATACAAGCGGAATTTTCCCTTCGACAAAATCTTTTGGCTGAATATCATCTTTTGAAAGGCAAGCCTCGAACAAATCTCCTACCCGGAACTTCTTCCATTCGGAAGTATCAATCTTCCCCATTATTGTCCTCTCCCTTCTCTACCAGAATGTTCGTGCCTTCCTCAGTCCCGGTCACAGTCGAACCGTAGAGCACCTTCTGCAGCAGTTTGTCCCCGAACTCCTTGGCGTTGATGCCACGCTTGTACATCTCGTAGTCCATCACGGTCTTGATGAAATCTTCCTCGTACAATTCAAAAGGCTTCTCCGGCATCTGATAGGACAGGTGTTCAGCCGGATTGATAAGCTGGCGGGTGTTGTAGCGGTCATCGTTGTCATCCTGAATCGCCTTGACCCAGTAATCTTCCAGCGCAGGCCACTTATCATGTACATCCTGCCGACCTTTGTTCTTGACCGTCTCCAGACCGTCATCAGCTACATAGTAGCCCTTGATGTTGCGTCCATTCTGAGGCTTGCCAGTCTCGAAGATGAAGATAGAAGTAGTAACGCCAAGACCGAAGAACAGGTTCTCAGGCAGCTTGATGATGGTGGTCAGAGTATGGCGTTCCAGCAAGGCTTTCAGCCTGGATTCCTTCTCCATCTTCTTATCCGGGAGAATGAAGGCACACTTTGTACCTGCAGGGACGCTGTCCAACACATTGCCAACGATTGTTGCACAACCATACCGTCTCTCGTATGGCGGGTTCATCAGGACCTTGGTGATTTTCTGTTTCCGAATCCACTCTATCGCCTCAGCCGAGGTGGCATCCATCTGCACAAGGTTTGTTTTTCCGTCCTTGTGAATCATCATGTTGGCACAGGCCAGAGCGTAGACTTTCCGGTACATCTCGATACCAAACAACTGCTCAGACTTGATTTGCTTTGCCTTGCTGGTACTGCTGCCGCCTGCCTCACGAATCATATTGCACATGCTCTTTACGAGGAAGGTGCCGGAACCACAGGTAGCATCCAGAACCCGGTCATTCATATTCACATCAATGAGTCGGTACATAAAGGATGCAATATGGTCAGGAGTAAACACCTGTCCCGCCTGAGCCTTGCCACGGTAGCGATTGAATTCATTGAAGAAGATTGCCATGACATCCTCACCATTCCAGTTATCGGAATTGACGAGGTCGGCAATCTGGCAGACATTGTCGATGAAATCGTTGATGGCTTCCTGATTCTCCGTGATAGACATACGGACAGAGGCATACTCCTCCAAGAGCACATCCAGCTTGTTATTCTGCTTCTTATCCTCTTCCAGAGCCTTAGACAGGGCACTGTAAATCCAGTTATGGAAGGTGCTGTAATCCATATCTTTCAGCTTTTGAAGACCGTTCTGAGGGTTGTAACGCTGGGCGACAAGAGCGCAAGCCGTGAAAATCATCCGGTCCTGCAAGTCCGTCATGCCGAACTTAAAATGCAGGCTGTTGTTGATTTTCTGCGTGATTTCGAAGATGTAGTTGCTATCGAGTTTCTGGCTCGTACACAGGCGAATATAGTAGTCCTTGCTTTCCAAGCGTTTGGACGCATCAGACAGCTCGATTTTGTTCTTGAACACGCGGATAGCACTGCCGCTATAGAGAATACCGATGGTCTTGGAGTATTTCTTGGCAACTACATCGATATTCTTGAACAGTTCCTTGACATGCTTTTCCTTGGAAACGCCTTCTGTTTCCGATTTCGTCTCCAGAATGATGGCGGGTTTGCTGGCGTCATCCGGCAGATACCAGCCATCGGGCTTATCATTACAGCCACGGAATCCCAGCTGGTTGAAGGTAGTGATTTGCCCCGTTCCCTGCTGTACGCCGGATTCCTTCCTATCGAAGCCAAGAACCAGCTTGGCACTGTCACGAACCTCGTCCTCTGTACGCATTCCCTTGCTCATAGTATCCTCCAAAAAACAAACCCCCCGATGCCGTAACATCGGAGGTGTAAAAATCAATTATTTATCGTTCAAAATTTCCAGCAACTCATCGAGGCTGGTCACATACCGGTATTTCCTCGCCATCTCGTCAGGCACCGGAATCAACTCGCTCATGTAATAAAGAACCTGTACGCCGTTGCTGGTGCATTCGTTATACTTGTCGGTATCCCGCTGCTTTCGTGCCTCGAAATCCTTGTCATCGCTGCCGTAGGGGTAAAAGTGCTGCACACCCTGACACTCGATAGCGATGTTCTTGCCCGGCAGGAAGAAATCCAGACGCTTCTTTCCCATCCACGGAAACATCTTCTCCCGCTGATACTCGATGTCGTTGCATTTCAGCATCATGAGCACATCGTTTTCGAGGTAGGACTTCTCGCGCAGGAAATCTTCCGTATTTCGGTAAATTACCGGCTTGGCAGTCTGGCTGATAGCCTTGCTGGGGTTCAGCTTCTTGTAGTGAACGGTCGTAGGTCGGACATAGACGACCTTGCCGCTTTGCAAGTGTCGGAAATGCCCGCAGCGCTCAGATTGGAGTACACAGAACCCTGCAAATGCACGTTTCCCGGCACTGTCATTCACATAGACCACGATGCCCTTTTTGAGGTCCACGATAGTCTGCTTGGAGGTGTTCAGGTATTCTCTGACATCCTTGACCGATTCCTGTTCCCCGTTCGCGTGTACGATGCGCTGCTCGACTTTCCGACTCAGACACCGCCGTTTCCAAAGGCATATCGTATGCAGCCAGATTTGCAGTATCAGCGCCGCCGAACTCGGAGCCGTCACAGAGTTCCGTATATGTAGGGAATCGCGCTCGGTTCGCAGCCACCGTTCCAGCAGGTTGCCAGACTCGTTCAGAACGGAAAGGCAGCCGTATACCCCATTCCGGGTGTTCACTGCCATCATTAACCCGTCCACACCGAATTCCTTCTCAGCCTTTCTCAGCTCGACAAATGCCGTCATTTCCCGCATCCGCCAGTTATCGGTAGGCATGACCATAGCACAGGTGTTCTCACCCTCAAAGCCCACGAGAATCGGGCACAGGAAAGTCGTATCAGCCCTTCTGTGGACAAGGATATAGAATGATGCACCGTAGGTGTCATCCACCTTGATAGCGTACTCATCGTAGGGCTCAAGCCCATACTCGCCACTGTTCAGTCGGAAATCACTGATGACTGATTCGTTGTCGGTCGTGAGTTTCGCAATGGTAGGCAGCTGCAGGATACGAGTAAGGCCCTTGATGACCTTATAGCAATCGGTGCCGGACCCATGCATCCGGTACTTGTCATGTGTCAAGTAGTATTCGCGTTGCCATTCGGCGTTTTTGTTATTCATGTGTAGTCCTCATTCCCGGCTATTCTCTGCCGAGAATCTGTAGGTATGTCATTTTTCTAAGTCGAGTGCTTTCAGCATCTGTTCGGCTAGTGCTACCGAAAGCAGCGGAGGGACCGCGTTGCCGATTTCTAATCGTTTCAGGCAATCTGAGCCGTAGAACTGATAGTTGTCCGGAAAACTCTGCAACCGTGCTCCTTCTCGTATCGTGAGTGCCCTTGAATCTCTTGGATGGATGCATCTTGATGAGGACGGACAGGCAAAGTTCCGTGTGATGGTAGTGGCGGGCTTCTTCCACCAGAGTTTTGCGTAGGTGTTCTTGAACCCGCTCTTGGGTCTGAGTTCTTCCGGCAAATCATCCTTGCCCTGTCCATCTTTGAGCGCCGCCATGATTTTGCGAAGGTGGGCGCTGTTGTTCGGGGCTTTATGTTCCGTAAGCGTATCGGAGCCACCCTGCCGGACCCATGAAAGGAACTCGTTATCTGGAGGAGCGGCATACACGGTGCTTTCCTTCCCGCACGAGAGCGCAGGCAGGTCTTTGAGCGCATCATGCAGCGTCACATGCGGCAGTAGTCCTTCTCCGTGTGTAGGTTCCGGGTACTGAAAGGGATTGTCGCCCAAGAACCCAACTAGAATGACCCGTTCTCGCAACTGTGGTACACCGTAGTCTACGGCATTGAGGATTTTGTATTGGAGGGTGTACCCAATATCCTCGAATTCTTTGCGGACATGCTAAAACAGGGTTCCTTTATCCATGCTCAGAATACCTTTGACATTCTCGAACAGGAAGGCTCTCGGATGTAGGATGCGGAGAACACGCTTGTATTCCATGAAGAGATTTGCCCGCGCATCCATTTGGCGTTTACCGAGCGTAGAGTACGACTGACACGGCGGACCACCGACCACGACATCCACTGTACGGTTTCCTATCGCTTGACAGAGGACATTTTCGGATAGGTCTTTGATGTCGCCCTGCAGCATATTGACCGAAGGGTGGTTTAGGGTATATGCTTTCGCGATATCCTTTTGCATCTCGTTTGCCAAGATGATTTCATAGTGCTCGTTTCTTGAAAAACCGTAACTTAGTCCCCCGACACCTGCGAACAGGTCAACGACGGTGTATTTTCTTGTCTCTGGCATGATGACTCCAATAAAAAATCCGGCACGAATCACTCATGCCGGGCAATGACTTTCTTGTTCTTCAATTTCATTAAGGATACGGTACAGTTCCGTGCCCGCGATTCTTGCAAGTTCGCAAGGCACTGCATTCCCGATTTGCTAATACTTGCTCGTGAGATTCCCGCAAAAGACCATATCTTTCGGGAATGACTGGATAGCGGCTGCTTCTCTATAGGACAGCCGTCTGGTACTACCTTCCTCACCGAACTGCCAAAGGTCTTTGCCGACCTTCACCATGTCAGGCGACCCGGGCCAGAGAGGCACTTGCTTAGCCATCGCGGGAATCGTGAACGATACGCTGTCCCAGCCGCGTTTCCGGTTCCGGGACATGTAGCGCGAGGAATAGGCTTCTTTGCAGATTTCATCGTCCGTCGCCGGTGCTAACCCCCCCCTAATGCCTGCCTGATACTGATACGGTCAGGAAACGGTGCAGGAGCCTTGAACTCTACGCCATACTTCTCAGCAATGTCTTTTCGGATGCCCACAAGGAGGATTCGCTGTCTATCTTCCGGGACATGATAGTCCGCAGCATTGACAAGGTTGATGGACACCTCATATCCTTTGCTCTCGAAATCCGCGATGATAGCGTCCTTGATTTTCCCGCCACCAAGCGTCAGCAAGCCTTTGACGTTCTCGGCGAGGAACAACTTTGGCTGCTTCTTTTCGACCAGCTTGACGCAATGCCGGTAGAGCACATTCCGGCTATCGTCGATTTTCCTTGGTCCCGACAGGCTGAAACCCTGGCACGGGAATCCGAAAGAAGCAATATCGCAATCTGGGATGGTATCGTAGTCCACTTTGCCGATATCGCCTTCTACCACCGTAGCATTGCTCCACAGCTTATGGGTCTCACAGGCATCGTGGTTGAAGTCGTTTGCCCATATCGTATGAAACCCTGCCTGCTCCAAACCAATATCAAGCCCGCCTGCACCGGAAAATAGCGAGACATGCGTGTATGTTTTGTTCTTACTCATTTTTTACTCCAAACAAAAACCAGTACCGAATTACTCAGCACTGGATATATTTTTCGTATTACAATGACCGCAAGATATTTTCTTGTTTTCTACAAGACTTTGCGTTACCACAAAGCATTCGTTTCCGCAATCGCATTGACATTTCCATCGAGCATGACCGTTTTGGCTTCCCGCTCTCTCAATGACCTTTAGCTTACCAAAGTGCATATTAGTCAAATCGTAAGTCCTGCCTTTTTTGACGAACTTATCGCGTGATGGATTTGCTTTCAGAAAGGTATCTACTTCTTCTTCTGTCATGCTTTCGTATTCATTGGCAAATAGCCAATGATATCCTCCGGCAACTGTACGTAGCTTGTTGCAACAGTTCAAGATAGGCGAACCACCACTAATCTTGTATTTAATAGAAGCCTCTTTCGCTGTAGAAAATTTCTCTTTTGTTTCAACACAAACCACGCTCTTAAAGTGTTTTTGTTTATAGCATTCCGGACAGTCATGCCCGTATACCCTACTGGCAATCGTCATTTGGTAAGAATGACCGTTTTTGCATTTCCACCAACATTTTTCGGCAGACCCTGACGAGAAATATTCTGGTTTCAAATTCTTGTTTTTTTCGTAATTCCATTCAGCAGCAATTTCTGGATGTTCTGTGGCAAGGTTGCTCTTTTCGTCCCGCCTTCTTTTGCCTGTTGTACAGACAGGACATGCTGCGTTTTCTTTTGCTCTGCCATTGATGGGTGCTTCCCATTTATGTCCACACCTAGAGCAAATCCAATGAACCACTTCTGAGCTGGATGACGATACCATCAGCGGGTCAACACCTACATTCAGCTCGTAATCCCATTCTTTCAGAAGTTCTGGGTGTCGTCCGCCCATACTTCGTTCAGCTTTGTAATCTTTGTATTGACGATAGATGTCTTTTGAATCTTTTTGCGTATCAATATTAGGCTCAGAAACGCCAAGCATCTCTAAGCATTGGCGAATTGCTGCGTCGAGTGTTGCATGTCCTCTATTGTTTTCTCTGATGATATTCTCGCTATTACGAATTTCCGGGAGTCCATACTCGCGAATACGAATCAACCTAATTCCATTCCGCTTGCATTTTTCTGACTTTTCTTCGTCATTTTTTACTCTTTTCTCATCAGAATGGTATCGAACACCATCGTATTCTATTGCGGCGCGAATGGATGGAATGTAAATGTCCAACTCTTTTCCAATAGCTTTTTTATCCCCAATAACGACCTTTGGAAAATACTTCTTCGCATAATACGCGACTGCTTGTTCTTGGAACGATGTTCGTCCTTTGTCGATAGTGCTACACACCGGACAAGGCTTGATACGCTGGATGTAATGATATACGCTCGTCTGCCATTCTGTGCCACAAGCAGAGCATTTCCACCATACAACAACATTGCTTCCCTGTGTCAGCATACTGACATCTATATCCTTGTTTTTTGCGAAGTCATAGTCTTGCATAGCTTCCGCATTATCTACCAGCATTTTTGAAGCTTCGGTAATGTGCTTGCGACATCCGCAAGATTTCACTTTTCCTTGCAGCAAAGAAGAACGATAAGCAACAAACTCTTTTCCGCAACTACACAGGCAGTTATAACGAATGTCTCTGTGCCCAGTTCTTCCAATTGCATCTTCTGCTAAAGAAACAACTTTGATACCGTTACATTCTTTGCCAATCAAATCCTGATATGTACTCTTACGGTCTTTATCTCGACAGTTTTTACACTTTAATCCTTTCAAGAGTGCATCGATACCAATTATCATTGTGTTTCCGCAGCAGTTACATTTCACCAAATAGGTATCTGTTTTTGAATTGGAGCCGAGGATGGTTTCGAGAACTGTTAAATCTCCGTATGTTTTGCCTGTTCTATTTATTTTCGCCGCCATATTAAATTTCCCTCTGTAATAAAAAATCCGATGCAGAATCACTCCGCATCGGATGCTTTGTTACTTATTCTGATTAAGTCGTCTATCTCTTCCTGCAGGTCTCTGTTAATTTCCGAGTCGCCCGCCATATCTCGCAGCACTGTCAAAACTGCTCTTACTGTGATGCTTCCTTGATGGTAGTTCTTCGCTTTTCCATAGTGTTCAATATCGCAGCATTTCTCAAGGATGGGCGTTTTTGCAAACACAATAGCGGTATTCTTAGCCAATGCTATGGGAACACCAATGGAACTCTCCCCGCCTTCTATCAGTGCAAGTTTTGTGAGCCAGATATAGCAACGAAAGACATAGAGAACTTCATTCAAGGAAAGGTCCCGCCAATCGCGGTGGTTGTAATTTCCTTGGATAAGAAAAGCTAATTTCCTAAAACCAAGTTTTGCTTCCGCGTACTTCTTACCCAGCGCACAAAGACAAGCTATCTGGAATATTGCAGGATAATAGTTCTCGTCCAGTTGCAGCGCCTTCTTGAAGCACTGCAGTGCTCTTTCGTTATCCGGATGCATCTGCTTTTCAGATACTCCATATTGCAGGAATATTCCTGCAGTGAAAGGCTTTAATTCTTCCGGCGCATGTTCTATTGCATCTCTAAGATATGGGCGTGCATCAAGTGCAAACTGTGCCTGTCCTTCGCACAGTGCTGCCGCTAGACAATACATTGACACGAAGTTTGGCTCTATACGATAGATTTTGTTCAATTCCGAAAGGAGTTTTTGTACCGGCTCTACGGCGGCATATAATTTTGTACGCAGCGGAGCATGTGTTTCCAACGATGCAAGGAGTTCTCGTAAATGTCGCTGTGCATTTACATAGGCATAGACCGCATAGATACTGCTCGGTCCCACGCTGCACTGCTTTGCCATATTGATGAAAGCGTCCGCCATCTTGTTGAGGTAAACAGCTTCCGGCAGATAGTAGTGACCTCTCATGGGAAGAGCCATCAACTCGCCCATCTTGAGTGCTTGGAATGTGCTTTTGATTTGTAGGAACTCAAACAGGTCGAGCTGCCAGAAAGCCGCGTTGATGTACAAAAGACTTTGGGTCTCTGCTCCCTCATCCTTCCAAATACGGCGGATAATCACATCAAGCGCTGCCTTCTCGAATTGTTCAGTAGAAATCTTCTGGTCCGCATTGTGCAGAATTTCTTTTTTGTTTATCGTTAATTCTTGCTTCAGGATACGAAAACTGCACCATATTTCGTTTTTTGATAGCACAATGCCTTCCGGTGGTCGGTCTGTAAGAAACAGATGTGCAATTCGCTCACTTCCCGGATTAACGAGTGATTTGTGCTTCTCCAGCATAGTTTCTACCGGCATCATAGTCGTTTTTACTAAGTAGCCAGCAAAGGAGAAGAACTCTCTCAGCACTTCTCTTTCAGCACCAAATGGATGCTCAAAATAAATCTGAACAGCCTGAATCGGTTGAGCCACTGTCTTTCCTCCTCACAAAAGATGAGCGATAAATAAGCGGAAATGCACAAAAAACGCACGCGTGCATTTACCGAACGCACGCGTGCGTTTAAGATGCTTTTTATTGGTCGTCATGCGAAAACATATAGTGGTATTTCCGAATCGGGCAGTCTGCCTTGCCCTGTACCCTGTCGCTGATGGACGCTTCCCACCTGCGACCGCACTTGGCGCAGAGCCAGTGGACGACCTCTGTGCTGGAAGTCGATACCCGCATCGGGTCAATGTCTGTGTTATTCACATAGTCCCAGTCGTTGAGTAGGCCCGGGTGAAATTTACCCATGCTTTTTGGTTCTGACATATATACCTCCTTTATCTCCACAAACGGCACACATAGCTATATGCAAAAGCGATGAACGACGAAAGTGCTAAGAGGCAAATAAGGATTACGCAGCTATTCAGCAGTTTCTTAAAAGCATCTCCGATTCGATTCCACAAGTTGATTTGAATTTCCAGCTCCTCTATTTCGTGCTTCTCCTCACAGAATTGCTCATCCTCTTCCTGCGACAATCGCAGGTCTTGTATTATGCCACCTGTGTCGAACATACCATCGCTATTAGCATCACTTCTGAGCTGCCTACGGCGCACTTTACGCCAATTCGTAATTTTATTCTGCAGCGCTGCGTCTTTTGCGTCCTTCTCGTCAGTTCTCTTTCGCAAAATATAAGAAACCACAATGCAGCAGACCATTGATACCGCAGCAAAAACCGCCAAAAGGATGAATGTAGGCCATGTTCCGCAAAAGAACAGCATCACTATGGAAAGTATTGTCACAAAAGTCAGTGCAGTTTGCATTTCTCACCTCTTACGCGGTTTCGAACCTGCGCGTCAATGCATCCAGAGCAACTTTTTGTACTTTGCCGTCCAGAATGACTGTGTAATTTACACCGCCATCGACATATATCCGGTCGAGTTCCCCATGTAATGAAATAAGCCCCGAACCGCGCCCACGCAGATACCTCATCACATCAGTCTGTGGGAAAGACTGAACCTTATACCAGTCGTTCCAGAGAGAATCCGGCGCGTATTTTCTGGTGTAGTCCTGCCAAGCCTTGTCCGCGGCCTTATAGTCATCCTGAAAATCCAGCTTCTGCTTCCAAGTGACAAATAAATCTACATCGTGAACCTTTGACTTTTCCGAACTCACCAAAGAGCCGAAGACGACCAATTCGTTGACAGTGTAAAGGAACGGGCGCTCCGCCTTTCCTTCGTTGATAAGAATTGCGCGGTCAACGGCTTCGAGACACCGTTTTTGAGCGATTGCTCGGTTAAATTCGCGTTTTTTCGATTCCGCCATGGTTCCTCCAAAAAGAAAAGCCTCGCGCAGAATCACATCCACGCGGGGCTCGAAAGATAGTCGAATGATATGCAGCGGTTTAATCATCGCAATATCGTTGTTATTTATGTTTGTTGGTCTATTTTCAAAAGATAGTGAAAAGATACAGAAAGCCGCAGAAGACAACTCCTCTGCGGCTCCCCACTTCTTCACTTTACAGTTCTTATTCTATTCAATTCGCACGAACGTGCAAGGTTTTATGGTAAATTAGGTTGCGAAAAAGCAGCCCGTAATTCGAGCGGCTCAGATATGTATTGGTTAGTTATCGCTGGACAGCAGTTTAGAAACGTCTACATTTTCCTGTGCAGCAGTTGAAACTTCAAAATACTCACGCTTCTCAACGCCACTCATTGAGGCAATGAGGCTGCCCGGAAAGCGGCGAATCGCACCGTTGAGAGTCTGCACAGCGTTATTGTAGTCGCGGCGGGCAACGGAAATACGATTCTCGGTGCCTGCGAGCTCCGTCATCAAACTTTGATACTCTGTGTTGGCTTTCAGCTCCGGGTAATTCTCAGACAAAGCGTTTACATAGGTCGTATAGGCTTCGTCTGCCTTTTTCTCTCCTTCTACAGTGCCGGAGGTGCGCATTGCAACGATGTCTGTAAGAGTCTGTGCCTCATATTCGGAGTACGACTTTACAACTGCCGCAAGGTTCGGAATAAGGTCGTAGCGGCGCTGCAACTGGTTTTCTACCTGTGCCCAGCTACTGTCAACATTCTCGTCCATCGACTGCAGGTGATTGTAGCTTCCGATGAAGAAGGCAATCACCGCAATGATAATAGCAAACGTTACGATGACCGCAACGTTACTATTATTACGGGTAGTCTGCTTGTTTTCAGTGTTATCGCTCATAATTATGTCTCCTTTGTTCTCTAATAAATCTTATCGTGCGTTTTGGATGTGCTGTTACCATCCGCCGGAAGCACCGCCACCACCGGAGGAACCGCCTCCCCAAGAGCCACTGTCGTCATCGCTGAATATGTCGAAGAAGCCCCATCCACCGGAAGAATTGTCATTATCAGAGTCGTTCGAATCGTCGTCATCATCAATGTAGGGCTCACCATTCTTGCGAGCTCTCCGCTTCCTGCGTTCCTTGATGCCATCGTGGATGGCAGAGATGATGCAGCCAACGACAAGGGATTCCGTAAAAATGGCAAAAATCAACGAGAAAACATCGCCCCGCGTCGGTGAGCTTTTCTCTGTTGTCGTGTCTGCTTCTCCATTCAGAACATTCTCCGTCTTGGAAACTGCCGCTTTGATGCCATCAGCGTAGTTGCTCTCTTTGAAGTACGGTGTCATCGTGTTGATGATTTCCGCTGCTTTCGTATCCGGGATGGTCCCTTCCAAACCATATCCTACCTCAAGGCGAAATTTGCGGTCGTTGAGGGCAATTAACAGCAGGAGACCATTGTTCTTCTCGGAATCACCAAGTCCCAGTTCGCGGAACAGGTCATTGGCTTTCGTCTCAATATCCTGCCCGTTTAGCGTCTCAATCGTATATACCGCGAGCTCAACCCCTGTTCGCTGGTTGATTGCATAGAGCATATCCTCGATTTCAGACTCTTGTTCCGCCGTCAGCATCCCGGCATTGTCCGTTACCATCATATCCTTAGTTGGAGCTGCGAATGCCGGAACGATAGTCCCGATGGCAATGCCTAAGACGATAGCAATGGCAAGGCACAGAGAAAGGATACGCTGTACAGGCTTTTTGTTGTGCATCTTTGACCTCCCCTGCGTTTTACCAACCACCGGTAGCTCCACCGCCGCCGGAAGAGCCGCCACCCCAAGAACCGCCAAACGAGCCGCCAAAAGAGCTTCCGAAAGACGAATTGTCATCATCAGAATCCTTTGTGCTTTGATTCTGCTGATGCAGCATGGCATATGTCAGTGTCGCACCGCCGATGATTGGTGTTGCATTCGGCTTTTTCTCTTCCTGTTCAGAAGGTTTGCTACTTGTATCAAAAGTATTGGTTTCACCTTTCTGTGATTCCTTACGCCTGCGTGCTCCTTTTTCAACTCTGTGCCGTTTTCTTTTTGTGGGCTTTCGTTCTTTTTCTTCTCGATGTTCCCGCTCTTTTTCCCTCTCTTCGGCTTCTTTTGCTTCTTTTTCAGCCCTGCGCTGTTCTCTTTCTATGAGTTTTCGCTCTTCCTCTTTTTGGCGTTTCCGCTCCTTTTCCCGTTCTTCAGCTTCTTTCGCTTCTTTGGTAAGAATTTCCTGCCGCTTTTTCTCTTTGAACGGTTTGAACTTCCCGGATTTCCAGAGATTGTAGAAGTTTTCCTTTGTTTCAGGCCAGTTCAGCCAGAAAGTATAACCTAAAAGAAGGTAGCAAATTCCCAGAACGAGCCCTGCTGTTATGAGGGAGGACGTTTGATTGGCTTCGTCATTCGATGCCGCTTGTGCTGCCCAATCCTCTGAGATTGTGTATTCACCGGAACTGTTCAAGATGACAGCCGTTTGTTTTACTGCTGCTTTAACACCATCACCGTAGTTGCCTTCTTTGAAGTAAGGTGTCATCGTGTTGATGATATTGGCAGCTTGTGTGTCGGGAATGTCTCCCTCTAACCCGTAGCCAACCTCAAGGCGAAATTTGCGGTCATCGTAAGAGATGAGTAAGAGTAGTCCGTTATCTTTCTCTTTATCCCCTAATCCTGCTGTTCTGAACAACCTGTTCGCACAGGTCTCAATGTCTTCGCCGTTCAGAGATTTGATGGTGTAGACCAGATACTCGATGCCAGTCTGCCGGTTGATGCTGTAGAGCATCTCGGAGACTTCCTGTTCCTCTCGGTCTGAAAGCATCTCGCCGCTGTCTGTCACCATCATATCTTGCGTCGGTGCAGCGTATGCGGGGACGATTGTGCCGACGAGGATAAGCAGTACGATGAAGACAGAAAGAATAATAGATGGAATTTTCTTTTCCGTTTTATACCCCATAGTATCCCCCTTTAAGTGATTGTTTTTAATTTTACGCAATTCGCACGTTTCCGCAACCGAATCTTTGATATTTTATGTCACTTAAAAAAGAATAATTGGGGAGATTGTAAGCAAAGAAAAATTTTTGAAAAGACGCTTGCATCCACTTGCGAATTGTCTAAAATTGTATATAGATGGCAGCAACTTTAGACAACTTTAGACATTTGGAGGACAAAGCCATGATTTATGTAAAACTTGCAACACCCGTTATCTTGACCGCACAAATCCCGGAGATTGCCGAAACTCTCGGCATCAAGAAAGAGCACCTGCAGAAGCTTTTGTCTTTTTTGGCTTATGCTTACGCCGAGAAAGACGGTGAGCGCAAAGTCATTTCTTTGCCGAGCAAACTTTCTTCGCTTCACGATATCGTCGTCAACTACGATAAGGTGTATTACGGCGCGGAAGCAGCTTTGAAGATGGCAGAAGACAAGGGTGTGAAAATTCCCGCCTTGACTTTCATCGAACTTGGTACGGATGTTTTTGAAAAAGCCACTCCTGCTCAGTTTGATGACATCAGCCATTTGGCGGCTAAAGTCGAGCACTTCAGTAAGCGTGTTGGACGTCTGATTGCTCTTGAAGCGCCCGACATCGTTTATATCAATGAGTGCCGGATGCTGCGGGAGTATGTACAGGCTCTCGAAAGCAATCGCAGCTTCTCTTCTCCTGCAAAAGCGGCTGATGGACACGTCCTGTACTCTCTGAACGATATCGGCTATTCCCTCATCACCGGCTGGGATGTTTCTGCTGCCAAGGCAAAGGATGACAAACAGGTTGACAGCTCCGGCTTCAATGCTCAGTACATGGCAAAGCTCGTCCGCAGAGCGATGGGTACGAAGTCGCAGGAAAAGTTTGCTTTTGAAGCGGGGCTTTCCCGCTCCTACATTGCTTCTCTGCTCAGTGGCAATGCCAAGTCTCAGCCGACGGAGAACACGATTCGGAAGCTTGCCAACGCCACGGATATGGTTACGGAAGATGAGTTCCGTGTAGCTTGTGGGTATGATGAGCTGACCAAGGATAAAAACAAGGTCGTCTCTAAGTTCCGTGCCCACATGGATGACGCGGCTTGGCAGCGGTGCAATATCGAATGGTTCCTTTCCTTTCTGAAAGAAACTATTCCTATGGCGATTCCCTTTACTTCTACAGACATTTTGCTGAACCTTTTTGAGAGTAAGTACGGGGATAAAGACGACCAGTTTACGCTTGAGAAGGTCTCCGTACCGTTTGAGTATCACGTTGATGGCTCTGCAGCGAATGTCATCTTGCCCTTGCGTCTTCGCTGGTTCAACCTCAAGAGGATGATTGTTCAGACTTTGTATGTTGGGCTCCTTGGGCATTACAGCAAGAACGATGAGCTGTATGTCACCAGCTACATCACCTCCGTACAGGACCTCTATGACCATGTTTCTTGTCTGCATAAGGTCATCGACCCGATTCGGGACAGGAACCTCGCCAACGGTGTCGACATCATGCCGTTTCCCGTCTTCTACACCGTTGCTTGTGTGAAAGAGGCATACGAGGAAGTTCGCCAGAAGGTTGTTAAGTCCATCGACGAATATTTTGAGAAGATGGTCAAGGTTCATGTCACCGGCGTAGGGTTTTACACCGACATTCTTTCAGACGAAAAATTCGTTGCGTTCATGCAGAGCCATGAAAAGGTGCTGACCTCTCCCTCTGCACCTGCCGAGCTTCGTGACATTTACGAAAATGTCGTTGTACGGCACGGGAAACCTTCTGATTTTTTTGTGGAAGATTCTGATTTTGATTGCAAGGCGGTTGTCATTGCCCATGTGATGAACAACGAGACCACCCTTTGTGCCGGGCATGATATTTTTGATGGTATGTTTACCAACAAGGATGACGATGCTTGGAACCGCCCCTGCGTGTCTATTGCTGACAAGGAGTACGCCCGCCTGCATTCCGAGTACGGGCTTGAAAAAAAGTCTGTTTTGGATACCATCGAAAAGTATGCCAAAGAACTCGGCTTGGAGTATGGCAGTGTCAGCTACTATATGATGTGCGACTCAAAGTTCGCTGATGACATTGGCGAGATTGTTAAATAAAACATTTCTGCATTGTTCTGGAGGATGCTCTTTCCGGTACAGATTTAGCGTATGCTGTAGTTTCTCAGCATTGACTGGTATAGGCACCAAACAAAAAAAGAAGGCTGCTACCCGTGATGGGCGGCAGCCTTTTGTTGTGCTTATTGTTCTGGTGTTTGCTTCATGTATTGTGCGTATGCTTCTTTTGTGTGCCTAAGTGTTTGGATTTTAATTGACAAACCTACAATATCAATAATTGGATATACGGCAAAAAATATCCATCCAAATATCATTGCTGCACATGCAAATGCACCTGTAAAAATCAAGATTACCCACCCGAAATATGGAAGCATTGTTACGTCATATGCGATTCTAAAAATTGTTTTTGTAACTGCGAAAAAAATACCAAACGTTCCATGTTTTATCATGTATATAGTGCTGCAAATACCCGGAAAAGCAATGAGCATAAACAGAAGAATATAAGCCACTACATCGCCGATATTTATATCCAATATGGCATCTAACAAAATTAACAAAAAAGCGGATACAGCAACCGCAGCCCAAATAATTGCAGCCGTTATATCTGCTTTTCGCATCCTTTTGCATTCACATATCGCAGCTTCACAGCTATCCGCATCACAAATCATATTATCAATATTCTGGTACATTGTTCGTCCTCCATTGCATAAGTGCCGCATTTTTTACCTTTACTTTTATAATATTAAGTTCGCACACTTATGCAATGATTTTTGTGCAAAAAAAAACGAGAACGCCGTCATTAACGGAGTCCTCGCGAAAGATAGTTCTTTCTGATTACAGTAGCATTATACTTCGATTCGCACATTACTGCAAGGTTTTTGCAGTTAATATGTAACCGCGAGCCACAAATCGTCATACAATTCAAGGATATTTCGAAAATATCTATATGCAAGTTTTGCGATTTTTTCGGTATCACTTTCTGTTTTCCATACGATTTCTCTTGCGGGTCCGCCTTCTTTTAGCTCACGCATAGAGTTATATATGTCCAGATAAATTTCATCGCATATATGCCGTGATGAAAAGACGTTATCGCCGCTGTACTCGTCCGAAAGATAGGAGTACAAATTTTTGTCTATGAATCTCTTCCATTCCGGCAGGTAGAATGGTTGCCCTTCTGTGTTCATTTGGTAAACTACTCGTTCTGCGAGCACCATCTTATCGTAGTCTTTAGGATTGACAAATTGAAACTCATCAAAGAAATCTTTGCTATAGTACATCCAAAGCACAGTGTGCGCCAGCTCCACACAAGTAGTTTCGAGCAACTCCGCTGTCTCGTCGCCAAAATTCACCGCTGCCATTTTAGAATTGACGGTTTTCTTTAACCTGTATAAGTTCTTATGAACACGAATCGTTTTGTCGACCATGTCTGCCAACATAGGTGTGACAACATCTGTCACATTCCGCAATGAGCGCTTGTAGCTATCATATACACTCTCATTATACATGATGCGCACCTCTCACTTGCTCAGATTCGCCAACTCTTCCGGGTTATACGCGATAGACACCATCGTGAGAGTTGTGCCGTAGTTGTCGAAGTAAAACTCAATGTTGTAACCGCTATCCGTCCAGTAGTTCAGCGTACCCGTCAGGTCGTTCTTCTTGGCAGCGGCTTTCTCATCGTAGTTCCAGCCTGATACGGGCTCGCCATACTGAGACATCGTCTTCAGAACATCATCAAAGGTGGCATTTTCGGTAATGCCAAGGAACATAAACTGGATGCCGTCTTCTGCCTGCAGGTTGCGCAGTCCGCCAAACTGGAAGAAGGTAGGAATGATATTGTTTGCATTCGGCAGAGCATCGCTCTTATAGATGCCACCGGGTCCGTGAATCACGAGCTCTTGGTTCTCCCCAATAGCATATTCCAGTACCCAACGGCTGAAATTCAAGTGAGAGTTATCGGTGAACAGGTCACCATAAGCCTGCTGCAGCGTGCCTACAGAGTCGTTGCAAGGCTTGATGTCTTTGCCTTCAAATGTAACCGTCAGTGTATCACTCGGCATCTGAATCCGCGCCGTGTTATTCTCGGCAAACACCACATTCTCCGGCTTTTCGATGATGGGTTCTTCCGTCGGTACAGGCGTACTCTCTGCGTTCTCCCCTGTCATAACATCCGTCGGCTGCTGTGTTACCACCGTTGTAGGTCTTGTATTTCTTCTCTCTACAGCCGCAGAATCCGCATATCTCGGTACACATCCCGTGAGGGACAATACAGTAACCCCCGCGAGAAGAAAAGCAGTAAGTCGTTTCAACTTGTTCCCTCCTTGGTTTGTCTTTATGTGTATGTATCTATTGTAGTCGATTCGCATATTTTCGCAAGTTTTCCTGTGCAGCAAACAAAAAAGTGCCCCATGCAGATGGCGGTGCCTGCACGGGGCTGCTTGTTAGTCTTCGATGCCGCTGTAATAGTTTTCCAAACTACTGTTAAACAGGTAGTATGCCAGATTTCCGATTTTTTCGAGGTCGTTATCGGTGTTATCCACCATGCGTTTGATAGCAGAGCCATCCTTTAAGCTGCGCAAACAAGCATACAACATCAAATATGTGTTGACGAAATTCGCCTGTTCTTGCTCGACATTGCCTTCGAACGCATTCGGTTGACAGTCGTAGGCAACGTGCGTAGCGAGACGATTCCACACAGGGAGGAACAGCGCACTATCAACATCGTCCAAATCGTGTTGGACACGCATGATGTACTCGTTTACGCCCATGTCTTCACATATGGGGAACTCGATGTTCTCAAACTGGTTGCGATGGTAGTACAGCCAAAGCATGGCGTTCGCCATATTCACGCAATCTAACGCCAAGTCTTCGGCTTTCGCATCGCTCAGAGATACGACGCGTACAGTGGAAGCATCGAGTCCATTTGGGTCGTGCATGTCCACAATTTTATAAGCGTCTTTGCCTGCACGAGGCTTGTTCCTGATGAACTCTTGAAAATCCTTAGCAAATGCAATGAGGATTTCGTGAATACGGGCTTCGATTTCTTTTTCGTTCTGGGTGTCCTGATTGCTCATGCTGTGCTCCTTTGTTCTGTTACTGATTATCTTGCAGGTTCGCCAGCCCTTCTCGACGAGACAGCTCGCCAGGCGTATATGAGATGAAGACGGAGCTTAAATATTTCCCAAATCCATCAAAATTGAATTGGATATCATACCCGTCTTTGGTGAGATAGCACAGCACTCCGGCGCGACTGCCGCGCTCTTCATCCGTTTCTTTGGTGTAGTTGTGTCCTTCATACGGGTCACCGTACTGGCTCATTGTGCGCCAGACATCGTCAAATGACGAGTTTTCCGTCAGACCGAAAAATTCGAACTGCGTACCTTCCTCCAGTGAAAGTGCGCTCATTTTTTTGAACATGTACGAATCTGGGATAACATCTTTGACATCCGGTTCGTCCTCAGTTTTATAATCGTCCGAGTGAGCGGTGACCGTCAATTCTCCATCGGTGCCAACAACATATTCTGGGTTCCAACGATTGATGGTAAACCGTGAGTTGTCTACAAATGTGTTTTCAAACGACTCTTGCAGCGTCTCTGCCGTATCTCTTCCCGGCAGGATTTGCTTTCCGCGCAATGTGACTTTGATGTTTTCCGTCGGCAAGTCGATGAGTTTGCTCCCGTCGTACTCGATAACCACATTGTCCGGCTCATCATATTGCGATTCCGAGCTTGCCTTGTCCTTATCTTCGGTGTCGGTAACTTCCTCTACTTCGGATTCCACGACGCTAGTTGTTTCGCTGCTTGTGTCTTGCGTCTTTTTTGCTGCACATCCACTGAGTGTGGTCAAGACCATTCCCGCAGCGAGCGTAAATGCCACTAATTTTTTCATGGTAATTCTCCTTATTTTCTGTTGTGTTGCAGTAACGCTAAGACCAATGATATGCAATCCGCACGAATCAGCAAGAGTCACAAGTCCTCTGCGATGGCTTGTAGGATTTCCTCTTTGGTGCCCCGGACAGAGGTTCCATTGTTGCCGTAGGCGGCTACCAGCGCTTGCAGGATTTTCTTTTCCTCATTTTTGGCAAGGTCCGGCATCCAGATGGAATAGTCATCTTCGCTGTGCTTGAAGAGAATGCCTTTGATTTTCGGATTTTTGTTGCTCATATTATACCTCTTTTTGTCAAACAAACCTATTGCCGTATAGCAGCAAAATGCTGTAACTTTGACGCTATAATGCAATATGCTGTTAAAATTAGCTGTGATGAACTATGTATAAAGTGTAAATAAACGCTATGCAAGATTGATTATATCAGTGAAACGTGAGATAATTAGTACAAACAAAAACACAAAACAGGAGGTAAATACCAATGAAATATTAGCAATGTAGCAAATAGACATACAATTAGAGTGACGGTATAAGATTGAAATGACGAACCTATTGCCGTATAGCAACAAAACGCTGTGTCGCAGTCTGCATGACTGCATAAGATTGAAAGGCAGAATTTGAGCGCTCACAGATAATCGAGCGCACGTCGCAGTCTGTATGACTGCAAAAACTTAAAATGTCGCAGCCCGTGCGGCTGCGTGGGAAAGAACCTCTACCAACTATGGTAGGGGCTCTTTTTCCTTTGCTTTCTTTTACTTTTCATCCTTGAACCCCATCAACGGGTACTTTTTGTTCGTCGCCACACCAAGCAGCTCGTTAAAAACGAGCCTCGCCAAATTGACAACCTGCTTGTCGCGGCTATTGTACGCTGCAAAATCCTCGCGTGTCTCTTGCAGTGCATACGCAATCATGTACACGCCAACATATAGGATGCTACTCATTGCCTCCCGCTCGTCTTCGTCCTGTGCATCTGTACAGTCTCTGATAACTGCCTCAATGTACAGCTTCCAAGATGGGTCGTACAGCTCTCCCCCAACACCGTTCATGGCAGTTTTAACGGCTTGCAACATCTCATCATTAGTTTGATTTTCGACTCCTTCTACGCATTTCAATGCCGGATGAGCAAATCCATCAGTCAAGGAAAAGAAATGAACCAGTCTCTCCGAAATTCCAACAGCGTAGTCCACCAAGTTGGTGGCAAAATAGTCGCTGTACAGCACAAATCGTGCGTGATGCCGCGCCTCTTCTCCTAAACCAGAGGGCTCACGCAGCATGTACATGTCGTTTTCTACTTTCAAGACAAGCGTCTCGTATACTCTAAACATTTCGATTAAATTCTCAAAATCTTCCTGACTATAATCGTTGTTGGCTGCCTGCAAAGTCTTGTTCAACATTTTATTATCCTTTCTAAAAACAAAAAAGCGGCATCCGCAAATTCGGAGCTGCCGCCATTAGATATATCTTTGACCTTATAATCTCAAGTTTACTCAATTCGCACGAACGTGCAACACTTTTCACGGTGAAAGGTAACATTTCTTTGTATTTTGCATTATGTATAAAGTGTAAATAAATGCAATACAAGGTTGATTGTAACAAACGATTGTGAGATAATTAGTATAGATGAAAAAGCTAGTGCGAAGCATAAGCAAGCATAAAATTGTTGCGAGCTTCGCACCAACAAACATACCAAAACGGAGGTAGATGCCGATGAAATATTAGCGACACACTATAATTGCAGCATCAAAAACGGCAAAGCGCACAGTGCTATATTATATACAAAATGTAATCATTGTACGTTATTGCTGGCGCAGTCTGCATGACTGCATAAGATTGAAATTCACTCGGATACATGCAGCGCAGGACATCGTACAGGCGCAGTCTGCATGACTGCATAAGATTGAAATGCCAAGTGCCATGGCGTCCACCTCCTTTTGTGTATGTCGCAGTCTGTATGACTGCGTAAGATTGAAATACCAATGCCGCGTAAAACGCACCGTAGGCAGCCTCCCAGATGTCTATCCTGTCATTGAGTCAAATGCAAATCCTATCCAATTGACGGGAAGGCGCTTATATGTCCCGCGTAGGAGTAGAAACCCACTTACAGACGCAGCCCGCGCGGCTACACAATTAAAAATGTCGCAGCCCGTGCGGCTGCGTGGGAAAGAACCTCTACCAATTGCGGTAGGGGCTCTTTTTCCTATTATTTAGATTTTTTCTTCCGAGAATACTGCCCATTCGTTACTGCCGTGAATAGCTTCGCAAACATCCTTCGTGCCAAAACCCTATGTCGCTCGTCAATGCTTTTCCCACCAAGCATGTCACCATTTTGGACCTCTAGCAGCGCCGCGTAAAACGCACCGTAGGCTACTCTCCGGACATCTACCCCATCATCAAGCCAAAAACTGCAAATCTTTTCCAATTGACCATAAAGAGCCTGTTCCCCGTCAAAGCTCAATTGCCCGCCTGGTGCATAGGCAACGAGCGCCAGCTTGTACTGCTCATCTGCTGTCTGCGGCACATCCAATCTGTCAGACTCCAACGCCGGGTCCCAAACGCGAAGCACTGCGTAGGCATATTCCGCAGAGATAGTTGCGAGTTGTTGCAAATGGAAATCGCTAATCGCCACATTACGTCCTGTCGCCGGGTCATTGCAAAGGTCCTCACCAACCTTATATCGCTCGGCAACCATATCCATAATGTGCATGATACATGGGAGCATACGCCGGATATAATCCATCGACAGTCTATGCTCATCACCGCCCTTAACAGGTGCTTTGGGGCGGCGTCGCGGGTAATTGCATCTCATAAGAGACTCCTTTCTATGTTGTAATCAGTACATTTTTATTCTACGCAATTCGCACGAATACGCAATATTTTTACGGTGGGAAGCAATATTTCTTTATGTATAAAATGTAAATAAACGCAATACAAGGTTGATTGCAAATGTGAAATGTGAGATAATTAGTACAGATGAAAAAGTAGTGCGAAGCGTAAGTGACCATAAAATTGCTAGAAGCTTCGCACCAACAAACATAGCAAAACGGAGGTAGGTGCCAATGAAATATTAGCAATGCACTATAATTACAGCACCAAAAGACAGCAAAATGCACAATGCTACATTATGTAATAAATGTAGTCGTTGTGTATTATTGCTGAAGCAGTCTGCGTGACTGCATAAGATTGAAATTCTTTAATGTACCCCCAAGTGACCGCAGTCTGTAGAAGCAGTCTGCGTGACTGCATAAGATTGAAACCCATGATGGTCATAATGTACCTCTAAAATCGAGTGGTCGCAGCCCGTGTGGCTGTACAATTGAAAATGTCGCAGCCCGTGCGGCTGCGTGGAGAAGAACCTCTACCAACTACGGTAGGGGCTCTTTTTCCGTCAAAAAATAGCGACTCTCCGAAAAAATCAGAGGGCCGCTTTTTTATCAGATGTTAAAATGTCGCATCGAGTTTTGCACACACTATGAAGCGCGTCTCATAGGTATCTGCGCCGGAACAGGTGGACAAGATGAGAACCTTGTCGTCCAACCCAACATCCGTAGCATACTGGTTGTAAGACAGCGCTTTCATATTGGCGACTTCATTAAGAAAATACTCATCGTCGGGATTAGCGATGGTGTACGTCGGCTCGACTGGGTAATCAGCTACCGCGAAAATCTTCCAGCGCGTCTGATGCCCGCCGACAGTGAAATACACATAGCGGTGTTCTTTTGCGAAGTTTACATCTCTGAAGTGTTTCAGAACGCTGAATTTCATATGCAAGCTGTTGCCGTTACTGTGTCCGAAGATGATAGTCACACGGTACAAATCGTCTACGCTGCTCACGTCCCACTCAGAGGGAACATAATATGCACCCCAGATGCTTTCTCTGTCCCATTCGTTATGGGTCAGATAGAAGTTATCATCGGTAGGATGCTGCAGAACAGGCTCTTCGGTGACGTCCACACCGGGAACGGTAAGATACCCAATAAGGTTCTGAGAATACGGAGGCTTAGGGGTTGCTTCCGGTTCGTCTTCCGTTGTTGTCGGCTCACTTTCCGGTACGGCAGGCGGCGGAGTCTCCTCCGGCTCTTCCTCATCGTCCGAGATTTCGCCGGTCTCGTATGCTGGAACATGGTAATAATCGTAAGCCTTGTAGCCAATATAGCCAAGGATTCCTACCAGTGCGATGGCGATAAGAACCAGCAGCACCGTCCAGATAGAAGGCTTCTCCTTCCCTTTCTTAGGCTGCTTCTTTGCCGATTTCACATACACCGGCTCATCTTCTTCATCGTCTTCCAGCTCGGTTTCGTCTACTTCCGGTTCGTACTCCTGCTCTTGTGGCTCTTCATAAGCAGTTTGCTGTGTAGGCTGCTGCTCCGGTACGAGCGTCTGCTCAAAGGACTCTTCTTCCGGAATTGAAGGGATAAGGCGCTTGGGCATGGGTATCACCCCCAATTACTTGGACGCTTCCGCGACAGAACGCTCATACACATCAAGGCAATATCTGCCCATGATTTTGTTGTAGAGGCATTCCTGTGCCAGAGGTCCTTTGCCGTAGGTCTCTGCGGCGTAGTCGTAGTTTGTCCCAATATAAGCTCGCACATCATCCTCCGTAGGCTTGTATCCCTGCTCTTCGGCAAGATACTGTGCTGCAAGGCTGAGCTTGATGCCATCTTCCGCGTCAGAGCGGAGGCTCTCGCTGTATTCCTCAGAGGAGCTATAGTTGCTGTAGGTCTGAACGAATGTCTCAAGGTCCATGTCGTAGGCTGCGGCTTCCTGCTTGACATAGTTCAGATTGGTTTGAAGGTTCATATCGACCAAGTCAGTGATGTCTTTCTTGACCTTCATGTTGTCCAAGAAATACTGCTGTACGTCGCTGCTCACCTGATTCAGACGCAGATTCTCTTCCACGTAATCGCGGAGAAGCGCAGTAGTCGTAATGGCTGTACCGTCCTGCAGGGTCTTACCGCTCATAATGCTGGTAACGTCTGCATCGGTCATGCTATATTCGGAAATCTTGTTGAGTGTCACATGGAAGACTGCTTCCTTGTTAGAGAGCTCGATTTTTTGTTCGCCAGTGGTGCGGTCTGTGGTAGAGCCGTAGCCATCGGGGAACGTGACGGTTACATCAAAGGAATCCCCTGCGTTATGACCCACGATTTGGTCTTCAAAGCCTTCAATGAAGGTTCCGGAGCCGAGCTGGAGGTTGTAGTCCTCCGAAGTGCCGCCGGTAAAGGCTACACCGTCCACCGTGCCTTCATAGGCAATGTTGACGACATCGCCGTTCTGCGCGGCACGACCGGTCACTTCGGTAGTGAGGTTGTAGTTGTTCTGGAAGGCATCCAGTTCTTTCTGGATAGCGTCATCCGTCACCGAGTAGACATCCTTGCTGACCGTGTACTTCTCGTAGTTTTTCGGCATCTTGATGTACTTGGACGCCGTCACGTTGCGGAAGTATCCGTCATCGTCCAGCCCCAAGTCATACTCAATCGCCGCCGTCTCCCCAGTGGCAGTCTCTGCCGTTGCGGTTTCAGCGGTCGCTGCATCCGTGTCCGTTTTGCTGCAAGCCGTCAGACAGGCGCTTGCAACCACCATAACAGCAAGTGCTGCTGCAAGTTTCTTACGCATTTGTTTCTCCTTTGCAGATACTCAAAAAGCCCCGGCGACATGAGAGCCTGCCGGGGCGATTAACATTTAGCCGAACATGAACGGGATGTGGAGCAGCAAACCATAGACTGCATCCATCACACCGATGATGACGGCAGACACGGCACTGACAGCCAGCACCGCGCCGGTACGACGGAACGTGTTCGGCATCGTGGGCCACGTCACATTGCGCGGCACCACGAGGTTGCGCAGCATCGTGGGGGTCTTCTTGATGAAGCCGGGAATCGCTTTCACGAAGGAAACGATTGCCTCCCTAGCCTTTTTCAGTTTCTCTTTCATCGTGCTCACCCTCCGATACCGTTCACCACAAACATCACGATTGCGATGACGAGCAGGACTGCCGTGCAAATCGCAACGAGCTTGTTTGCGGAGTTCTTGTTGCTGTCTTTCGAGTTCTTCATCATAGAACCGCTCAGACCGTTGATAACGCCAAGCGCGTTCTTGTCAGCCTTGTCCATAGAGAGCGTCACGGCGCAGACCAGAACAGAAGCCAGCAAAATCACCACGCACAGGATGATTTCATAGATAGCCATGTTGCCCTCCCCTTAATACAAAAAGCCTTTGTGATGGCGAACCACCAGCTGGCTGTTGAGCGAGTCAATGACTTCGAGGGCAACGCCTGTGACAATCAGCAGGCTCGTACCACCAAAGTGCATATTCAGACCCGTGACTGCCGTTGCCAGAATCGGCACACAGGCAATCACAGAGAGGACGAACGCGCCGGACCCGGCGAGAGAATGACAGGCTTTGCGCAGGTAATCGCTCGTCGTACGCCCCGGACGAATACCGGGGATGCTGCCACCGTTCTTACGCAGGTTGTTTGCCATCTCGATGGGGTCAAAGGTGATGTCGATGTAGAACAGATTGAATGCGAAAATCAACGCGATATACACTACATCATAGACCCAGTTGCGGGAATTCCAACTCGCCAAAGCCAGATACAGCTTCGGATGCTTGTTGTAGTCCATGAACATCGTGATGAGCGACGGCAGACTGCAGATGGTGGACGAGAAAATGATAGGCATAACGCCAGACATGATAAGTTTCAGCGGGATGTAGCTTGACTGACCCGTAGAAGACTTACTGCCAATCGTCTTACCGGCATACTGGACCGGTACGCGGCGCTCGGCATCGCTCGCAAAGACCACATAGAAGGTTGCTGCCAGAACGAACAGGATGACGCCGGGAATCATCAAATAATACCACCATCCCTTATCCTGTGCCATAGCAATGGAGTTCTTGAATAGAGAGATGATAGCATCCCAGCGGGAAATGATGCCAGTAAAGATGATAAGGGAAATACCGTTGCCAACACCCTTCTCATCAATCAGCCAGCCAAGCCAGATAACGATTTGTGAGCCCGCTGTGAGCAGGGCAATAACCGTAATGGCTTCAACCACCTGTGAGATGCCGGAAGTGTACTTCATTGCACCGTAGTTCTTCATGACAAAGAAGTAACCTACAGCGGTAATGGCCGCCAACCCACAGCCCACATATTGGGTGATTTTGTTGATTTGTTTCTGACCGCCGATATCCTTACTGATTTCTTCCAATTTGGGGATAGCCACCGTCAGAAGCTGAATGATGATGCTTGCGTTGATATATGCCGATACGCCAATGGCGAATACTGCGCACTGGGACAACGCTCCGCCCGAAACGAGGTTGTAGTAGTCGAGCACCGATGTGCTGCCAAACATCGCCGTGAGCGCCGTCGTATTGACGAACGGAATCGTCACACCGCAGCCAAGACGGTAAATCAGCAGACACAGAACGGTAAAGAGAATCTTACTGCGGACATCATCTACCATCAGTTTCTGGAAGATGTTGCTGTTCGAGTAAGACTTTTTGATTCTAGGCTTTTTAGCCTTGAGTTTGGTATTATCCAAAACTTACTCCCTTTCTCGGCATAAGCCCCATCTAATGTGAAGCTCTGCCGTCAGTTTGATGTCTTTGTTCTGAGAGCCGCCTTATCAGACGGTCTCGTCCTTGCTCTTCTCGGCAGGAACCGGTGCAGGCTCGGCGCTCATATCGCCGGACAGCATCGGCACGCCCTGCTCTTCCTTTACTTCGGCGGCGGGAACATCAGGAACATTGACATCGGGAGCAGCCGGAGTCTCAACGACAGGTGCGGCGGGCTCGGCGACGGGGGTAGTCTCAGCAACAGCAGTGGTCTCGGCAGGAGCCTGAACAACAGTCTTCGTCTGCTCCTCTGCGGCAGTCTTCTCCCGGCGAGCAGCGACCTTCGCAAAATGCTCATTGCGCTTCACGCGACAATCCTTGCAGCGAGTCGGCAGCTTGTAGTTGTGAGAAGCGTACCAGTACAGCTCACGGTTCGTGAACTGCAGGGGCTTTCCGCACTCGGCACAGGTGCTCTCCAAGCCAATATTGTCCAGACCCTTCTTCACAAAGTCGCGGTGCAGACGGCGGCAGTCGGGGCAGCGGGTCGGCATAGAATAGCCGCGCTTCTCAAGGAAGTCGTGCTCACGGTTCGTGATGATGAATTCCGTACCACAGTCGACGCAGGTGCGAGTCTCAAACGCTTCGCCACCCTTCATGCGGGCTTCCTTCATTGCCTCGTCCTCCGCACGGCGCTTGGCGAAGTCCTCGCGCATACGGCACTCACGGCACAGCGTCTCCTCCTCAGAGGCCGCACTGAACGGCTTGTTGCATTTCTCGCAGGTTTTGCGGAACTTTTTCGCAGCATCTTTCATGTTGTTGGTTCTCCTTTTTGTTGTTTGTGTGTTGTTTTTTGGTGTGGGTTTCAGTGTTATCCTCGTTTTCAGGATACACCTATTATACCACACTATTTACACTTAGTCAATCTCGATTCATGGCGCGAAAAAAGCCCTGCTTTTGTGCAGGGCATACAATTTTCGTCTCAGATGGATGTCTTTTCAACCAATTCATGGTCTTTTGCAGCGAATGAGCTTTACACCTCGAAGTTCATCCGGTCCATTCGGGAATATCATATTCAGTTTATTTTCGTATACTTCTACTTGACTCACTGTTGCGGGTCTGCGTTTTCTTCCGCCGATTCTCAGTATACGGGCGCTTTGGTTTCTTCCGCAATGTAAGCACATGCAAAAAGAAACATACGTAATTCCTTTCGCACCGCATTCAACACAAGTAGCTTGCTCTTTGTCACGGTTCCATTCTTTTGTTTCTTTGCCGGTAAGAGGGTCTATTACTTTCGCGTTTCTTTTGCTTCTGCCTTTTCTCCACACGGTATGATTGCAGCTTTTGCACATACCCCATGCAGCATTATAAGTGTCATTATCAATGCAGCCACACAAAAGGCATTTTTTTGCTTTGATTTGCTTTTGGTGTTTTTCAGCGATTTGCTTTACTACATCACTGATTTTCCCATTATCTCTTGTGTCTTTCTCGTCCGCTATGCCCCAGCCATTTGCCGGGAAAAGCCGTATATATCGCTTCCATTCGGCATCTGTATAAGAACAGCCAACAGGTTTTAGCACTATCGGGAGCTTATCCGAATATATTCTTTCTGAATTTGTCGGTTTAGCCATTGTATTTTCCTCGCTCTAGTGTAGTATATTTGCCTTTCTTTGGCTCTATTATACCACAAATTTGAGGAATAAACAACTTGTTTTAGTCCGAATTCTGGTCGACAGAATCGAGCTTGCTCATCATGTGCGAAATGTATGCACAGGTATTCTCATGTACATGCTCAGACAAGATGCCTTCCGTGCCGAATGATACCTGCCATTCTCGTTCCTGGCACAGTGCGTTGAGTTTCTGCCACAGGTCTGTGTTCTGAGCGGGCCCTTGTCCCTGCCGTGAGATAAAACGGTTGCCGTCTTCCGTGACGGATTCGTTCGTAGTGAAGACAATGATTTGAGAACCATTCGGCAGTTCAATTTCTTCCGCAACACGGCATAACTCTGCCACTTTGAGTTGTGCTGTATCGGTAGGACCTGCAACTTCATAGTTGTCTTTCCACTTGTTATCCGTTGCCAGCGGGTTCACGGTAAAGCTGTGAACGCATACATTCCCGTCTTCGCCCGGCATTTTTGCAATATCCAGATAGATGATAGCTGCCATTGTCATTCTCCTTTATTTGTTGTTTTATGATTGATTTTGTTGCGTTTTTATGGTATTATAAAAACAAAGAAATCTCGATTTCCGACGATATGCAGGAGGAATTTTGATGGATAACAACATACAGAATTTGTCAAGTGATAAGATTGATGATGTCTTTGACCTTCAAGGCTTACACAGCAAGATGAATGCCGAATCTCCGAAGGAACGGCAGGAAATGCTTTCTGCCCTTCAAGAGAAGGCTCGTCGCTATCTGCCGGAAACGGAAAGAACCGCTAAGTATTTGAACGCTTTAATAGAGTACAAGCGCCTTCAATTAGGTCTCTCCGTAGAGGAATATGCCCCTTTGCTTGGTATGCCTGTCAGTGCTTATCAAAAAACATTCCTTCAACCAAATGTGCGATTCGGGTCCTATTATTTTTCCTATCTTGCTCAGTTTTGCTACCTTTTTGGCTATGACCTCGATGTTTCAAAGGAAGCCGCTGTGCCTCAAACTGTTGCCGACCTCTATGCGCAGGAATTTGCAGCGTTCCTTATCTCTTTAGGCCCCGATGCGTTGGATGACATTTCCGAAGCGATTATCAACTCGAAACATATTGTTTCCAAGGTAAAACCTACTGCCGCAAGACTTATCCTTAAAACCAAAAACACCTTTTATAATAACGAAAACCCTGTTCCCAACAAGCTCAACTACAACTCTTTCATTCCAAAAGCCGAAGACCAATTGAAAGAGCTTAATGCGGAACAAGAAGGCTGACATCAGAACAGAACGAAAGCATCGCTGCTTCTATATGAGCGCGGTGCTTTTTCCTTTCCCATCTCTCATTATCTGCAGTTCGCAATTATCTGCAACATATTTTGGCAAATTCTTTTCGCTTTCTTTTCGCTAATATTTCGTTTTGATTTCGTTCTGGAAGCGCGACCTGTACTCCCCCTGCCAAACAAAAAAGCACCCGCAAGCCAGCCGGTTAAGCTGCTCACGGGTGCTGATTTTTATTTTCGTGACCCTTTTAGGAGTCCTTGTTGATTCAAGATGCTCCGCACATAAGCAAGGCGGCGTTTCCCGAATCCGTGTTCGTTTTGTTTGCTGGTGTTCTTAGCGGTCGCCATATCGGAATATCGTACACCATCCTTGTAGTGTTTGAGGAGATAGTCTGTGATGGTCTTGTCCTCAATCTTCATGATGGCGTTCACGATTTTCGTTTCTTCCTTCTTCGTGTAAGGATAGTTGTCGATGTCATATCGAATCCTATCCAACCCGCAAATGATGTTTACAGGCCACTTCTGTCGGAACGCGACATTCGCTTCGTGTAGCAGGCTGGGCGTTTCTACTGCTTTTTCTGGCTTTGCTTCCGTATGCCGATACAATGTCCTTTGCGCACATGCTTTGCACATGCCCTTGGCATATAGAATCGACAACTTCTTACAAGCCGGACACACCTCGATTTTTGTGTGTTTGCCTGACGAAATGACCTCATAGTCCAGCCCTTCAATGTAGGTCTTTCCGCCAATCGTCAAGGTGTTCGCATTCTTGTATTCGGGAAATTCATCTCCGCTATAAATTCCCTTTACTTCTTTGGGGAGAGCGTCTCTATCCTTTCGAAGCACATGAAATTTAGCCTTGCTCATGGTGTTTGCACCATGCTGACTTGTTATCCTGCGATAGCGTTTTCGGCAACCTCCATCGGCTTCACATCAACGAGTTTCACAGAGATGATGGTATCAAGGAGGTCCTTGGTGTTGTTGAAAATGATATTCTTCTTTTCACCAAACGAGTCATAGAACTTCGCCATGCATCGGTTCATGTTATTGTCGTCCGCCAGCATCTGGAATCCACACTCGTTGCGGCACAGCATCGTTGTAATGATGGTACTCACGCTGCTGTAAAAATCGGTAGTCACGAATCGGAACACCGGAGGGGTCGATTTCTCGATGGTCAGATACCGTTCAAAGACCTCTCCCCCAATTTCTGTGACCATGTAAAGCTCAAACAAGCATACGAAGCGTCCGGCTTTCGGTGACGGAATGCCATGCACTCTCGTGTTCTTATGCTTGGTGGAGTCTTCCGCCTCATACATAATTGCATATTCCGTCACATTACAAGGACCGTATTTGCCAAGGTCTTTCTTTGTCTTGTGCTTGACGAGGAACCCATCAAACATCAGACGGTCAAAGACCCGCTCGTCCTTCGACTTTTGCCCATCGCCTTCGATAGTCGAGATGATTTCGTCAGAGCCTTCATACTGGAAGCCAACGACACGACCGTAGACCGCCGGGGCGTCATTTTCGCTGTCAACTTCCAGCGTCATGACAGAGCCGAACGGACAATACTCCGGAATCCGTTTCGTGGCTACATAACGTTTTTCTACCTTCTTGTCTCCCATGTCTCTGTCCCCTACACTTGTCGTGAAACCTTTAGATAGGTTGCGTCAATCAGCCAACGGCAGTCTCGTCAGCGGGGACCTCGGCATCAGCAGAAGCGTCAGCGGCAGCATCACTGGTATCCTCGGAAGGAGCCTCATCAGTAGTCTCCTCGGAGGCAGCCTCGGTGCTCTCTGCATCGGTATTCTCAGAATCGGTATCCTCAGAATCGGCAGTCGCGTCAGCATCACCACTTGCAGCTTCCTGTGCAGCAGCTTCCTCAGCAGACACAGAAGTGGAAACCAGCAGGTTGCCATCAGCGTCAGCCTGACCGCAGTTGTACAGGTAAGCAAAAGCCGACTTCAGGTCGTCGAACTTGGACAGGTCCGGAATTTCAACGGTAGAACCGTCATCGGCAGTCTTGGAACCATCGAAATGGACACCGTCATCGTCGTAGCGGACCGTAACGGTGTAGCCGTCAGCAGCCAGCGCCTCAGACATGTAGGCGGCATACGCACTCATCGTAGTCTTCATCTGGTCTTCGCTCAGCGTGACACCGTCCGGCATCTCCGTCAGCTTGCTGTTGTCCAGAATTTCTGTAGAGGACTCACTTGTGGCGGCGCTGCTCGCACCACTCTGTGCAGAGTCATCCTTCTTGCTGCAACCGGCTAGCGCGGCACAAGCCATCACAGCAGCCACGCACAGCGCGGCACCCTTCTTCATGGTCATTTTGCTCTTCATGATATTTTCTCCTTTGTATCATTCATTTTCTTGCGTTATAGCAAAGAGATGTCCCTCGTTTGCATACACCTATTATACCACAGTATTACCACTTAGTCAATCACGATTATTCATGAAAATTCAAACAAAAAAGCACCCCGCAGGTTGCCCCACGGGGTGCTCAGCTTATTGGGTGATAGCCTTACTTATCGTAGGCGTCAGACCAATTACTGCTTATTTTCCTTGGATTCGTCCTCGGATTTCTCCTCAGGCTTATCCTCGGTCTTCTCGGCAGCTTCCTCTTTCTTGCCGCCCTTCTTCTTGACGATGACGACAGCGCCAACGGCAATCAGAGCAACGACGACAATAACGGGGATAACGATGTTAGCGCTCAGACCAACACCGGTGGGAGCCTGTGCCGCAACAATCAGTTTCGGAGCGGGCTTCTCCTCAGCAGGTGCGGGAGTAGCGGTAGCTCGAGGAGTCTCAGGAGCCGGAGGATTCTCCAGCTTGACAGACATAACGCGGACATCGCCATAGTTGCCAGCCTTATCGACGGTACGGGTCACGATGTAACCGGTCCAGTCGGGGCTCAGGTTGAAGGAAACATAACCGTTATCCTTGCTGATGTTCTTCACATCGACAGTCTCAAACTTGGACTCATCGAAGGTGTAGTTGCCCTCAGTATCCTTGACAATGTTCGTGCCATTGACCTTGTAATACTGAATCTTGGCAACACCAGAGTTGTACTCGCCGTCCAGCTTGGAGATGGCGGGAACAGAAGCCTTGACCTCAACGACGGATTGCTTCTCGGTCTTGTCCTTGGTGGGCTTGCCGTGAGCAACACGCTGAGTCTCAGCCTCGGACTTATCCACCGTCTCATCCTTCTTGGATTCATCAGTGGTCTCGTCCTTCTTCTCGGTCTCGTCCTTCTTGTCAGCGTCATCCTTCTTCTCGGTATCGTCGGTCTTCTTGTCGTCTTCCTTGACGGGAGCCTTGCCGATTTCTTCGCCGGTGATGAAGATGTTGATAGCAGTCTCAAACTTGGTGAACTTCTCGTTCATCAGGTCGGTCTTGGTAGCAGCATCCACAGCATTCGCGGTGAAAGCGGAAACGGTTACAGGAACAACGGTATCGATGGAGGAGGTTACAGTGCCAACGCTGGTGATTGCACCGGTAGTGAGGTCAATCAGATAGAAGTCCGAAGTAACCTTCGTGCCGTTATCAGAAATGACCATCTTCTCAGCCCAATCAGCATCGGTCAGAGAATCACTGGTGCCGATGGCGTAGCCTTCGGGAGCAGCAACCTCAACCACAGAGTTGAAGTACAGCTTAGACAGGTCATCGCCAAAGTTCTTGGTAACCTCAACGTTCTTGCCGGTCTTCTCATCGAACACAGTGCCGGTGATAGTGATGGGCTCCTTAACGTCATCAAGCTTCAGACGCTTGACTTCGAGGTCGCCGGTAGCGGGCAGATAATTGTAGTTGTCGTAAGAACCGCCAACATACTTGAAGGCGTCCTTCGTCAGACCCACATTGCCGAAGATGCCATCCACACTGGAAGCAACGATGAGCTCGAAGGCAGGCAGCTTCACGGTCTCGACAGACTCGTCGAAAGCATAGCCGCTGGTCTTGACTTCGGGAACAACCGTCTTGGTGCCATACAGCTTAGTGGAGGGGTTCGGGTCGAGGGTCACAGTCAGGTCTTTACGAGCGATAACGAACTGACCATCAGCCTCGTTCTTATCGGCATCGACAACCTTGATGGTGACTGCGTAGTTCTGCTCAACAGCAGCATCGTAGTCGGAAGAAACGGTGTAGGTGTAAGTACCAGCGTTCTTGACATTCTCAGTCTTGAACTGGCTGTCGCTTTCCACGCCGTCATCGCCGCTTGCGATGTCAGGAGTCAGAGTCGCCTTTGCATCAGCAGTCAAGGGAGCAGTCTGTGCATTGTCGGTGGTCTTGTCGTTCTCGAAAGGAGTATAAACAAGCGCCATCTTCAGGCCCAGAGAATCGGGCTTAACAGCAGCGCCGTGCGTGCCGTCGCCGTTAGTGGCAACAGCGTTGACGGTAAAGTCGGGGTTGGTGGTGTCGCCGTAAACGATATCCTTCGGCTCGGTGACAGTGACTTCGACCAGACGCTCGCCAATGGTGTAAACGCCATTGACAATCGTAATCAGGTAGTCATCGTTGTCGTAAGAACCAACCATATCGTAAGCGCCGTAGTCCTTCACGGACTCGGGCACGCTCTCGGCAACCAGAGATGCAGCGCCATCAGCAGACTTCATAGAAATCTCTTCAGCCTTTGCATTCTCAACATCCTTCTTGGTGATGCTGATGACAGCCTTCAGGTCGTCGCCATTCACAATGGTCTTCTTATCGGCATCACCAGTGTAGGTCAGAGTGTTGCTCAGCTCAGCCATATCGTTACCGTAGACAGAACCGACAGTACCGATGGTCCAAGTCAGAGGACGCTGAGTGACCGTGTAAGTGCCGTTCATAGCAGTTACCAGATAATCCTGATAAGAAGCCTGACCGACGCGGTGAGCCAGACCGGAGAAGGAAGGAACGATGTCATAGCCTCCGACATGGCTTGCAGAAGTGACGAGACACAGGTTCGTGCCTTCCAGAATATCACCATTGACCAGGGCTGCCTTGGCAGTGTCACCAGTGTATTCCAGAATGTTCACGGTGCCGTAATCGGACCAATCCTCAACAGCAACATCATCGCCGTAGATAGAGGTCTGAGGCTTAGCCGTGACCGTGATGGGACGCTTGTTGATGGTAAAGTCAGCAGCGGAGTAAACGAAGATGTAGTTGTTGGCAGCGACATTCTCAACGCCAGCGGGAACGACCTTGCCGACACCGGTATGAGAGGCAACCGTAGCGGGAGCGCCCTCAGCATCAGTGAAGTTGAAGGTCAGGTTAGCGTTGCTCAGAACGCCGGTGTTATCGGGAGTCGTGTTGCCCTTAACAGGCTTCGTGACAAAGCCGTCGATAATCAGGTCATCGCCGGAGAGAACCGGGTTCTCATCGCCGTAAATCTTGCTCTGGGGAGCCAGAGTAACATGCAGCGTGGCAGGCGTGATTTCGAAGTCATTGTTCACACGAGTGATGTTGAAGTTGTCATCAGTGCCCTCGATAATCATCGGGTGCATACCGACATCCTCACCTGCGCTCGTGCCAGCATCGGGACGGACAACCTTCAGACCAGACAGGTCACCGGCATCCTCGCTCACATAGTAGGAGCCGTCACCGGTAGCAGTCCAAGTCAGTTCGGGGTCAGCCTCGCCGTAGACCTTCTTCTGACCAGCATCGACAACCACGATAACATCGCGCTTATCGACATGCAGAGAACCATCGACGAAGACAATCGGGTCGTAGTTCTTCGCACCCTTGTTGGTCAAGCCGCTCATGGTGATAGTGTAATCACCAGCATCGGGACGTGCAGGAATCTCAGACAGAGAACCATCCGCATTCTTGATGTTGTACACAGCAGCACCTGCGAAAGCAGAAGCAACCGTGTCGTTGTTCTTCAGACCGGTAACAGTGTAGCCGAAGGTCGGGACAGTGCCGCCGTAGGTCATGTTGTAACCACCGGCAACCGTGAAGGTGACCTGCACGGGCTTGATGGTCAGGGTAGCAACTTCCAGAGCCTCAGGCTCGGTGGTGGAGGAACCGACATTCACAGATGTGCCGGAACCGGTCACGATGGTGATTTCGTAGTTGCCATACTTGTTGTACAGCGTAGAGCTGATGGGATACTCGCCGACATCCTCACCCGCCTTACGGGTCAGGCTGCCACTCAGAGCGCCGGTGGTCAGTTCCAAGGTGTTCTTCTTCAGACCATCATTGGAGATGTTGCCGGAAATCTCATCGTAGGTGAACGCAGGGTCAACATCACCGTAATCCTTCTCGTAGTTCTTGAAGGTCAGGGTGATGGGACGAGCGGTGATGGTGATAGTAGAATCAATCACCGTCAGGTCGTAGTTAGCGGGCTGTGCGTAGATGGCTTTCAGAGCATAAGAGCCAACGCTGGCGGATGCAGAAGTTGCTCCGGAGGTCAGGGTAATGCCCTTCAGAATCTTTGCCTTTTCAGCTTCCTGCTCAGGAGTTGCGTCCAGCAGACCGGTGCCGCCCTTGATGTAATCCTTCACATTCATAGAAGTGATGGTCTCACCGTAGGTCTTCTCGGTCTCAAGCAGGTTGATAACGGCAGTGCGCTTATTGATGGTGAAGCGGACGTCATTGGTGAAGCTGATGCGATAGTTCTTCGCCATCGGCTGCTCAAAGATGTCACCGCTGTAAATCGGATAAGTGCCAGCGTTCTCGCCTGCTTCACGGCTCAGACGAGCCTGTGCGAAGTCAGCTTTGGGCTCTGCGAAGCTGGTGGTGTTGTAGTCAAAGATAACATAGGTGTCATTGACTGCAAAGCTGGGGTCAGTCTCACCGTAGGTCTTGGACAGACCATAGCGGGGAGTGATGGTCAGAGGCATCTGATGGACAATCAGCATGTTCTTACCATCGGGCTCAGACAGCTTAACGCTGTTCGTGGGCTGGTTATCCAGACGGAAGGTCAGGTTGTAAGAACCTGCATCGTACAGACCGGAAGCGTTCGCAGTAGCCTCAACGGCGATACGAACAACGCCCAGAGAAACATCCTTGCCGTCCATCTTGATGTTGACGGTTTCGCCATCGTGGTAAATCTGCGTGCCGTCGGAGGTGTTCACGTTAACGGAAACTTCCTTGGCGATGGTGTCGGGCTTCTTCTCACCGTAGGTAGTCTGCAGGGCGTTGAAGGTGACAGAGACATCAGCCTCGGTGACTTGGAACGTGGCCTGCGGAGCAATCGTTACGATGTAGTTGGGGTTCTCATCATAGGAGATGGTAGCCTCATAGTTGCCGACAACCGTGGTGGGGTCTTCCCACTTGGTCAGGTCGATGTGGATGTTCAGCGGGCTGCCCTGCGGGTCAACCACATTGATAGCCTGAGAACCGGTCTCGTCATACAGCGCATAGCTGGGGGTGTTCTTACCGGCAACGCCGTACTTACGGACGCTGTTGGTAGTACCCTTGATGGTAACAGGCAGTGCGTTGATAGTCAGCGTGCCGCTCGTACCATCGCTGTAGGTGCCGGTATAAACGATGTTGTAATTGGGGCTGGTGTAACCGGAAACAACGATGGGATAGGTGCCGACACCGGTCAGCTTACCAACGGTATTGTCAACACCATACTTGATGGTGACAGTGCCGCCGAGAGAAGCAACTGTATCATGGATGCCGATTTCGTCGTTGCTTGCGAAGTTCTTGTATTCCAGTGCGCCGGTAATGTCAGCATCGCTGGGATTCTCGGAACCATACAGACGCTCACGGTTCGGAACGGTGATGGTCAGAGTGCGCTTGGTGATGGTGTACTTGTCGGGAGCGTTGAAGGTGATGTCGTAGTTCTTAGCAATCTCTGCATTCTGGAACTGTGCATCACTGTAAGCGTAAGAGCCGACAGTCTCGCCGACCTCACGGGTCACAACGCAGCCAGCAAAATCGGAACCAACACGGCCACCCTTGCCATTGACGGGGTCAAGAGTAAAGGCAACGCCGCCCTTGGCATCGCTGTCACCGTAGACCTTCGTCTGACCACCCATCACATTGATGGCGATGGGGCGCTTGGTGACAGTCAGCTTGCTGTCAACGAAGCGAACGAGGTAGTTGTCGTAACGGTCGTAGTTCTTGCCGTCAGCATTCGGGTCCCAGTCAGAAGACCAACGCTCCTGAGAAGCGCCCTGAACGCTCGCGGTAACATTGTACTCGCCGACATCGGCAGTAGTGGGAGTGCCACTATTACCGGCAGCATCGACCATCGTGAAGTTCAGTTTAGCATCAGTCAGACCGATGCTATCCTGAGTATCGTTCCACTTGAAACCGTCGATGGACTCAATCTTGCCGTTGCGAGCAGCACCATACATAGCAGACAGGTTGCTCAGCGTGACAGTCAGCATCGCGGGATGAATAATGTACTTGCTGTTGATGACTTTGACATCATAGTAAGCAGTACATGCGGGCGGAACCTCAACAGACATCGGATACTCGCCAACATTCTTGTTGTCGGGGTCCTGACGGCTGGTGGTCAGAACCATCGCAACCAACTGGTTCACACCATCATCAGCGGTGATGGTGTTGCCGGGAACGATGCGCTTCTCAGAAGAAACTGCCTGAGCAGCACCGTTGTAAGAAACCGCATCAAAGGTGATGGTAGAAGACTTGCTCTTCTCAGACTCACCGTAGATGGCATCAATCTGGTCGTTTGTGATGGTTACATTACGCTTGGTGATTTCAAATGTCGCGGTCGCAAGCTGGATGTTATAACCGTTGATGGGTGCATCCGTCTGGATGTTGCCAATCGTGACAGTGTAGCCACCGGGAGCGGAAGTGATGCTGGGCAGAACCACGGTAGGCTCACCGCTCAAGCCGAGCATCTCTTTCAGAGCAACAGCGTTGGACTTGTGCTCGTTGTTGGTCTTGTACTCGAAGTTGGTCTTATCAGCATCGGACCAGCCGGTGATAACGAAGTCAACTGCGGGGTTCACCTGACCATACTGACGAGTGGCCTTTGCGCCAGTCGTGGTAACACCGTCATTGCCTTTGAAGACAAAGACAGGAGTCAGCGTCAGAGTGCGCTCAGAAACTACAACGTAAACATCACCGGTGTTCGCCTGAATATCGACATTGTAGTTGGTATTGCTCTTAGCAGAGGAACCAAGGATGATTTTGTAAGAACCTGTGGTGTCCTTATCAAAGTTTTCCGTGGTCAGAACATCAGCCGGGAGCAGGTCGCCGTCAACCAGACCACCGTTGGTATCCATAACGGTGTAGTTAATCTGGCTGATGGTATTGCCCTTCGTCACATAAGTGGTATGAGGGACAATGTAAATCTGGCGCTTGTTGATGGTCACGCCTGCATCGTTGCGGATGTTCTTGGAAGAATCCAAGTTGGAACCGTCGATGATGGTGTAGTTCAGACCGTTCACCGTAACGCTCACAGCACCGGTGTCCACATAGGTCGGATAAGTACCGGCATTGCAGTGGACATCCGTGGGGTTCTGGCCGTCACCATCGGCAGGAGCATACATGATAAAGCTCAGACCGTCGATAGCTGCCTGAATATCCTTCTCGATTTCCTGAGAGGAACGGGAATCAGAAGTGCTGTACTCGACCGTCAGACCGTTGGACTTGAAAGAGTCACCATAGGTGTAAGTGACGGTCTGGGGCAGGATACGGATGACATTGTCCTGACCGCCTATCTTGGTGTACTGGATGCTGGTGCCTGCAGCAATCTGCTTACCTGTCTCGGCAGCAGTGATTGCCTGAAAGTTGCCAACAACCGTAGTAGCACCGCCGCCATCAAACGCGCTGACACCGCTGTTGTCGACGGGGTTCTCCTGACGGTCACAAACCTGCATATACAGGTCAGACATGTCGAGGTATGCATTCATAACGGGGTCAGCAACCTGCTCATCCTCGCTCAGAGAATAATACATATCCTCGACGGGTTCCCAGTTGTATACAGCGTCCAGCTCTTCAGAGCGGCGTGTAACCATTGCATCAAGAACCGCGTTTTCCTTGTCAGCCTGCCATGCCTTGCTGGCAAGACCAAAATTGTTTGCAGCGGTCAGGATTTCATCTTTGCGGCTTACAAGGGCGTTAGCCGCATCAATAAACGCCTGTGCTGCTTCGCTGATAGTGCTGCTCGGTGCAGCGGTGCTGTCAGAATTTTCATCTGCACTGGGAGCTGCCGTCTTATCAACGACAGCCGTGTTTGAATCGGCGCTTGCCGTGCTTGTAGCCTCGGAAGCATTCTCAGCCGGAGCCTTATTGTCGCTTGACGCGGCATTGGAACTGGCAGCAGAATCGCTTGCGGGCGCAGTGGTTGTAGCGGAAGAGTTGACGGTAGAAGCCGCATCGGGTGCCGTCTCCTTGGGAGCTTCCTCACTCTGGGTGATTCCGCTTCCCGCACTCTCAGCAGCGTATGCTGCTACGGGTGCAAACTGAGACAGACACATAGCGACGGCCACAATCGCACTCAAAAACCGCTTACGGGGTTTCTGCATGATAGTGTCCTCCTATACTATGCGAGTTTTTCTGCGATATCCGCAGACGGATTTATATACACTCTTGTCCGCTCGTAAGTGTGCAGCCTCATTTGCAAAGCAAGAAGTATACCAAAAAATTACGGGCGCTGTTTTTAGCGCTTTATACCACGCTTTTCAGCAAAGTCAATGCGTTTTATATCGCATAAAAACACCACCCACGAGTTCTTCTCTATGTAGTCAACATATTCAAAATCGAGGGTGGTCGGTTTACGTGGTTTTGGAAATATGGATATTTGCAAAATTAGGTGATTTTTTATTCGAAAATAGGTGGTCGCCTAAATTAAGCCTTAAAATGAGGCAACAAATTTTTTATGTTTGTTGCCTTACGGTAAGTCACTCTTACAAAATGTAAGAGGTAGTGTTCCCCTTGGCTGGGTAGTGGCTAAGTAGTGTTGGCAAGCTGGGGAAACCTGCAAGTACAACCACTATCCTGATGGGCGAGTCGTCCATCTGCCTGTGATACTTGTGAAATAGGGTGCTTTACACAACCCTTTTTTCGCAAATACCCGGAATTCATGTGAATAGAGCATGAATATCGTATCTTTTATGGTACTCACTTCGCACAAACGGTCAACAGCGTTCTATATAAAAAATCTGTTCATTATTGGCGGATAAACATTGGATTTTGTATTCGTTTTCTGTTGTGTTGTGACGGAAGAAAATTCCCGTTTTCTCTGCCTTGTTTTTGGAAAATGACACAAAAAAAGAGCAGCAGCTCTTTCAAGCTACTGCTCTTTTCTGTCACCGCTTATTCAGCGGATTCGTTATTGTGTTTGTCTTCGTCGTTATCCGTGTCCTTCTTGCGCTTGTGGTTTACAACCACCAGAGCAATCAGTCCGACACCGACGACCGCTGCCAGTCCAGCGATACCTTGCACAAATCCAATACCGGTCTTCTTGTTTCCAGTGATGATGGAGACAATACCCTGAATCGGGTTCGTCGGCTTCTCAGAAGGAACAGGAGTCGGAGTAGGATTGGTCGGGTTGCTGGGAGTCGGAGTGGGTTTCGGCTCGTCAGGAGTGACGGGCGTAGAGGGCTTCACAACGGGGACTTTGACCTCATTGGACGGCTTCTCAACATCCTCGTCAATCGGCTTGGACGGGTCTTTGCCATGTCCGGGATTCTCAGGGTCTTCGGGGTTCTGACCCGGAGCCTTAGCGACTGCCACATTGATGACATCGTGTCCGGCATCCGCGTCAACTGCGACATAAGAGTAGGTCAGCGTGAAGGATTCGCCAACAGGGATACGGTCGATGGTGAACGTTGCCGTTGCATCATCGTAGGTGTATCCGTCGCCGCTTGTAGCAACAATATGGCTTGCGCCGTTGTTGTTGTCTTTAACGGAGACATTGACGAGGTCAACCTCACCAGTATTTGTTACGACCACGCGATAGTTGATAGTCTCACCGACATTGACCTTGGTCTTATCGGCGCTCTTCACAATCGTGAGGCTCTTTTCCAGCGGGATGTCAGTTTCCGTGCCGGAACCCGGAACTTCCACATCGACCTTGTTGGACGGGATATCCGTATCAGGGTCAATCGGCTTTGTCGGGTCCTTACCCTGTCCCGGATTCTCCGGGTCTTCAGGGTTCGTACCGGGAACATGAATCGTCGCAATGTTCTCAAGGATGTTCGTGGGCACATCAGCGATACCAACGGTGTAAGCGTAGTGGACGACCACATCGCCGCCAGCAGGAATCGTGTCGATGGTGAACATGCAGTTCTCGTAGTGATATCCTGCGCCTTCAACTGCGAAGATGCTTCCGGAGAAGTTGTTTTCGTCAGTCAAAACAGCGTTCTGGATATCGTGGTCCTTGCCATTGTGTACCGTGACGGTGTAGGTGACAGTCTCACCCGGCTTTGCAACAGTCTTGTTTGCAGATTTCCAGATGGTGACAACGCCATCATCAGGTTTCTTCACATCGACCGTGTTGGACGGGATATTGTACTGTTCGCCATCGTGCGTGTACTTGATGGTTGCGGTGTTCTCCATGACGCTCTTATCGGTAGTCTCGACCGTATAGGTGTAGACAATATCGATAGCCTCGTCTGCATCCAGATAACCGATGGTCCAAGTACCGTCGCCATTGTAGGTGTAGCGGTCAGAACCAACAGCATCGATGCTGCCGGAGAAGTTGTTGTGGTCGGAGACGGTGATGTCGTTGACGGTCTCGTCCGTGGTATTCCGCACCGTGATGGTGTAGGTCACAACGTCCGTAACCTTTGCAACATACTTGTCTGCGTCCTTCTCAACGTCAATCGGCGGAGTCGGGTCTTTCACAACAGCGGCGTTCAGGACCTGCGGAGCGTCGGAGACAGTCACCACATAGGTGAAGTGCAGCTCGATGCTCTCACCGACCTTGACGGAGCTGATGGTGTAGGTGTTATCGCCGTTGTCCTTGACGCCATCCATCGGGATGAAGTTCAGCGTGCCTGTGCCATCGAAGAAGTCCTCAATGACCACATTCTCCGCGTCAGCCTTACCCTTGTTGGAGACAGTAACAGTGTAGTTCAGCGTATCGCCGACCTTTGCCTCTGCCTTGTCAACGGACTTGGTGATTTCAATGACAGGAACCTTTGTCTCGACTTCGGAGCCCGGAACCTTCACATCGACCTTGTTAGAGGGGACATCCTCATCGGGGTCAATGGGCTTGTTCGGGTTTTTGCCGTGACCCGGATTCTCCGGGTCTTCGGGGTTAGTTCCCGGCACATGGATAGTGGCAATATTCTCAAGGATTTCGGTGGGAACATCTGCAATCTGTGCGGTATAGGTGTAGTGGATAACCACATCTGCGCCAGCCGCAATCTTGTCGATGATGAACTCGCCATCCTTGAAGGTGTAACCTGCACCGTCAATGCCCACGATTTCGCCAGCAAAGTTGTTGGCATCCGTCAGACGAGCATTCTCGATGTCGTGGTTCTTGCCGTTGTGTACAGTCACGGTATAGGTAACAGTCTCACCCGGCTCAACTTCCGTCTTGTCAGCCGCCTTACGGATGGTTACGACGCCATCATCGGGCTTCTCAACATCAACTGTATTGGACGGGATATTATACTGTTCGCCGTCGTGTGTGTACTTGATGGTTGCGGTGTTCTCCATGACGCTCTTATCCGTCGTCTCCACCGTGTAGGTGTAAACGATGTCGAGCGTTTCACCGGCATCCAGATGACCGATAGTCCAAGTGCCGTCACCATTGTAGGTGTAGCGCTCAGTGTCCTCAGCAGTGATGGCACCGGCGAAGTTGTTGTGGTCAGTTACCGTAATATCGTTGACAGCTTCGTCAGTCGTATTCTTCACCGTGATGGTGTAGGTCACAACATCCGTAACCTTGGCGATATATTTATCGGCAGTCTTCTTCACAACAATCGGAGGAGTCGGGTCTTTCACGATAGCCGCATTCAGAACAACAGGAGCATCGCCATCCACTACCACATATGTGAAGCGGAGCGTTACGCTCTCCCCTGCCTTAACAGTGGAAATCGTGTAGGTGTTGTTGCCGTTGTCGGTAACGCCAGCCATTGTCTCGAAGTTCAGCACGCCATTGCCATCGAAGAAGTCTTTTACGACTACATTCTGTGCATCAGCCTTGCCGCTGTTCTGGACAGTGACCGTGTAAGTCAGGGTGTCGCCAACCTTTGCGGTGGGCTTATCCACAGACTTCGTTACGGACAGTTCGGGAATATCGGTATCAACGGTCGAGCCGTCAGGCACTTCCACGTCAACCTTGTTCGACGGAATCTCGGTGTCGGGGTCAAGAGGCTTTTCGGGGTCCTTGCCATGGCCCGGATTGTCGGGGTCTTCGGGGTTCGTACCCGGTACGAAGATGGTAGCGATGTTTTCAAGGATGTGCGTGGGCACGTCAGCGACTTCGACCGTGTAGGTGTAGTGGATAACCACATCACCGCCTGCGGCAATCTTGCTGATGGTGAATACGCCATTCTCGAAGGTGTAATCCGCACCGTCAACGCCAGTGATTTCACCAGCAAAGTTGTTGGTATCGGTCAGACGAGCGTTTTCGATGTCATGATTCTTTCCGTTATGCACCGTGACAGTGTAGGTAACGACTTCACCCGGCTCAGCCTTTGTCTTATCGGCAGCCTTGCGGATGGTAACTACACCATCGTCGGGCTTTTCAACATCAACGGGGTTAGAGGGGATGTTGTAGTCGGTGCCGTCTTTGCTGTAAATTACCTTTGCAACGTTCTCAATGACGGTGGCATCCTCAGCCTGCATCGTGTAGGTGTAGGTGATGTTGATAGTCTCGCCAGCAGCGATAGTCGGAATAGTCCATGTCTTATCGCCATTGTAAGTGTAATTTTCGGCGCTTGCGGCTTCAATGCTGCCCTTGAAGTTGTTGGTATCGACGACCTCCACATTCTCAACAGTCTCGGAGGTGGTGTTCTTCACGGAAATCGTGTAGGTCACAATCTCGTCTACCATCGCAATGTGCTTGTCGGCTCCCTTGACAATGTCGATAGGCGGCGTCTTGTCTTTGATGATAGCAGCGTTCAGAACCTGCGGAGCATCGCCCTCAACAACAACATAGCTGAAGTTGAGCGTTACGCTCTCGCCTGCCTTGACAGCGGCAATCGTGTAGGAGTTATCTCCGTTATCGGTAACGCCGTCCATCGCCTTGAAGTTGAGTACGCCATTGCCATCGAAGAAGTCCTTGACGACCACATTCTCAGCATCAGCAGCACCGCTGTTCTTAACGGTGACGGAGTAGTTCAGAGTATCGCCGACCTTAGCCTGAGCCTTATCGACGGTCTTCGTGACGGAGAGTTCGGGAATCTTAGTATCGACTTCGGAGCCGGGGACTTCCACATCGACCTTGTTAGACGGAATATCCGTATCGGGGTCAATCGGTTTATCCGGGTCTTTGCCGTGTCCGGGATTCTCATGGTCTTCCGGATTCGTGCCGGGCACATGCGCCGTGGCAACATTCTCCAGAATATGAGTGGGTACATCAGCCACCTGCACCGTGTAGGTGTAGGTCAGAACAGCGTCTGCACCTGCAGCAATCTTGTCGATTACAAAGTGTCCGTCAACGAACTTGTAGCCGACACCATTCGAGCCGGTAATCGTTCCAGCAAAGTTGTTGGAATCGCTTACGACAACATTGGTGATGTCATGCGCCTTGCCGTTGTGAATCGTAACCGTGTAGGTCACGACCTCACCGGGTTCTGCAATCTTCTTGTCACCGCTCTTGACAATCGTAACTTCGCCATCCTTCGGGACAACGACTTCAACGGGGTCTGCCTTGATGACATACTCGCCGTCATCGGTCGTGTAGCGAACATCAGCTTCGTTGACCAGCGTAGAGGGGTCGGTAGTCTTCACAGTATATGTGTAGAGAATATCGATGCTCTCACCAGCCTTGATGCTGGGGATAGTCCAAGTATGGTTGCCATTGTAGGTGTACTTGGCGTTGCCTTTAGAAGTGATTGCACCTGTAAAGTTGTTGGTGTCGCTGACCAGCAGGTCGGTAACGGCCTTATCGGTCGTGTTCTTCACCGTGATGGTGTAGTTGACGACTTCATCGACCATCGCCACATGCTTGTCTGCGGTCTTCTCGATGTCAACGGGAGGAGTCGGGTCTTTCACAACAGCAGCGTTCAGGACCATCGGCGCATCTCCGGCAACGACCGTGTAAGTGAAGCGGAGCGTAATGCTCTGACCCTTCTCCACATTCGCAACCGTATAGGTGTAATCACCGTTATCCGTCACACCGTCCATCGGAACGAAGTTCAGGACACCGTTACCGTCAAAGAAATCCTTGACGACAGCGTTCTTGACTGCCTGTCCGCCAACATTCGTCAGCGTAATCGTGTAGTTCAGCGTATCGCCAACCTTGGCTTCCGTTTTGTCTACACTCTTAACGATTTCAAGTTTGCCTTCCGGCACATCAACATGCGTGCCGTCACCGGGAACCTCAACATCGACCTTGTTGGAAGGAATCTCCTCGTCAGGGTCGCCGGGGTTCTTGCCGGGAACATGAGCCGTTGCAACGTTCTCAAGAATCTTGGTCGGAACATCGGCAATCTGGACTGTGTAGGTGTAGTGAACCACTGCGTCACCGCCAGCAGGAATCTTGTCAATGACAAATTCGCCGTTGATGAACTTGTAGCCAGCACCGTCAACGCCCTCAATCTTGCCCGCGAAGTTGTTCGCGTCAGTCAGACGGACATTCTTGATGTCGTAATCCTTACCGTTGTGAATCGTAACCGTGTAAGTAACGACCTCATTCGGCTCAGCCTTGGTCTTGTCAGCCGTCTTGAAGATGGTGACAACACCATCGTCAGGCTTCTCAACATCAACCGGGTTGGACAGAATGTCATAGTCGGAACCGTTATGGCTATAACGCACATCGGCGGTATTCTCGATGACGGAAGCATCGTTTGCCTGCATCGTATAGGTGTAGGTAATGTCGATGGACTTGCCGGATTCGAGCGTTGCGATGGTCCAAGTCTTATCACCGTTGTAGGTGTAGCCCTTGCCATCCTTGCCTTCGATTTCGCCCTTGAAGTTGTTCGTATCGCTTACCAGCAGGTTCGTCAGCGTGTCCTTGGAATTGTTCTTCACCGTGATGGTGTACGTAACAATCTCATTGACCTTGGCGATATGCTTGTCTGCGCTCTTCACAATATCCGTGGGCGGTTCGGGAGTTGTGATGACTGCCGCGTTCAGAACCTCAGGTGCGTCACCGTCAACCACCACATAGGTGTAGTTAAGCGTTACGCTCTCACCAGCCTTGACACTTGCAATCGTGTAGGTGTCATCACCGTTATCGGTGACGCCATCCATAGCCACGAAGTTCAGTGTGCCCTTGCCGTCGAAGAAGTCCTTGACCATGACATTCTCGGCATCGCCCTTACCGTTGTTCTTGACAGTAATCGTGTAGTTCAGGGTATCACCGACAGCGGCTTCACTCTTGTCTACGCTCTTCGTCAGAACAAGGTCAGGAATCTTGGTTTCAGTCTCGGAACCCGGAACCTCAACATCGACAGGATTCGAAGGAATCTTCTCATCGTTATCGATAGGTTTGTTCGGGTCTTTACCGTGACCGGGGTTGTTCGGGTCTTCGGGGTTCGTTCCGGGAACATCAGCCGTAGCGATGTTTTCCAGAATCTGAGTAGGCACATCACCAATTTCAACCGTGTAGGTGTAGGTCAGAGTGACCGAAGCGCCTGCGGCAATCTCAGCGATATGGAACTCGCCGTTCTCGAAGGTGTAATCTGCGCCGTCAACGCCAGTGATTTCACCAGCGAAGTTATTAGCATCGGTTACTACAACATCGTGAACATCGAAGCCCTTGTTGTTGGTAACGGTGACATTGTAGGTGACGACCTCACCCGGCTTTGCCATCTTCTTGTCCGCTTCCTTGTGGATGGAGACAGTGCCCTTATCGGGTACGACCACATCAACAGTCGGCGTATCAAGTTTCACGGTATCGCCGTTCTCGGAATACGTCACATCAGCCTTGTTCTCGAGGAGCTTCTCATCATTGCTCTGTACCGTGTAGGTATAGGTAATGTCGATGGTCTCCCCTGCTCCGATTTCCGGAATCGTCCAAGTATTATCGCCGTTATAGGTGTACTTGTCTGTATTGGCGGCATTGATGCTGCCAACAAAGTTATTGGTATCCTTGACAGTGACATTCGTCTTTGCCTTGGTATCGGGGTTATACACGCTGATGGTGTAAGTCACGATTTCATCGACAAATGCGAACTTCTTGTCAGCCGTCTTGGTGGGTTCGAGCGGCGGGTCAACGGGCGGTGTCGTGACGACAGCGGCGTTCAGGACCTCAGGCTCATCGCCTTCCACGATAACATAGGTGAAGCGGAGCTCCATGAATGTACCGGCAGGCAGTTTGTTGATGGTGTAAGTGCCATCACCGTTCACTACAACACCGACAGCCGGGATGTAGTTGAGCTTGCCGTGTCCATCGAAGAAGTCTTCAATCAGAACATTCTTCAGTTCGCCATCGCCGACATTAGACACCTTAACGGTGTAATGCAGCATATCGCCAACAGAAGCGCTCTTCTTGTCAACAAACTTCTCGACCTTCAGCTTGCCCTCAGGCGGGTTGACAGGAACGGGAACATCATTGCCGGGAACCTTGACGATGACCTCATTAGAAGGCTTCGTCTTCTCGTTCTCCGGGGTCTTATCCTCATCAGCGAACCAGTAATGCAGCGTAGCCACATTCTTCAGTTCGTTGTAAGTATCCTGACCCTTACCGGCATCTGTGTTCAGCACAATGTAATCATATTCTACCGTGACAGTCTTGCCAGCCGGAATAGTGCCGACCTTGATGACTGCAGAACCGGCAGAGACAGATTCCAGAGTGCCATTCTTCACATTCGTGATAACGCCGCTGAAGTTGTTCTGGTCGTGCAGCGCTGCGTCCACATAGTCGACAGTGTCATTGTTGTGCAGGGTGACGGTGTAATGCACCGTATCACCGATGTTTGCAATGCTCTTGTCAGCCTGTTTTACAACGGTGGGACCAACACGCTCAGGCGTGGGCTCTTCGGGAATGATGGGAACATCAACCTCGTTGGAGGGAATCGTTACCTTGCCGGAGTCGGTCACATAAGTCATCTCAGCGGTATTGACGAGCATATCGTTCGGGGCATCCTCGTTCATTACTGTGTAGGTGTAGACGATGTCTACGCTCTCACCAGCGCCGATAGAGGAGATGTTCCAAACCTTGTCGCCAACATAGCTCACGACATTGGTGTTCTCGGCAGGCGTGATAACGCCCGTGAAGTTGTTCGTATCCTTGACCTCAACATTTGTCTTGGTCTCGTTGGTCGTATTGGTAACGGTAATGGTGTAGGTCACAACCTCACCGACCTTAACGACCTGTTTGTCTGCTTCCTTCTTGATTTCGGGAACATCCGGAATCTCGACAGCAGCATTGTTTACGGTGCCCTTGTCGCCTTCCTGTACGGTGTAGGTGACAGGAATCTCAACGGTCTCACCAGCCGCAATCTCTGCGATGGTGAAGGAGTGAGCCGCTGCATCGTAGGTGTACTTATCGGAGCTGACTGCGTTGATTTCGCCAACGCCATCATTGAAGTCGCGGACTACAATGTTCGTAACAGCCAACTTACCGGTGTTCGTGGCAGAGATGGTGTAGTGGATAGTATCACCGACCATGGCACTCGACTCGCGAGAGGTCTTGATGACCTTCACTTCGCCGCGTTCCGGAATCTCACCAACATGGACCGTCTCAGTGTCGGGGTCGCTCGTAACGGTCTTGCCGTCCGGGTTCTTGCCCTCTGCAACAGCCGTATTCACGATGTTGCTGCCTTCGAGGTCGATGTCCTCTGCAACCGCAGTGTAGACATAGGTGATTTCAACGGACTCGCCAGCGTTCAGCTCAGCAATCATCCACTTGCCATTGCCATCATACATCAGGTCGCCGGTGTACTCGACAGTGCCGTTGCCGTTGGATGTATCGGTAACGATAACATTCGTCAGCTTGGTATTGCCGCTGTTCTTGACGGTCAGTGTATAGGTGACAGTAGCATCATTGCCATTCAGGTCAACGAAGCTCTTATCCGCCTTCTTCTCGATGTTCAGACCATCGCGCAGCACATCGACCTTTACGGGGTCAGACGGCTCGGTGATGTCCTTGTCGCCCGGAATCTCGGTATCGGGATTCTTCGGGGAATGAGCGGTAGCAACATTGATGATGGTATCAGGGTCACCATTCTGTACAATGTACAGGTAGTTCAGCGTGACGGAATCGCCAACATTCAGAACAGGGATGGTGAACAGCTTGGTTTCGGGGTTGTAGCTATATCCATCACCGGAAGCGATGATGAACATGCCCAGAGCATTGGTGTTATCGGAGACGGTGACATTCGTCATGTCGACGGTGCCGTCGTTCGTAACAGTGACCTGATACTTGACGACTTCGCCGGGATAAGCGTGGTCGCGGTCTGCAGACTTGACAATCGTCAGGTGCTTGTAGTACAGCGGTACGATTACCTCATTGGAATCGATAGGTTTCTCAGGAATAGTCGGGTCTTCGCGAGCGGGAATCGTTGCGGTAGCAATATTATCCAGCTTGCCGTTTGCGAGGTCTTCTGCAACAACCGTGTACTTGTAGGTGATGGTAACGGTCTTACCGGCACCAAGGCTGGTAATTGTCCAAGTACCGTCATCATTGACGCGGTAGCCGAAGTGGACCTGCGTGTTCTTAACGGGAGCACCCATGAAGTTGTTCTGGTCCTTTACGACCACATTCTCCAGAGTGGAGTTGCCCGTATTCGTGACCTTCAACTGATAAGTGACGATGTCGCCTACAGCAGCTTCGGTTTTGTCTGCACTCTTCTCGATGGTCAGGTTCTGACGGATGATTTCGACATCAACATCGGGAGTCTTTACCAGCCAATCCTTGTCAGGCTCGGTGTAGTTCGGGGTCTGAGTGCCATCGGGGTTTTCAGTGTAACTCTCGACTACCTTCATATCGGTAATCTTAGCGTTATTTTCAAGGATGTCGTTGTTGTCCGTGCCGTGGTCAGTCGGGTCGACCGTGTAGGTGTAGCTGAACGTCACGACATTGGTATGAGTAGCATCACGCAGATGAGAAATCTCATCGATGATGAACTCGCCATTGTCGGCATCGTAGGTAACGCCGTTTGCCTGAGACAGAACAGGCGTGCCAACGAAGTTGTTCGTATCCTTCACGACCACATTATGCAGGTCATGGCTCGTAGCGTTCGTAACGGTGATGGTATAGCGAATCACTTCGTAATCCGTTGTACGCTCACGGTCAGCAGTCTTCTTGATGGAGACGCCTTCCTTGTCACGGACGGTCAGCGTGCCGTTAACATACTTGATGGTGTAGTTGGTGTTGCTGCTCGTGCCATCCATCGTATTGACGATGACTGCATCACTGGGAACATTGGGGCTGGAACCGACCTCAGTCTGAGAACCGATGACGGTAACAGAATCCATCTTGTCATGGATGCCGAGCTTTTCGTTGTCGACCAGCTCCGGAGCATAGGTATAGCCGGATTCCGTCAGAGGCGTTCCGTCATAGACCTTCTCAGCAGAGTTGGCGGTGATGGTGACCACACGCGGGTCGATGAAGAAGTGACCGGGAGTAACGGTGCCAATCTCGATGTTCGGAACTTCCGTGTAGGAAGGAATAATCGGATAGCCGGGGTTCTCGGTGCGAACATTCTCACCGGGGATACGAGTTCCGTCGAGGTTCAGGGCGCGGTCAATGTAATCGCGCAGGTCCTTGCTCGGCTGGTACTCTTCATCCTTCTCGTTCGTGAGGGTGTAAGAAACTTCGAACTTATCGGGGTCATTGTCACCGTAGGTCTTGCGGTCGTCTTCAGCCTTGATATTGATAATCAAGGGCTTGACGGTCAGCTTTCCGTCGATGTAAACGAAGTCGTAGTTCGGGTTATGGAATGTAGAATCCTTAGCGGATACAGGATACTCGCCAACAGGGCTCCACTTCTCTGCGTCAGTCTTGGTCTTCAATGCGTCCTTGCCGCCGATGTCATCGATGGTGTCGCCGCGCTTGAAGCCCGTGATGGTGACATTGGGAGTCGGGTTATCTTCGCCGAAATACTTCTCGTCGTCGATAACCGTGATAACGATAGTTGCGGGCACAATCGTCAGCGTGCCGGGAGTCGTGATGATTTCGTAGTTGCCGGACGGGTCAGTACCATCAATGGTGATGGGATACTTGCCTACCTGCTCGCCGTCATCAGTATTCGCGCCGGGACGCTTCGTGGTGATATCGAAGAAGTCTTCGTCACCGGGATTGACCAGCTCTTCGGGGTCGGTAATCGTCCAAGTCAGCGGGTCTGGGTCCTTCTCGCCGTACGGCTTCTGCTGGTCGTCAGCCTTCACATGGATAGGCTTCTTACCAATCGTCAGGTCGCCGCCAACATAGATGAACTTGTAGTTGCTGTTGTCAGCAACCAACTGCTGCTTGTCGTAGTTGATGGGATAGTTGCCAACCTTCGTCTTATTGGATACCGGGTTGCCAGCGGTGTCGTTGCAGTAGAGCGTAGCAGAACCAGAGACCTTGGACTCATCGTCCTTGATGCCGGTGCCGGTCTCGTCCTTCACATCACGACCAACAAATCCGGTGATGGAATAAGTGAAGTTCGGAATCTCATCGCCATAGGTGGTGCGGTAGCCGCCGTTGACCTTGACAGTCAGCGTTGCGGGCACGATTTTCAGCGAGCCGTCAATGACGGTCACATTGTAGTTCTTGTTGTTCACATCGTACTTAGCGGAAATGAGGTAGTCTCCGTCAAAGAGGGTCGTGCCCCACTTGTCGAGAGAATCTGCAGCAGTGACATCACCGCGCACCACATTCTCGCCCTTTGTACGATAGAGCTCAAGGCTCAGCGGGCTGTTTTCGGGGTCAATCAGACCAATCACATTCCCTGCGTTATCTTCATAACGATAGGTAAATGCCGGGTCAGCCGTGCCGTAGGTCTTCACCTTGTGGTCAATGCGGACAATCAGTTCCTTCGGGTTGACCGTGATATCACCATTCACATAGCGGATAACATAGTTCTTCTCGAAGTTCGTGTTCGTCTTGACCTCAAAGGTAGAGCCGATATGCTCCTCACCGTCTTCCAGAACAACGCAATCCGGGTTCACCGTATCCTCGTTGTTGTTGCCAGCAGTTACGATGTACTTGCCAGCGTCAGACAGGTCGTAGCACAGAGTAGCGAAGCCAAGCTCACCGTTCAGAACGGTCTCCTGCGTATCGTCGCGCTTGAAGCCGGTAATATCGGCATCAAATGCAGGATTCTCTTCGCCGTAGGTCTTGGAGTAACCACCCTTCACGGTAACGACCAGCTCTGCCGGAGTAATCGTAAAGTTGCCGTTCTCCATCGTGATGATGTAGTTGGTAACGCCGTCCTTGCTGACAGGGCTGATATCGTTGGCATTGATGGCGTAAGCCTTGCCGAACGAATGCTCACCGGTCCAAACATCTTCACCGGGTTCACGAGTTACGCCAGTGCCTTCGAGGTCGCCGGGCTGGACAGGCACATCCGCGCCTTCCTTCTCGGTGAGAACGGGACCGTTTGCGTACTCAATGTAGTAGTTGCCATCTTCGCCACGGACACCGTCATGGAGCGTGTACTTCAATTCGGGGTCAGCGTCGCCGTAAACCTTGGTGTTATCCGCAGCAATAACGGAAACGGGGCGAGGAATGATAGTCAGGTTGCCAGCGGTAATCGTGATGTCGTCATCATCATAGATGGTGCTGTGGACACCGGACAGGCTGATGCAATCCTTGTAAGTGCCGCTGGAGCTGGTCTGTGTATCCAGATGGGTGAAGGTAAAGGAATTGGTGTTGATACCGGCTTCCTCTGCCGTAATTTCAACTGCTGTTCCGTTTTCGACCTTGAATACATGATAGGTGTAGTCGGTAGAGCCGTCGTAGAAGCGATTGACACGGTCGCCGTAGTAGCGGACCTTATCATCCACGGTAATCATCAGACCCTGACGCTTGACGATGAGGTCGTTTGCGTAACGGTACTCAAAGTCGTAGTTCGGGTTATCCAGTTCAAGCTGTTTCTGGTCGTTCGCTGCGAGGTTACCGATTTGACGGTCCTGCGGCGTGGAGTAGACGGGATAAGAACCGACTTCCTCACCCTCTGCACGGACCAGATTGAAGACGATGGGAACCTTGTCGGGGTTCACAACAACGCTTGCATCCGTGATACGGCTGCCTGCGCCGAGCTTCTGCTGTCCGGAAATGGAGTTGTGAGTAATCATATCGGTCAGGGTGAAGTCCTGAACCTTATCCTTGTCGCCGAGTTCCTTCTGCCAGCCGGTGACGGTCAACAGCATCGGACGCGGCTTGATGGTCAGAACACCGGGCGTGTAGCTTGCCACAGTGTAGTTATAGCCACCGTCTGCATTCTCGCGAGGTACGAGAATCGTATGCTCCTCGCAATAGCTCTTATCACCATACAGGTAGTTGGAGCCAACATCGGTGAACTTGTTGTAGGTGAGGTCGATGTAATCGCTCAGTGTCTTCTTAGCTGTCTCCAGCACCTTCGCCGTTGCACCGTCATTGTTCTTCAATGCGGTATCAACGGTATCACCGTGCTTCAAACCGATGACATCCAAACGATAATCGTTCGGGTTCTCCTCGCCGTAGTAACGCTCCTGATTGCCAAATACGATTGTCAGCGGGACAGGCGTAATGGTCATCGTAGCGTCGTTCGTCTCGACGATATAGTTGTTTGCCGTGCTCTTTTCATAGGCGATGCGGATGGTATACCCTGCGTCACGGACATTTTCGCCGCTATCGCGGACCGCTTTGATGCCGAGCATTTCGCTGGTAGGCTTAATGATTTCGCCATCAACGACCCACTTGAGTGCGGGTTCTGTGCCGCCGTATGCCTTCGTAGCATCGATAGCAGCAATGCGAATCAGACGAGGATGAATCTTCAACACATTGGACTCGTAAACGAGCTCGTAGTTGGAGACAGTCTGTCCTTCGCTGTTAGTAACGGTCTTGATGCCCAGCGTGCTGCCGTAGCCTGCGTTCTCATTGACAGATACGGGGTATCCATTGACAGGAACATGGCTGTGCGGGTGGTCATCGTCATGGTAGTGCTCGTGACCCTTGTGCATCTCATTGTACTTCTCAAGGCAGTAAGCGCAATCCTCAGCGGGGACATCCGTCTGATAGATAACATCACTGAGCTGAGTAGCAGTCGTCAGATACGGCAGGTTAGAGACACCGTTCGTGAATGCCAGCGGAGAGCGTGCCGCACCATTGATGACCTCAACGACATTGCCGACGGTATCGCCGCCAATCAGCTTCATGTTGTTGTAGTCTACGGTGGAGTCGTCGCCCAGTACGGTCCAGTTATTCTCGTCCGTCATATCCAGCTCATTGCCCTGTGCATCCGTGCCCAGAACCTTGAATGTGGAGTTGAAGAACGGATTCGTAGTACCGTAAATCTTCTGGCTCTCATCGACAGAGACCATAATCTTGCGCGGGCGGACCTCGATAGAACCGGGGTCTTCTGTCACAACATAGTTCTTCAGCAAATCGTAGTTGAACTCGTTTAAACCAATGTACTTGACGGGATAAGAACCGGCATCGGTCGTCTCGCTCGGTACGAGTTTATAAACGAACTCACTCTTATATTGATTCGTGTTCTTTGCTTTCAGGTCGAGTTTCTCATCGTCCTGTGCAGCAGTCTTGTGGTCCTCAACGAGACCTTCCATCGTCAGCCAGCTATCAGAGCCCTTGTTCCAGTAGTAGACATCGTCTGCATACGGGAGCTTGCCCTTGAAACCGAAACCGTAAGTGGTGCTCTCGCTCTTCACCTGCGCACGAAGCGTGGTGCGGTAGATACCACCGCTGAAGGTCTTGTCGGCGATGTAGTAGTCGTTGTAGTTGTTGTTCACGAGGTACATCTCGTTGTTCTGCTCGATGGTACGAACCAGAGCGTTCAAGTCATCAATATCCTGTACAGTGTACTCGAATACGATGTTGACCGTGCCGCCAACCGGAATCGTGTCGATGTAGAACTCAGTACCATTCTGGTTCATACGAATGCCGTTCGTGGACTTCAGCGTAATAGGACCGTTACCGGCAAAGCGGCTCTTCAGGCGCAGATTCTGGATTGCGACAGGAGCAACATAGTTGTTCTGTGCTGCCAGACCGTAGCCCTGGTCTTTGTTGGTGACTGCAATGGTAACAGTCATCTTCTGTCCAACCTGCGGGTTGGGCGTGCTGTAGCTGTACTTCACAGAGTACGGCAGATGGCGAATCGTATTGGTGGACAGACCATTGTAGCGGTCTGCTTTGATGACGCCGTTATCGCCGTTCGAATCGTACCCAGTCAGCTGCTCACCGGCATTGCTGTCAGCATAGGAGCCAACATAGGTCTGAGCGTTTAGGGCAACAGCGTCGTAGTTGGTGATGTTATCAATGTAGATATTCCCCTGTCCCTTTTCACCGATAGCGGCATTGTAGTAGGAGTCATATACCTTGATGTTGTTCGGGTTGACCACCGTATTCTGGTAGTTATCCTGCTCGGTCTTGGTATAGCGGGTAATATCGATGTTTTCACGTTTACCAGCAAGAATCGCTTCGTATGCCTGTTCAACAGTCATGTTTTGACCATCGTAAGGCACTGTGTCAGTCAGATACTTGTTGTTTCCGATATCATTGGAGTTTCCATCATAGTTCCACTTGTATTTGTTCGTGTCATGGTACTGACTGTGAACATACAGAGGACGCGGGTTGATGGTTCCGGTGAAATCTTCTTTTGCAATATAGTAGTTGTCAAACGGGTTGTTGACAAGTTCAAGAATCGTAACCGTCTTGATGCTGTGCAGACCCGTATGGAGCTGCTCTCTGAAGCTCGCTGTTGCGTAATCTTCGGGAGCGTATGCGTCGCAGTAGTAACCGTATGCCAGACGGGTATTCAAATCAACAGCGTCGCCATTGACGATACCGGAGTTCTGAGTCGGTCCTTCAATCTTAATATCCTTCACTTTAGCAGTGCTGATATTGTCGTAAATCTTGTCGTTATTATAGCTGTACAGATACAGCGGGCGCGGGTAAATGTCGAAGTAGACGACATTGCCCTCACCAGACATATACTGGTCAGGAGTTGTGCTCTCACCACGTACCACATAGGTCTTGCCGGGGAGTGTATTTTCCCAGCAGAATGTAACGTTGTACTTCGTGCCTCTGTAAATTGCTGTAGCAGTATAGGAGCCGGTACGAACGAGCGGCTTCTTCTTGCTGTCAGTAGAAGCATTGGTGGGCTTTGTAATGTTTGCGGACTCGTTATTGGAGTACACGATGTCGATATCATTGAGAACGCTCTCCGGAATGCCTGCATCAGTCTTGTCCCAGACGATAGACTTTGCAACGACAAGGGGAGTGCCATCGTACATCTTGTTCGCAACGGTCAGCTTGACTTTGACATTGGTCGGATGGCATTCGTTGGAATCTTGGAAACCAATGTCCATAGCGTTCTTGCCGACACGACGGTACAGGCGTTGGTCAAGGTTTACAACCTTGATTTTTGCGCGACCTGCATTACCAGCAGCAGAACCATTGTCGTCTGTTGAAGAAGATTTAATGATGATGTTGCCGCTTTCGAGCGTAGTCGTTCCGGAAACATAGGATGTACCACGAGCAGCACCGGATACAGCAGCAGCTTGGTAACCCGCACCGCCACCGCCTTCGCTTCTGGTGGCATCAATTTTGTCATAATCTTCCTGATTACGAAGTTCGTTATGCCCGGCAAATTTACCGGTTTTAACTCCATCCGCTGCGCAGACATCTCCGTGCTCGTAGGTTTCAGGACCCCAATCACACTGGATTGTCATTGTTTTTGTTAGCGAGCAATGGAATGTCCATCCTTCGCCGTCATGGCTGCTGCCGCTTCCGCCGATTGCAAAACCTGCATATCCGCCGCGACCGCCACCAGATGCACCAGAGCCGCCACCTGCAACACCAAGAAGGGCTGAGGTGTCTCCTTCATAGTTTTTGAGCTGCCCATCTGCACCGGCAAGACGTGTTGCAACAGTTGTTGCACCGCCGCCGCCACCGTAGCCGACAGGGTCCATACTATGGTAGGTTGTATCAGGTGTACCATGACCTTCATCGTCTTTATCGTATGCAACACAGTCGTACATACGACCACTGGAACCGCCAGAGCCGCCGCCGTTGTAACCACCGATGCCGCCTGATGCGTTACCGGGGTCTTTATAATCGACAGCAACACCACTACCACTATTACCAGCACCACCGGCTACGAAGTAAAGCGTTGTTCCTTCTTTGATGTCAGCGGTAATGGTTACATGACCGCCGCTCTCTGCTTGGGCAGCTGTATGGTTGGGGAATTCCTGCGACACTCCGCCGCCGCCAGCGCCCCACAGGTCAATCTGGTAAGTTGCATCGAACGGTGCGGTCCAAGAGGAAAAAGGCTTCGCTCCGCTGTTTGCATCGAAAGACTGGTCAGCGGCACGAACATTCTTCTCATCGATGTAGAAAAATACTTGTTCGTTGGTTCCGTCATACTCTTCCATATCATAGCAATGATACTTGACAGCATTGCGCCAGAACCACTGCCAGATTTCTTTCGGGTAAGAGTATTTGGAATACAAGGCATAACCATTTTTCAAGTAAGGAGCATAGTCTTCATCCGTGTCTTTCAACCAACCACGTCCATCGACTTCAATGCCCAGCTCTGCCATTGTTTTGCCCTGAACATTGATGGTTTCAGGCTGTGCGCCTGCCGTCATATCGCGACGTGTAGCAGTTTGCATTGCGCCTTGATAACGGACAGATGTGTCAATCTCCGGTTTATCACTGGATGAGTATGTTGTACGAGATGTTTCTCTTGTAATTCCATACGGGAATTCTTTTACAATTTGATACCGGGTCATGATATAGCGAAGTCCGTTTGGAGCTTCGATTGTCAAATCCGGGTACATGAAGATGGAGTGCTGGTCAAGACCACATCCAACTTGCTCACGCTCGTTTGCGTGGATACTAATGTTGTAGTCCAGCCACAGCTCCGCACCGGTGTCGGTGTGCTCCATGTCGTAGCCACCGTTTACATAGTCATAGTTGTGAGCCTTCGTGTAGGTGATGGTCTGGCTCTTCAAATTCGTGCTATTGTAACCACGGATGTATCCCAGATACGGCTGGCACTGGAAATAGAAGTGTTCCGTACCGAAGTCCATCGGGTTTGTAGCAGATTCGATATGCAGACTCGTGGTGATAACCCACTTGGTATAGGGGTCATTTACATTCGCGCTCTCATCAGCCAGATGAATGTCATCAATCGTGATGTAAGCCGTAAACTTTCCAAACGGAGCTCCAGAGTGTTCTGTTTCGATTTTGTCTACAACTTTCTTCATCTCGGAATTGGTATCCGTGTTGATGTCGTAGCGAGTCTTAACGATTGCTTTAAAGTCCTTGTAGTTGGACGTCGTCAGACCTACACCGTTGCTGTATGTGTTTGCATAGCCGTTGATGTCGATGGGGTTAATGACCGGCGTATACTCTGTGGACGTAGAAGTCAAGTCATCTTGGAAACCCCACTGCAAAATAGGAGTCAGCAAACGGTCTCCGGACTCGGTCAGTTTACCGGGAGAGAATGTAATATTTGTCGTGTAAACAGCAATGTTTTCGTCAGAAATAATCGGGTTATTACTGTCGCCGCGAGTGCTGTTCCACTCAGCTACCTTCTCAGGGGTATCCTTTTCAGACCAATAGTTCTGACCAAAATCGCCGGATGCGTCATTCTCATCATTGTGCTTCTGCATCATCAAAGCCTGAGCTTTCATGGTAGTAGCAGAAATGTAAGGAGCATCGACGGTCAACAGACCGTAGCGGCTCTGGTCATACTTTGCATTGTCTTCATCACCGTTAGCGCTGTCAGAGGTTTCCACCTTGGTGCGCTTATCGTTGAAGCGATAGCTTGCGACGATACGGAACTTGTAGCCTGCCCAGTTGTAATCAGCAGCATACAGCGTCAGTTTGACGGTGGTGTGCTTCTGAGCGCACTGCTGGTCAGTGAATCCGTCGGGACGCCAGAAAGTGCCGGGCAGCCACTTATTATCGTGAATCTTGCTTTCGGTCTTAGCGCCTTCTTTCAGCGTATCAACCGTGCTCGATTCAACTTTGATTTTCGCATGCTGACTGCCGTCAACCGTGTTCAGCGTATAAGTGCCGCCAAATGTGGTTGAAGTTTCGACATCCTGCCAATCATCGTCATAAGGTCCAATGTACTGAACCTTGACGTTGTAGCCCTTGTCGCCAAGACCCTTCCAGTAATCGGATTCAAATGTGAAGATTGCTTGGTCCTGTGTCATAACGCGCTGGTTCGGAGACTGCGTCATGGACATGGGGCGCTCTTCAATCTGGATGATACCGGAGGCTTCCGGCGTGATGACACCGGGGTCGATGGTAGAGTAGACTTTACCCTCAATCAGATAGTCGGTACGCAACTGAATCGCATGACCGGTGTAAGCCAGCATGGAAAGCTGCACATCAACAGAGCTGTGCGGGTAGTTATTGATACCATCGTTGCCGTCATGGAAGATGGGCGTTCCGATGACACCACTGACAGAACCGTCAGAGGTGGTAAAGGTCTTATTGGTAATCTTCGTCCAGTCTGCAACAACATCACTCGTATTGCGCAGGTCGACGATACGATAGTACCAAGTCACAGCGCTGTCGCTGATAGGCTGGTTGTAGATGATACCGGAGCCCTTCAGGACTTTGGAGGTCTCACCTTCCCAGTATTGGTAGTTCTCGATAGGCGTTGCTTCAACCTTCAGCAATTCCAGAGGAACCGTCTCGCAGTCGTTCCAGAAATGCGGAGGAACCTTTGCAACGATAGGACCGTACTTTGTGACCTCATTGCCGTTCTTATCATAGACGCGGGCACGCATAATCGTGGAGCCGCCTTGATAAATACAGGGCAAGTTGGAGATGCAATACTGGTCAACATTGTTGACAACGCAGCTAAAGTCATCGCCTTCCTGCAGCAGTTCAAGGTTGTCCTCGTAGCGGATATGGACGGTGTAGCCTTCGTGAATCTGTCCATCATTGAACAGCTTGGCATCGCCCAGCTTACCGTAGATACGGGCAATACCGGTGGTGCGGACAGAAGGAGCGCTACTGCCGCTGTCTTTGAAGACCGTGTCCCAACCGTTTTTCTTGTTAGTACCAAGGTTCCAGTCGTTGCCGTCACCGGTACGATAAGCACCGAGAGTGCCTGTCTTGTTGTCGAACAGAGCTGCATCACGAGGCACTTTCACATCGAAATACTTCGAGTTCCAGTGACCGGTGAAGTTCTTGATGGGTTTCCAGTTGGCGGAGTTGAAGCCCAACTTCTGGAGGTTCAGGTCCTCCATCAATTCATAGCAATCGTTCAGAGAATACCAGTAGCTGCCGCCATTGGCGAGAGCCGTCAGAATCTTCTTCGCGTTTGCCGTGTTGACGCGGTGGACGAAGTGCGTCATCTGCTGGTCGCCTTGGTCAGCGGCGCAGACTTCACACTGTTTGCGCTGAGAAATCCACATCAGGGTGTTGACGCACAACTGCATTTCTTCCGTAGATGCGTTGTTCCAGCTTCCGTTGCCATTATCAATCGGAAGGTGCCCGATTTGGTTCATGACAAAGTTACCGGAGCCTGCAAGGTAGAAGTTGTTTGTACCTTGGCGACCGTCAACAGTGGGTTCGTACAATTTGCCCAAGCCTGCATCGGTGAAATCAGAGGCGCAGCCATTGTATTGAACCCAAATGTCATCGAATGCAACCTGACCATTACTGTGCGTCAATGCGGCAGGAATCGAATCTCCCTGATTGAACTTATAAGGCCAGTTGGTCGGTGTACGATGTTTGATGTCGGCGTTTGCCATAGCCTGCTCATAAGTATAACCGCCATTGGTGCGGATATACAGGCGGCGACCACCATAAATGGTGGATTTTGCGAACGGACCATGAGAGCCGCCGGAAGACATGATAGCGGAAGGAACCGTCAACGGGTCTACAATCCAGCCAAAATACTCTTCATCGCTGGCGGAGTAGTATCCGGAGCCAACGAGGGTATTGGAATTGTTTTCGCCCATCAAGGCGTTCATGTTCCAGTGACCGGTGTTGACCTTGTAGCTGTTAACCGAATAATAACGAGTAGCCGTATCATTCGGGTCAATGTTCTTCTCGGTGTATTTAACGTTCGGATAGCCGGAACCGCCGCCGTAAGCGTCGAAGTAAGCACCCGCATACGCATACATGGTGTCGTGACCAATTCCAAAACCATAGCCATTGCCAATGAAATTCTTCAAGGCATAGTAGGCTTTGCCGGAAAGGTCGGGCTCACTGTAGTAGCAGGTGCCCCAATATACGCTGTCGTTGCGGTAGTTGCCTTCTGCATCCTTCAGATAACGGTCAGGGTCAACATTAAACTTGTTCGCTGATATAGTGTTAAGCGTAATATGCGCCAAACCATTAGCGCTATATCCATTATGGGTAGCTTGCGTTACATATTCCTTAATGGTAAGAGGCAATGTGATGCCGTTTTCTTCAACTACATAACAGAACAGAACTTGAACTGCGTCTTTATAGGAAGTTCCACGACCTGCAGCAGGAATAGAAACGGCTGTCCCTGTTGCAGTGTTGCCTACAATATTGGGATTATAGTAACGGAAATAAACCGTCTTTCCGTACCACTCTGAATTGATTTCCAGCTTCCCATCCGTTAGTGTAAACGAGCTATACTGTCTTGTCGCACCTGTTGGTAGCCCTTCGCTATCAAGCTCATTTGCTACTGCATAAGTGCTAAAACCAGATGATGTGATTTTTGACCAGTAGCGGTCCGCTTGTTCCGGTGTAACTTTACCTTCAGCAAGCCAGCCACCCTTACCGTCTTGACCGTAAAGCTTGGCATACATATCAGCGGTCAGGTACTCCATACCGGCAGACAGACCAGTGACCCACTGGGGATTGCTCTGACTGTCGAGCTGGACACCTGCGGCGTAGGTAGCAATGCCGGACAGCGCAAGGCGCTGTTTCAGCTTGTCCTCAACGGACAGGTCGTTATAGATGTCGTCCTCAGACGCATCCATCGACGGAATATGGATGGTGATTTCGCTCATAAACGTGTTATCCAGAGCGTCATCGGTCAGCTTGCTCTCATCAGCACCCAGCGCAACCAGTGCCTGCTTAGCGGCGGCAATGTAGTCGTCGTCAGCAATCGTGATTACGCAGCGGTATGTGGTGTAAGCATCATACTCGTCAACGGTATGCGTGTAGGTGTCAGAGGTTGCGCCTTCGATTGCTTCCCAGCCATTGGCTTCGAGAGAATCGGGGTCAACCTCTTCCTCTGTCTGAACTTCAGCAGGCTGCACAGCAATGTCGTTGTTGGTGCTCTCTGCGAAAGCAAATTCGTTGTTTTCGTTCAGTGTGCCAGTGGCATGCTCATTGTCCTTGTCTGCGGAAATGACCACATTGCCATCGACCATTGTTGCTGTGATGGTGAATCCTTCCAGCGCGTAGTTGCGCGTTCCGAATTCGATGTTTACATTGCTTGTGTCAGCGCCGATAGCTTCCATCGCGGAGACAACCGCACGGTACAGCTCGATACCAGACCAACCGGCATCGGGATTTTCCGCAAGCACCTCAGCGGGGGTCTTGCCCTCAACAAGGAAGCCATAAGCCGTCGGCTCGTCGCCACCGTAATCATACTCCATCAAGTCTTCGTCGTACTCAGCAGTCTGAGGTTCGATGAATCTCTTGTACCACTGATACTGAAGGTTGACATCGTCACGATTGACATGTGCGTTGAAAGTCACCTCGTCGCCGATTTCAGCATCGATTTGACCCTCAGTCGCATCATCTGCCAAACCAACGGCAACAAAATCACTTTTGCTGACATCGGGAGTCTCCGTTTCCTCCGGCTCTTCCGTCGGTTCCGGCTCAGCCGTTGCCTCAGGAGACTCGGTGGGTTCAGGAGTAGGGGTGGGTGCTTCCGTAGGTGCGGGAGTCTCCTCCGGCTCGGTAGCATCCGTTTCGTCAGGCGTTTCCGTAGCAGCGGGAGCCTCCGTTGCTTCGGGTTTGGTTACCTCCCCTTCCGTCGTAGAAGAAGAGGCGGCAGAATCAGTCGCGTCGACTTCCTCTGCAGCATCAGTATCGGATACTGCATCCGTAGTAATGCTGCTGTCAGTAGTGGCTTCTGCTGCATAAGCAATCGTCGTGCTAAATGTAGAAAAAGTCATTACCGCTGCGAGAAAAGCCGAAGCGACACGCTGCCAAGTTTTGCCTTTAGACATAGCTTTCTCCTTTCTTAAATTATGCCAAGTCATACTCACTATACAACCTCGTTCCTATATCTGCACATATAATGGCGGAGCTATACAGTTAGCACGCTTGGCTATGGTATTGTTATACCACGATTCGCACACTTAGTCAATCACGAATTTTCGGTTTGCAACGAAAACTATTAGTTGTTTTCTCTGCTTATAGACATTTTCTACATTTTGGTTTCGTAAAATGAAATTGGAACAAAAAAATCAAAATTTTTGATAAAATCCGTTGTATTTCTGAAATTTTAAGTGTATACTACTAAATAGAAGAGGTGAGAATATGCTGATTGAATTTAGTGTGAAGAACTACCGCTCCTTCCGTGATGAAGCAGTCCTTTCTATGGAGGCAAACGGCTCCGGTACACTGAAAAGTGTGCTTATCCCCTTTGGTGGAATCAAAGTTTTGCCCGGCGTTGCCATTTACGGAAAGAATGGCGGCGGCAAGAGCAATGTAATTCGTGCTTTTTGGCTTGCCGTTCAGTTTATTAAAAACGCACAAAAGACCCAACACGAGAATGCAGCGATTCCCGTTGTTCCATTTGCTTTGAATGATTATTCCGCATCGGAGCCGACTGAGTTTTCTTTCGTATACACCTTAGACGACATCAAATATTGGTATAGCTTTGCCGCCACGAAAGAAAAGGTATATTCTGAGTCCTTGTATTATGCGCCTAAAAAGCAAAAAGCTCTGGTCTTTGCCAGAGAGGGGCAGACTTTTACTTTCACAGCTGATAAATCACGCAGAAATCTGATTAGTAAGGTTGTAGCAGACAATCAGTTGTTCTTTTCTGTCGCCTGCACTATGAACGATGATGTTTGTGCCATGGCTATGTTCTGGTTCCGTCAAATGGTCTATTTTTCAAGAGACTATTCGGATATTCCCCGTCAGTTACTCGAATACTCCAATGACTCCAATATGCTGAAAGCAATTTCCGATTACGCAAAGGCTGCTGACGTTGGTATCGAAGATATGAAATTCGAAATCAACAGTAAGGAAATCAACGAAGAGGCGGATTTGCCGGAGAATATCCCGGATGAAGTCAAAGCAGCACTCGTGCAGTTTATGCACTTGCTTTCTGAGACTTCTAACAACTCAGAAACTCACTTGAAGATGGGACAGGTTACGGCTACTTCTATGCACCAAGGTGAGGAACGCGGCGGAAGACCTTGCATTTATTCGATGGAACTCTCCGATGAATCCGACGGCACCAGAAAGCTGATGGCACTTGCTCCTGCGATTGAATCTGTTTTGTCCAAGGGCGGGCTTCTGTTGGTGGATGAAATCGAAAAAGAACTCCACCCTGCCCTTGTTGATTTCATTGTGTCCAAATTCCAGAGCAAAAGAACAAATCCCAATGGTGCGCAGATTATATTTACGACGCACAGCACTGAATTGTTGAGCATGGAACTGCTTCGTAAAGACCAACTCTACTTTGTTGATAAGGACAATTATAATGGGGCTTCGGAATTGTACAGCATCAGTGACTTTTCAACACGAACGACAGAGAACATTCGCAAAGGATACCTTCTCGGCAAATATGGAGCAACTCCCAATGTAGAAATTGAGGAGGTAGAATAATGGCTCGCAAATTCAAAAAGTCGAAGGTCAGCATTTGTGTATTTTGTGAAGGAGAAAGCGAGCAGGCGTATATAGACTTCCTCAAAAGCGAGTTTCATGATGTTGCCGTGTTCAAACGGCCATCTTCCCCCGGTTTGTTTGATGATGCGGACAATCGTTTCAAAAAAGACCCCGGATACCGTAATTATGTTGATGCCATCGACGAAATTTGGTTCTTCTTTGATGTCGAAGAAAAGGATATCGGCAATTGGACTAACCGCTTGGAAATCATCAAGCGTCTGCGGAAGTTGAGGAAAGGCCCGAAGATTCGAGTCCGTTTGCTAATGACAACAGGCTGCATCGAGTATTGGTTGATGCTACACTACAGACATCTCGCACCTTCTTTGCTGACGGTCCCGGATAAAGAGAGGATGTTGGCTCAGGTCGTTAACATGGAGCCGACCTACAGGAAGGGAAACTACGATGCTACCGCGCGTATTGCCCAGAACTATCCAACAGCGGTGAAGAATGCTACAATTGTGCTGCAGAACCTTTTGCAAGAAGGCATGCCCGGTTTAGAGGACACGGACGAGCGAAATCGCTGGTTGTGTACGAAATGCAAGACATTTTCTACTGTGCAAGAGGCAATTGTTTTTCTTGAAGGCTTGCAAAGTTAAGGTTTTATTAGATTATTAAGGAGGGATGGCAAAACGCTGTCCCTCTTTTTGTGGACAACTATACAAAATTGCTGTATACTTTTATCAAAACAAACTCTCCTATAAAGTGAGGTGTTCTCCCGCGTGCTATTCAAACTGATGAACAAAGATACCCCGTGGCTCCTATTCGACTGCTATGAAGACGAGTTCGGCTTTACGGCTGGCAAGGAAATTGAATGGTATACTTCGCTCAGACCCATTGGCTATGATAACATCGGTGATTTTCTTGATGCACGCAAAGCACCTAACCACAGAAAACACATCGCGGAGCTTTTGAAAAAGTATGGCTGTGAATCTACCGAGAATTTCTTGCGGGTAACGCATGCTCTTTCTCTCAATGACACGTTCTGGGTAAAAGAGCCGGAAAGCTCCCTGACATGGAACGAAGTTTCTCTATACCGCAACGAGTTTGATGAACTGGTTTCCAACGCGGCTTTTGACGGGGTAATTTCTTCTACCACTCTTTCTTCAACCTCCCCTGAATTTGGAACAGATGGCGCTTATGCAAAGTGCTGGCAGCGGGAAAATGGTACGGTTTATCTGTACAAAAGCGGCAGTGACACCTATGAAATTGAGCCGTTGTCTGAGTTTCTCGCGTCACAGGTAGCCGATATTCTTTGCCGCAACCATGTCGAGTACGACCTTGCCTTCTATCACGGACGGCTGGCGTCAAAATGCAAGCTGTTTACCAGCGAAAAATATGGTTTGGTGAAAATGTCGGCATTGCCGGTTTCCAGCCGCAGAAATCCTGCGGCACTTTTGCGCTTTGCCGCGCAATACGGCAACGAAGACCTTATGCGCAGGATGTTTGTCTTGGATGCGCTTATCCTCAACATTGACCGTCACTTAGGCAATGTCGGGTTTCTTTTCGATAATGACACGATGCGTATTACCGGCATGTCTCCCATATACGATAACAACCGCAGTCTACTGTTCTACTTCGATACGGAAGCCCTTGAAAAGCGTCCGGAGTGGTGCGTTTCTAAGTGCGAGCCAAGAATCAGTGGAGATTTCATCAAGACTGCGCAGGCAGTCCTTACAGGTGAGTTGAGAGCAGAGCTAAAAAGCATGTCTGGCTTCCGGTTCCAAGCGCCGGTGGGCATCAATGTTCCGATGGACCGGCTGGAAGCGTTGAGCCGAATTCTGAATATACAACTGGACAAGATATTGCAATGACTAAAGGGAGTCGCGTAATGCGACTCCCTTTTTACTATATGTTCGTGTAAAATTACGCGAATAAATAGCTGAAACCCACACTAAATGACACGAATAGCAAGAAAGACGCTATGCGCTCCATCTAACTACTCTGGAAGTTGTTCTGGAGGTACTCGGTGACGGTGCGGTGTTGAGGTATACACAAAGAAGAGGAGGTCGCCCATGCTTGGGTAGCCTCCTCTATTTTTATGTTGTGTACGGATTTTTTGCGCCACTGAAGTCATACTCGTTGCGCATCGCAGTGTTTTCCCTTGCGAAGTTGTATCTACCCCAAAACTGCGCAGCAAAGCTTTTGATGTCTACTGCCTTATAGCATTCTTCCAACCATGATGGTTCATATGACAGCAGGTTCCTTTCGATGCTTTCTGCTGTGAATTGCTTTTGCTTTTCAATCTCTGCTTGGACTTTTTCTTTCGTCCAACCATTTTGGCTCATACGCTCTCTGATGCTTTCCGAAGCAGAGCGAAAGCAGTAAAGGTGATACGCCAGCATTGCCAGAAGGTATGCCTGCTTTCCTTCCGAGCTTGGCTTCAGATGCCGTGCTCTTAGAACCTGCTCATAGGCTTCCTCTACCAATTTCGGAAGCTCATTCTCCGGCATATTTTCGCCGAGCGACAAGAGCTCCAAGAAATCTTTAATGACTGGCTTGTCCACTACCAATTCGGTAATCGTCACGCCGAACACTTGCGCGAGCTTTTGCATGTCTTCGACCGACGGTGTGTTGATGCCGAGTTCCCATTTGGAAATCGTATGATTGGATACGTTGAGCTTATCTGCCACCTGCTGCTGTGTCATATTGGTTCGTGTGCGGTAGCTGCTGATGTTTTGCGCGATTGTTGTCATGGTTGTCATCTCCTTTGCCACCATTGTACGCCTGTTGTAATTTTGTGGCAATCGATGAAAAATCTATCGCTGTTTTGTGTAAAACAGAAATTCATTCTGTGTAAAGCAAAGCTAGTATCAATTTCACAAATTTATGGTATAGTATAAATAGGTATCCAAAATTACAAAAAGGAGTTAGTAATATGTATCTAAAAAATCTTAATGCTTTGTACATTGATATGCAGAAAAATGGTGCCGATTCGGTAGTTTTTGCTGCACAGGTTGAAGGCCACCCGTTTTCATGTGCATTTGCCACAGTAACTGGCGAATTTCATTTGTTCGTAACGACCTTGGGAGAGAACCCTTTTACCATTGACATTCAGGTAGATAGCAACTTCAATGTTGCAAATGGGTTGTATTTGCCAAACGACCTTTACGAAAAGCTCGCGCATTATCTTGGAATCAAGAAAGGGCGGGGAGCCCCTTTCCGTCCAATCAGCTTTATTCAAAAGCTTGATTCTGTAACGCCTACCAAGTACAACGGAAATTGCCCCGCGCGGCACGATGTCGCTGCATTGGCAATGGCTGCCAGCCCTGAAAAATACGATGACATTGATAAACGTTATTTTTGTGGTTGGCATCGGAACCCTGCCGGAAAATCTGTTCGAGAGAAGAACCGCAACAAAAGTTTGTTGTACTTTCCTGCTAAAGAAGTCGAAATGCGTAAAAAATTAAATATGAGTTCTTGTTGGAGTGCAAATCCAGACGATGAAGTGTTAATTGCGCTCAACCAGCTCGTAGCTGATGAGGATATTCCGTAAAGAACCAGCATAGAATTCATCATGCTCGCGTACTTCTTTGTCAATGGCATTTATAGATTCTACTTTACGCTTAACCCCTTCAAGCGTATTGAGTGCTGACGGCTGTATCAACAGCAAATACCCTTTGCCATCATCGTCGAACATAATATCCGGTACAAACGGGATGTATTCGTCCGAAGGGTCCATACTCTCGCCATTTTCGTTGAAACCAGCGTCATAGAAGCGTTTATTTGCATTTCTAAAGTACCGGCCTTGTTGCTCTGACAGTTTGCTGAACAGAGCCAGATTACCGTTCCCTATAGTGCTTTTCACGATTAAAAAGTGTGGAGGCAGTTCTTCAACTATCTGGACATCGTCCGTGCCCCAAATGTAGTGATGTAAAATCATTGTGTTTCCTCCGTTGACAACTTACGAGCAGGCTCATCTGAAAAGGTGGGTCTGCTTTTTTGTTTTGTTGGTGCAATGTAGAACACCATCTTCCCCTCAACTACACGCCACTTTTTAACTGTCCAGCGTTTGTATTGTTCGAATTGATAGTATTCTTCCCATTCTTCTTTGTTGCTTTTCTCGTATGCTTTATCGTATACTCTGTCTACCAATATTTTTTCCGTCGCGACATCAATGAGTTGGTAGTCAAAGTAGATGTCTGTTCTGCAGCTTACAATAGTCTCCAGCTTCAATTTAACTACCTCCTTATTTCACATAGAGTACGATTTCATCAGTATCTGATATTGTCCACTCTGTTACTTTTTCACTTGCATAGCATTTGGGAACATCCTTCGACTTACCACAAAAGACTTCTTCATCGCTGTAACCATCAGCAGAATCCGATTTATAACGGGCGATGTGAACGGTTAGTTCTTTGTCTCCTGCCAATGCAAGGAATGATTTTACGGTTGGTTTCATGGTTTTGCCTTCTTTCCTCTTGGCGGCAAAATGTAAAATATCATCTTACCATCTTTTGCTTCCCACGCTCTCACAGTTTTCCATTCATATGCAAGGAATTGGTCATAGTCCTTGTTGTCATCGACCGTGTAGGTTTTGTCGTGAACACGGTCTACAAGCACTTCCCCTGTTTTAATATTCACTATAGCAAAATCAATATAGGGGTTTGTGCAGCAACCATTGCCCATCAAATCATGTATTGTAACCCTATAGCAATCTCTATTTGAGTTTTCCACATACTTGATTAGTCGCTCAGGCTGATTGACCCAGACCAGAACAACAAGAACAGCCGTTTTGTCTCTGACATACCAGTCGCTAATGTAGTATTTGCCCAACATATTCTCCGGTATGTCTTTTACAATTCCCTCAAATACTGTTTTTGCTGAGATTGTGTAGTCTTCCATTATTTCGATTTGCTGTGTCACTGGTTTTTTTGTTTGTGTTAAAAGGTCTTTAAGTTTTATTGGCTTCATTGCCATCACTGCCTTTCATTCTACGCGCTGAACCAACTCATGGCTAATAATATCATTCCTTAATGAGCCGACATAGTATTCATCGTGTTCACGAATCTTTTTGTCTGTTGCAAGTATGCCATCGATTTTATGTCTAATGTCGTCTATCGTGTGAAGCCATGAGGGCTGCATCAAGCATAAATAGCCAATGCCATCATCGTCGTACAAGATGTCTGGCACAAACGGAATGTACTCGTCTGAGGGGTTCATACTTTTGCCCTCATCGTCAAAACCTGCGGCGTAAAAGCTCTTGTCGGAATTACGAAAGTAATGGTTCTGATGTTTTGTGAGTCTGCAAAAAAGAGCTAAGTTGCCATAGTGCTTTGCTATCAGAAAATGTGGTGCTACCTCCTCGACAATGTCGATGTCGATATCACCCCAAATGTAGTGATGTAAAATCATTGCGTTTTCTCCGTTGATAATTTGTTCTTCATTGTTGGCTTCATCGCCTTGCCTTCTTTTTTCTTGGCGGCAGAATATAGAATATCATTTTCCCATCTTTTGTTTCCCACGCTCGAACCTGCTTGCGTGCATAAGGTAAGAACTTTGCGTAATCATCAACATCATCAACCGTGTATGTCCTATCGTGGACGCGGTCAACAAGCACTTCACCTGTTTCTATGTTGACGATTGCATAGTCAGTGTATGGGTCAATGCAACAAAAATTGTCCAATAAGTCATGTAAAGTAATCATAATAATCACCTCAAATCACAAAGGAGTTGTTAGTCTATGCCAAAGTACACAGAGGCTTTTTTCAACATCACACACAAACCGGTCACAATCATGCAGATACGCAACGAGTACAATCTCGACCATACGGTTTATGAAAGGCGGTACAAGGGGCACATATTTTGCCCATACTGTAAAGCTGTTCCACTGACAGTTGTCCACACGAACGGTCTCCTTTATTATCGCGGACACCCACACGAAGAACACGGCGAAGGATGCATGTACACATTGAAAGAAATTGTAATCAAAGATATCGAGAAAATTGGAGGCGATATTGAGAAGCAAGCTGTTTCTCAACTCGACATGCTTTTGCGTTCGATGGTTGATAACAATCAAAAACCGGATACCACAAAAACCGGGAACTCCGGACAAGATTGTAGAGACATTCCTGTTGTGCATCGGCAACAAACATTGCAAAAACGCCTTCCCCAATGCCGTCTTGAACTTTTGCCAGAGTTGTTAGCCGCAAACGAAGCGCCTCGAGAAGTCAATATTTATTATGGCAGAGTGCTTTGCGAAGTTGTTAGCGACAAAACCCCTTATAAAGGAGCTGATGTAAAGGTGTTAGTCGTAAAAGATATAGTAACAAAGAAAGTCATCATGGGGCTTACAATGTCCTTAGCTGTTTGGAGTCATTTTACAACTGACACGCAAGCATTGCTGCAAGCTGCACAGCAACCTCTTCATATTGCGTTTCTTGGCAGTCCATCATCTTTGCAAACCCAAAAACTAAAGTTATCCCATATGTGCTATCTTAGAAGGTCTACATTCTTGCAAATCCTGGAGGGGTGGATTGCTTGATACAATTAAGCGCGTACCATCTGTTTCCACCTGCCAATTTGATATGATACGTTCTCCGAGTGCTTCATCCACATCTTTAACAACACCTTCAAATAGAGGAGCATCAAACCAAAGACCTTCATCAATGACAATTCTCTGCGTGGCAGGGTCCTTGGCTGTGCGCAGGAGTTCTTTCAGCTTTATCGGCTTCATACTTCGTCTTTTCCTCCATGTATAATCAATTGCGCAACCTCATAGCTAACAACAGCTTTCCTGCTGTCAGGCAGCGTTGTAATCGCTGCATCAACCTCTGCTACTTTTTTGGCAATACCTTTAAGCCCAGCAACACTGTTATCCTGCATAGGTCTAACTAAGCAAAGATATCCATTGCCGTCGTCATCAAATGAGATATCCGGAGTAAATGGGACGGTATCGTCGATTTTATCTTTGTCTTTACTGCTGAAAAGAATCTCGTAAAACGTTGCTAATGCTTGCTGCAGCGCATGGCTTTGTTCCTTGTTCAACCGACTGTACAGTGCAAGCATGTTGAGCTCTCTGACAATGAGGAACTGATTGTCTATCTCTTCAATGAGGGTGACGCTGGTGTCACCCCAAATATCGTTGTGCAGTATCATGAATGGTCACTCCCCTTCCCTACTACTCATTTTATTCAATTCGCACATTTTAGCAAAATTTTAGCATTTAGCTACGCTTTTGTTAAGTACATATTTTTATGTAAAGTTTGTTAATAATCGCCATACACAAATGACTTAAACACAAATTTATGATATAATGTATTTGTAAGTTAAAAATGGTTGGAGGGTGATTCCGATGCAGTAAAATAGGTAATAACAATGAGGTTGACAGTAGTGAAAATGCGCAACTGACATGATGTAGCAAAAATATAGGCAGACCCGCTGTTATAGGGGCGACCCCGTGCGGGAAGCATATGCAGCATCCAAGGGTCCGTGCCTAGAGACTCCCCACAGTCTATAACAGTGGGATTGTGCAACGCGTAATATGCGTTGCTGCTCCTTGGAGCATAAGATTGAAATGGCTATATCTTGATACAGTTTATACCAAAGCATTCGGCAAGAGAACGGATGCCGAGAGACTATGATACTTCATTGTGTTCCGACACGCACCGTGAAGAGGAGTTTCTGGAGGGGTTGTATGTGAACCTCAAAACGGATAGGCTTTAGCCGAAAGAAAACATGCAAAGGTCCTGCCATTACGGTGGGGCCTCTTCTTTTTATCTGCGATAGCAAATAACTGCATGGGATGGAGATACAAAGCCGAGCTAACCGCATAAAGAGAGAATCATCCAGAACGATATCACAACCTTTTTTTCAATTCCTTCAACAAAATTTTCGGAAATGATTTGTTTATATAAATTTGATATATGATGTCGCATGTTATAATTGACATTTCCGCTCAATTTGGATATAATAATAACACAGAGAATGTTAAAATAAACTTGTTGTAAAGCATATACTACTAGGGAGGTGTTATTATGGCGACCACATCTATTACGAAAGAGTTTTTTGTAAAAGACCAAAAGGCGTTCGAACGCATGAAGCGAGATTTGGACAAAAAGGCACCTGTTCGCAAAATGGTTGCTGAATCCGCTTCTCTGAAAAAGAGTAAAGAAAAATTAGCTACCTTTGTATTTCGTTAAGTGAACTCCTTGCGAGGGCATCTGAACATGGTCAAACAGACCGGTTGAACGATGCTCTCGCTTCTTTTCGGTGTGATTTAGACAAGGATATTGAAACGTTCTTACATGAAAAAGCCCTGAATTTTATTGAGCGTGGATGGTGTTCCGTTTATTTAATTGTAGACGAAGCAGAGTTTGATAATGGACATATAAAAATTGAAGCATATTTCACGTTGTCCCACAAAAGCTTGATTCCGGATGCGGCTTCCAAGAATAGTATTAAAGCAACCAGTGGATTTAAGACTGCTCAAAGTATTCATTTCGTGCTAATCGGACAACTCGGAAAATATAAATACATTGAAAACGAGCATCATATTGTGTCGTCGCCGATTACCGGCAAGCAAATATTGGATTATGCTTTTGAAGTTATACATGACGCAAGCAATTTGATTCCCTGCAGATGTGCGCTTGTGGAATGTAGTGCCGATGAAAACATACAAAACTTTTATAGAAACAACGGCTTCAAATACTTCCAATATGACGGAGACCATCATCAATTTTATCGGGAAATCAAGTAAAACTCGAAAGCTACCGACGGGAAGCAGCTTTTATATCTCACAAAACAACAGGAAAAATGTATTAAGTCGGCAGAATAATCATATTGACATTTGGCAGTGTATCATATACAATATAAGTACGTTAAGGACATACGCCTAACGTATCATAGTTCCCATAATAGTTCTTGGTATGGTATAAAGACGAAAAATAGGAACTATGGTCTAAAAAATCGCTTCATTCTGGTGAGGCGATTTTTTGTTTTTATAGCTACATCCATGCTGTTCAGCGGTCAATTTGACCACTGGGCTTTTATTTTTGTGCAAGAAGGGAAGTGGCAAAAGAAGAATTGGGAACCGTCCCCATATAGCCCCATATAGCCCATCCTCCTGGCTCAAAAATCCTCATCCCCATTACCATTTTGTTGCTTGACGGGCAACCATATTCTGCATACAATAGGAGGTGCAACAAATACAGCGAAAGGAGTTAAGGCAAGATAATCTGTTCATCTTGTTATATGACTAAACTGTTAACTTTTACGAACCTTGGTTGTAGAAATTACAAATTTATGGTATAATGCAGATGTACAGAAGGATAGGCAACCAATGGCTCACAGCCTCGTCGATGACGAAATCCAAAGCTGCATAGAGTCGGCTGAACCTATCACAATTATGTTGCCTCGGCACCAGACGCCGGGAAGGAGAAAATTGAATATGAAGAAAAAGATTGTCTTGACCGTCATCGCAGCCGTTGCGATGGCGCTGTCGCTCGCAGGATGCGGCGTGGACATCAGCTCCATCGGGTTGCCGTCCGATGTGGTTATCGAAAAAGGAGAGACGCAGCAGTTACAGATTGAGTACAGCGCTGACGACAAGGCTACGGAAGAGAAAATCGCCGAAGCCGCCGAAAAGCTGACTCTTGAGTGGACCTCTTCCAACGAAGATGTCGCGACGGTCGATGAAAACGGCATGGTTACGGCTGTTGGCGCAGGTGAAGCTGACATCACCGCATCCATCAAGGATGCGAACATTTCGTCAACGACTCATGTGAAAGTCGTTATCTTGCCGACTGATGTGGATGCTCCCGACGCCTTGGAACTCTACACCAATGGTGAGAACGAAAAGGAACTGAACGCCAAAATTGTGCCGGAAGACGCGACTGAGGTAAAGCTGGCATATACCTCCAGCGACGAAGGCGTTGCAACGGTAGACGAAAACGGGCTTGTCACGGCAGTCGCTGACGGCGAATGCACAATTACTGCTTACATCGTTGCGGACGTTCCGGTAACCGCAGAGACTGCCACGCAGGAAACTGCTGCAGTAGTGGTTAACACCGAGGATGAGACTGCGAACACTGAAGCGGAAGCTTCTGACAGCGATGCTGTTGCTACCATGCCGGAGGACCTCGCAGATGTAGATTCTGCATTTGGCGTAGTTCCCGATGGTTTAAGCGCCACCACAAAGGTCACCGTATCTACTAAGGTAGAGAAAATCGAGCTGGACAAAACAGAAGGTATCCTCTATGTTGGTAATTCCGTAACGGTTAATGCCGCTGTCACTCCGGATAACGCGACGGATACAACGGTTACATGGTCCTCCAGTGACGAAAGCGTAGCCACGGTTGATGAGACCGGGAAGATTACTGCAGTAGCCACTGGGAATGCGACAATTACTGCAACCAGTAATTCGGATGCGGATGTGAATGCCACTTATGATGTTACGGTGGAGGAGAAGAAAACTCCCACTTACACAAGCAACAAGACCAACTATGGTAGTTCTGCAAGTGGAAGCGTAGCTGCCGGTGGCAGTGCTACAGTTACGACTCCTACTGTACCTGCAGCTCCTGCTCCTGACCCCACGCCGGTTCAGCCGAGTAATCCGGAACCGGCACCCGCACCGGCTGAGCCCGCTCCGGCTCCTGCTGAACCTTCTCAGCCGAGTGGGGGAGACGGTGGCAGTTCCGGTGGTTATGACATTCCTCATGACCCCAATGGACAGCCTGGCTCGGGTATTGACTGGACGCAAGACAATTCTAATGGGGATAATCAAACTTGCGAATTTGGATGTACTTGATTTTATAAAAACAAGTTAAGACATCTTGTGTAAACCGTAGCCAAAAAAAGAGACATCTCCTCTTATGGAGGTGTCTCTTTTTTTGGCTTTAATTATTAGTTTCTACTTTTTCTAAAAACAAGAGCCCTGCCGAAAAGGCAAGGCTCCTATGTCATGGATGATGACTTGAACAATCTCTCCGAACAAGAGAAAACTCTGTCCCCTGCACTGTATGCAAACTTCGATGAAGTCGCTTGTCATGTCATGGGGTCGAAACAGAAACAGGAGCTGCGGCATCTACTGTCTTTCAAGTTCAAAAAGCACAGCAGGTATAATCTCACTGATGAGCGCCTCAAGATACTCGAAGAGACTATTCGAGGGAAAGCGCAGCATCTGTTGGAATCTGTATAAACTGCTTTTAGCAGAACTCATTTGCAATATTTTCTCCAGCATATATGATTAAATCAGATATAGCGGTGAAAATATACCATTTTTACTTCTCTCCTTTGTAACAAGGAATTAAGAAAGACTGTCTCCGCCACAATAAGTGGAAGCTGTCTTTTCTCTTTTATTTGCTTAATGAAGTTGATTTGTTATTCCCTTGAAGAACTCAGCGCTCCAGATGTCCAATTGGGACGTGTCTCTTATAAACGGCTTAACATCTTGTTTCGCCTGCTCATAATCAATAGTATCGAATTTGTCGCATAGCATCGAACGAAGAATTTTAATGTCAAAAGCATCCGTCTCCGTTAATACTTCACTTTGAATCAGTCGCCATTGCAGATGCTTCAGATTTACGCTCGCCCCTTTTGAGAGATAGAACACATAATCATACAAATCGCGCCCTTTTACGCGATTATGCCACGCACGACATAAAACCGCATGAATCTTTCCGGCAAAAAGAGACGGCATATCATACAGGTTGACTTCATAGGGAAATGGCGTTAGAGGGAATTCACGCTCAAATGTTGCGTAATCCGGCGGCATTGTGTCGATTTCAAACTTGATTTTGATAGTCTCGTTTTTTGTGATGCTGTTTGCTGCTGCCTCATCAGAGTAAAACAGCAGATAATGCTCTTTGGTATTTCCCTTCAGAAACGCAGAGCGAATAGCAGATTCTTTTGTCTTTTCCTTCTCGGTGATATCAACGTTCAGACCAAAAGAGCGAACTGTCTTTTCCAGTTCGGGAAAGAACGCTTTCAAATCAAAATCTGGATTTTTCGTCATCAAGGAGAAATCCAAATCTTCCGAAAACCTGTCCAGACCATAGAAAATACGTAGAGCAGTCCCACCATAGAATGCCGCTTCCTTAAAGAAACCGGCGCGGGACAGCCCATACAGAACAATTTCCTGCATAACTTCCTTCATCGCATTCTTTTGGTCGTACATATTTTTGCTGTCGTACTTTTTCAGCATATGTTCGATTATTGTTGTCATGCAATTTTCTCCATCGTTTTAGTCAGCTTTTGGATATTCGTGCAATGATACTTGCTATTAAGGAATAGAATATCATCCATGTTCAACTTGCAGAACAAATCCCAGTCGATTCGCAAACCATCGAAAAGGAGTTCTTTTAGTTCTCTTTGGCTTGTTACAGGGGATTGAATATAGAGTTCGTCACACAATGCTTTTTCCGGGCTTGCTATCTGGAAAGTATATCCGTTCTCACTTACACATTCGATTCCATACGGATACGCAGCAGAAGGGACATCACGATATGTGAATGTTCCAAAAGGTGTCTTGAATTCCTTCTTCTTTTTCTTTTCAAAAGTGGCTGACGTGAAGTTATATACTGCTTCCGGAATCAATCCATGATATGACAACGCAAATTCAAAAGACAAATACGATGGAGAGCAAATAGTGTTTGCCAACCGGTATCCGGGAGTCGTAGGATTCGTTTCGTATAATCCCTGTATAACAGGGATGCACTCCTTCTTCTTGACCATATGAGCCAACTTGTCTCGCGGGTTCTTGTAATTATTTAGCTCTTGGAGCATAATTGCGGTTGTTTTTATCATATTCTCACCACCTTATATGATTATATCAGATACCGTGGAGAAAATCAAGTAATTTTATAAGGTGTAATGGTGGAGACGCAAAGTGAAAGGGAGATGCTATTACGCACCCCCCTTCTTTTTATTCCTTGAGTGTTGTAGCTGCCGTACTGCTGTCCGTCTGCAGCAGTTCTGCTGCTCTTGAGATACTGGTTTCACCTTCTGTATAAGCTCTCAACACTATCTGCAGCAAGCGAGTCGGCAATTCTGCTTTTCGTTCGTCCACTATGATGTTTTGGATATTATTCTGCCACTTGCGGTTGATGATGCCTTCTTCCTTCGCGCGGCGAACCACACACTTCTCGAATACCCCGTATTTCTCAGCAATTATTCGGATTTCCTTGGCACACAGACTCTTGCGCTTCCGTCCCAGCTCCCGAATAATGTCTTCGCTTGGCAGTAAGAAATACTCCACAGCATTGTTGAGAATTCGCTCATTTATGTCCGAGAACAGCAGATACATAAGAACATGTGTCAGCTCTTCACGCTGACCATAACGGTCTAAGCCGCTACTGATTGCAACAATCGGGACCCCATTGGTCGTCATCGCGGCGAGGCTTGAAAAGCTCTTCGCAATTGCATTTCGTTTGATGATGGTGACAAACACGCCACTTCTCTCAAGAGTCTGAACAAGATTACCCACCGGTCCACTTGCAGGTAGGTGCAATGCTTCTCGTATATATGCTGCGATTTCTTCGAGGTCAGTTCCCATCGGAATTTTTTCCTTCGGCAGCCTGTTTTCATCCACTTCCGCATTGGCACACATGCAAGCATCGTGATACATCTGCACATTCAGTCGTACCTGCGCCAGAATCGCATTTTTCTCGGCTTTATTCAGTTTGTTGTTGTGAAATACAGTTTTGGCAATCTCGATGTCCTCTTTGTACGACATCAGCTTGCCAAGGGTAATACCAAGCGCCTCGCAGATTTTCTTGACCATTTCGACATTCGGATATTTTTTATCACTTTCAAAGTTTGAGACAGTCATTTTACTCACACCAATGGCATTTGCCAACCACTGCTGCGATACATCTTTTTGTTCTCTATAATATCTAATGCTTTTCCCAACACTCATAGCTGCGTCTCCTTTTGTTTACATTATACCATATTTGTGGTATTTTGTAAATGAAAAGAACACTTTTGCTATGTGGCAGTTTAAGCGTTTTCCGGCAACTTATCCAGATACCGAAGAACCTTATCAACACCCCGGCAACTAATGGCACTCATATTTTCTTTGTTGAGCCAACGATATAACCTGCCACGATTGATACCGGTATCTTTGCATACGCGGTATACGGTGACGTGCTTCTCCGCTAAAAGGGAGAGAACTTTCTTGCGCATCAGTCCCTTCATATAGTTATCTGCTTCCGCACTATCCCGTACAGCTACATAACTGGTCCAGACGCGCCGCAGCCGCTCCGGAAGGTTCTCATCCTGTTGCTCCAACTGCTCGATGGTCAGCGTGCTGCCATAAGTGTCACACAGGTGCTGAAGCTCCCCATTGGGCGTTTTCTCCAGAACGGAATACAGTAGCTTCAGTTTTCCATTGAACTTCGCATACAGGAATAGCGGCTCACGCAACTTCGGGAAATCTTCGCATTCCGCAACAAGTTTCTTGATGCTCGTCGTTCCAAATGAAAGGTCCCGCACATAGTCTTTCAAGAAATTCTCGAAACGCAGTTTTTGTTTCATATACATCACACCCTATAGTCTGTATCCCAGTCACCATATGTATTTGCTTGCGCCGGATAGGCACAGTATACACCACTCGACCCGCCGGAAACGCAGGTCATACTGCAGATGAAGCTTTCGCAGTCTCTGCATCCGTAGGTCCTCATGCCTCCGTTTGCTTTTCCCTTTGGGCAAGGTGCGAGGAATCCTCTATGCCTATCTACTACACGCAGGAACTGCTGTTGCGGCTCCTTTGCGAGCCGTTTCCGCATCATCTCGATAGTGGTACGGAAAAAATCAAGCATATCCATTTTGCCGCTCATGTGAATTTCGTGGTCATCATCTACGTCAAAGTATTTGTATGTCGGTTTCCAACTCATGCGGTCAACATGTGACCAGTTGACGCGGCGAATCGCGTATTCAGGCTTGTCTTCACCAGTTTCAATTGTACCGAAATAAAAGCAGATACTGACCCAAGCATTGACACTGTCCTGCTGCGGCACCGGTCCGAAGCGCAGGACTGACAGCGGGCGCTCCCAATAGAGATGGAAGTAGTCCGGCAATCCGTCTTTGCCAATAGTAGGTACAATGCCTTTGTCTGAGACATCGAACACCCACGCCACTTTGTAACCGAGGGTGTTATAGAATGTATTCCGCTCTCTGAATTCTTGCGGCGTAATAGGACTGTGCTGAAATTCCACTACGACGCCGTCTTTGAAGATATCTGCACGATGTATTTCACCATTGTGCTTCATCACGACTTCTCGGCACTCAATGGGAAATTGTTCCTGCATAGTCTTGTGCCAGTCGCTCATATCGTAATGCCAGTGGTCTGGGCAAGCACCTGCTTCATGTGCGAAATGGTGTGCGTTGACTTCCCCTGCCCGCAGAATCAGCTTCCCGCTGCATACCGGGCAAAAATAATCTGTCTGCTTATTTGCTTCGTCTGCCCAAATGAGCGTTCCTTCGGTGTCTCGTGCAACAAACATTGTTATTTCTCCTTTGTATCTGTTATTTCTCTTGATTTTGCGTTATGCCTTATGTTTGTGCCAGAAAACCCGGTATTTCCCGTTCACCACGCCTTCCGACACATAGTCTGACAAAGTATATCCCCACATCCTGCAAGCCTCCTCTGCCGCTTCGTAGCCACGCAAGCCGAAGCCTTCCGTGAAGTGTCCTGCCTTGCAGCGGTAGAAGCCGCATTTACGGAGCATCAAGGGGTCTTCGTACGCCGCAATGTCGTTGCTCGCATATTTTACATACAGCATCTCTTTTGAAAACAGAAAACTCAGAGCCGCCATGATAGGAGACGGTGTATGGTCCTTCGTATTGAACTCGATATGTACATAATGTTCGCCATCTACATCGACCTTTACCGCTTCCGGCTCTTCAACGCTATCCGACATGACTTGCCATCCGTAGAAATGGAAGTCGTCTAAGAAATACTCACGCTTGTACCTTCCGAGATATTCGAGGTATATGTTCAGCTTTTTCTCTGCTTCCTCATCCAATTTTTGTTGGCTGCAAATGATTTTACCGTTTCCATTGCGGAATCCGGCATCGACCATTTCGTTTTTGTTTGGCTCTGCTACCGATAACATTCCTTTTCGGTCTGAAAGGGCTTGAAAGCCCTGCTCTACCTCCTCTTGCTTGAGGTGTTCGTTGGCGAACCAATACGGGTGGAAGTAGTTCTTCATCATCTCCGCAAGTCCATCCGGCTTGTAGTTGCGCGGGTCTGTACCGAAGCGTTTGATTGTCGCGTAAGCCAGAAGTTCCGACCTCGATTCGTTGACCTTTGGGTCGTCGGATAACTGCAGAATTTTCTTGAATGAGAACGGATTTTCTCCGTCCCGTATCGTATTCAAGAAACTGTTTACTTCTGCGTCTGCGCTGAACCGTATGGTAAGAATGTTCTTTGTTCTGATTTGCATGAAAGTACCCTCCTCTATTTGTACATCACCTAAAAGCCGCACAGACGATGCAAAATGCTGATACTTTCATTGTAATCGGTTCGCAAGATGTTACAAATGAACTTTTGCAGGCAGACAAATTCACGGTCATTTTGGTTGTTCTTCCAGAGCGACAGGAGCCTTGCCACAGCCGTTCCTGTGAGCCCTATGTGCTGTTTCTATATGTGGGGATGTAGTTACATGCTTTGCGTTCAGAACGGTTCTTACTACTTCTCTGTTGGTAGTCTTGTTAAAAGAAAAGAGCCTCCTCAAATTGAGGAAGCTCTTCGCTTTTGCTGATTATTCGGTAGGTGCTGGTGCTGCGTTTGTGGAATTGTCCACGGTCGTCTCACCGGCGAGTTCTGTTCTGTACAGTTGGGCTGTATTTGCATCCACGGTGGAAACGTCGAAGCCGTTACCATTGAGGAAGTCGTAGGCATCAACGACAATCTGCTTCAAAGTGTTTACATCGTCGGCAGTAATCAGAGGATTTTCTTCCTGCAGCATCCCGTTGTATTGAGTGTATTTGCTGCGGAATTCAGAGACCTGAGGCGAATAGCTGTCGTTCATGCTAATCATCGGATTGTTGTTCATCACATAGAGCAACGAATCCAGTGTTTCAATCACCTGCGACAGTTCTTTTTTCTGGTTCCGGTAATTGTAGACGGTCACGATGGCTTTCTCTATCTGCAATACGGGGTTCTGAATTTCCTCGTATTCCTGTTTCATCTCATCGGTGACAGGAATATCGCCAACATCAAGAACCTCGTCCCATGTAACGCCGCTTGATGTCAGCTCATGGGTCAAATCGGTGGTCTCCTTGCCTTCTTCAATATCGATGTCGTGCTTTTCACAAAGCTCACTGAAGATGTCGGGCTCCGGTGTGGCAGTAGGTACGGGCGTTGCCGTTGCGGAAGCAGTTCCCTGCTTTCCGTCGTTCTGCGCCGTGTTGTCAGATGATGCGGAAGCCGCATCACCTTCCTGTGCCGTCTCCTCGGTAGAAGCCTCCGCAGAAACTGCGGAGTTTGCCGTGCTGTTGGTTTTGTTGTCTTTGTCGGCTTTACCCGCACAACCTGCGAGTATGCCGCAAAGCATTACGGCAGCGAGACTCGCCGCCAATGCCTTACGCTGCATAATTCCTTATGCCCCCTTGCTCAGTTTCTCGTGGATACGAGTCGCGAAAGTCGTTGCGATTTCCTTTTCCTTGTCGGCTTCGAACATCTCAACATCCTGTGCCTGATTGTCCTTGCAATCATACACAAAGTAGTGTGCGTCGTCACGGATAAGGCAAACAGCGCCTTCCTTGTACTCTTCGATGGCGTACACATTTTCCGGAATGTTGCCGCGCTTCATCAGAGAAATCATTGCCTGCTCGAACTTCGTCAGTTCTACGGGTTCTTCGTCCACAACAGCCTCGGTCTGCTCTTCCTCGGATTCGGGCTCTGCAGCAGGAAGCTCCTCACTAACAGGGCCATTGCTCTCTTCGGACGCGGCAGGCTCTTCCTGCACTTCTTCTGTGGGAGCTGCTTCGGGCTGCTGCTCTTCCTCAACAGGCTTGTCGCACTGCTCAGAAATGTCTTCCTGCTCAGGCTCTTCGTTCTGCTCGGCTTCCGGCTCTTTGACAACGCCGTTCATCACGTTGGCAATGTCATCGAGCGTTTCATTGGAAACACTGTCATTGACCATGGCGGTAACAATCGGACTGATGGGCTCATGCTCCGTGGTATCGCCCATGGCAGGCTCTTTTACTTCCTGCGGTGCAGGCATTTCCTCTGCAGCCTTCGGCTTTTCGGCAGGTTCGTGAACTTCTTCATCCTGTGCCTTTTCAGCTACGCTTGCTTTCTCATCGCCGTGGCGGTTATGCTGCTCACTGTCGTCCTTGCGATATACCGTCTTGGCAGCTACGCTTCCGACCAGCTCTTTGTTGTGGCTGTTGGCAGTTGCGCACTTGACCATCGCAATCAAAGACAGAACTGCACATACTGCGAGTGCAACCGTGATTGCCATGACGATGATGTCAGAAGTGACATCCGTAAAGCCGAGACTGAACAGGATGCCGTTCTGGAACAGAAGCAGCACAGCCAGCATGCCGAGCGAAACGATAAGACTGAGCGCAGTCAGGGCAGTGGGTGCTTTCGAAAAAGCCTTTTTGTTAGAGTTACTCATTTTTCTCTCACTCCATGATGTGATAATGGTTGTACCGCGCAGATGGGTTTCCTTGCGGTGTTGATGATATCCTTTTTTAGGATACCCCTATTATACCACACAATTTGCAATTAGTCAATCTCGAATACGCGAAGGAGCGGTATTTTCAGCAAATATTTACCTTTGTTGAGTGAAGTTTGAGCAACAATCCCTTAGATGTACAGCTCAGGCGTTTACTCGGTGACGGAAGCTGCCTCAGCAGTTTCGACTGTTGCATCCTCCGACGTAGCCTCTTCGATTTCAGTGCTCTCGGACGCGACGGTTGAGGTTGCTGTGGAAGAAGGAGTCTCATCCTTCTTGCCGCAACCGGCAAGCATCACCATTGCGGCGGCTGCAACTGCCACCGCCATCAGCATTTTCTTGTTTTTCATTTTGTGCTCTCCTTTGTGTTTGGGTTTCAGTGCAACCCTCATGGCATTTGCCGCAAAGAAAAAGGCGAGCCGCCCGACGAATCAGGCAGCCCGCCAGCGGGCAGGTACTGCGGCCTTGTACCGGTCCGAAGTTTAAGTATATGCAACTCGCACAACAGTGCAAGCACTTTTTTGTTAGGGGTACACAATTTCGTTCGGCAACTTCATACCAATGATGTTGTCCAATGGGATGAATGCCAAGGCATCATCTATTGTAATGAACATGCCGTTGGACGGGCCTAAGCACAAATAATCATCGCGAAGGTAGAAACCGTCTTGTTGAATTAACTGATAATCTTGTAGGTCCCTGAATCTATAGGAAGCAATGGTTGTTGCTTCCCCTTCTGCAGTTTTGTACTTGACAACGAGTTTGGTCCCGGCAGTATTTGCTGCCAGCTCAATCAACTTTTTGAGCCGCACATATTTCGGAATTTTCTCGATTTTATCGTGGCAAAGGCGCTTTACCGCCTCGTTTTCCAAAACTGCTTCACGAGGGTCTTTGGCTACTTTGGTGTTGTCGTGACCATTTGAGTATCGGCGCATCTGCAGGACCGGCTCAATCCAGTTGTCGGGGTCGGCGAGCCAATAGCCGGAGGTTTCGTCATTGTTAAGACCAGAACAGGCAATGTAGGAGTCAATCAAATCCATGCGAAAATCGTTTGTATAATAGTTCGCAGCAAGAAGAGTCAGTTCTTTCTTCTCTTTTTCCGAATGACTTGCCAAGAACCTCAAGGTCTCAATTTCTGTAACCGGGTATTTTTCTCGGATGTACTTATTCAGACTCTCTCTGATGTTCTTATCAAAATCTCTGGGAAAGTCTTTTGCCGGGAATCCGCAGAATTTTAGGAACTTTGTTTCTTCAGTATCTCCGTTGTGTGGATAGATATACTTGTTATCCACGATGAAGCCGATGAGAGATAGTTCTTCACGGTAGTGGCTCAAGTCCGCTTCGCTCTGCCCCGGCTCTACCGCCGTCATCATGTTGTAAAGGAGTTCGACCTTGTGCTTTTTCTGTAGCATCGGCTTGCGCAAGAATTCGGCATATGCTGTGTAATCATCGAATTTCATAGGGAAAACACCGGCAATATAGCTTTGTTCTGAGTTTCCTATAAACTCTTTAAGCGTGCCTCTTGTAAGTTTGTTCACACTTTGCCTCCATACAATGCCGCTACAATATCGACCGCTTCATCCATTGAGCGGCAGGTGTAGCTCATGGCTTTACCGCTGCCAATCAACATGTTGCCGCTGCGCCAGTAAGCCTTGGAGTCAGTCGTGTAGATGATGCTGTCCTCTACACGAAGCTCTACGCCGCTTTTGGTCATCACGTTTTTCATAGGGGATACCTCCATCTATTATTTGCTCTTTATTGTATGTAATTCGCAAGTTTTAGCAATGTATTCTATGCTTTGGCAAGCACACCATCTGCTGCAAACATGCGTTCGAGAATCCTTGTCGTTTCGGTTTCCTTGCCCTTAATTCCGCCGTATTTAAGCAAAATGATAGCGAGTGCCTCTTTGATGTTTTCGACCCCACGTTGGCATACGCCATCGTCGCGTATCAGCTTGTTGTTTTGCAGCCAATACGATGTATTGTCTGAGGCAAATATCGTGTTTCCGTTGATGTGGAGTGTAATGCCTGAACCCGATTCTAATTTTATGACTTCCACTGACGTTGCTCCTTTTATTCCTATATCTGTGTACAAGCTGTAAACAATTACTTAACACGGATGATTTTAATGCTAATTTATGGTATAATGTGTTTATAAGATAAAAACGGCTGGGGAGTGATTGACCTATGTGGTAAAATGATTCGCAGATAAAATTATAAGATTGAAATGACTCGGATGTTCGTGAGTAGCTTCCTATCGATATTTCCAACCGACGTCTACGTTATGTTAAAAATGTCGCAGCCCGTGCGGCTGCGTGGAGAAGAACCTCTACCGATTATGGTAGGGGCTCTTTTTCCTTTTTCGGTGCGGTTTTTATCATATCCTGATAATACATACGAGTCATGACCTCTACTGTTGTCATACCCCTGTATCCAGCCTCGATTGCTTGTGCTACGATGTCATATTTGTCATCTACAAAGAGGACCTCACGCGGTTGGAGCTTACGACTTTCTGCGATTAGACGCATCGTCTGTATCTTACGGCTCGGCGAGCTCGTTCCAACAACATCTGAAATCAGACCCGGATAATACTTGTCGAGCCATTGCTTTTTGGGTGGCAGCATAATACTGTCTGCCACCCAAGTGATGCACAGCTTATCGATATTTTTCGCATCTTCTTCGACGAACTGCTTTATTAGCGGATTTGCGACTCCCAAGTTCTCGTACACGCGGTATCCGCTGCCAGGAAGAATAGCTTCCTCGCTCAAAATTGCTCGCATAATTTTGTCATCATCGCCAAAGCGATTGGCTGCGTAATGAACAAAAAGCGTATCGTCATAATCAAAGAAGATGAGTTTTATGCCACACGGAATAATGCTTTCAGGAATAACCATGTTTTTCCTTCACCCAACCTTGCTATATCCACGGTCAGCTAACCACTTGTGGATGTCGTTGGTAATGTCTGTTGTATCCAGTGTGTACTTGGTAACACTGCCATCCTCGTTTTTACGGTAAAAGACTTTGCGCTTTTGTACCTTGCCTATCGTAGTTCTTCCTTCTTCGAGTCCTACACTGTCCGATACGATAGCTCTACCGTATTCATAATCCAATTCACGGTAGGTGTAGTCATTTTGTACCAGAATCAGCTTTTTGAAGACAGTGTCACCGTCCAGCATCATGCTGCCCAATATTGCCGTAAAGTCAATCCAGTCTCCAAATACTTCTACCGTAAGTATTGAGTTCGGGAGTTGTCCTATCGTGGCAGCCTCCTGCAGGAGTTGTTCTTTTGTATGTTTGCTTTCTGCCGCAGGATAGTTGATTTCACCTTTACTCAAGGCTTTCTCTGCACTTTTGACGGCGTATTTGCCAACAACAATAAATATCACACCGGTAAGAGCTAAGAAAAGTCCCATGAGTTCAAGGATTATTGTTGCAGTAATAACATCATCCGTTGCGAAGCCATACTTTGTACGACTTGAGATATCCAAAGCTACCGGAATCAAAGCAAATATAATTCCAATAACCAATACGCCTCCACCAATTATGGTATATACGCGGCTGATACCTTGTTGTGAAGTGCGCTTGAGTGCTTTTTCGCGAGCTTTTTGAGAAGGGACCATATTCTTACCCTTCCGTCTTGATACCGCTCAGGCACAACGGTGCTTCACCACAGCCAACATAGCCGTCAACAACACTGCCTGCATCGACATGGGAAATGTACGATTCATCTGCATCCGGGAAAACACAGATAGAGGTCACGGAAGTTTCTTGCGGCGTTTCTTTGCCATCGAATTGGTCATAGCACTCTGCTGCGAGCGTATAGCCGTCGCAATCCCAGACCAGCCAATAACTCTTGGCTTCTCCCACATCCTCATAGGTTGCTTCTTTCAGTTCGTCAAAGGAACTGAATGCCATGCCGCCAAAAGAGGTTGTTTTCCAGTACAGCCCGGAGGGATTACCAAAATGGTCATAGAGGGCTTCGAATTTCTCTTGCGCGGGGCTATCGTATGCTGGGAACCAGTCGAAATCATAGACGTTGATGCGGCTGTAGTACAGACCCTTATCGAACGCATCGCCAAAAGTCATGTCCCCTTCTTTGGCAATATCCTTGTTCAGCATCATGGCATATGAGCCATCGGTGGCGTATGAGCCGATTTGATAGTAGTTGCCTTCTTCTCCTGTAACGCAATAGTCTTGAATGTCGCGGTCTATCTCTTCTTCGGCATCATACTCTTCGCTGGTTCCTTTGATACTGTATCCTTCGTCTTCTCGATTGAGAGCCATGTATCCATTGATGGGGAGAGTCTTCAGCTCTTCCACTGATACGGTTACACCATTGAAATTAGGTGCTCCATCCAAAGAAAGGCTCTTTGTCCAGTCGACATCATTCAGCGGGTTCTCACCGAAAGGAATACCACTGTTCGGGTCTGTCGTAACTGCAGGAGTCACTGTTCCTTCTGCCCACTCCGGGAGATGGTCAAGTAGCGACCAATTCTCCCCTGCCGGTGTCGTCTCTGTGCCGGAAGATGCTGTACTGCTCTGCGTCTGGCTCGTATTGTTCTGGAGTGTGCTGCCCTGCTCTGAAGCCGCCCTCTGTTGATGTGTGGCGCAGCCGGTCAGAATCATTGTTGCTGCAGCGATGACAGCAATAGCGTGAATTTTAGCTTTCATAGCTTTCCCCTTTTTTATAAAAATTGTTCGAGTGTTTTCATCATCGTTTCACTGCCAATCGGCGCGGTGCGGATGATGACCGACATTTGCATGGTCTTTGTAATTGCGAAGTACAGTACCGCAATCCCTATGAGCATGAAAATCGGCACAAGTCGTCCCAGTGTTATCGGATGGTCTTCCTCTGAAAAGAACGCTTTCTTGGGATTTCCATTCGGAATGTAGATTGCCCTTCCTTGAGACTTTTCGTGCTCTTTGCACTTCTTTTTATATGTTTTACCGTTATACTCGTACTCGTATGTGACGATATACCGATGTGGTTCTTCTATGTCGTCTCGGCGGTTTTTGCTGATGTGTTCTATCTTTACAGGCTTTGCCGTAACGATGTGTCCTTCCCTCTTTGCTTCCTCAATCTCTTCTTCCACAGACTTGAACCATTGTGGATGTGTTGCGATTGGGATGCCAAAGACGATAAGAACTATCAGCGTGGAAATTGCAAGGATGGTAATGTTCATAAAAATCACTCCTATTTTTAATTATCTGCAATTCGCACGATTCAGCAACAAAATCTCGATAAACAGAAAAAGGCAGCCACCCGAAATGGATGACTGCCGTTGCTTTCTACTATTTGTTATGGTCCTTGCCCTTAATTTGCATGCGCTTGATAGCTTCCTTTGCCAACTCCGAGCGTTCGCATTCCGATGCTGCGAAGGTGATTTGCGTGCAGACCTTGCTGCCCTTCATTGCGTTGGCAGCGTAAGTCAATCCGTTTGTCCGGCTATCCAATAACGGGTTATCCACCTGATTCGGGTCGCCGGTCAGAATGATTTTGGTTCCTTCGCCCGCACGGCTGATGATGCCGAACGCCTGCAGCGGAGTCATATTCTGCGCCTCATCAATAATCATGTATCTGTCACGGATACTGCGCCCACGCATGTATTCCATAGCTTGCGCTTCGATTTTCCCGGAGTCGAACAGATACTGTGCATAGGAGTTGGGTGCGACGATTTTATCTTCCGCTTCATCCTGTGCAGAAAACTTGCTCTTTTTGCCCTTGCCGCTCGGTTTTGCTTCATCCCCACATTTCACAGCGGTCAACTGGTCAAGATTGTCGAGGATGGGACGAATCAGTGGGTTGATTTTCTCTGCCTCACTTCCCTTTAGGAACCCGACTGTTTCGTCAAATTTGATATTTGGGCGAACAACAAGTACGCTGCGATATTTCGGGTCATCGCCAAGTGTCTGCTCCAAGCCGCAAGCAAGAGAAAGGAAGGTTTTTGCTGTACCGGCGTCACCCATCAGAATCGTCAGCGAGGAGGATTGCAGCGAATCCATCAAGGCGTGGATAGCCATTTTCTGACCGAGGTTTTTTGGCCTGACACCATATGGATACATTTTATCCATGTTGAGCCTTACGAGCTTTTTGCCCTTCGCTTGATATACGCCGATAGTAGAATCGTCTGCTCTCTTTACGGTGACGAACTCATTTTCTACCAGCGACTCGTCCGTTTCCACGGCGGATACAGGAATTTCATTGGGAATACCACTTGCATCGATTTCTGTATCATAACAATGCGCGGTTGTTCTGCCAAGGTAAGGCGTATCGGTCATTACGCTGTCTGAGCGATATACCTCCGCCTTAAATCCAGATTCTTCCATGCGAATCCGCGTGGCAATACTGTTGGAAACAACAATAATTTCCGACTCCTTCGGACAATGTCTCATGCAGCTATAAGCAGATTCAAGAAGCGTTTCATTACTGGAATCGTCAACGAAGAACATACCTCCGTTCTCCAACGGTACACCGCACCGTAGGTTACCCTTCTCTCGGAGAGTTTCAATAATCGACAGCGCTTCTTGCGCGTTGCGGCTGCTCTCACCTTGGCTCTTTTTAATCGCGTCAAGGTCACGAATCACGTTGAACGGAATCGTGACGGTGTGCTCATCAAAAGCAAAGACTGCATATGGCGAGTAGAGCAGGACGCTCTTGTCGAGGATGAACACCTTTTTGGGTACTGGCAAAGCCTTCGCGTCGTCCGTGAGCTTGCCATTGACGCCGTAGTATGGCTGGGGCTGGGAATTAGGATAAATGTTAGGCATGGGTTATACCTCCTTTTGCTACTATGGTACTCGAATCGCACAAATCAGCAACTCACAAGTATGGTAGAGGTTCGCCTTCTGGCAGGCGCTCATACTCTTGCAGTTCGCTCACAGAGGTTTCCTCCAGACTGGTTGTCCCATCCTCAAAGCAGAGTGAATACACATATACCCTCTGGTTCTTTGCTCCCAGCACTTCTGCCGGTGGCTTTTTGTTTTCTATCATTTTGGACAATTGCTCCTCTGAAATGGGGTACAGCACCCATCGCTCAAAGTAGCGAAACTCTGGACAGTGACAAATATACAGTTGTCCATTACCATCTTTGCAGACGCATAGTAGTGGCAGGCAGTCGTATTCAAGGAAAATCCGCTCAATGGTCAATTTCTTGCCGAATCTGGCAGAAAAGTCTGTTTCCTCCAAAAAGATTTCTTTGTCCCTCATCTTGCACCCGCCTTTACCGTCGACACATAAGCGACAGCCCTGAGTAGAATCACCACCACAAGCAGAATCGAACAGACAAACACCATGTTAAAAGAGATTTTCTTAACTTTTCTCAACAGATGAATCGTGTCCGTCAAATCTTCGATTTCGTTTTCCAACTCTGCAAACTGGTTGTGCTCCTCTTCGATTAGCTCTATCGTTTCGAAAGCGTAACCAACATTGAACTCGTCGTTCGGTTTTGGCTTACTTTTGGATTTTGCTTTTAGTTTTTTCAGCTCTTTGTCATACCACTTCTTACTTTTCTTTTTTAGCGCAGCCTTTTTATTGCTACGTTCTATCGTTTTTTCTTGCAACAACTTAGCTGAAATCTGGTAGCAAGTCATCGATACAACACAAAGCGCTGCCACAATGATAAGTATAATCTTCATACGTTACCTCGTTCGGTATATAGTTAATAATTGTGTACAAATTGCAAATAATTGACCAGCACAAATGACTACAACATAAATTTATGTTATAATGTATTTGTTAGGAGGATACTTTTTTGTAAGAAACTTGTGGCGACTGCACTTGGTAAATGAGCTGTGACAAAAATATAGGCAGACCCGCTGTTATAGGGGCAACCCCGCGCGGGAAGCATATGCAGCATTCAAGGGTCCGTGCCTAGAGACTCCCCACAGTCTATAACCGTGGGAGTGTGCAATGCGTATTATGTGTTGTCACTTTTTAAGATTGAAATAAGAGGAAGCTGCTCGAACGACAAGGTGAGGTAGTCGTACAGCGACTCAGCCGTTGGCATGTCGTAGCGCATCCGACGACCGTCTTGAAAATCGTACCAGATGCATTTGCGGACGCCATCATAAAGCCACCACTCGATGGTGTCTGCCCTGTCGTCTAATTCCTCTTTAAGTAGACGAAGCAATGCTGACAAATACAGGTTGTCTGCATCAAAAACTACCGATGAATCGCAGATTTTGTTGAGGGCAGCATCGAATTCGTGCATTTTTGCGTCTTGTGTCTGAATATCTGCGATGGTCTTGCAAAAAAGTTCTTTCGAAATCATAAATCGTTCTCCTAAAAAGAGAAGCCTCATCCACAATGGGTGAGGCTTTTTATTGTATGTGTTACGCGAAGAGAAGTGACCGAAGCAGTATCATGTACCCGCCTGCGATAACCATGTACATTGCCACGCCAAGCCCGCCGGAGAGCAGGTAGCATACGCACCAGTGTCTCGTGGGTCTATGCTGCAGCACCTGCGGAAAGAAGCTCATATAGGAACCGGCACTAACATCCTCTGCCATCGTCTCAAGATACCAGAGGATACCAACTGCGCTAATATAGCCACCTACCTGCATACCCGCCACAGAGAACACGGCAGAGAGCAGTATCAGCCGGAGTGCTTTGTAAGAGGATACTTTGGCATCCTCCACTACGAACTTGGCTCTATGGATGCAATCCTTGAGAGTTGCACAATCGTTGTCTTCTACTCTGGTTGCCTCTCGGTAGCACTGTGATGATTCCGTGAGAAAGTTCAAAAGCTGTATGGCAGTAATCCAGAGACAGACAAGGCAGAGCGCCACGAAGAATGAGGTAATCGTGTTTTCTGCCATGTCTATCTCCTCTCAAATTGGAAAAATGTCGCAAACCACCCCTCAAAACCTCGGAAAAATGTTGCATGTCTCGGAAAGACCTTGATTTGTGTTGTTTTAGTAGCGGTAAAATCTCGGAATGATTTTGTCTCCCTGCTTGTCCATAATCATCGCAGCAAAGGTATCCATCTTGGCGGGCGTGAACTCTGCGGTGTATTCGAGCGTACCACCAGACTCCTCCGCAATGTCGTTCATCGTCTGCAGGAGCTTTACGAACTCCGGAATCTGTTCAGGTTTCAGCGTGACGCCGGTGCAAATGGTGATGCAATCTTCATCCACATCGGCAACCTCATTGCCCTCTTCCCTGCCGAAGACGCTACGAACCGAGGCAATTGCTTCCTGCATCTTGTCGACCTGCTTGACGGTGAAGGTATCCCCGGCATCCAGCTCCATCTCGAAGGTGTAGCAGAACCATGCGTCGATGTCCTTGACTGTTTCTTCCGACACATAGTCCGGGTTGTCGCATAGTTGCTTGCCGTCAAAGTAGAGCATCACCACATTGCTCTCCACATCGTAGTATTCCAAGCCGTGATACCGTACTGCCTCACAGCCGAATTCCTGCAGCGTATCCATCCAGAACGCCGAACCGTAAAAATTCTTATTACTGAAGTAGTGAATCATATCATAGGACAAGAACACTTCGACATCCGCGTCCAGAATGATTTGTTCGATGGCTTTATGAACAGTTTCTGTATGCTGCCAATCCTTATCCAGACCGGAAAGACCCACGCCGCCAGTCTTGTCGGAGACATCCAGAACAGATTCTCCGTCAATCTTGATGGTCAGTTCGTGCAGTGTCATGGACTCAATGCTTGCAGAGTCCAGAAACTGCTGCAGATAGTGGGCAAGGCAACTGCGAAGCGCATCCGCGTCGCCATTGTCTTTCTTGATGTTGATGCGTTCGATTGCTACTAATTCAGTGCTCATGGTATTTCTCCTTTGTCTTACTCATGGTCATGATGGCATTCGGGACAATAGTGGTCGTGTTCCAGAGGTTCCGGGCCGGGTGCCACGCCGCGCTCACCGATGATTTCCGAAGTACGGATACCGTTTGCTTTGCGGCATCCCTCCACTGTCTTGGATAGCAGTTCCTTGACTTCACGAGGCTTCTTGACATGACGGATGTCAAGCTCCGGGGTCATAGAGTCCATAGAGCAGAGGTGAATCGTTCCGACTTTGCCGATACGCTCCAAGAAGCTCTGGCTCAATGCCAGGTCTCGAACCCGATAGAGCTGAATCTCATCTTCCCGCAGGTTAAAGAAGCCTTTCTGGATGATGAGCTTCGTCTCTGTCAGTGTGTATTTCGTGAACGAAATCGGAAGTGCGAAGATGGTATGGCGCTTGCGGTCGGTCCAGAGAATCTTCTCTTCCTTCATATCCACGCCAAATTCGCCGTTTTTAAGTTCCGCCATTGTTGTTCTCCTTTCACACAATGTGGATTGGCAGCTTGATTTCTGCCTCATTGTTCTTTAGAGACTTCTGAGTTTTCTCATACTCCGCGATTTTCTCAGTCAATTCTTCTTTACTCATAGCTTTGATTTCCGCCGGGATAACGCAGCGGTCATCTACAACATAGTCTGCTGAGGTATCCGCCTTACTCTCGCTCTGGATAGTTGCTCCTTGGCTTACAGCCTCCTCAATGTGCAGGCGCTGGTTGATGGTGTCTGCGCTGAACTTCTGCGATGTGAACACGGGCTTCACGGTTTGTCCTTGCTGCTTAACGAAGCGTTCGAGGACTTTCCAAGAGGTTTCGTCATCCTGTTTCTCGTAGAAATACGGGTCAAGGTTCAGGAACAGCCAAGTAGTCGTGTTCTCTCTGCCGGTCATGTAGCCGAGCAGTGCATCGCTGATGGCAAGCACACCTCTGTGCCATGTTCCCATCGTGCGGCTTACGTCGTACACAATAAGCTGAGGTTGTCTGTTCACCGGCATATCGACCTCAATGATATGCGCGTCTACCGGCCAGTCGCCGGAGAGCTTATACTGGTGCATGACCATCGGGATACGCCCCGGTACAATGCGGTCATGGTCCAGAACGAAGTCTGCATATTCCCCCGTCACATCAATGACGATGATGCGGTCTTGCGTTGTCCGCAGCAACCTTGCCACTTTCTTTTTGCACCAGAGCGTCTTTCCGTGTCCGGTATCCGCAGATACCAGTGTGTAGTATTTAGTTTTAATGATATTAGGTTCAACCATTTTATTCCTTGATGTACTCTGCACAAAGTTTCAATTCGTATTCAGCGTATTTCGGGTCGCCAGTTGCATTGACGAGGAACTCTCGCAGTTGTTCCTGCAGCTTTTCTTCAGTCAGCGTGGCGAGATTTTCGTTGTACTTTTCTGGCGGCCACATAACACCACAGAAAATCATCGCGTCGAGATTGTAGTCGCAGGCACTGAAGAAAGTGTTGTGAGGATAGCCGTAGCACTTCTCAAACACGAAGTCCAGAGCGTTTGCACAAAGATTGTAGGCGTGTTCATCATAGTTGAGCTTGCCATAGTAGTCCCCACTAAGAGCCCAAAGGTTTTTAGGAACTACCGCCAGCTTTTTTACTACCGGCCAACTATCATAATCGGCGAATTTTGCCTCGCCGTATTCCCCTTTTCCAAAGGCGATGGCTTCTTCTTTCGACGGCACATATTTTGCAAGGAAGTCTTCGTTGTATTTGATTTTCCGAGCTTCTCCCATGAAGATGCCTTTGCCGAAATGGTCAACATGATACCATCCCATAGCATACCGCCTTACTGCACTTTGCCGACATGCCTGTAACCGCGATTTGCGAGCCAGCGATGGATGGTTCTCGTCAAATCTTCTTTATTGAACTCATAGCGGCGGGGAATGCCATCATCATTCAAGTGATAGCCAATCTTTTGTTCTTTCACAAGCCCAATTTGCGGTTCAGAGCCATCATCCTTATCGAGATACTCTAATTCGCTGTAAGTACCATCGTTACCTATGTGGATTAGTCTCCGATATGTCTGACAGTCGATAAAGTCGTCTACTTCATCATCCGGCAGATAGTTCTCCATCTCAAGAGAGAACTCAATCCAGTCACCGTCCACTTCCGTTCTCATTCGAGAATCGGGATTCTCATTCATAGCTTCTGCCGCACGAAAGAGTTTCCGCCGGGACATCCGGTTCTTACTCACCGGATATTTCTTTTCAAACTTCTTGTTCTTTGCCTTGAACAGCAGCGGCAGGATAAAGACCGCGTAGAGAATCAATCCAATGCCGAAGATAACCAGAAGAAATGCGAGCAAGCCAATGATAAAGCACACTGGTTTTTGGATGCCCGTTATGTCATCCAATGAAGACGGCAGCAGCTTCAAGAAAATTTGTCCGCCGATAATTGGCAGCAAGCCTTTTGCGAAGGTCAGCTTTGCAATACCATCTTCGCTCAGCAGCCATCGGTATTTCTTACGCTGTTTCTCGTTCAGTACCATTATCGTCTTCCTTTCTCTTTGTTGATGTCAACAGGGCAATGCCGCTTACGGCAGACAGGACAGCTAGGATGCCGCTTATTACTGCGCCAATGACTTCGCCCGCCGGGGTTCTGCTGTTTATGCTTAAATAGTACGGGCAGATATTCTGCCCTACCGTCGCGAGCTTAAAGTCTTCGAGATGTTCTGTCGGGATAGGCAGAATGTTGCCTTTGATGGGCGCGTTATTGATGTAGTACATATCCTTTTTATCGGCATCCAATTCTGCTGCGATAACATACACATCGCCATTTTTCGCATAGACTTCAAGTGGATAAAAGGCTGTCACATAGTCGCCGGACGGCTCCTCTCCTGCGGCTTGGTGCCGTTCCCACATTGAGCTTCCACTCAAAATCTTATAGTCACCTGAATCCATTTCAACCGGTTTCTTTATATAGTTGTCGATTTCTGTTGCCGTAATGGTGGTAAGGTCTGTTATTTCTTCTTGCTGCAACGACAAAATAGGAACGACAGCGAACAGCGCTGCCATCGCAAACAGCAGGATTGCCTGTGCAATGATTTTTGGTTTATTTTGCATTTTTTTGTCTCCCGTATGGTTTTCTGCCCTCACTCAGATTTGACGGTGTCTTCTCGTGGACAAAGTGGCATAGTCCTGTTTTCCTCCTTTCAATTTCTTGGGTATTTATCGCCCATGTGCAGCATACCAAGCATAGAAACCATCGTATTGTTCACGCTCCGGTCTGCCTTCGCTTAGGCTTGACGGAGCCTGCAGATTGCTGTGCCGTCCCGCGTTTAAACCGTTACCGTAGGCTTTTTTCACTGCTTCTTTGAGTTCTTCAGAAAATTCCTGCTCTTCTCTTTCGTTTTCTCGAAAGGCTTCTGCAAACGCTTTGTATAAGTCATATGTTTCTTTTGCAGGATTGAACGGTGCGGTTCTGTAATATTCTGTTATGAACCATTTCTTACCGTCGATGCTGGTCAGATAAAATCTGGTATTTGGAATCGGAATACTTCCCATCATAATCATTCACACATCAACCATTCGTTTAATTCATGGAGAATTTCATACCCATCTCGAAAACCACCGGACCCGTGATATTGGTTCTGTTCCCGCTCATCCTCCAACGTTTTTACCGTGGCGAGCAGCTTATCTTCTCTGCCTTCTGCTTCGCCCTTGGCAAAAGCCGCTTTCTCAGCTTCGTCAATGCGCTGGTATCTGCTCTTTCGCTCTTTCTCGATGTAGAGTAACCCGTTGGCTACTGCATCGAGAAACGTTTGCATCTCGGATTCCGGGATAGGTTCTTTGTCATCCTTGTCTTTGGACACGCTGCAATAGCCGTTATCGTCATAGTGGATGAAATAGGGGGAGTTCGGAACCTGTTGTACTCTCATCAACAATTTCTCCTTCCTATTTTGAAAGACGATTTGCCGGGATTGTTTCCCGTTGCCCGCTGCTCGCCTGCGTGGAGGCTGTCTTCGTTGAGCGGCAGCAGCCCTCAAGGGGCTGCAATGGTTAGGTTACTTTTTGTTTTTATCAAGCGGATGAGATGCAAACGGATTTTCTTTATCCGCAGCTTTATGTTTCTCCGCCGCCGCGCGGTGCGCATCCAGAATTTCCTTCTCATCCACATAATCCGGACGGAAGTGGAGCATATCCTTGCCCGTCTCCTGGTCAGTGCCCGGCACGACCCAGCCGCCTGCGGTGCGTCGAGGTTCACGAGAAGAGTCTGCGTTCTCCACTCCGTCGATATGGATGTTGCGGTCTGTCTTTGCCTGAATGCTGTTGGCGCGGACGATTTCGCCCATGTCGATGCCGGTAGCTTCCTTTACCGTCTGCATCGTCTGTGCCATGAGCACCGGAACATTGCCGGATACGCCGGATACGCCGGAGGCGTCACCGCCAATGATAGATACCTTGTCGATGCTGGACAGAGGCTGAGCCACGCTTTTGGCGATGTCGGGCAGGACCTTGATAAGCATTTCGGCGACAGCCGCATCATTATACTGCTTGTAGGCTTCGGCTTTCTGCTTCATAGCTTCAGCTTCGGCAATACCTTTCTGACGGATTGCTTCCGCCTCGGCTTTACCGACAAGCTCGATGCCTTCTGCTTCCTGCTGTTTAGCAAACTTCTGCGCTTCGGCTGCACGCTCCGCCTCGTACTTCTTTGCCTCCGCCTCTTTCTGGCGACGGTATAGGTCGGCATCTGCCTGCTTGCGAACTTCCGCATCGAGCTTTCGCTGCTGAACTTCGGCTTCCTGCGCAGCGAGGTCTACCATTTTCTTCTGCTTGGCAATCTCGGCATCAGCTTCTGCTTCTTTGATTTCCTTGGCGCGGAGGTTCGTCTGAATTTGACCGGCAGCGTTTGCATCCGCAGCAGCCTTATCCGCCTCTGCCTGCAACCGTGCTTTGGCGAGCTTGAGCTCGTTGTTACGCTGGGCGATAGCCGTCTGTGCTTCGACTTCCTTGGCGTTTGCCGCCATCTCCGCGTCAGCCTTAGCACACGCCACATCGCGGGCTGCCTGCGCACGGGCAATCTCGGCCTGTTTCTTCACGAGCTCTTCCTGCTCAATGCCGATGGCTTCGATAACACCGTGGTTATGACCCTGCCCGTCAATAGCATCGCGGATGTCCTGCACATTGAAGGTTACGACCTCAAGACCCATTTTCGCAAGGTCCGGGCGAGCGTTCTCAATGACGCTCAGCGCCATCTGCTTGCGGTTCGTCAAAATCTGGTCAACGGTCATGTCAGAGACAATCTCGCGCAGGTTTCCCTGAAGAACATCGTTGACTTTATCGTTGATGCCCTGCTCGTTCATTCCAAGGAAATTCGAGATAGCTGCCTGCTGGCGGGACATGATGTACGCTTTTGCATCCTTCAGACCAGACGCCTTGACTTCCTCATCCAGAACAGTAGAGTTTTCACTGTAGACTTGAATCGTGACAACAGAATCAATCCAGAGCGATACGCCGTTCTGGGTTTTAACGCCTGTCTCCGGAGTCTTGACATCGATTTTCAGAAGGCGCATGTTCAGTCGGTCCGCACGCTGCAGTACCGGGAGCACAAATGTTCCTTTGCCACAAACGACTTTCGGTCTGGCAAGACCAAAACCCGTTACTACGATTGCCTCCGTCGGAGGGGCTTTCTTGTAGCAGAGAAAGCCAAAGAGGATGAGCAGTACGATGACTACTCCAATGATGAGCGCCATGATGTCTCCTTTCACTTTTAAGTGTGGTTACTCTTCCGTTGCCGCAACATAATCGTCAATCCAGTTATCCGCATCGAGGATGTCTGAATGGACAAGTTCAATGTAGTCGCCTTTCTGCATAGCGGCAGCATTGATTTGGTCGAGTCCCCTTGCTGTGAGTGTACGGGGACCGTCTCCATACTCCTCGGTGTATCCGCGCTCGTCGGACTCGTCACACGCTTCCTGTAACTGCGTCTGCGCGTCCTCTTTGCAAGAATCACTGATGTAGTGGTTCAAGGCGAACTTCACAGCCTCTTCCGGTGCATGTTCGTCATCCCTACTACAGTAGTACAGTGCCAGCAGGTAGGCAGCCATATAGGATGCTGCAACTTTCATAAATCAGGGCAAGGAGACCCGCGACTTCAGTCGTGGGAGGAATTGCCCGTTCACATCCTTTCTATTAGATAATTTGTTGCAGGCTCTAATAGCCTCAATTTTTTAAATGTTACACCTTTGGAAATACGTGTGCCGTCTAGCTTTTTGAGGGTAAAACTTCCCGATGCACGACGACCGGAAACGAAGCACTCTTGTCCCTTGTAGAGAACCTTATCCCAAAGGCGATACCCTTCGACAACATAAGGCATTTGGCTTCTTTTCCGAATGCCACCTTTTGAGAAGTTCGCTTTATGGGTTTGACGATTGTGGTGTCTTATCGCTTTTGTGCGATAGCAAACACTGCAAGGTTCAGCCAGCGGATGCTTACTTATACAGCGAGCATCGTTAACGTGGCTTTTCTTTATGTCGTTTTGCTCACGCAGCAACTTGGTTATATAGCCATAAGTGTTTTGGACCGGGATATTAAGTTCGTTGCGTAGGCGTGTTAGTAGTGTGTTACGCATGGCACCCATAAAAGCTGCATCTTTGAGTGATTTGCCGCGCTTCTTGCCGTCGAGTTTTACCTTCCCGGCGTGGAACGCTTTGTGGCAATCAACACAAAGTGTAATCAGGTTACTTGGCGCGTTACCACCTGTTTTACGGCTTTCAAGATGATGTACATGCAGCTTTACGGTTTTCTTTTTAGTTGTGTGTGCTCCGCAGCGCTGGCAGGTATAGTTATCGCGCCTTAATACATACTGGCGAGCATTGTATTCATCATACATTTCACCAAGCTGATAGTCTGTCCCTACAGGAAGAGGCTTTCCAGAGAGCATCGCTTTCAAACGCTGCGTATCGAATTCTGCGGTTTCTACTCTCACAAGAGTGATAGGCAAAATCCGGCAGATACGCTTGATAACAGTAATATGCTCTTGAATTTTTACCTCTACCGAAGGCGCAAGCCAACCTTTATGTTTGCTGTGGATACGGTTATTGAATCTCGGTGCGCGGTAACGAGTTTTGCGATTGCGTCTTGAACGGCGATTCTGCCTTCGTGTAGATAGCAATTCTACTACATCGTTGCGAGGAGTGAACTCCTCACTGTAGAGTTCTCGCTTCTCGGTAGATGCAGAGAGACCTACGTGCTTGCTACCAGCGTCAACGCCCAAAGTGATAGGTTGTTTGTATCCCGCACTTCCATACAGGAGTTTGATGGTAAATGGTGTGCGTTTTACAACGCAAGCTTTTTGCTGTTTCAACAAGATGCGAGCCTTTCCGGGTGAGCACGGCATCAAGGGCTCGCCGTGCTTGTTAAGTACATACACATATTGCATGATGCTATGCTCCTTTCGATAAAATTGCAGCTAAAATGAAGCTGTTCACTCCTCCGAAGAGGGTTTAAATCCTTCCCCAAGGTTATAAACGGCTTGATACAGCCACACCTGTCGGCTTTGCCTCAGCTTTACGTGATGTGTTGTTGTCTTATAGCGTACGACTAGGATTTACACCGTACGGTAACTGTCTATTCGCTTATAACGGGGCACAACTTAATGTGCAAAGGGTAGTCAACATATCCTTACGGACACTTCTAAAATGCAGACTTACCGGAGCAAGCCCGCGACTTTAGTCGTGGGTTATTGACAAGTCTTCTCCTTTCAGAAAACAAAAGAAAAAGCTGCGGAGGCGGAAGCGACCACAGCTTTCTGTATGGGGTGCGTCGGTGCAGGACATCGCCGACGCAAGAGGGAGTACAAGCGGGCAAACATGTCGTGAGGCATCGGGCTCAGCAGGAAGAGGCTTGACCCGCTATGGCCCTATTCCGCTTGTACAATTCCAATTTTACGCAATTCGCACGAACGTGCAAGTTGTTTTTACACAATTTCAAACAAAGAAATCCCGCCGCTCTATGGGGAAGAGCAGCGGGAAATCCAAAAAAGAAAGGATGAGGAAAAATAGAAAGGTGTTTAATTCATGCAGCTGTTTGGCTGCGAACTAAAACGATGGCAATGCCATTGCGGAGCGGCATTGCTAACCGCTACGAGCGGCTCGAAGATATTGGTATTTACTCTGCCCCGGTATACAAGGCTGCCATCGGCAGCACCGTCGAGTCTTTAACTGTTATCTTCTATTACAGATTATACCATATATTGTAGTAAAATGCAAGCATTTTTTAAAAAATATAGCATATCTTGTGTTTTACGCTGTTTTTGTTGTTTGAGCATTTTTGTTGAATTTATTTTCAATGAAAATACTTTCAGTGTTTTTTCTTTTCCTCTTAGTTATTCTTAACATATCTAAGCTGGATGGGACGCGCACATAGCCATGTTTTTATTGTGCAAGAAATTGACAAATCTGCGAAAAACGAAATTGACCATCTAGGCTACGCTTCCCCCCGCCAAAAGTGCCCATCTGGAGCAGCTACGCTTCCATCGATGAGTTCGACTTTTTGTCCGCTTTTCCTGAAACTTGTCTCCAAAAAGTGTCCGTTTTTCTATAGTTTTGGGATATGAATTCAACTTATTTCCCAATTTTGGTTTTTTTGTGTTTTTGGGAATCAACCGATGAGGGTTACGATGACCGTTCTCGCGTTCGAGCTATCCGAGACGCAGGTGGTTAACGCCAGCACCTTGTACTTGGCCTTGTCCTTCTCGTATGCTGCGAGTACATCCTTGTTGATGTTCTCTGCGTGTTCTTCCACATACGCTACCACTTTGTTCCCGCTGACGGCATATTACGGGTTTTCGGCGTGTTGCACAATGTGTATTTTTGCGAATTAGGCAGGATGTTGTATCATTTTGATGAACATTTTGGAGGGTCACTTTCTGTCTGTGACATTTTGTGGTATAATAATTATAAAAGAAACAGTGGAGGTATTATCATGGCGTTTCCCGGCATGCTTGAGCTTACAGAGGAACAGACGCAGCAACTCGTAAATATCATCGAGGAGAAGCAAAGTTGTGCTTGTGAAGTAGCGAACAGTATGCACACGGTCTGGATTACTTCCGATGATGGTGAGAACGAACTGCGTGTTGCCTTCCTTGGACGCTTTGCATTGGTCATCTCGCGTGTTTGCTTTGAGAACAAGCGGCGTGGTACAATGACAGCGCTTCTTTCTGTTCTAAAAGAAATCTGTGAGAGCTATGGCGTGCATCGAATCATCATGCAGTCCGTTCTGACGGATGAGATGGAGGCATTTTGCCGCAAGTCCGGGTTCACACCCGACAAAAATTCCACAATGGAAGTTGACGGGGTGTTGATTGGGGATTATTTCTTGGACTTCTAACTTTTCCTATAAAACAAAAAGCACCCAAAGCGGTTGCTCTGAGCACTGTGTATGGTGACTTTAGCAAAAACCCTCTTGACGTTTCTTGCTAAAGTCACTATAATAAATATAGAGGGTTGAAGCTCTTAATAAGCGGACACCTCGGTTAGAATCCAACAAGCCGATACATCGTGTGAAAATGCACCAGCTCATGAGACTACCTAAGTGGCATTAGGTAGTCTCACTTCTTTTTACCGCCAAAATAAATGGCAACAAAAACGCCGAACCATGTACCAATGCAACCAATGATTGCAACGACAACATTCACGTCCATGCTATCACCTCCGACAAAGATTGCCGGAAGGCGAAAAAGTGTATGACCTCCTGTCTGCCTTCCGGCTCTGGGAGGTGACCGCCTAAGCGCTTGTAGCGGAACTTCAACTCTCTGGGAATATTATATCATACTTTGTCATATCGGTGCAACCGCTTCTAGTGCCATTTTTACTACTTTCAAAAGCTGAATTATTTTTGTTTTTCGAAAGCCACCGCCGCTGTCCTTTATTGGGTAGCGGCATTTTGTGTGTTGACCAGTTCTTTTCCCGTCTCAACGATTCTTTTGTTGCATAAATTGTTAATTTTTAATATGAAACCATTGACGATACTTGCGAGTTGCCTATAATAGAATTAACGGCAAATGTATTATATTTTTTGAAAGTTGGTGTTTTCAATGGCAAGAGCAAATCGTCCTTACCATTTGACTCCCGCCGAGGAGTCTGTTATGACTGTTTTTTGGAATAGCAAGAAGGCTATGCCGCAGGCAGATGTTATCAAGAAAGCCGAGGAGAACGGCATCCGCAACTGGAAAGAGCGGTCTATCTTCTCGATTATCAACAACTTGCTGGCTAAAGGCTTGATTCAGGCTGATGGCTTCGTCCGCGCAGGCAAGACCTATGCCCGTACTTTCTCTGCGACGATGAGTCGCCCGGAGTATTACGCCAAGATGGTGGCGCATACCCTCAATGACAAGGAGCTTGTTGTTTTTAAGCGGGCGCTGAAAGCAGAAGTGAATGCTGCTGATGCGGAGGCTGCTTCTGGTGTCGAGGAAGCCACCGAAAGCGCTCCGGCTGAGGAGGTTTAACCTGCTGGGGTATAAGCCTTTTGCTTACTAGCTATTAAATTTATACGTCATAGTGGTGGACTTCTAACATGGGTCTGCTGCTATGGCGTTTTCTTTTGCCTCGACGAACCACCTGTCAACTTCATAGTACAAATATGTTCTGGCTCTTCCTATCTGGCATGTGTAGCGCACACCAACTCCGCCGGTTTTTGAGTATTTGCGCGGTCGCACTTCCGAAATGTTGGAAATGTCGAAGCGTTGTCCCGTATCCCAAACGACAGCTTGTGGGATAAGTGTGCCATCTGCTTGAAAGTCTGCGATGACCTCCACATATCTCTTGACTCTTTGTTCTGACATGACTTATATGCTCCCTTGTAAGTATCCGTGCGGATGAATTGTATGGTCGTTTTTGGCGTCGCAGTGAGATAAGAGCTTATCCGTGTACATTATTGCTCTTTGTACGGAATAGTACCCGAATCGGTTTCTGACTCCATCAATGGCAGCTTCAAGACGTTCCATCTCCTCTTGCTTTTCGGCACTATAATCGAATGAAATTTGGCAAGGCTCAGTGTCCGGCTGCAGGTCTACTGCCCGTACACCAATGGAACGAAGATGTTCATTCCAATGGTAGTGCTTCTTGTATAGGGTGAATGCAGCGGTCGCTATCTCTTTTTCCTGCATGGTAGGTTGACTTAGGTGTGTCTGCCGTTCAAAACTGAACAGACTGGAATCCCGAAGGCTGACCTCCACGCCTCGGCATCGGAAATGATTCTCTCGGAGCCGCGCAGCGACGCTTTCTGCGAGCAGATAAATAACTATCCAGACATCTTGGTCTGTCAAAAGGTCCCGTGGCGTGGTCCAACTATTGCCGATGCTCTTGATGGGTGCGAGAACTTCCCGCTGTTCGTACTTGGCGACGGGCGCATTATCCAGACCGTTGGCAAATCTCCAGAGCAATAATCCCACCTTGCCTAGCTTTTGCTGTAGAAATTCTGGTCTACTCTTTGCTAAATCCCCTATTGTATGGATAGCATAGCTGTCCAACTTAGAAGCAGTCTTTTTCCCTACATAGAGCAAGTCCGATGCAGGCAGCGGGAAAACTATTTTCTCAAAGTTCTTCCTATTGATGACGGTAATGGCATCCGGCTTTTTATAATCCGAGCCGAGCTTTGCCATCGTTTTGTTCCAACTTACTCCAATGGAACAGGTGATGCCGAGTTCGTCTTTGATTGTATCGGAGATTTTCTTTGCTATCTCCTCCCCTGCCCCAAAGAGGGAGCGGCTCGCTGTGCAATCGAGCCATGCCTCATCCAAGCCAAACGGTTCGACTTGGTCTGTATAGCGCAAGAAGATTTCTCTGGTGTAGCCGCTGAATCGGGTGTATAGGTCATAGTGAGCGGGAACGAAGATAATGTCCCGGCAATGCTGCTGTGCCTCCCATAACGGCATTCCCGTCTTAACTCCCATCCGCTTGGCTGGGTATGAGGCAGTCAATACGATACCGCTTCTCCGTTCTGGGTCACCACATACAGCAATCGGCTTGCCCTGCAGTTCCGGGTGGTATGACATCTCGCAGGAGGCATAGAAACAGTTCATATCGCAATGAAGGATGACACGTTCCTTTGCCATTCTTACAGGCACCTTCTTCCCATCGTTGTATTTGGTTGTTTATTAGTCCTATTTGTTGTTTTATGTCGTATTTAGTATAGCAAATACAACCGTAGGTTGCAACACAAATTAGAAAATTTTGCAGTTGCAGTCCATGTAAAGACCCTCCACCTGCGAAAAGTCTTGACAAAAAGAAAGAGAGGAGCTTGCCCGGCTCCCCTCTTTTGCTTTATTGTTTGTGTTTAATGTGCCGAATCGGTACTCCCATCTCATCCTGCTTCTTTTTCTGAAGAAGGTCTGAGAACAGTATTAGCTTGCAGGAATGTGCAGGTTGTGGACTATCCGGAAAACCGGCAAATTGTATCTTGCAGTCGAGCGCTGTCTCTAAAGAGACAATACGGGAATAGTCCCTGTCGAGAGGCAAGCCACTCTCGTTTTCATTCAACATGAAGATGCTGGACAGCCATCTGCCGGGACCTGTAACAAAATCTGTGTCTATGCTTGTTTCAAGAAGCTCCGTACCTAGAAACAGAGGCGATTCGAGTCTCGGATGTTCCTCTTCGTCGAATCCGAAGCTGTAGACGAGTGCGCAGTTTGGAGATGGTGTTCTTACCGTACAGCGGAACTTTTCATCCGGATACGCAACACATCTCGTCAAGCGATAGGCAAACGGTCCTGCACAGCTTGTGGCAAAGTTGAAGTATTCTACCCATGCGTCAAGTGTGGTTATCAAGTATGCCGACGCGGCATCTCTTATATACTCCACAGCCTTCTCTTGATTCGTATACAGAAGGTCGCCTTCCGGAGTACCTCTCCCCTGCTGCATCTGAAAGCCGTCTTCCTCGTCGTAGACGGCTTTTACTTTGCCTGCTTTGATTTTAAGTCTTGAGAAAGCAAAGGCTCCATCATAGTGTGTGAAGCCGTACTCTCTGGTATCTATGCGCAGAACCCCTTTTATGACGAATTCGGAATCATAGTAGCTGACTTTTTCGTAGCGTGTGGCATATGCCTGTATTATGCTCATGCTGATAACCTCTTCGTTCCCTCTGCCGCCTCTGTTCTGGAATGGTTAATCCCATATCTTGAGAGGTGGTTTCTCTTTGCCGGTGTATGGTGCTGGCATCGGCTGCCAAGCAACTATCATGCCTTCCGGCCATGCCCACTCGTGCAGCGGTCCGTCCCACCATTCACCATACTCAAAGAACGCGGTTGTCGTCATGGTCGGCTTCTGTCGTGTGACAATGTATTTCCCGGCTTTCTTCGGATTGCCTTCTTTCTCGATGGGTGTCCATTCTGTGGTAAATGACTTTTCTTCGATGTCCATGAGAGGTTCCTTTCTTGATTTACGCTTCTTCGGCAATCAGAAATCTGACCGTTCCATTTAATTGTGTATTGTTTGTAAATAATTGTCCTACACAAATGACTTAAATATAAATTTATGGTATAATATATCTGTAAATTGAAAGCGGCTGGAGGGTGATTCCAATGCAGTAAAATAGCCAATAGCAATGAGGTTAGCGATAGCGGAAATACACAGCAGACAAGATGGACAGAAAATATAGGCAGACCCGCTGTTATAGGGGCGACCCCGTGCGGGAAGCATATGCAGCATCCAAGGGTCCGTGCCTAGAGACTCCCCACAGTCTATAACAGTGGGATTGTGCAACACGTATTACATGTTGCTGCTCCTCACAATAAAGGAGTACATAAGATTGAAATTTTTGCGATGGGTGTCCATTCTGTGTCGGATGGCTTTTCTTCGATGTCCATGAAAGACTCCTTTCTTGGTCTTTTTTGTTTCCTACATTATTATATATATTATACGACATAAAGTAGCAATTATCAATCTGAATTTCACAGGAAACAAAGTGATGACTCGGGCGCTTGTTCTGCATCGGCAAGACTCTTTCGTTCTGGATGAACTATACCTCCCTCAATTGAGTAAGCATCCACGGTATGCTGTGCTGCGTTGTTTGGTTGTCGTATGTCCTCCGTGTGAGACAACCGAGTTTCTCAGCATCCTCCATATAGGTTGTCGTATATCGGTGTACCGACATAGTGCCGGTATGCCGATTTTTTGTGTATACGGCTGAAGAAAACTCTCAGTTGGATGTATGAGCTGCGTTTCCTTCTAATTTTGTGCGTTTGCCACTTTTCCCTACGAATAATTGGAGCATCTGTACACTTTTTACATGGAAACTTTGTTTTATTCCAGCATTTTCCTGCTGGTGAGCCTATTGAGAGAAATTTTCTGAACAACTTTTCAAAAATATTTTCTGATTTCGTTTGGACAGCAACAGGAGATTCTTTCACGCAAAAAATCAAACTTGCTTCGGGTGAGGAGTAGCAAGTGTTTAGCAAGTCCGTAGCAAGTCCAATGTCTACTTTTTCTCTGCGAATGTCTACTTTTACGGAGGTAATGTTCACTTTTTACGCAGCCACCCATTTAATTCGGCTTTTTCGTAAAAACACATCTAATCTGGAACCGCTGCTCTTGACTTGCTGTGCGAGCTATTTGTAGAAAGCTATGACAAGTGCTTAGCTAGTTTGAAGTAAGTTCGTAGCAAGTTTTTTCGTCTATAGCTCCAAGTTAGTTCCAAGATGATTCCAACATAGACCCAAGTTAGTTGCAAATATGACGCAATCCGGTTGTAATAGCATGCGACTAAATGTCTCTGCTTTGCTGTTTTCTTGGTTGCAATTTGCGTTCTAAACTTGCGTCTTGTTTTGTGTTTTACGCAAAAGAACATTTAATTCGACTTTTTTACAAAGGTACATCTAATACTGGATAAATTCGCTTGACATGGCGTGCGATGCTCTTTGGCTACGCTACCAACAACCGGCTTGTGGTAGCAGCTACGCTTCCGTCGTCTAAGAAGTCAATACATGGTAGCTATGCTCTCACGGATGAACGAGGAGTACCTACGGTTTGTTTGTGCCTACGGTATGGAAATGTTTCATCGCCGTGCGGGGTGGGACCGCCTCCATTCCAAATACGACATCTACATCTGTCAGATACTGCGTGGTCGGTTGTCTCATATCCACGGAAATCACAGATATGAACCTTCGTAGTTCAGTTTTGTGATTCGTTGGCCTATGGCTCATTGCGCAATATTTCCAAAATGTGGTCTGCTATTTGGAGGAGGCAATACGCTCTGGCTGCCACTTATCCTCTACCCTTCTGCTTTGCCGTTATCTCCAGCACGCCGGGCAGATGCCGAACATATCGTCTGCAGCATTCTTCCAGAACGGAAGATAAGGTGGCACCCATAGGAAGCATAGCGACTTGCGAGTGTGTTGCTACGACTCTCTATGTATCACTGTAGCGCCACAGCCAGCCGCTTTTTAACTTCTCTTATAAAGACCAGCAAACTACCTATACAAAAAGAAAAACGCACCACAGAGGCTCTGTGCCCCTATGGTGCGTATGCTTTTATCGGAGGTAGTCGCTTAACTTGATGACGGATACCGACTCAATGGATGTATCTATATCAAGGTATGTGCAGTTGCTGTTTGGTCTATCTATACGGACAATCTCTTTATGAGGGATATGCCCAAAGATATAGAGAGTATTCTGATGGTCCGGCAGCATCTCTGCCTTATCGTAGTCATTTACCTTTCCGAAAGGATTGTTGTGTGTAATGACTACCTGCTTAAATTTCTCTGTAGTGGAAGGCGTGCTGTTGAGTTCCTGCGTATTGTTTTCAAAGACAGCTTCAAAGTTTTCTCTTGTTTTCTTCGTGCCCATAAGGAACTCGTAGATGGTATGCTCAGCGTTGTACGGATTGCCGCACATGTTGTCGAGGATGTAAAGAACGATTTTCCAGAGACTGTCACTTTCCCATGCGAGCGTATAGGTGATGAACATCTTTTGCCAGCCTTCGAATGTGTGCGGTCTTGAGGCAAGAATTTTCTTTCTCTCTTCTAAGCTACATCTAAGTCCTTCAAGTTCTTCTTTCGTTCTGAAGATATGCCCTCCCTGCTTGTAGTGCAGGAATACCCATGCTGCAAGCTTTCTTACTGTAGGAGATTGCGCGAGTGATTTGTAGTACCATAGCATTTGCCGGTGCTCGTATTCATGGTTGCCGAGAACGAGGTGTACGGTATCTTTATGGTCTGCAATGAAGTTCACGACCTTTGCATTCTCAATGCCACGGTCTACTACATCGCCGACAAAGATGAGCTTGTCAGTTTTCTCATCCCAATTGGATGCAACGAGCGCTTCTATGAGTTTTTTGAAGTCTCCGTGAACATCTCCTACTACATAGATATCATTCATGTCTGTTCCCCCTTCCCCAGCATTCTTTCGTGTTCACTTCTGCAACTTGGTTATACAGCACTCTGAGCTTGTACATCGGCTTGTTTACATCTCTGTGCATATGCCCACAAAACCACTGCTTGAACTCCACTCTGCGGTAGATTTCGTTGAGGTATACTCCAGTTGGGTCGTTGATAGGGCTGATGTCCCGAAAGTATATCGGCATAAGCATCTGTGGCAGCGTGTGCGTCAGAATAATGTCTACTTTGTTTCCGTGCTCTTCCAGTGTGTCGAAGCCATGCCATGTCTCTTTCATGGATGGGATTTCCTCGCGCCACCAAGTGGCGCCTTCTGTGCGGTAGATTTTATCGATGGACTCTGCACCACCCATACACCACACGGTCATGCCATCAATCGTGTAATATTCACCGCGCATCAGATGGATGACATTGGATGCTTCCGGCAAACGCTGAATGAGCCCGCCGTTCCATTGCTCTGTGTGTTGCTCTGCCCAAAATGCGTGGTTATCATGGTTCCCATCAACGAACAGGATATCGCAAGGAAAAGATGCCAGCCAGTCAGTGTACATCTTGTACGCTCGTGCTGATTTGATGTTATGCTGCGGGTAGTTCTTTGCTTTGAGTTCATTCGCCGGGATACGGTCCGTTGGAAAGAACGGAAGTCCGAAGTCTCCACAAACTACAATAGCATCGTCTTTTGTGAGGTCGCGGTCAAGAAACTTCTTTGGATTGATTTTGAAAATCTCATCCGGTCCATGTGTATCTCCAAAGATGTGCAGAAGCACGGTTGTCACCTTCTCTCTGTTTCTTTATTTCTTTTTGTATGTCATAGCATCAGAAGCAGGTATTCTGCCTCTTTGTTGCCCTTGTAAGATGCGATTGCCATATTTCGGCGGTCGCGTTCCTGCTCCTCTTCCGGATACCAGTCTTCCGTGTAATCGTCGCCGAGGAGTTCCTTTACGAAATCCTCGAAGGGAATACCGTGAGGCTTTCCATTTTCATCAAGGTTTTTCTTCGATTCCTCAATGCTTGCATCGAGGTCTGCTTTTGCTTTTTCTACCCCGTGTGGCTCGACGCCAAAGAATGTCATCTCCCACAACACACGCGACAAACAGAATTCGAGACCGTAGATATAGATGCTGGACGGTGCCAGCTTCCATCCGAGAATCTCATCCCAACTGCAAAGTTCAATGGCATAGCGCGTCGGCAGTTCTTGCTGCATCGCAGCGTCCATGATGTCGTCGGTGCTCATAAAGGTCAGCATCTCATCGCTGATAGTTTCTGTCTTTTCCTTGTGCTTTTCTTTCCAAACGCTGAGGTCTTTAGCTTTAATGAGAGAGACATCGTCACCCGTGTCACCGAAATCCTTGCAAACAAGGAGAATACTCTGGTTGGTTTCGACTTTCGGCGTGATGGTTTTCATCCGCATGAACGCTTCGTTAACCTCTTGCTTTGCACTACTAAGACGGTCGCAATCTTCTCCTTCGCTGTGGTACATCGAGGCAAACGCTTCAGCCAGCTTGTTAACATCACAGTGCATGAACGCATCATAAGTATTTGTAAAGTCTCTCACGGGTATATCTCCTTCCCTCTCATATCTTCCAGAACGATAGCGCCGCTTATCTATTGCTGCTGCTTATCGCTGCGGCGGGAGCTGTTCTGGATAGTATCTCATAACGGTTCGTTCCTGTTATCGAGTTGTCTTGTTTGTTGTTTTTGGTTTCCTTTGTGCAGACGCTTTTTTAATAGTTACTTTTGTCTTCGGATGAAGCTTGTCCTTTACAGCCTCATATTCTTCTTCTGTTCCTTCAAAAGTAATCTTACTTCCTCCGGCAACCATTGCCTTCTGCATATCAAGGGAATCAATGCATTGTGGTGATTCTGTGTGAACCCCCACAATGTTCCCGGTGCCTCTTCCTCTTGGACTAATTACCTCATAGACCATTCTGATATTCCTCCCGTTACAACAAAAGGACGGCGGCTACGCAACTGGCAACCAGCTTGTGGCAGCAGCTACGCTTCCGTCGTCCGAGAATGTAGTATGTGGCAGCTACGCTCAGTCGTCATCGTCCTCAAGCGCACCTACGGCAAAGAGCAGGTACAGCAAGCTGAAATACACAATAGCCGTGCCTGTCGTCATCTTATCAGCCAAACTGGTTACTGCAAAGAATACGCGCATCAGGATAGCCGTTACAATATACTGAGAGTCAACGAACAGAATCGTCCCCATCGTGATTTTCTCTTTATTCTTCATCCTTTACTTCTCCTCAAAATAGTTATGCAGAGATTTCGTCACTTTGTCTTGTGTATCGCCACACCAAGTATCAAATGCGTTTGTCGGGTATCCTGCGTCCTCCACATCTTCCAGCAGCCATGTAGATACCGGCTGTCCGTTTTCAATGCGGATGACAGTAGGGGCGCTGATTCGTTTTTCTCCTACTTTGATTTTGTTTTTGTTGTTATCTGCCACCGCATAGTCGTTCAGGTAGTCGCCGAGCCAATCAAGAAGTTCGTAGTATCCATCCCCTGCTTCCTGTGTTTTCACAGGCTTACCGGTAAAAAAATCGAATTCATATTTATCTCTGTACTCATCGACCTGACAGTAGTAGATGGTCTCGTTTTCTTCTTTTGCTACTTCTGCAAGTTCTGGAATAAGATTTCGGCAGAAAGGACATTGCGGAAAAGCAAAAACGAGAACACCATCTTTAACTCCCAATGCTTCCTCAGCAGTTACCTTCTTGAAGGTGTTGTTCCAAGAAAGGTTTACCGGCCGATAGACATTGTCAGAGGCTACGCTAGGTTTCTGATTGTTGTATCCTGCATAGCTTCTGGCAACTACAGCTCCATCATCAGCAGCTACGCTAATACAAACTACCATCGCTAAAATTGCGACTACATACGGAATAATGATTTTCTTTGTCATATCTAATACCTTCTACTTTACATCTGTGGTACGGTATGTAAGGAGCTACGCTTCGTAGTTGGTTGTTATTTTCGGCTACGCATCGCAGCTACGCTTTCATCGTACTATCTTTTATTTTCAATTGCATTATACCATAAATTTGTATGTTTTACAACTTTGGTTGTTAGAAGTTCATAAACTCGTAACAATAAAAATGGTTAGCAAATGCGGAAGGTTTATTAGATGACTTGCCATCGTTTTCTTTACTTTGTTAGTTAACTGCGCTTTCTGGATGAAATGAGCTCTAAAAGAGATTCTTTGCTTTGCCGTGTGGCTTTCGGGAGTTTTGATTCGTCCGTGATAGTGATAAGAGGTGCTGTATCCGTCTCTTGCTCACTCTCATGCTTTTCATCTTCTCTTTCATCTTCATCTCCAAAATCTTCGAAGAACCAAGCCGCTTGACTTCTCGCAGTGTCCATCGTCGCATAATCTGACAGCATGGTGCATTCATCACAATAAACTTTTGGAACGCCCACTCTGCCCTCAAATGCCTTTTTGCAGATAGGGCATACTCGTATTGCTATCATTGCTCTTCCTCCCAGTAGCCGGAATGCGTGAGAGGGTTGATGCCGTCTCTGCGGATTCCATCGTCATCGTATTTATGTGCAGGCATTGATTCGTTGTTCATATCTTTAAAGTCAATAACTTTGTTTCCCATTGCTCGGCTGATACCATCTTGTGTGCCTCTTTCGCAAACAATATGGTATTTCTCTTTTACAGCTTTTTGGAAAACGAGTTCTTCAAGTTCTATGATTGGAAACACGAGTGTTTTGCTTTCTTCATCATTGATGTAAGCTTCAACATATTCCCTTGCTTCGATAGTAGTGTGCTTGTCTGTCATTTCAGAGAGCCACATTTCTATCATTTGGTTGAGGTCATCTCTTGTAAGTGTTACGGTTCTTGAGAGTAGTTCAACGCCGAGTGTGTCTGTTGGTACGAAGTAGTTGTGTTTGTATACTTCTTCTAAATTTGCGAGAGTCATCAGCTTGTTTGTGATGGTTGCTTCTCCGGCTCTTTTTATACTTTTGCCGTATTTGTCGCCTGTGATGATTTTTGGTATCATGGCGCATGTTTTCCCTATTATGATGCTTTTTGGTTGGATAGCGCATGCCGTTTGGAAGTCTTGGCTTTCTGTGGCTGCATTACTGTTTTGGAGAAGTGCCGTGATTACACTTACTCGCCGTTTTTCGTAGGATATTATCCATTTCATGAGTTTATCTAGTGTGCAGTAGAGATAGTAAATGCCTTTGCTGTTGATGATGGCTCCCACCAGACGGCTCATACCTGTTGTGTATTCTTCGCCGACAGTGTTTGTGGCTTTTATAGTTGCGGATAGTTCATCTGACAGAAACAGCAATCCTTTGTTGTAGAAGTAGTTTTCCATAAACTTCTCATAGTCTTTGGTGTTTGCATTGAGAATGTTTGTTAGCTGGATTCCTTCTTCTTTGGCTAGTTTTATACCTGCTGCCCTGCACATACAAGAAGTAGTTTCTACCCTGTTTAGTCTTCTTCCTTGTTCTCCTTTGAAACGCCGTTTCATGGTAGCTCTTTTTTCACTATCCAGAGAGTCTTTAGCTGTTGTACGGATGTACTTTATACCGTCCGGTGAGATGCGCAGATAATTTGATTCATCTTTACGAAATACTTCTACATAGCCATGTTTGATTGCGTTTCGAACCGCAAGAGTCAGGCTTTGGTAAGGTATATCTGGTAGTGCTATTACAAGCTGCCTGCGTTGGATTGAATCAACCCCATACAGATAGCACAGAAGCTTTTGCTCATGCGTCATTTTGTCCCCTCGCTTTTGTCCTTTAGATTCCGTATTGCGTACCAAAGACGGTTCAAGAATCCCCACAGCCTCGCAGAAATCCATATAAAGAAATACAACATTTTCAGGAGCGTATTTTTGCACCCCTAAAAATGTTGTATTTTTACATCCCTGAAACTGTTGTATGCAGCTACGCTTAGAGCCATTTCGTAATGTCTTCTTTTTGGCAAAGAATAACATCCAAATAAGGTCCTTGCTGGTCTTCAATGGCGGTATAAACAAAGCTCATAAGCTGCCAGCCGTCGCCGTGCTGAAGAACCCTGCTGATAGCGTTTGTGATAGCTCCTGTATAGACATTATTACTGTCTATAGGCATCGCCCCTCCGAGTACAATTCCGCGCCGAAACACAAGATAAAGATGCTCTGGAGGGACGCTCACGGGACCGTTTTTAGCAATGAATTTCCGAAGCGCAGCCTCCGTAATGTAGTCAAATTCGGCATCAAGGAAATACTGATTTGCCTCATTCTTGTATCGCGCTTTTCGGCTGTACCATTCATAATGAAACGGTGGTAAAAACGAAGAATATCGTATCTTCAGTATTCCATTTTTGGGTTGCGAAATCTGGCAAAAGTTGTCCGGAATCAAAGCTGATTTATGTGCTTTTTCGTAGGGTTCTTGCCGTTCTTTGCCTTCAAAAGAAGTCAAAATAGCGCGTTCTGCTTTAAGAATCTCTACAGAAACGGCATTTAGAGTATCTTCCGAAGTATTATTGCGGAGGCTTTGCATATCCGGCAGTTGCTCCATATAATCAGAGGCTTTTTTGAGCTTGTCTTTGACATACTTTGCCGATTTCGAATATGGCGTAGGTGCGAGCAAATTGCCAGTCTGCTCGGCTTTGCTTGTCACGCCTACTAGCTCTCCGTTTTCTTCGATATATCGTTTATAATCACTTAATGACGGGAACGCCATCCCAAACCTCATCATCCTCGACCTGTTCGGTCACTTCCAAGTTGTAGTCGTCATCTACGGTACAGAAGAAGCGAATGCCACAACCATCAAGCAGCTCACGGTTTGCTCCGGGACGCATAATAGCGATACGGGATGTGACCGGCATCATTTCTTCACGAATACCATTGTTGCGAATCATATCAGCAACAATAAGTTCCTTACCCTTTTCAAACTCGCAGACATAATATACGCTGCCATCGAAACAGAAGCTCAGCAGCCACGGGCAGGTAGAAGGGATTGAAAATTGACGGCTCTCCGGCAAAAATTCGCAGGCAACGCGGAATGCGCGACAGCGCTTGCGGACAAGGCTGTTCATGGTAATGTAATCAGCTTTCGCCAGACCGTCATTAGTGACATAGCACGCCGGACGACGGTTTGCACCCTTACGGCAAGCGCTGTAGATAATCTCACGCGCCTTGTTCGGGGTAATATTGTACTGCCGTACGAGATATTCTTCCATCAGCTCGTTAGGGATAACGGGGATGGTATCGAGCAGTTCGCGGATATCGTTATTGTGTACCTCAGACATAAGTATGTCTCCTTTCAGCATATGCAAATTGTGCAATTTTGTTTTTGCCAATTGTGTCATTGTGTATTTTGCGGATTTATATGTTACTATTTTGTACGAACTGTCGTGCAAAATAAAGCATATCAAAAATGTGCATTTTGTAGAGGAAACTAAAAGAAAAAGCACTTTTGAGATATACGGAATCAGCACATTTGTTTGTATCTGACCATCGCATATCTCAAAAGTGCTGTTTTCAGTTATTATTAGCGTTACATCGTTTATATTGAAGCTTTGAATTGTGTTATTTAACGCTTTTCGCTGTTGTCATCTGTTTTCGCAGGCTCTTTCTTATCTTCTACTTCCAGACGAGCTTGTTCTTCTTGGTGCTGTTTTTCTTTAAGCGCTTTTTCCTGCATATAGAAGCTCTTTGCATCCGTTGTAATTTCCTGCTTTTCGTAGTCAGCAGCTACAAAATCTACGAACAATTTTGCGGAAGAAGAACAAACCAAGCCTTGACCACGCTGCAGGCTAGAAACATTTTCCATTTCTGCATCAGTAAGTTGGATAGCGGCTTGTAAAGCTTGTGCTTCAGAAGGAATAAGATGCATGATAATTTTGGTATCGGCGTTACCGATAATAGCTTTGCCGTATTTACCGCCTTTGTATTCGTAGAACTGCGAAATGTCCTGTGTCATTGCGAATGCCGAACCGCCGTAAGCACGAATCGTACGGAAGATTTCCACAACATCCTCAGCCGCCATTTCGTTTGAGTCAGTGCCAATCAGTTTCCAACACTCATCGATAAAGACTGCTTTACGCTTTTTACGGTCTTCTTTGATTTTTGTCCAAACAAAGTCAAGAACAACGAACATTGACATTGTAAGGATTGAGCCTTTCATGCCGTTAAAGTCAAATACAATATACTTGGCTTTTAAATCAACATTTGTAGGGCGGTTGTAACACGCCATAGAACCAGTAATAAGAGGATTAAGGATATTGCTAATCCGATGCAGTTCTTGATACTTGAGCATTTCTTTATGCAGGTCTTGCAGCAGCGGCATTTTCTTATATTGACCGGTTTCTCTATCATAGATAGAGTTGTTATCGTTTGTAATTCCAAACTTTTTGTATACCGTAATGAGGCAGGTATCAATCAACTGTTCTTCTTCCTGCGTAAGGTCTTTGACGACCAAATGCATAAAAGATTTGATGGTATGGATTTTCTTTGTCAGCAGTGAGCCTGCCGAATACTCATCCATATCCTTGGCATCTTCATCGTCGGGAACTCGAATATCCATGATATTGATACTATTGACAGAAGACGGGTCCATGCTAATGAACTGACCGTCGACTGCCTTGCAGCCACCACCATAGTCTTCCAAGCCCTTCAAGGGAGAAATGATGAATACTTGTGTATCCATTTCAGAAAGACGAAGCGCAAACAACTGTGCCGTGAAGGTTTTGCCATAGCCAGAAGAACCGAGGATAACTGCGTTGGCATTTGCGTGAATATCCGTGTCGAACATATCAATCGTAACCAACGAGTTGTTTGCACGGTTTGTACCAACCATAACGCCATCGGGGTCCTGCATCTCAAAGGAAATGAACGGATAGCAGGATGCAACGCCGGAGGTTAAGAGGTTACGCTGTGCCTTCCTCTTAATGTCTTTATGAATTTTTGCCAGCGGCAAGATTGCAGACTCAAAGCATTCTTCCATCATGAAGTTGGCACGGCGGATTTTCATGCCTTGCCCTTTTGCACGTTTTTCCAGAGCATCATATTTGTATTCCAGCTCGTCAAGGGAGTCACCAACAATGGTGATGAGTGTACACATATAGTAGAAATCTTCGCCGCTGGAAAGACCTTGAAGCATATATTCGGCAGATGCAATTTTTTCTACTCGCGCATGGTAGTCAGAGTCTGTATCGTGGCTGTCCATTGCATTTGCACGGCTCAAACGAAGTTGTGTACTGATTTTGTTAAACACCGCTTCACGAGAAACATGCTCAAAGAACATATCCACATCGATACCTTCGCCCGCATTGACGAACATTGCAATCCAACCGGCATATACCTGTTGGCTGTATCCTTGTGATGGAACATAAGCAAAGGTATAAAACTTTCCGTCAATTACGATGTAGTTGTAATGCGTGAAATCAATCCACGCAGGAGCAATCAATTCCGGAGCCTGCAAAGAGGTTTTCATTCCTTTTTCATCGGCTTCCAAATAGCGTGTGATAATCGGGTTTACATGGTCATGGAATGTAACCGTCTCACTCTTTTTACGGTTCAACATTTGATAAAGGAGCTGATGGATACCGGCATCTTCATTATGGTCTTTGTCCCCAAGAGCCTGAATATAGATATTTCCGCATTGCTCCATATGTGAACGGATGTTGGCGGCTATGGCGTTCAAGTCGGCAACAACAGCTTCAAAATTTGAACCATCATTGCTGATGGTCTTTTGAAACTCGATAGAAATAAAGAACCGACGCGTAATACCAACAGACAATGCCGTTTTGCGAAGCAGATTGATATATGCTTTCAGCATGCGTTTTCTTTTCTGGTTTTCTTCTTCTTCGTAATAAGACTTGACGGTTGCAATTGTGCTTTCAACATCAGCCTTGCGTGCAAAAGTTTTGAACTGAATATTGCACGGTGCAGCTTTAAATGTCTGATAGAAAAGCGAAATCACACGGTTCTGAGTTTCAGCATCCATATACGCGAAGTTGATGGGACGAAACTCCAGAATCTTAACATACCGGCGGTCTTTTGTGATGATGACACCATTATAGATATCATCGACAGGGATTACTCGCTGTGTGCTCTTGATGATTTGGTAGCGCCCTTTTTGTTCTGCCATCTGTTTTTGGATGCGGGCGCGTTCTGCTTTTTCGATTTCTTCTCGCTCTTTTTTGGTAAGGCGAATATCTTCAATATTCGTACCAACTACTCCTTTAGGAGTAGCTTGCTCCTTGTTTTTCTTTCTAAACATCTCTTCTATCACCTCGCACTATCAAAGATTGAAATATCATTCAACGAAGTATTCGTATTGAGTTTAGGTCTTGCTTTACCTTTACGCGTGATTTTACGAGCGCCAAGGTGAGTCACTTGATATCGTTCTGTCGGTGTCAATGGAATCTCATCCAAATCATCAATATCGACTTCAATCTCTTCATCCAAGCCGACATATTGAGAAATTGGGCTTACGGCTGATTCCACAGGCTGTTTCTGCTCAACGGGTTTATCTTCAATATCCAACAGTTCTACTTCAATTTCTTCTGAATCGTCTTGCACAGTTGTATCAATTGCAGGGGCTTTTTCTTCTGCCCGTACTGTTTCTGTCTCGCTGTGCTGAAGCGTGTCTACGCTTTGAACATCAGAAGTGCTTTCATCGGTTGTCTGTTGAACTATGCTTTCAGATGAAATATTCTCGTTTTCTTTAGCCGCGTTTTCTTCTTCGAGCTTTGCACGGGCTTGTGCCTGCTTAACACGTTCTGCTTTGTCAAGACGCCGTTGAACAGCCGCTTGAATTATAGCCTCTTGTTCCGCTTCGCGCTGTTTCTTAGCTTCATCTTCTTCTTTATGCTTTTGTTTCAAAGCCGCCTTAGCTGCTTTGCGCTCGCTTCGTGGCAAAGATTTGATATATTCTTTTTCTTCTTTAGCACGTTGCTTTGCTTCTGCTTTCAGTTCAGCCTGTGTTTTGAGTTCTTCCGGTTTTTCGATAAAGTTTTCGTCATCATCATAGTAGATATGAAGATTGTCTGAATTGATATCTGCGCTGATAGCATTTTCTTCTCCACCAACTACTTTACCTTTGATAGATTCATAAGCTCTCTTCAACTTTTCTCTCGGAAGGAGCTTGTCGTCGTGAATCAGATAATCGGGTTCAAGTTCTGTTTTAATACGGGGATTGTATTTTGAAATTCTACGGTTTTTTCTAAAACGAATAACACGAGCAATGAACTCAAATAAACTGTCTCCATCAACGCCGACTACCGTTGCCATAAATGCACCGGCACATAAGATAACACAATATGCTACTGTGGATAGAATATCCCATCCAAGTTTAGTCCAGCCATATGCGAAAATTCCGAGAAAAGGTAGTGCAACGATGATACCTTCGACAAAGTTTCTGGTTCGGAACAAACCGCCAAACACATAACCTGTATCAAACGCGTTTTTTGGTATATTATATACATTCGGCTCTGTTTCTTCTCTTGCCATAATTTACTTTCCCCTCTTTCCGATGATATTGTGCATTACAGCACAGCATCTATTAAGTAGTTCAAAAACAAGCATCGTATTATTTGTTGTGCCTGCGTTTAATAAAGCTGTTTCTTTAACACTCGCTATTACGCCGTGTTCATAGACATTTAAAGAAATAACTGCTGCATTTTTTTCACAGCAATTTTCTACAGAATGAATATCTACATCTCCCCTATCGAAAGAAGTGGAGACAGACATTTCTATTTTTTCCCCTTGGACATTGCAAGCTATAAACAAGTCCTTGTCATCAAGGTGAGAATAAAAAGAACCAGACCGTACACTAAGATTTTCACACACAAACATTCACCTCAACAATCTATTCGAATTCATATCATTGGCCTGCACTATGCAGTTGCTCACTACGCGCCTCGTGAAGGCTGATATGTATGCGTAGTAACCGACTGCCCGCCGGTAATAGACAGACAGTCGGCAAGGATTAGACCTTATGGCAAGCACCCCAGACATAGTTGCGCTTGTCGTCGTAACCGTAGACAAGCAGCGTCACGCGGTCGCCACGAGTCAGCAGCTCGTCGGATGCAGTCAGAGCTACACGAGCCTGAATGTTGCCAGCATCGACAATCAGGCGGTAGAAGCGGTCATTGACAGACGTGACCGTGGCACCGTAAGCGCCGCCGCGAGCAAGGCTGTGAATGTTCATGGCAGGATTGGCACGGCGCTCCAGAATAGCGCGGTTCATGCGCAGGCTGACAGTGCCGTTCTCTGCATCAACATTCAGGTCCTCGATAACGACGGGGATGCCCTCGCCAACATGGAACTTCTCGGCGACATTGTCGATGTACTCATAGGCAGACAGAGAGGCAGCACCGATGCTGGTCTCAACGCCAAGGGCTTCTGCAATGACATAGTCGGGACCGGTAGACAGGATAGATGCAGCGGCGCGGGTGCCATTGGTCACATCAGCATTGCGACCAAAGAAGTGGCGATTGCGCTGAAGCTGCATAGCGTCCTGACGAGAACCGGCAAAAACAACCTCGCCGTCTTCAGACTCGGCTTCCATGTAGGGGCAGAAATTGATGATAGCACCGTTCATCAGCTTTGCCTTGCGCAGGTAGCGACGCTGACGAGTTGCCTCATCATCATTCTCGATGCCTTTCATCTGGCTGAAGTGGAAGAAATCTTCCGCCTGAATCATCACGCGCAGCGTGCCACGGGTGACTTCAACAACGGCGCTGCCGGTGCCGACAGGGCGAACACCGAAAACTTTGCCCTGCAGGAAGCGGCGGGGGTTGCGCTTGTTGTCAGCCACGCAGCGACGCATCTCTGCGAGGTCACGGGCACGACGGTCCTCGGGCATATCGACCTTCAACATGTCGTTGCCATCATCGATGAAGGCTCCAATCTGGAGGTCATCATCAGAACGACGAGCGGCACGAGGACGGCTCTCTTCAACCGGCTCTTCGTCCACCCCCTCATCTGTGGGGGCAGGAACAGCCTCAGGAGCGGCGTTGTCGGCTTCTGCGGGCTCGGTGTCTACCTCTGCGGTCTCGACCTCAGGAGCAGCCTCTACTGCCTCTGCAGCCTCATCCGCAACGGCGGGGGTGGTCACCTCGTCAACCTCGACGGGGGCGGCGTTCAGCATTTCGTTTTCGTTCATGGTATTGTTCTCCTTTTCAGGTAAAATGTTATCGACATTAGTTACCCGAAACGGTTCCGGGTAATATCCACCACACGCCACGCGGAGGCTGCCGATTTGTGTGGTTCCCGACTCATTTCTGAATCGGGGAAAAGAAAACCCCGGTCTTTTTATCGACCGGGGTTAAGGAACTGTATTATTTTTTTGATTTCGCTGATTTCTTGGTGAATGCGTTTTCCTTTTCAGGTTTCTTGTTTCCGCCTAAAAGGTCTTCTTTCGAAAGACGACTGTTGTGTGGATTCATCTTTTCCTCTGTGCGTTTCTGAGCAATGCTAGTGTTGACTTCTTTCTGCTTTTGAATATCACCAACAAGGGATTCCAAAGCGTCATGCTTACGAGCATTCGGATAAAGGTCAACTGTGCGAGGAAGTTCTGCCCATTTAGTCGGGACGAAATGCGGGTCTGTAAAGAGTGGATGATGGATGAATCCAAACCGTTTGGCTTTCAACAGATTCTGACCATTTGTCATAATCAAAATTTCTTCTTTGCCAAGGTGTTGCACTTCATCGGGGTTCATTAAGTTACGCTTACCATCACCTTCACTAAGTGAGTAGCCTTGCATTGCTCCACGAAGACCAATGGTACTTGCTCTGGAATCGCTGACGCTCTTAGCGCGAATGGTTACGATACCACTTTTATCGGAGATATATTCTGCCGTATACTTATCGTTACAACCAAGTACCAGCATAGTGTTGCAGCAGCCAATGATGGTTTCGGCGTTCTCTTCACCGTACAGCTGCGTCAACTGAGGTAAGCTCTGCAGAATCAAGGAAACGGCAATCTTACGGGAACGCGCTGTTGCAATGGTCTTCTCGAAGTTCGGCCACACGCCGGTGTTTGCCAGCTCGTCTGCGACGACATTGACCGGAATACGCCCTTCCCCACCAACAGCATCGAAGGCTTCCTTCAAGTCTTTGAACAGGAAGCTCAAGAGCAAAGATGAAAGCAACTGCATAGAAGCGTTGTCGTCAGAAATGATAAGGAACAGTGCGGTTTTCTCTGCGCCGATATTGGCAAGACGAATATCATCATTACTGATAACGCGACGCACCTTGTATGTCATAAACAACTGCAAGCGAGTGTTCAAGCCACCAACAATGTTAGGCTGGACACGTTCGCCCATACCTTTAAAAACAGCCCAAGCAGATGCTGCAGGATGATTCAGAGGAACATTCTTGAAGTTGTCTTCCCAACTGTTCAGGTCATTGTGAAGCAAAGCATTATAGATGTCGGAGATATTGCAAGTGGGTGCGTCGTCTTCCCACGATTGCAGCTTTTTATTCCCCTCTTCCTTACCATAAAAGTTTTCGGCAAGGTACTCAACCACTTTTCTGCGGTCAAACATCGCCGATTCCGGATTCTTAACGATTTCAATAAGTTTATCCCCATCTTCCTCTGTGATAAAGGGAAGTTGAGTTAATAGCTCTTTTGTACGGCGCTCGTAGATTTTAATGAGCGTCGTCTCACGCATGAAAGCACAGTAGGAAACGGCAACACGAAACAGGTTTTCTTCGGAACTTTCCCAGAACGGGTCACCGCCTGCCCCTCCGCCGGTGTTTGTGATAACTGTTTTACAGAATGTGATAACACGCTGGTCGTCAATGTTGCCAGTGATGGGGTCGTAAATTTCTTGTACACAGTCCCATGCGTTGGAGAGGTCAAGGTTAATAAGGTTGAAGACCTTGACTTTGTACCCGTTCGCTTCCAACAATTTCCGCATATCATTGTGAATTTCGCCCTTTGGGTCTGTAACGACCACAGATTCACCACGGACGATAGACTGGAACACAGCAGTACGGACATAACCAAAAGACTTGCCGGAACCCGGAGGTCCAATGAGGATAAGGTTACGGTTGCCGGTAGGTTCAAACGGAAGAGCAATTACCTCTTCTCCCTCTTGGGTAAACTGCCCTAGAATCGTACCTGTCACCTTTTCAACAGGCCCTACTTCGTAAACCTGTTTAGCCTCTGCTTCGGACATCCACTCAGCTGTACCGTAAGTACCGGCATTAGATGTAATCATGCCACGGTCATCAATTTCCTTTGCGCCGTTCAAATCCATGTTTTTGCGAAAAATCATTGCAGCAACGAATGTCAAGGCAAAAGCAAAAATCAGAGCAATAGCAAGACCATATGATGTTGTTACGCTCAGCTTGAGCATTCGGAGCAAACCAGCGCTCCATTCACCAACCATAAAGGCTGCAAAAAAGCCAGCTGGGAGCAAAGAAACAATAAAAGATACAATAAAGGCAAAAATCAACTTTTCGCCTTTAGACAAGAGTAAGAACTTTGTTTTTATAGCATCCCATCTCGTCACGGTTAATTCGCCTCACTTTCTGAATTTTCGGAATCGGATGAATCACTATCGCTTTCATCTAATTCTTCAAGGTCATAAGATGTTGTTGTAGATTGAGTTTCTTGCAAGATAAAGTTTTCTTCGTTTGTGTCATCCAAACTGTCTGTAACAACGCTCAAAATGTTATCGTTATACCAGAAGTCCCAGCCGAGAATACGAGCGATGTCTTCAATAGGCATTACCATATCATCGTCATCTGCCAGTGTAAATGTGTCTTTCCAAAATTCACATGTATTGCGGTTTGTAAAGACAAATGTTTTATCACTGTTTGATATTTCGAAGTATTCGCTGATGTTGTGGAGTGCTCCCTTTGTTGGAATATAAATGCACTCACCGTAGATAGTCGGAACAGTCAAAAGATGTGCAACATCATCAAATTCTGTATTCGTATCATATGCTTCAGCAAGTTCACGCAAGGAAATGCAAAGCCTTCCATCGTCATTTGTGCTGAACTTCAAGTTTGGGACTAAAGAGCCGTTTAGAATAACACAGTGCATAGGCGCTGCTTGGTCACCATTTAGAATAGCTTGCCCGTCATTGCGGTTCTTTACGGCTTGGTCATACGCATCCTTTGATGTATAAATATAAAGGCGCTCACATGTTCCCTCTTTGCGAAGCTGTGCATAGTCAGACGGATATTCGATTTCGTTGGAGAAATTATCAATGTCAAATATTTCCGCACCGGAAATGATACATTTTTGCAAGTTCTCGTCGATGAGCGGAGATGAAGAATCTTTGTTGGTGTCTGATGTTGTTTCAACATAGTTTCCATTTTCATCGTAATACCCGGAGCTGTATTCAACATGCTCATCGGTGATGATATATTGCTCACCATTGTCATTAACTGTACCAACTTCGGAGCTTGAAGAATCTTCTGTATTTGATGTTTCTGCGTCATCATACAGTTTTCTGACATACACTGTATGCCCTGTACTTAATATGGTGCTGCTTCCATCACCGTTCTCAAAAGGAGCCGGATTTTTGTATTTCGTTGCCTTTTCTTTTTGCTCGTAGCGGTATTCCCCATCAATATTGGTTGCTTCCCTATAACCGTTTTGGTCACAGTTATTTGGTGTTCCAACAACAAGTTTCGTCAGTACGGGCTTTCCACTGATTATTTGGCTTCCTCCGCTTGTATCAACACCTCCTGTGATGTTGTGTTCAGCAGACGATGTTTCTGACTGACTAATGCTTGGAGTTGCAATAGGTGTCACTTCACTTACTGCTATCTCGTTATCTTTCTTTTTGCATCCGGTAAAGCAACTGCAAACCAATGTGGCTGCTAAACCAGCAACAACTGCTTTTTTTAAGTTGCGTTTCATAAAAATAGCCCGCTCCTATCACAGAGCGGGCATCCTCCCTTCATTTTATATTAAGAACTCATGTATGCTTCTGGATTCACTTGTGTTGTTCCTATGTATTGCTCAAGATGAAGATGCTCACCAGTACCGCCCGTTGAGCTATAGCACAGTCCACTCCATCCCGTTCTGCCAATCACCCCGCCAGCGGGAATTGTGTCTCCAACACTCCATGTGATTCCGGGGGTTAAGTGCTGATACAAGACGAATACACCGCCACCAGTTGCTTCACCATAGTACACAAAAACAAAGTTTCCGCGCTGAGCATTGCCATTGTATTGTTTAATGCCATTAGGAAATCCATCTTGAATTCCAACAACAATTCCTTGAGACGGAGCAATCAATTGTCTTTGTACTATGCCGGGGGCAATATCCGTACCATTGTGCGCTATTCCTCCACGAATAACGCCAAGAGAAGAAGTAATTGTGCTTTTCCAACCAGACCAAGGACCACCAATAACAGCAGGAGCATCATATAAAGTATCAGCAGGGTGAGATGCATAGAATTGGGTAATCAGTCCTTTTAATGTTCCGCTGATTACCATACCATACGAGCCACTTCCCATACCGGATGCAGGTGCATCGGGGTCGTAATCAAGGTCTGCATTGTCGCCGAATAGAGCTTCTTTTATATTATATATTTCTGCCATTTTTGCCACTTGAGTATCAAAAACGTCGACATCTGATATATCACTATCGTTTTCTTTGTCATCTGTAATTTCAAAATAATCAAGGATATACTTTCTGGCTCCTTCAGATGGTGAATATTGATAAGAAACAGAAATTGTTGCTGTTGTATATCGTTCTTCGTGTGGAATTTTAATTGTTTTTTTATTTGTTACTGGGTTTCCCGCTGCATCAAGTTTTGGAGTTCCATCCAAGTTTTTGACTTCAATTATAACCTCTTTTTCTTCAGTCCATGTATTAACAACTTCTTCTGTTTTATAAGAGCTTTTAGTTTTAACTTTCCAAATTTTGCTTTTTTCCAAATCTTTGGCTGCTGCTACCATATCTTTGACATGGAAATGTAATCCTTCTTTATTTCTGCTGCTATAACTTTCACCGGCCATTATATAAAAAGTCCAGTTCATATAATTCCGTTCTTCGTACATTTCGGGGTCAACAGATGTATATATGTGCTCTTCTGAAATTCCCTCATCTAAGGCTTTTTGCTTTAGTTTCTCTACTTCCTTGTTTGCTTTTTCAAGAGCTTGGTCGTTATAATCCGTATACGCTTTACGGAAATATTTATTTAATACGGCAACCATTGTATTTGATGTTCCCGTATAACCGTAGAAGTTCACATCTTGTGCAGCGGCAACATCATCTCGATATGCTTGCGAGTAATCACTGGGTTTTCCTGTCGTTAGAATGCTAAAAAAATCATCAATCCCATTTGACAGTTCCGCTTTGAACTCCTCCCACCCAAGAGTTATCGAATCTACGGACTCTGTTACTGCCGCTTGAACAGATTCCTCAATTGAGCCTGGCAATTCCAAGACAAAAACTGCACAAAACATAACAATCATCAAGGGTATGCTTAAAATAAAAAGTGCAACCAATACAATTTTGATAACTGTCATTGGATTTTCAAGAGCAGTTTTCGCGGCACCAAGGTAGTTTCCGGATGCAATCTGTCCTGCTGCTTTTTTTACTGCTTTTGTATCTTTTACAGCCGAGTTGACTGTTCTTTTTGCCGCATTAACGCCGCTTCTTGCAGCACTTGCAATGCTTTGAGCATCGCTTCTGGCATCATCTGCCATGTTTCCAGCTCCTGCGGCATTGGTTCCAAAACCAGCCATTGTACTTTCCTCCCATCTTTTTGATTTACTGCTCTTAGCTATACCAAACTGGTATATTTCCATCTTACGCCATCGCGGAGGCGGCAGTTTTTGTAAGACACCGGCACATAAGTGCCGGATTTTAATGTTGATTTATGGTTATTGTTCCGAAGAATCGGTTTTTTTCTTGGTTTCTCGTGTGTCAGACCCGTGAGCGTCTATTTGCTTTTTTTTCCAGTCGGATGAAGCAGACGACGTATTGATGTGTCGCTTATCTGTTGCTGAAGGGGCTTTCACTTTTTCTTGGCTTTGTGGTTTTGCTGAAGCCGGAACACCTGCCTGAGGCGTTCTATTTTGTGATTGCGTTGTCTGTGCGCCCATTGTTTCAAGTTGATGCTCTGTTACTGCTGTGCCACCACCAGAGGCATCTCCAGTTTCCATGGCCGCTGCGCCACTTGCAATGATTTGATGGGATTTTTCGCCAATTTCCTGCGTTTCATTTTTGTTACTGTCGTGCGTAAAGGTAAATGTGTTTCCACCATCGTTCTCCTTTACGCGTTCACCACTGGCATCTTTCACACGAGCAACGGTGACAGTATCACCCTCACGATTAGCGTAAAATTCGCCAGCCTCACTTCTAACAACAGTTGCACCATCAGAGAGAGCTCTTGCCTTGTAAGTTTCTTTTCCTACGGACAACTTGCCGTTATTTGTGTCGATTTCAACTTCTCTAGCAACCATGTTGCCATCGACTTCTTTTGTCATAGTTGCATAGACCTTGCCTTCTTCTGCACGGACACTACTTACCTTTTCATCTTTGTCGATTGCACCTTGGTCAGCGAGGTCTTGCTGAATTCCAGCACGAACATTTACAGTGTTTAGATTTACAGAAGCTTGTTCTTTTTCTTCTGGCGTTATAGATTGTATAGTGGGTGTTGCAGAGCTCCCAGTAGATTGAGTTGTTTCTGGGGTAGATGCTGTAACAGCTTTATACTGCTGTACCGCCGCAACGCCTTCCTGACGTGTTTTTTCGGTAGCCGCTTGAGTATTCGATACCAATGTGTCTTGAATACTGGGCGTATCATTAGAGCCTTTACTAAAGGCTTCTGTAGCAGCAGCCGCTGCTTGTTCATCGTTTTGTCCAGCTACGTTATCGACTTGGAAAGATTGAGTGGTCCGTGCAGGTTCAGGGATATTACTACCATCGGCACCCTTAGTTTGAATAGCTTCCCAACTCGCATTTCCAGTCTCTTCATCGATGCCGGTTTGACGCAGTTCAAATGTGCCTTTTCCGTTTGTAAAGGACACACTTTCTCCGGTAGGTGAAATTTTCGTTGTAGATGTATCGCCAGTAGCTACAATTCCAGATTCTCCTTTAGCAATTCCTACGGACATAATTGTCGTTCCTGTGTCATCACGTTTTACAGCATTTGCATGTAGCTGGTTCCCATCTGCAGTAATACTTTCAACGGCAGAATCTTGCGGTATTGCATTTGTTTTAGAAAGCGAATGCTGAGCTCCATCAAGGCCACTTTGACTGTTAAGTTCAGCAATGGCTTTGGCTTGCTCTTGTTCAGAGCTTGCATTTGAGAATTCATCAATTGCGCTTGATGTTGCTTTTACATCATCCTCATAAAGGTCGTCAATCGAATTTCTTCCAGAAAGTAAGTTCCCATCATTTGTTTGTACACTTGCCATATCTTGCTTCTGTACCTCAGAGGTATCAGAATCCAGTAAGGCAAGCTTATCATCGATATCGTCAGGGACTATACTGATATTGGTTTCTCCTTCGTTTGTATGTGCAGCTTCTTCTGAAAGAGTAGACTCTGAATCTTCTGCGGAAGGCGTTTTGCTTTCTATCGCATCGTCATAACCATCATCGTTAAGCTCATACAAAGGTTCGTTTTCTTTCATCTTTTCATTGAGCATGCCTTCTACACTCAGCTCGCCATTTTTATCATCTGTAAATGTAGCTGCTGCGGCTTTTGCAGAGCTATCATCGTCATTGTCGGCGTCGTTTTTAGATGTAAGAAATTGTTGAGGAATTTGATTTTCTTTGAGAATATCTGCATCATTTTCATCTTTAACCTTAGTTGCTTCCCAAAGTTCTTTTCCGTCTCTACGGTCTGAATCCTTTTGGGTGAGCTTATAGGTGCCTTTTTCTGTTTTAAGAGTTGCACTTTTACCGTCAGGAGAAACATCCAGCTTTGAACTAGCTCCAACAGCTCGAAGCTGTCCACCTTCACTTTTTAGCTCAACTTTGCTGCGATGTATACCGCTTGCGTTGTCTTTTTTGTAGGTGTTGGCATACAATTTCCCGTTTTCCGAAGAGAATCCTTTGACTTTTGTGCCTTTGGGAACTATATTTTGGTCTGCCAACATATTTGCAACGCCAGTTTTGTTACTATTATTTTCATTTAGCTTTTTCAAAGCTTTTTCTTGTTCTTTTGGTGTAGTCGCATCCTGCCAAGCTTGGGTATCTTTTTGTGCTATACTTACACGTCCATTTTGCTTATGGGTTTCTGATTGCTTTTCACGTAATTCTCTATTTGTTGCTGTTGATTCAGCGTTGTTTGGTGTGTATCCCTCAGGCTTACCTCCTGCTACTTCTGCCTTTTTTTCATAAACCGCATCAGTAATAGCATTTTTTGTTTTTCCGCCAAATTCTATTACGTTTCCGCCAAAATCTACTGCTTTTCCAGCTATGAATTTTCCTCCCTTAGCCACTTCTTTGCCTAGCCACTTTCCACCTCTATAATCGGTTCCGGCAGCATCTACTGTGGTTTTGACAGCACCAGCGATATCGCGACCAATATCCATACCTGTCCGAGTTACTTTCAATCCGGCGGTCTGCATCATATCATCCAACCGTTGTGCGATTTTCAAATATGCATAGGTTAAAAGAGCCCATGTGACGAATTCGTTTACGCTTTTTCCGCTCATGTCGTTTGCCAGTGTTGTTTTTGCCACACCGACAACCCATATGTTTAGGATAAGCAAAACGCTTTGTGCCCAGAATGACTCAAACCAGTTTTTTGCCGTTTGCTTTGTTCCTTCTGTGACTGCCGTAGAGAATGCCAAAGGTGAAAGCATGATAGTAACAATACAAATAATGTATCGTTCTGCACATTCGAGTGCTAACTTAATTAAGTTCCATGCTATTAAAAGCATCAAAAAAACAACAACAAGTAATTTTGGAAGTTCTGTGATTTGGTAAGTTTCTGTTGCATCTCCTAGATTTGCAATCATCTTTCCTGTTGTAGCAAAGCTAAATACGCCGCCTTCCCCTATCATTCCGTCAACTAATGCGCCAGACAATGGGGCAATAATCCTATTAAAAAATAGAGTAAGAAGCGATTTACCTGCTACAGTAAGAATGATTCCGAAGATTGCATTCCAAATCAAACGTGATATGGGTTCCAATTTTTCTCCATTTGCTAAATCTACAAAATAAGTAATAATTCTGCAAATGATTAGGGTCCCCGCAATCATATACGCAATAGCTGCTATTGCTTGGCTAAAGAAACTGCCAACAGAACCATCTGCATCGTTAAATCCCGGAAGATAGCTCACAATTTGGACCGTATTCATCCTTGTTATAGTAAACAATGGCTCTATAACATAATCTGCCAATCCCAAAACAGCATTTGCCAAACCTGAGATAACTAAGCCAAAAGCATTTGCTACAATATCTGTAACTCCTGCAAATGCAACGCAACTGCAAATTAAAATAGCCATACAAATTGCAAATAAGGCTCTTTTTGCAATTTTTTTATGACGATATTGTACAGTTAAAGTATTTATTGGGCTCACCCTCTTTCATTTTAATAAAAAAGGGCTTGCCCGTTTTTCGAGCAAGCCCTTTGAGCCAATTTCCTTTTTACAGATTCATTGTCTCTTAGCCAATAGTTGTTGCCGCGTTGTTAAGCTGATTGTTAACTTTTCCGCCGATGCCATTAGAAATCTTAATCAGACCGGGCACGCAAGCCGCGACAAACACGATGATAGCAGTCGTAATCAGACGCTTTTTGTACATCTGCACATCTTTGGGGTCGCTTGCCAGAAGCATGCGAACCAAGAAGTAGACGAAAACTGCGATGCCGATAGGAACCACAATTTTCTGCAGACCGCTTGAAAGCGACTCTGCAACACCGTTGCCGATGTCAAAAACCGTTTCCAGCGCAGAATTGATTTCCTCGCTTGCAAACGCAAACGAGGTGCTCATCATAGCAGCAGACGCCATAGCACCGGCAGTGCCGAGCGTCAACTGCATGTTGCGCAGAGGGTTGCGCTTCCGCAAATCATTTCCGCTCATACATATCTCCTCCTTTCCTTAAAAATATAGCTATATTTTCTGCAGAACCAATATGCTGTGGCTTCGTATAGCCTCAACCTATTAACTCTACAATATCTATTATCCACATTCCGCACCCATAGACAACAGAATTACTTTCGTTTATTTAGTTTATAGTTCGTACAAAACAAAAAAAGCGGAGCTCTCCGGGTAGGAGAACTCCGCTAATGTCTTATTTTTCCGTTTCTTTTACACGCTTGATAATACGAGGACCAAGAAGAGACTTACGCCCTTGTGTGCGATTGGTGCGAATTGCCTTTTTGAAAGCTTCTTCATCACCGATTAACACAAGATTTTTCTTGGCACGCGTAATACCGGTATAATACAGTGGCTTTGTAAGCATTGGACCATATGTCGAACTTACGGGGAAAATACAGCACGGGAATTCGCAGCCCTGCGAGCTATGTACTGTAATGGCATATGCCAACTCGATGTCCTTTACATTATTGCTATCATATACTAATACATCCTCTCTCGAATCAAAGATAATTTCCACATGAGTTTCATTACCATCCTTTATGATTGCGACAATAGTGCCTAAGTCACCATTGATAGCATTATCCGTATTTTTTCTTTGGATAATTCTATCACCAACCATAAAAATCTGGTGATTTACCTCAACAAACGGCTTTTCGTCACTTCTCGGATTGATGGCGGCTTGAATTGCTGTATTCACTCGATTCTTACAAAGATACCCTGTAGGGGTTCCTCTGTCATAATGGGTAGGTGTCAGCACAATCGTCCCTTCAATGCCGTATTTCATGACTCCACGCTTATATTCTTCGATGATTTTTTCGAGAATCAGGTTCGCTTCTTGCTTTTTATCCGGGTCGGTAATAGAAACAAAGTTGAACTCGTCGTCAAACTTCAAGTTTCTCGTAATTCCAGAATAAGCACGGTTTTCACGAATCTTGATAGATGCATCTGTGATAGTAGATGTACTGCCTTGACGGTAGTTGACATCAAGACGGACCGTCTTAACCACACCACATTGGATAAGGTCACGCAAAACATCTCCACGCGTGACGGGAGCCAACTGGTCAGTATCACCAAGCAACACAATGCGAGTGGAGGGACTGTTTACAATCGCATCAACTGCGAAAGCGAACAGATGCTCACCTACCATACTCATCTCATCGATGCCAACGAAACCGCAAATACGACACTCCCCCTGTGCAGCAAATCCACTGGGGTTGTCTGCCGGGACCAAACCACATGCTTTGTGGATAGTTGCCGAATTCATGCCGGTACTTTCTGCCATTCGTTTTGCTGCCAATCCAGTAGGAGCCATCAATAGGATATGTTCACTCGGCCAGACCTTATGATACACATCCATAATGGCACGCAGACAGGTCGTTTTACCTGTGCCGGGACCGCCAGTAACGATAGAGATGCGATACCGAAGATTTCGAACAGCTTCTGCCTGTTTCGGAGAAAGAATCATAGCATTTTCTTTTTGCCATTCAAGGAATGCTTTCTCAATTTCTTTCTCCTTTGTAGGCTTTTCATTGGCAAACTCGGCAATTTTACTTGCCATATCACGCTCTGTGATGAAGTCGCTCTTGCTGTAGTAATACTGCCCCTGCTTGACAACATTAAATGCTGCCGATGCCTTGTCGACGGCTTCCGTCAACTTGGTTTCATCCACATCTGGTGTCAATTCTCGCATCTGTGTCAGCATGGTATTCAATTCGGCGCACATATTGCCTGTCTTACTGCAAGCTCTCTTCTGGGCTTCTTTCGCAGCCGCTCGAAGACGACGCTCTGAGTCGGGTGTTTCACCAAGGGACACGGCAATTTTGTCAGTCGTTAGAAAACCAAGTAAGTCGACTGGCTTATAAGGTTCGCTTTTCAGAATGTTCGTTGCCTCGTCACCGTACGCCTCGACCAGCTTGTTGATAGCCTCCACACCTACATCAGCATTTTTCAGCAATGTCTGAACATCGCTGCGAACCAATGCAGATACACAGGCATAATTGATATTGCCAAGCAATGTCTCTGTCATCTTCGGAATTCCCAACAGGCGACGAGGCTTGTGTGCGCAGATGTCGAGCGTGTTTTCTCCGAAACTGGTAGCGACAGCTTCAGCCATCACCTTGCCTACGCCTTTGCAATTCTTTACGAGAAACTTCACGATTTCACCGTGAGTTTCCGGCAAGGATTCGGAGGCTTTTTCGGCAACGAAGACTTGCTCATTTTGCGTTTTGCCATACTTGTCTTTTTCCCAATGACCTTCAAGGTCAAAAGACATCTTCTCAAGGAGTTTTGCGGGAAGATGTTGGGAAGATACTTTGAAATAGGCAGTTGCACCATATGTCTGGATATTCTCCGGAAACGATTGTGCCTGCCCTTTCAAATTAGAAGTAAAAAAGCATACCGTAAACGCACCAGCATTGCTCTCTTTTATGTGCAGTATTTTACTAACGCTGCACCTTTTGATAACTGTCCCCATTTTTACTCCTTTATTATCAGTTACTCAACACCTCCATACAACGGGGATAATCAAGTCGCCTGATATTTCCTTCCATTTTTTCAATGTCGGTGACCAGCATAAGATATGCATTCACATCGCTGCTAAATTTGTAGTAGCTCCAAACACTAAATGCGTCCGTGTTCGGTGTGACCACATTGGATGGAGAAGATACCCATACAGCATTTTCTTTTGTGAGAATAAAGAAATAACCGGGACCGCTTTCACGCAGCTTTGCCACGCAAGAACGCATTTCACGGTTATAACTTTTTACATTATCACACAGATTGTAGATGATTTGCTGCAGAGCAACTTCCAACTCCATCTCGTCTTTGAGCGTCCCAACAAGAGGCTTTACAAGCTTGAGGTCTTCTGCTCGTAGAGCTACTTCCTCGTCTTGCTTGCGTCGCTCCTCAATAGAACGCATCACTGGGTTGTTTCGGATATATTCACTCATAGCTTTCGCTCCTTTTCTAATAAAAAAGGCAGCCACCCAAATAAGGATAGCTGCCTTTTCTGCAGATTGTAAAAATTGTACGTTTCGGCTTTATATGTTTGAATCTAACTTTTAAACACAGTCAAGCAATGGTATCTATCGTACATGATTTATTGTACGCAGGTCGCACATTGCGTCAACCCAAAATGTCAGTCAACTGCTCACACATACTCTGTTCCATTCGCTGAATAGAAGCTACATTCGGCAGATAGCAGAATGGAATATCGTACTTGTGGCAAATAGCTTTACACTTTCCGTAGAGGGCGTGGGACATCGAGTCAACCTTGAACATCACAACATCTGCATTACGCACCTGCTGGTCACAGGCTGCAATCATGTCCTTATCCACGAGAGAGGCATTCGGATGGGCAACTTGGAACTTCTTCATCAGGTTCTGGTTGCCGCCAACGATAACAACGGAATGTTCCATCATCATCTTGTCCAGAACGGCAGCATAGTCTACAGCTTCTGTTTCAGAAACCGGTTCAATGATTTCCTCGATTTCCTGTTCGTTCTCCCCTTCCCTATCGGGTTCTTCCGGGATGCGAGCCATCAGTTCGTCGATTTCATCATATGCGGCTTCCAATTTCACAGAGAGCGCATTCTCACGTTTTTTGCTCTGAGCAAGCTTTTGCTCTGCTGCATTGGCGGCGTTTACTGCTCGTTCTTCATTTTCTTTTGCACCGGCAAGCTGCTTTTCGAGCTGCTCGATGCGTTTGACAAGAGCCTCTTCATTTGAGTTGCGGTCTCCATTACCAAACAGTTCGTTAGAAAGCGTGGCTTTCACTTCTTCACTATATGCCTCACCAAGATTGCGTACGGCAAGATACATAGGAAGCAACATGTTGTAAAGATTGATTAACGCAAGTGTAGGAACGGCAGCACCTTCTTCTGCAACGATAGTACCGTCTTCATTCATCTCAATGGTTTCATCATCAATCATTGCAAAGAAATCGCCGCCGTCAATGTTGTGATGCTCTTCATCCAGCTTCGTGAAGTAAACGCTTTTCGCTGCAGCTTTCTGAGCATCCGTAAATTTTTGCTTCGTAATGGTTCGTTCCAGAGCAGGTTGCTCAGAAACACCGGCATCGTGAAGTGCCATAGAAAGCAAGGTATCATAGCGGCAGGAGAAGCCATAGGATTCATAATCGAACCAGTTTCGAGCGTTCACATCACCGTTGATGTCTTTTACACTGATATCCGTCTTTTTGGTGGCAATCAACGCCTCACGGGTATAGTCAAAAAGATTTCTTTGCAATGGAACACCATATTTTTGGAGGATTGTATCCTGCTCAGTCGCCGCCGTTTCAGCATTTGCATCTTTTTCAAATGTTGTGAAGAGAAGTTCATATCTTGCTTGGTTTTGGAGGAGCTTGCTTTCAGGACTTGCCAGCAGATAGATGATGAAAATTGCCATTTCTCCCTGACCATCTTGGTCAGAGCTTGTTGTGAAATATTTGGACAGACAATTTCTGCCGAGCTTATCCTTGTAAACAGCACTCACAGCATCAGTCATACGTGCATATTCTCTGCCAAACAGCGACAACAGCTTTGTGTATGCAGGTGTCTGATTTCCAAACATCAGGAAATACACAACTGCCGCAACCTTCACGGCTTCAACGCGCTTTTGTGCTTGGACATTTACAATGTCAAGGAAAAGACCTTTCTGAATGATTTCCTTGGCACTTTTACGATAGCACAGACTGCTTTCGTATTCGTCAAGGAATCTCTTCTTCGGGGCTGGATTTCTGCACACATCAGTAGCTACAAGACTGCACCAGCTCTGACTGAAAGGAATACTTCGTTCATTTTTCATAAAAATTCTCCTTATTACAAAAGCCGCTCGGTGTAGAAACCGAACGGCAGGAATTGTGAATGGTTAAGATAACTGGTATCCATGCTACATATTTCATTGTACGCATCTCGCACAAATACGCAATAGAAAAACCCGGCACAAAAAATGGCAGCCACTCCATTCAGGAGTAGCTGCTGAAAAAATCTATGAAAATACTTCAATAGCCAGTTTTCGAAAAAAGTGGTCTTAAAACAAAAGCAGCTCACCCGAAGGTAAGCTGCTGCAGTGTTATTCCTCTTTTCCTTTTACGCCTTTGCTCCGCTTTTTACCGCGATACTTGGCTTTGAACGGCTTCGTAAGGCCGAAAAAGCCCAGCGGCACGAAGACAAACAGGAAGAGATTTCCCGTCGCCTTAATCAGGAACAAGAGCGCCTTCAAGACCAGCGTTGCCGCAATGCTCACCACTTTCATGGCAAGAGTTACGGCAAGGCTGAAAAGCGCCTTGACAAGGAAAAACAGACCGACCAGCGCGAGTGCAACCACCACAACCTTGGTGACTATGTCGGCACCAAAGAAGAAATGGAAGAAAGTGTAGCTCGCGTAATCGACGATGTTGAAGATAGAGTAGTAGACGTTTTCTGCGATTTTTTTAATCTTGTTCATACAATAACCCCCTTAGGTTAGAGCAAGGTGACCAAGGACGGATTCCAAGGACAACTGAGACTTATAATGGACATGACTTTCACATCCAGTGCTGTGACTCCTTGGGTTCGCAAGTTCCTACATAGCAAATCATGTAATCAAGCCTCGCGAGTCGCTTGAAGAATGAAGCTATACAGAAGCAAGTCACCGACGGTGGGAACGACGCTGGGGACACGGGCGGGTGAAATGGCAGAAGCCATCTGTCACACCAGTATCAATGTCGTGCCAAGCGGGCGAAACCTCGCGCCACTCGTACACGCCATCCTCGATTTCTTCGAAGACCGGCAGCTCATCCCCGTTCTCGTAGCTCTGGGAGGCAATTTCCTCCGCAAAGCGAGCGAAACGAACCCGATGAGTCGGGACATCATCCGGCTTGTCAAACAAGCTGATAATGTTGTTCCGGAGGCTGACATACACGAGGTCGTCTGCTTCCAGCGTTATGCAGGGGTTAAGGGCATTGCGAATCATTTCGATGTTTTCCATAGTAGTATTCATGGTAAATACACGCTCCTTGTTTGTTGAAAGTTTAATGGTGGTGAAATGAAAAAAGTAGGGAGTACAATGAGATTTGTAGATGAGAAGTGCCATATAGACCTTCTGTACATCGGTGTTGATGTTCGTACTATATAAAAACAGCGCCGGAGGAAACAAGCGCTGGAAAGTCTGCAAACAAAAAAAGAGCGAACCTCCTGATGATTCAGGAAGTCCGCTCTTCGGCAGTTTATGAATGTTAGAGAACCTACAACGACCGGATTGGTTCCGGAGGACGGCTTACATTGTTGCAAGGCGTAAATGCAGGAGTAAAGTGATATCTATTAACTACATTTGATTATAAGCAGTTCGCACACAGCGTCAACACCTAAACAATTTTTTTTTGCAGTTTTTAGATATTATGATTTTGCCGCCTTTAGCGTGAAAACGCGACTGGATTCCTTTTGCGGAATAAAGCAGTCTTTGTACGCTTTCGGATAAAGCGCCTCCAATTTCTGCATATCCACACTGGCACGGCTCATGCGCGGCGAATACTTGAGCAGCCACCGCGTACCATCCGTGCCGACCGTCTCAGCCAAAACGCTCTTGCCCATTGCTGCAGCAAACGGCACAACCATGTCCTTGCACTCTTCATCCAGCTTATCGAAGGTACGCTTTGCGGCATCACGCTGTGCTTTCTTCTCGCTGTACTTCTCGCACAGCTCGGCAAAATCAGCACCAAGAGCAACAGAAGGAGCTTTCTTATCGGCGTCCCCTGCGTACTTATGGATGGTTTTCAGCGTAGCTTCGGGCGCACCAATCGGCTCCGGCGGAATATGAGGAATCACATGATTCATCCAGAACTCATCACAACCCTGAATAATACGCATTTCCTCATCAAGGTCACGCTTGATGGTATTTGCGATAAGCGTATCACGGTCAAACATGCAGACCACAACGCATTCCCAAACACCAAGAATCGCCATGTAAGTACGGACCTGATAGATGTACGGGATAGGAATGTTGCCATTCTCCCACTCACTCCGGTTGAACGTACTGGTGGTCTTGATTTCCACCAAGCAGTACGAGCCGTCAGGCTTGCGCATCATACGGTCGATGTTGGCCGTGATGTACGGTTTTCCGGGCATCGCATAGATATTGGTGTCGGTGATAATATCGTTGTACGGATACCGTTCCGACAACCATGCATCCACATACTCTTCCGAGATATGTCCCCAAATCTTGTTCAGCCGAGACTGAGATGTTTCCTCTTCCGGGACAAGCGGCTGCTTTCCAGTCTTCGCGTAGTACAAATCAAGATTCGTCTTGAAATGGTTTTCGCCGAAGATAGCGGAGATGTCAGAACCACCCAAGTGGTTGGCGCGGCGAGCCTGCCACTGGTCACTCGTCAAGGTACTTGCATCGACCTCGATGTCGGGACCATTGTAACCGTCGGGGTTGCAGAACTCAACTGCTTCCTGCGAAGCCATACCCATTGCCTCATTGTAGAGGCTTTTGGTATACTCCGTTTTGATTTCCCAGTACGGGAGATGCTGAGCGCCACCAGCGCTCGATTTGTTGGTGCCATCATAACTAGCCATCGCTTGTTACTCCTTTCTATATCAGCGGCTCAAGCCGTACAGGAGAACGGCAACAGCCAGCAGAATGAACACATTTTTCGGTTTCAGCATCACAGGTCCTCCTTACCGGGCATATCCACATCACTCCAACGAGTGCGGGCGGTACGGGCAACACAATCAGCAGCCGCGAAAATCTTCTTGGCATCCTGCATATGGTTGCGAACAACCGAACCATATGTATCGCAGACAGCCAAATAGATGTCCATTGCCGTGACGGGAGCGTTGCCATAGACAGAATCGAAAGCAACAAGTGCTTCACGAGACTCATCCTTCGGCATACCGTACTTCGTGAAGACACGGACCAAGGCGGCCTTGCTGTTCACGACCTGAATGCCCTGCAGTTTGCTGATGTCAATAGCAGCGTCATCAAAGTAGGCCAACAGCGCGGTAAACGCATTGGTGACACGACCCTTGATATCCTCACCAATATGAGGAATGACAACTTCCTTCGCCATCGGAGCAATGACACCGCCCATGTTGAAGGCGGGAATCAGGCGAACCGCAGACTCAGCCACATCGGAACTGACCATCACAACAGCCGGGTCGTAGCCACGGCAGAGCTCAGGAGGCAGCTTGCGGAAGAACTGCTGCTTGTAAGCACCAAGGTTAATGACAACCTGCATCAGTTCGTGAGACACATAGCCGCTGATGAACTCGCGGTCAGGCCAGTTGGCTTCCATGTACTCGTCCATAATGCGCAGCAGCTCATCATTGCCAATGACTGCATAGCGACCAGAGTGGACAGCGCGGATTTTCTCATGGCTGTACTTAATGTGCGTTGCACCGGTACGCTCTGCCAAAATAAGGTTCAGAACCTCTTTCAGACTGCCACGGTTGTTTTTGCGCAGCAGTTCGTAGCAGTTCATGCCAATCATGGCGCGGGCGCAGATGTTGCGGGTGGCGCTGTCACCAACGGGTTTCTTGCCAATACTGGTAGTAAGGTTCAGACCAGCATGCTGCTGGGTATCCAGAACGGCTTCCTCACTGACCTTCAACTGCTTGGCATATTCGGGGGCACAGAGCGGCTCATCATAACTTGCTTCGAATCGAATATCCCGAATGCCCTCTTCCAGCCATTCAGTCTTGGACGCATCCCACTGGCAGAAATCCGCCAGCTCCGTGAACTGGCCTTCCTTGAAGAACAGCTCAGAGCTGTCATCGATGAACATATCCGGCATCGTGGCTGGGTTTGCATTAGGGGCGATAGTAGTTGCAGAGGAAACGGTCGTATTAGTTGTGTTGTTGATGATGGACATTTTTGCATTCTCCTTTTTAAAAATAAATTTTGTTCCATAACGCAAAAGAGCGGGCTTCCTAAGACAAGGAAGTCCGCTCTTAAAGCGAAATGTTAATGATGCACGCAGAACCAGTCTGTTTAATGGTATCTATCGTACAACATTCATTGTATGCATTTCGCACGATTGTGCAAGACCGGCTATTAAAGATTTTTCGTGGCTTTACTGCTTTTGAAAATATCGTATTACTGTAAAAATTCAAAAAATATTATTCTTGCTGCTTGTCACTGACAAATTCTTCAAGTGAGATGCTATAGTAGATTTTTGACAGAATATTTTTTCTTGAAACAAAGTGCTCATTCCATTTACGAGAATCATAGGAATGGTTTCGGTTATCACCCATCATGAAATAGCATCCTTCAGGTATTTGGAAAGGGCCGTAGCTTTCATCGTCTGGCGTTTCTTTAAGATAATTTTCTTCAAAGACCTCTCCATTTATGTATGTGATTCCATGCTTTATTTCAATTGTGTCACCCGGCATACCGACAAGCCGTTTTGCAAATATTGTTTTATCTCCATTATCGCGGCGGAACAGAACAATATCTCCTCTTACAGGGTCATTAAACCAATACGCTGCCCTAATACTGATAGAATAACATGGCGAAGGGAGCGTTGGATACATGGATGAAGTTGGAATAAAAACCAGTAAAAAGACAAATTTGAACAGAATAAGCGCCGCAGCAAATGCAACAATTGGAATTTTCCATTCGTTGAAGGCTTGCTTCAACTTTTCTGTGCGCGTAGGCACTTTGGTATTTAGCTCTTCCAAATTACATTACCCCGGTAGATGTGTGTTTATGAATGCAAGCAGGTTTTGAATGGCTTCGGAGATTTGTGAGAATAGTGCAGGATAATCCACTTCAATCCCTAAATATCTTGCCATTTCGGAAATGGCATACAGCGAAAGCCCACCGAGAACAATCGTCTCGAACAAGCGGCTCACGCCTCGGATAATGAACCATACAATCATCGCGATAACCACAACATCCACGACCGTACGTAGGTCTGCAGACTGGATAAACGCGAAGATTCGGTCCATCATGTCACCAACGGTAGTCATAATATCCCCTCCTTTTGAATTGTCAGATGCTACCAATTCCGATTCTATTCAATTCGCACAATTCTGCAACAAAAAAAAGCAGCACCTCATTACGAGGTGCTGCCAGTGCAGATATTATTTAACGACGCGGCACGTTACCACGAAAATCTGCATAGACTCATCGCCCTTGCAGAGTTCCACGGGAAAAATGCCGTTTGCGCCGGAGAGAATATTTGCTTTGGCGCTTTCGTACTTGGTGTTGTCACGCCGTACCCATCCGCCGCTCGCTTTCGCATCCTTGATTTTACGCTGAAGCGTTTCCAGCGCCTTATCGGAAGTGATGGCAATTTCCATCCCCTCCCCCATCGAGTCATAGACCGCGTATGCCATGTCAGGCAGCGTAGACTGAACAGGAGTGAGAACGGGAGCCGGTGCAGGAGTCTGCTGTGCAGGCTGCGGTGCGGGAGGAAGTGCGGAAGTTGCTGCCGGTTTCGGCGCGGGTTCCATCGGGAACGGCATACCGTTTGCTTCCCTACCATGAATTGCCATGTATCCGGTGGGATTTGCGATATACGCAGTCCAGTGCAGCTTAATGGCACTTGCCATAGCGACCAGTTCCTGACGAGAGCAACCAACCGAAATGAAAGTAGATTTTGCGCCCTGCTTTTTCTGGAAGCCACCAAGGTCATTCTTAACACCTTCAGCTTCCGTTACCTGCAGAACATAGTCGGTCTTTGCTCCGGGTGCCAACGAAATCTGACGCCACATAACGGGGCGTTCACCCTTGGCATCACTGCCTCCATTGTAGGTGAAAATCGGCTGCGGATACCTCGCGTTGGATGCCTGTGCTTCTTTGATAGCCCGCTGGCGACGAGTAGCCATGCTACCGCTCAGAATTGCTTCGCAGAAGTACAGAGCGCCGTCGCCACCGTTGATACGCAGTGCTCCCTCGATGTGAGAAACCTGCGCACAGCCGTTTGCACGACCAGTGTGAGAGACGAAAGAAAGATGAATCTTGTCGATATTTGCCCAATCCATCTTTACCTTCAGAAAACTTTTCGGCCCCTGAATCTGATAGATGACCGTGTTATCCTTCTCTTTGATTCGATTGTTGTTATCGGTTGCCATAATTTATGCTCCTTTGTGCATGCTTTTCGGAATGAACGGAACAAATTTTGCTGCCGTTTCCTTTTGTTCTTGCTCTTTCGGAATAAAGGGTAAAAGTACACTTCCTTGTGAAACCGCAAGAAAATAATCATCTACACCTTTATATGTCGTGCCCCAGTTGAAGCGCGTCATCGTAATACCGTATCGTTCTGCAATCGCGTAGAGCTTTTTCAGCGCATTGCGAACATGAACATTGTTTTCACGGTCAGAATCAAACGCATCAATCACATGGGTGACACCGAGAGATTTAAGATACTCACAGGTTTCTTCCCACTGGTTGAAGCAGTTGACACCGGCCAAAGCAATATACGGATTACGATTTCCACTCAAAGAACAAGCAATATGCGCTTTGAGCGCTCCCTCTGTGACATAGATAGCCTTGTCTTTATTGCATGTTGGCATTGCTTCGGGAATTCCATAGCTTGCAATATTTCTGGCACTGCATCCATTTTTGTAGCCAACAGACGAGAACCAGCGATACCGTTTGTCGCCCTTATCAAACCGAATCTGCAATCCCACAATCTGGTTGTGAACATTGAAATACGGAATGAAGAAGCCGGGCTTGGAGCAGGCAGAGAATGCTTTGCCATCTTTCTCATAAAAGCCAGGGATGCCAATAAAGGAAATCCCCTGCTTCCTAAGATTCATTAGCACGCTGGTCCAGCGCTCCGGCACGGAACGGTACAGGCATTTGTCAATGACCTCATCCGTCAAGCCACGCTTATGAAGATTCTCTCGATGTTCAGGTTTAAGGGTCAGTTCTTTCAGAACAGCTCTGTATACCTTATCGAGTTCATCATCAGGCTTTGCTTCGAGGTCAAGGTCAACATCTTTAGGAACCACGGAAGTGGGCTTTGCCTGAATAGTAGTGCCCCTCAGAGCCTGAGAAAAGCTCTTTTTAGCAGCTTTCTTGTCATGCGGGTCGATTCCCGCAAACATGCAGTAGAGGTCAATCATGCCGCCGCTATATGGGCAGCCGCTGCAACAATGGAAGCAGTTGTACTGCCCTCTGGCGAGATTAACGCTGAAGTAAACAGGTTGCTTCTTGTGCCCACAAACACCATTGGGACACAAGACTTCTATTTCTCCAGCGCGTGATACTTTCCCACGAGTCTTGGCTCCGACGAGCTCAAGAACTGTTTCCATAGAAAAGTTCCACGGCATGAGGGATTCCCCCTTTCATTAAGATTTTTTGTGGGTTACAGGTTGTACTGTCCTGCAACCATGCGAGCAGCCGTCTGAATGGGCTTGCCTGCGTACTGAGGACGCAGGAAGTAAGTGATAGCGGCACCACTGCCGGAATCAACCACTTCCTTCATCGTCTTGCCGGAGAAACGGCCAACAGAAATCTTGAACGCCAGTGCTTCTTCCAGCGTCTTCGGTTCAACTTCGGCAGTTGTCGGAGTCGGCGGAACGGGAATCGGAGGCTGTGCAGGAGCCGTTGCAGGTTTTGCAGGGGCTTCTTTCTTTACAGTGGGCGTGGGTTCAGGATTCTGAATGGCAGGCTTTTCGGGTACAGGCGCAGGCGTCGGAGCAGGTGCTTCGGCTTTTGCGTTTTTTCTCGTGGCTCGCTTGGTAGTCTTGGGCGTTGCAGCAGGAGTGTCAGGCGTATCTTCGACCATCACAGGCGTCTGATTCTGATATTCCTTAGGAATCGGAGGCACAGGAATGCGAGTTGGAACACCGGAATCAACAGGTGTATCCTCGTCGTCAACTGCCGTAAACAAAGGCGTAATGCCTTCGATATACTCTGCATTGGCAGGTGTGCCAAAGCCGCAGTTTCCAAGAGCTTTGCGAATCGCAGCAGTTCCGGCGTTCTGGATGTAATCCTTGCCGAATTTGTTGTCATCGCTGCGGTAGCGCGTTGCAAAGGCATTTGCCAAGAGGTTGCCATTGCTGTCAATGACGCGACCTTCCACAGTTGCCATCTGGTCATTGGCGCGGGTCAAAACCTGCTCCAAGTGACCGTTGGGATGTTTCAGCCGGAACCACAGCATCGCTGGCTCGGCCTGCAGATACATACGCGATTTGCCTTCCTCATCTCGATAACAAGCTGTAACAAGACAAGGGTCAAAGCCATCGACGGCGTTGACATTCGCCATCGCGTTCAAGGTCTGTTCATGGGCAACGATTGTTTTTTCAGAAATTTCGGACATGGTTTTTTGCTCTCCTTTTTAATAAATGTTTTTCATAACGCAAAAAGGCGGACTTCCAAAAACAAGGAAGTCCGCCTTTATAGCGAAATGTGAATATTGCACGGCAGAACCGGTTCTGTGGTTTATGGTATCTATCGTACATATATCATTTTAAGCGATTCGCACAAATGTGCAAGCACGCAAAACATAAAACTTTTAAGCACCACAAACTGCCGGGATACCGGCTGCAAGCATCTCGTTAAACATGATTTTACCGAAATTGTAGATATCGATTTTGATGTTGCATGTCATGCTCAGCTTCTCTGGGTGGTTTTTGAGCAGCACAGCCGTACGGTAGATGATGATATACAGCTTTCCCTCGACACAACGGCATACCGCAGCATACTTATCGTTGCTCAGTCCTTCTTTCGGCACGAGGTCTTTTGCTGCTGTCTCAATATAGCGTTTCCATGTTGCATCATACAGGTCGCCTTCCTCTTTGTTCAGGACGCAATTGGCGATAGGCAGAACCTGCACATCTGTCATGGTATCACAGTCATCGAAGCTGAGATGTGCAAAGCATCTTGTACCGGCATAGTATTCGAGCAACCACTCAGATACCCCATATGCCAGTGCCGCCAGCTTTGTAGCAAAGGAATCCGTAAGGTATACCATACCTTTCTGCTCTTTGCCGCAGCGCTCGATGCAGTAGTTGTACGGAAGTCTATCGGCAAGTGCCGCACTGCAAATTCCATCGGTAAAGTTCTTGTGTGCTTTGATGTATTCTTCCGAGGTTACAGACTCAAACTTTTCGAGCGTATCCTCATATCCAATCGTTTCTTCTTCGCGAGTTGGGGTAAGCTGCGTGCATTTGATGGAATAAACATTTTTCATGGCTCATTTCTCCTTTTGTCTTATAATACGACAAATCGCACGATATTTATACCCTTTTGAGTATAAATATCGTGCGATAATCGGTTAGACGAGATTTTTCTTCACGATGTTACACAAAACGCGCGGCATCGTATCAAGGTCGCTGATGTCGATGAAGTTCTTACCAAACTCCTTCTCCACCTGAGAGCGAGAATCGCCAATACCTGCGCCGACAACAATAATACCTGCCTTAGACAAGTCCTTGATGGCTTTCTGTACGCCTTCACGACCCGTGTTAGAGCAACCGTCAGTGCTGACAATCAGGATTTTCTTTTCCGTCTCGTCCTTTTTCAACTTTTCGCCCATATAGCGCATGGCCGGAACAGTAGGAGTACCACCACGGCTGGACATGCCCGTAATACGGTATTTGTCGTTGCCGTCAATATCCTTGTCTACATAGCTGAGAATCTGCACTCCGCAATAACCGCCGGAGGTAAATCCGCAGACATAGCAAGGCAACTCCATGCGACTGCACAGGTCTTGTAAGATGATTCCGGTACGAACAGAAGCCTCAATAGCGGCACTAGACATAGAACCGGATTCATCACACAGATAGCCAACCGCCAGACGAGGATTGTCGCGCGGGAAATTCTTGCGACTGAAAATCTTGCCATCTTGATGATACGCAAGGCGAGCCTCAACCCGAGTACCCATAGGGAGCCCGGAAATCGCATCATCATTTTCTTCGTCGCGAATTGTCGTTTTCAGACGGCGCTCAAGATTTTTGGTGATGGTAAGGAGACCGTCAGACAACCTTTTGTACATTGCCTTATTTTGAGACGACACATCTTCTGCACGTGTGACCAGAACACCAGTGCCTGTCGTTTTCCTGAACTCATCTGCTTCTTTCTGAAGCTCGTCATTCAGCTCGCTGTTCGCTTGCTTTGTTGCTTGGTCGTTCTTGCGCTTCTGCTCGATAGCGTTAATGTCAGCTTTTGCAGCAGACAAATCCGCTTTACCGGAAGATGCGCCTCGCTCGTGAGAAATCGTGTCACCACCGCCCTTGCCGGAAGCGTTTTGGCTCCCATTATTGGCAGAATTCCCGTTTTTAGCGGAATTTCCATGTTGTTTCCCGCTTTCACGCTTCTTTGCTTCGGCAGTCTTTTTGACCTTCTGGGTGATGCTTTCGGAGTTGCGGTTTTCCTGCTTGGTTTCACCAACGCTATGAGCCGCATTCTGAGCCGCCTGTACTGTCTTATCTATAGCTTCAGCCAGTTCACTGGGAGACATCTGAGAGATGTCCTGACCATCGCTCTGCCCTTGCTGCGAGCTATTAGGATTGTTTTGCACGGAACCGGAGCCAGATTTTTTGCCTTTCCCACTCTGCTTGCTTTTGCTCTGATTCTCGATGTAATCTTTGAACATCGGATACAAAACGCAGCAAAGCTCATTCACACCGCAAAGGCGTTTTTTGGGGTCTCGCTCATACTTGACATCATCGAGGATTTCAATGCATTCCTCAAAGACATCTTCGTACTCTTCCGGCATACCATCTTCCAGTGTGAAATCGAATTTGGAGTACAGCAAGACCTGCTGAAACATGGCTTCGAACGGCTTTCGCTTATCCTTCAGCATTTCCCCAAAGGTCTTGCTGGTAGAAATCAAAGCGTCATTCGTAGTTGCCAGTTCCGTAGTAGCCAAGCCTTTGTACAATTCCTGAATTTCTCTTTCGATGAAGCCATCTTCAATAGCGTTCTCGATATGGGCTGCAACTTTTTCAAAGCCAGGCGCAAAATCAGGATTTTTGAGCATCTGGGTAAGCTCTGCTCCTGCAGTTTCGGATGCACGCTTCGGCGCATTCGGCCACCAGTTACCGTTTTTCAACGCGCTGCTCCAACGAGCACTCGTCGGAAAATCAGTGAACAGGACATGCCCGATTTCATGGACACGAAGTCCCTGAATTGCGTAGTGCTTCAGCTCACGGGAGTCGAAATAAGTAACGATATCACTGCAAACACCAACGGTCACAAAGTTTCCGTCAGTGCAAGCCGTCATGTTCTTATTGGTACTCATTCCCACCATCAGGTTGGCAGCGCGGGCATCTTCTTCCTTTTCGGTTATGTCATAGCCGAGAGTACGAAGATAGGTGCAAACACCGGAAACCATGTTCTTGGCAGCATCTTCCGTGTACTCCCGGTAGGCATCCGAACCGAAGAATGTGGTATCATCCGTCGGAGAAATTTGAGTAGCCAACTCTTCCACACGGCGACTCCAGTATTTGTTATCATGAATGCTCATGCGAGCACCTCCTTCCGGCGACCCTTGCGGTTGTATACCGTCTTCGGGGTCTGAACACGGGTGTAAGGTTTGACGCCGTTCCAGCCAGAGCGGGTTTTCACATCGCTGACATTTACAACGACCGTCTGCTTCTTATTTTTCTTCATCTTGCATGCCTCCATGCTGTTATTTATTGGGATAAAATTCGTGAAACATATGTGTCACCGCGTACAGTAACGCGCTTGCCAACAGCGCCGTTTTCTGCAACCGTAACACTATCTGTGATATTTGCGTACATATCAACAGTAGCATCATCACAGACCAAACAATGACCATTACAGGTTGCAAGCGGACTGACCTTTGCGTTTCCTCGAACAACGGCACTCTCACCGATTGTACCGCCACAGATGGCATGGTCTGCAACCAGCGCATCATCTTTAACTCCGCCACTGCCATAAACAACAGCTTCGTCATCTATCCAGCATTTTCCATTTTGGGAAAGATTGGAAGGATATTCAAGCCAGCCGCCAAACTCTCCGGCAGATACAATACTGCCTTCGACTGTCTCAATTTCGCGTGTTGCCGTAATGCGATATACCGTAACAACTCGTCCATCAATATTGACATCTTTGCGGACGCCGGTTATGTTGAACTTTTTGCCGTCAGGCTGCGGCTGAGACTGTTGGGTTCCCACACGCCCTGCAAGGAATTCCTGCGTCTTATCGGTATAGCCATGCCGAACGCGCGTATTATATACCGAATTCCATTTAGACATCGGATATGTAGCCACTGAGCCGGTAGTGCCGCAGCGTCCATATCTTGCCGTAAATGAGGTGCCGTTCGGGTCCTGCTCCATCAAGTAAAACTTGTCAGAGCCTCCCGACTTGAACTCAAAGTAGGCAATATTTGTTGTTGCCATTGTGATGGCTCCTTCCTGTGTTAAAAGAATTGCTGCCCTTGTTTTCAAGAGCAGCATGAGATATGTGCGTTAGACCTTATCGAGTGCAGTAGCAGCCTCGTCTGCGACATGCAGAAGCCAAGACAGCGTGTGCATCTCGTAACACGACCAGACGGAGTTGACATTTGCTGCATTAGTGACACCCATGTGGTTATTCACTGCAGCATACTCTTCCATAGACAGTGTCACACCGTTCGACATGATACGATAGCAGGAAAGGCTTCCGTGACTGTCACAGCCAACGGATTCCTTCGGCTCGAACTTGTAGAACGGAACCTTGGTCCACTGACCACTTACCTCGTCCTTAACATTGCGCGTACTCACCGTATAGGTGAAAACTTTGCACAGGTCGTGGAACAGCGCCACCGTCAGCAATGTGTCGCGGGTATACTGACCGGGAGCCCACAGGTCTGCAATCTCCAACAGTCGCTTTGCAACTGCGACGGAGTGTGCGCAAAGACCACCGGGCTCGGCACTATGGAAGCGCGTAGAAGCCGGTGCCTCATAGAAATCTGTGGTTTCCAGCCAGGCCATAAGTCTGTCAATGCCAGGTCTGGTGATGTCCTTCGACATCTCAATAAATTTTTCTTTTGCAGTCATAGTGACTACTCCTTTCCTTTTCAAGCGTTTATACAAAAAGAGCGAACCCCCAAAACAGGAAGTCCGCTCTCTAAGCGAAAATATGAATATTGTACAAGCATAAAATATGCCAAGTAGATGTTATCTATTGTACAACATTCATTTTATTCAGTTCGCACATCGCGTCAACTATTATGCAGGCAAATTCGTGTTCATGCCTTTTTCTTTAGCGGTTTCGTCTGCATTTACAACGAGTTGGCGCAAATCATAATGTACATTACAAGCAGGATTTTTTGCAAAAGGAAGGAATGCTTTCTTTTCTGTCTGACCGAGAAGCACTCTTTTGAGCTGCTCCGTCTCCTCTTTCATCAATTCAGATGCGTACCTCTTCCCTACCCTACCGGCTAAGAAGTCCGCATAACAGGCAACTATTCCGACAAGGCAGTTGTAGAGGTCGTTGTTTCCCTCACAAAAATTCCATACATCTCGAAGCCAATCGCGATATGTTTGTCGATTTACCAGATAGTTGATGAGCTGAGCATCGGCATAACACATCTTTTTGGCATAAATGAAGGTAAAGTTTTTGCCGTATTCGCTTCTTGTATGGCCTGTAAACGATGATTTGAATACAGGACCCAATCCGTCTTCCAGCATAACTTCATTCCCTCCAACGAAATTTCCTGCTCTTAGCTTTCTCAGCTTTTTCTGCTTTGTATTCCATCAACTGTTTGGTGGTAGTGAAACCGTGTGTCCGCATTAACCCGTAGCATTTTGGACATACTTGACGGCACAGGATTTCTTCTGAGCCACAGACAACACAAGGTTTTCCGTGATTCTTCTCATGTTCTGCTTTAGTGTGTCCCTCGGCTCGCAAAATCGCGTTGCCCATCAAAGAGCGCCAGCATTTTTTGCAGAGCCCGAAATATCCGGCTTTTTCGCCGCACAGGACGCACTCCCCATCGCGTTCATATCGGTCAATATAGATTTCACGAATCTCATTCTTTACCAAGTTTTTGGCTTGGTAGATTCGTTCTTCATCTTCCGATTCGACTGCCGTATTCAACTGGTCAAGATAGAGTTTCCACTCTTCTTGCGTCAGTCTACATTGCGGCAATGGCTTTCTATTTCTCCTATCCAGTCGAATCTTATACTTACCCATATATCACCATTCGGGGTCCAGCACGGAAAGCTCTGTGAAGATGTCTTTGCTCGAATCAATCGAGACGATTTTCCATGCGCCGTTGATAAGACGCATACCGATAGAAGCTTTCATGCGGGCATCACCATTTGTTGTTGTGACCTTCAGTTTGACATTCATCACAACACCATCATTCCCACTCAAACGGTAAGTATACGCATCGGGATAACCTTCCAGCGTATCATCAGGAGTAACTGTCACATTCGTAACAGAAGCACCGATTGCAGTTTTGCGTGCGTTTTCGTCTGCTGTCTCCACATCATCTTCATTTTTGAGCGTTGCAGGGACACATTTTTCAATCTCTGAGGAATCCAGCAATACATTAGAAAAGTCAATTTCGCTGGCTCCAATAGAAAGCAAACGATAAGTTTCCTTCAGAACCGCTTCCATCTTTGACTGATATCCGGCTTGCGTATCAGCATCAATATCAGCAAGGAGCATATGCATCACTTTACCATCGGACTTGATGTCATAGATATGCGCATTAAAATCCCCCATGTCGTTTGTGACAACATAAGTAGACCCATCTTCAAAGTCAAGCGCACGAGGAAGTGTAATCGTCCATACATCGGTTTCTGCGCTCTTAGAAGCGTAACTTGAAAGGTCTGTTCCTTCAAAAGAAACCTTGTTGGTGGGAGTTGTGAACGCGTAATCCTTAACAACGCCAGTAGGCGGAGTCAAAGACCATGCACCATCCACATAATCCACATTCATTACATAGTCCGGAGAGGTATCTTTTGTAACTTCACCCGGATATTTCAGGTAGACATTCAATACAGCCGCCGCGCCGTCCTTGGCAGAATTGAAGCAGATGTGCTGCAGCTCATTTTTCTGAAATGTCTCATAGTTGTTTACGATAACCCAGTTTTGAAGATTACTGCCGAATGTATTTGGTACACCCAGTGCTGTAGCCGCTTTATCTGCATCTCCTTCCTGCAGGCTCTCTACAAAATCATAGAAGGGCTGCTCGTATTCAGTGATGTTGTTACTGATAAGGCGTTTAAGCCCTGTCTGGTCTTCTTCGTCCTGCAACTGTTGTGCAAGAACTGCGGCTTCAGATGCCGCCTGCTCTTCCGGGGTAAGCTGCTTGCTGCATCCCGCCAGCAGGCTGACCGTCAGAACACCGGCCAGCAAGCCTGCTACTACTCGTTTCATGTGTCTTCTCCTTTTTATTCAGGCAGAGCCGCCGAATCATCTTCTTCCGGAGAGTCAAGCTCCACATCAACTGTAGGCTGCACGGCAGGAGTGTTGAATCGGATAGGATGCTTCACCGGCTGGTTCATGTGCATTTCGATAGTTGCTGCAATCTGAGCGCCCGGCTCAACTTTCAGTACACCGCAGCGGATATACTGACCATTCACAACAGCATGTTCACCAAAAGAGGTTTCAACGCTGCTCTGACAGTCGATATTGCCCTCCACATTGCCATTGATGATAGCCTTATTGGAAGCGATGATGTTTCCCTTGATTTTGCCGCTGTGCACTTCAAGTTCATCACAGACAATATCGCCTTCGATGCTGCAGGTGTCGTTGGCACAGGCAACAGAAGCGGCAGAAATATTGCCCTTCACCGTACCTGCAACCACAATCGTCCCTTGCACCTCGATGCTTCCCTTAATAACGGTATCCTTTGAGATAACACAGACATTTTCATGCTGTCTTGCCATCTCTTCGACTGCCAACTGCTGCTGCTTTTTCATGGGCATCATAATTTCAAACTCCTCGTCTTCCTTTGCCTTGTCTGCTGCCGCCGGTTCACCAACGCCTAACGCTTCCATAACCTGATTTCCGATACTCTGCTTATGCTCTTCCATCACTTCTGGAATAGGAGTCTCGGCGGCGGTTTTTTTACTGTTGAAAAAAGCCATATGTAGTCCTCCAAATTGTAGTAGCAAAATGCCATTGCTGCATGCAATGGCAAATTCATGGTACTTCGCCTTTAATTATCTGCAATTCGCAAGTGCGGTCAAGCACTGTTTTCACATAAAATTACATCTTTTGCAGCTTGGGTGCGAATCTCTTTGTAGAGTTTTGGATACTTGAGCATCATTTCCATGTAGACATCTTTACCGCTTTGCTTAACGCCAAGAATCTGACCGGTGCCGCGAAGCTCCAAATCCTTTTCAGCAATTTTGAAACCATCGGTAGTAGATGCCATTGTCTGCAGCCGTTCATTTTCTTTGTCTTGAGAGAGCAGCACACAATAACTTTGATAGCTACTGCGTCCGACACGACCACGAAGTTGGTGAAGCTGGGCAAGTCCAAACCGCTCAGCATTTTTGATAACGATTACCGTACTGTTCGGTATATTGACACCAACTTCCACAATCGTTGTAGAAATCAGGATGTCTGCATTACCGGCGGCAAACGCTTCGATTCCAGCCTGCACATCCTTGGCTTTCATATCGCCGGAAATTGTTTCGATGCGAACACCGGGATACTTTGCAAACCACGCCTTGAGGTTTTGTGCAGTTGTCTCTACCGATTCAACACCGGCAAGTGTTTCTGAGTCGGAATCCTCAATCAAAGGACAAATGATATAGCACTGATGTCCCTGCTTGATTTGCTTGTAAACAGATTCCATACAGGTGTTTTCATTCGACCATACGATAGTTTTTACAGGCTTACGTCCCGCAGGCATCGTATGGATGTTGATGATTTCTGTTCCTTCCCCATATAGTGTAGTAGCAAGCGTGCGAGGAATCGGCGTGGCGCTCATGCTGATGTTATGAACACCATCTTTTGCCTTTTGTTTGAGCCCATCGCGTTGCTCAACACCGAAACGGTGCTCCTCGTCTACAATAACAAGTCCCAATTTCTTGTACTTCACTTTATCTGCAAAGATAGAGTGCGTCCCAACAATAACATCTGCCTCGCCGGACTGAATTGCTGCCAGTGCTTTTTTCTCTTCTCGAATTTTCATTCCGCCATGAAGAAATACAGCGCTCAATCCAAACCGGGCAAGAAACTTTGTAAAGTCGGCAAAATGTTGTTCTGCCAAAACAAGTGTCGGACACATCACTGCACACTGGTAGCCATTCATTGCCATGCCCAACGCAGCAATCTGTGCAACCACAGTTTTGCCGCATCCGACATCACCCTGTACAAGTGCATCCACTCGATTGCCGAGCTGCATTTCTTCCAGAACATGGCATACTGCCTTATGCTGGTCTTCCGTTAGCACGAATGGCAGAACTGCTTGTGCTCTTTTTACAACCTCTGCTGCATTCTTAATGCGGAACGGCGATGTCTTCGCGGCTTCGGCTTTCTTGACTTCCAGACCATAGCAGAACGGATACAGCACATCTACCGCTTGGCGGCGGCGAGAAAGCATGATATCCGTTTCGTCTTGAGGGGTATGTGCCATTCGTACAGCACGAGCCAACTCCGGCACTCTCAGCGCGTTTCGCTGCTGTTCGTTCAGAGGGTCTTTGATACACTTCCTGGCATACGGGAGAGCCAGATTGATGGCGTCTATCAGATATTCATCCGACATGCCTTTGATTTTTCGATATATTGGCTTGATACAAAAAGCCGAGGTCAAATCTTCTGAAGCAAAATCAGGCGCAGAAATGGTCAGGCTTTTGTATTCATCGCTCCATGTGGCGATACCTCCGATGGCAAGCACCTGCCCGCCATAAAATTGACGTTGGCGATAAGCTTGATTGAACCAAAACACTGAACAGTAATTTTTTCCATCAGATAAACGAAGCATAAAGTGCTTACCATTGATAACACGAGTGCCAACAACTTGTCCTTTTACCGCAACATGCTTTCCTGCGTAGTTTTTTCCTTCCGCCAGATTGATAGGATTCCGGAAATCGAGATACTTGGTCGGGAAAAACATCAAGAGGTCTTGGACGGTTTCAATGCCTTTCGACGCAAACTGTGCCGCTTTACGTGGAGTGATTCCAATGTCGGTAAGTTGCAATGGCTCAGTCATCTGCTTCATCCCTCCAATCGTTTTCTTTCGTCCTTACGCTGCTTTCATGAATTTCTTCGTACTTTTCCATGTCAAAGTGTTTGAGTCTATCTGCGAGCTTTGTGTTTCGGAACTCGATATCATTGGCAAGGATAGCAGCATCGACCGCTTCCTTTTCTCCGACGATACGGCATTCTTTTTTTGCTCTTGTAACTGCTGTGTACAAGAGATTCCTTTGCAAGAACCGACCACGGGTACGAAACTGTTCTACACCAATAACGACCGCTTTAAACTCAGAGCCTTGCGATTTATGGACCGTCATGGCATAAGCAAGCGCGAACTCCGATTGAAGCATTTTCCGGCTCACTGTCATTGTGTAGATATTGCCTTCTACATCGCAAGGGTTGTCAAAGCGAATCGTATAAGCATTGCGAATCACAGCTCCGGTTTGCTCGTCATACGCTCTTTCTTGGTATTCCGTAATGAATCCCATGTCGCCGTTGACAAAACTGCCTTTATGATTCTTGCAAAGCATTACTCTGTCACCGATACGGAACTCAAAGCTCTGCTCAGGTCCTACTTTTGACTTGAAGGTAGAAATGAAAGCACTGTTTTCCCCTGTTGCAGGATTAAGCTCATCACGGATTAAGAGATTCAGGTCTGTTGCAGAGATGTTTCCTGTTCCCTTCTTCTTGATAGGAGTCAGCAAACACACTTGTTTAATGCCTTCCTCGAAGACTTCCCGGGTGCTTGCGCTGTGCTCTGTATACATTTCGCCATACTTCTCTACAAAAGAGAAATAGTTGTTAAGAGCAATCGTGCGCAGCTCTTTACCGGAGCCTTCGATAAGACTAAACTTGTCGTCCAAGTTGAACATTTCGGTTGTCTCACCGCTGTTGATATGAATAGCATTTTCAACTATCGAACCAGCATTGCGATGGCAAGCAGACAGCTTACAGATGTTCACTTTTTCACTCGCAATCAAATCGCGCAGCACATTACCTGCTCCGATTGCCGGAAGTTGGTCCGGGTCACCGACGATAACTAACTTGCATCCCTTAGAAGCAAGAGAAAATACCATGTGTGCCGTTTCAAGATTACACATGGAAAATTCATCTACTACGATGATTCTCGCTTCGCATTCCCCGCACATCGAATAATAGGCGGACTGAATCGTAGATGCTGCGTGTTCCGTGGCCTCTCTCATTCGCGCTGATGCACGCCCCGTCGGGGCGCAGAGCAGAATTTCTTCCGGTGAATAGCTCCTGCTTCTCGCCACTTTCCATGTTTCTATAATAGTTTTAATGATAGTAGTCTTGCCGCTGCCGGGACCACCTGTAATCACTGTTACATTCTGAACATCAGATGCGAACACCGTCCGCACTGCTTGTTTTTGTGTTTCGTCCAGAGTAAATCCATCTGTTTGCTCGATATTTCGAATTGCTTCTTCTATATCAGCAGACATGACCACACCGTAAGTTGCATTCAATCCCTCGTGAATGTTCATGCAGAGGTAAGCAATATCGCACTCATAGAACCAGTATTTGTGCAGATACAGGCAGATTGCCTGCTGTGCATCGGACATAGAGCTCAGCCTTTCGGCTTTGATAAGATGCTGCCTCTTTGCTCCGTTGATGGCATCCTGTATAACCTTTTCAGGGAAAACCGTTTCATGAAGCGTGTTTCGCATAACATCTGCAACGCTGGTAACGATATTCGGCAGCCAAACGAAAGAGTTGCCCTTCATTTGTGCCTCTACTTCTAGCGTATACAACACAATTGCCGTTACGCGGCGTGGGTCTTGGCGCTGCAGTCCGCATCCGCCAAGTGCGATTTTGTCTGCTGTCGGAAATCCTATACCAGAGAACTTCTGATACAACACATAAGGATTTTCTTTGATTTCATCGAGAGCCATCTGCCCGCTGCCGAACTTCTTGATGATGGCACTGATTTTCTGCATGGACAGATACGGAAGCAGAATTGCAATGAGTTCTTGGTCTTTTGCAATCTGCATATACCCATCGTGGATGCGCATCATCATCACATCGCCGATGCCGTAGATTTCCTTCAGACGGTTTGGGTGGTTTTCAATGATATCTAGTGCGTTTGTGCCGAAATGATTGACGATTTTGTCTGCCATTGCAGGCCCGATACCGGGCATGAAATCGGATACCAGCAATTCGCGGATTGCCGTTTTGCCACCGGCAGCGTAATCCACCTTCGCCTGACTGATATTAAAGAACGGAGTGTTTCGTTTTGCGTCTCTATCCCATCTGCCCTCGTATACGATTCTTGCACCGGCAATAGGGTTCGGAACATGACCTTTCGCCACAATCGGCTGGTTATCCTCTTCCCTTTTGATTTTGAAAATCGCATAGCCGGATTCCGGGTCATTGAACATGATGGTGGAAATTTTTCCACGATATTGTCTCCGCGCCGCCATCGAATTATTTACTTGTACTTGTGCGTAACTCATGTCTCTCTATCTCAATATAATACAAAGTGATATTCAGGATATTTGGCTTTCAGAAGTTTCCATTTCAAACGAAACGCTTCAGTTTGCATGTACTTGCCGCTGCTCTTGTCGAAGCCTTTTACATCCTCAACAACCGTTTTGCCATCGGCATCTTTATAGCAAAAATCTGCCTTGTACACAATTTTTTGTACACGCTTTTTTTCATATACAAAGGCATCTTGAATCACAAGGTCCTTTTGCCGTTCAAGGTCTGTTATCGTTCCGCCTTTCTCCATCAACTGCAAGTCCAGCCAACGGCAATACTCCTTTGTGGAATCGTATACTGCTGCTACTGCTCCATGCCCGGATATAATCTTTTCGCCAGAAACAAATCCGTCCTCGTATTCATATATTTTATGATTTCCGTATTTTTGCTTTCGTTCTTCATTTTCCTTCGACTGCTTTGCCTTTTCGCCTTTTCCTCCCTGCACTTGTACCTTGAGGTACGGGTTCTTGGCAAGAGTCTCTTTTAACCATTCTTCTGTCAACTGCATCTCTGATTGTCTCGCTATGTATTCGTTGTTTCTATTTTTCTTATTATACCATAAAATTGTATTTTTTACAACTTAAAAGACCATATATTTATAATTTGTACATATTCAGAATAAAAATGACAAATTTCCCCTCTGTATGTCAGCGCCCTGCGTTCCTGTTGCTAAAATCCAATATGTTTTACGGCGCTGTTGTTACGGCGTTGTTGCTGTGACAAGTTTTGCTTTCTTCCCTACCAGCTTTTTAATAAGGAAAATCAACCAAAGATTTTTTACACGATTTTTTACGATGCTAAACCGAGATAATTAACACGATTTTTTATCCCCTCAATATGTACATACCATTTGTCTTTTGCTTTTACAAAACAACCCGTATAGCAAGCGGAGAAAATTAACGCGGTAATTCTTGCGGAACCTAAGAAATCATTCCTGCAATTCCGAGAATATTAACACCGTTTTTCTCCTCAAAATTGGCTATCCAATGGTATTCGCATAGCCAGAGATAATTAACGCGAATATCTATCTGGAATTCCTCGATTTCCCATAAAACTGAGGTTGTTAACACAATTTTTGTTCTGGAGCTGCCCGCTTGCAGTAATCCAGAGGTTTTTAACGCCACGTTTGTTTTCTTCCATCACCATCTTGCTTTCATAGTAAACAGAGATGATTAACACGACTTTTTGCATCAGGAATATGTCGAAGCAAATTTAGAACAGTTTCTATGAGTCAACCGAATTACCGGAGAAAATTAACGCGATTTTTCTAAGCATTCAGAGACTACTATCACAACAAACCAATATCCAAGCGGAGGTAATTAACGCCACTTTCTTTTTCGGCCATTTACCAAACGGAGGAAGTTTACGCGATAATTTTTTCAAAATTGCGGAATCCATAATTGCAATTCGGAGATTTTTAGCGCGATTTTTTGAGACTCTTCCCCTCCCCTGCTTCGCACCGGTAACCCCATAACCATTGACTTATTTTCACGGTGGAGCCTTCAGAACGGGCTAACCAGAGGTTTTTTACGCGATTTTTCATTGTTTACAATTTACCGTTTGTATATTTTTTGCAGTTCTATACTATTTGAACAGCACTTTGTTGCCAATTCTTCTGAATTTTCTAATTTCACCGTTTATAGTTGTTATTTGCAGCACATTTCATCATCTGATTTTTGTATTTTGCTGAAAAAGTCGCGTTAAATTTCTCTGATTACAAGCATAAAATCGATTTCCTTTCGCTTAGTATATTGCGCTACATCGTTCTATTTGTTTTGCTTACTTGCCTAAGAAAATTCACGATAAAAATCTCCGCCTACTGTTTTACCTATATCTTCTATGTAAACAGGAACAATATACATATTGTTATTTGCAGCACATTTTCTACAAATCGAATACAATTACCGCAATCATCTCCCTTTACCATATTCTTTTTCTAGTCTATACTATTTGGTAGTTATTCCTATATCTAATATTCCAGAGACTATTAACGCAACTTTTTAGAGCTCGTCATCACAGCCTATACAGAGTTTTTTAACGCAAATATTTCGAAGTTCCATATTCAAAGCGAGTTGGTTGCTATAGCTTCATATAGCAGAGATTTTTAACACGATTTTTCAAAGCTGCCACATAAATCACATTTCGTATACGATAACTTGCGGGATTTCCTTTCTAAGCAAGCTATCCATAGGTAATTAACGCCATTTATTTGATTTCTGAGCCTCTCCCCCATCCGTATCTAACCAACTTCGTTCCAGAACGGTAAACAGAGATTGTTTTCGGCATAACGGAGATTGTTTACGCCGAAAATTGAAAAATAATCTCCGTTATTGATGCAAATAATCTCCGTCCATTGGACAAACTATCTCTGCCGAAAAGTAAAATAATCTCCATTCAAAAGCAAAATAATCTCCGTTTCTACTATATATAATAAGAAAATAAAATATAAGAGTATAAACATATAAATTTTTAGGGAAAGCAAAAATTCAAAGATTTGGATTATTGCTATAAGCGTTGACTTTTTGTGACATTTAGTGTAATATATATTATAATGTCATAGGTGTAACTATCTGTCTGACAAAGCACTTTGCCAATAGATTTTGTAGAAAGGTAGAAGCATAAAACTAAAAATGCTTCTTACATGAGTATGATAAAAACAGATGACAAAAACATTGACAACGAAGAAGTTGAAGCTGTCGTTGGTGAAGTGCTTAGCCCAGAAGAAGCCGACAAGATAAAAAAGGCTATGGCGCTACGGTCCAAGACAAAACCTCTTGTAGGGTCTTTCATTACAAAGAGTAATGACCTGATACAGAAGACGAAGTATTCGTTGCCCAGAAATGAGCAGAAAATTTTGTTTATGTTGCTTTCAAAAATTGACCAGAAAAATGATTTGGATGCATCAAAGTATTACACTATCACCTTCCAAGAATTTTCAAAATTGACCGGCGTCAATATGATGCGCAGCAGCTATAAGCCGCATATACAGCAGCTTGTCGAGAACCTTGAGAACCGTACGTTCTGGGTGCCCGATGGTCCGGATTCCTTAAAAACTATATCTTGGGTTAGTAAAGGCTCTGTTGTGAATTTCAGAGAAAAGACTATCAAGATGCGGTTTAATCCGGATATTTGGAAGGACATTGCCCAACTCACGAGCAACTATACTTCGTACAGCATCGAATATCTCTTAATGATGCAAAGCACCTATTCTATGCGTATCTACGAGATTGTCTTGTCGTATGATAATGGCGATAGAAATTACGGATACACAAATGGAATTGTCTTTGAGCCTATAACGAAAGAAGTGCGGCGTAAATTTCCGGAAAAGTATGATGCTTTGGAGGGATACAAATTCAAGATGTTTGGCATGGAAGAATTCAAAGGAATGCTTTCCATGCCATCTAAAGATGAAATCAATAGAAACAAGCGAAAAGGAAAGAGCAAAAGTAACAGTGATTCCGAGCCAAAATTTAGCAGAGAAAAAACTGTTGCGGAAAAGTATCCGGTATTTTCTGATTTTGAGAAGAATGTTCTTGCTCCTGTCAAAACAGAAATCAACGAGATGACAGACCTGTGGTTTGACTATGAGCCGGTACGTCGTCCCGGTGTTCGAAAATATGAATTTCTTTATATCTTCATTAAGTATAAAACAGCAGAAGAAATGAAGAAAGTCAGGGCGTTCCACGAGGAACATCAGAACTTTGAAAGTGAAATTGGCAGGAAGCCAAGAAAATCTCGTCGTACAGTAAGTGAAGAGACTCTCAGACAGTTCAATTTGCCGCTTTCTGAAGCTGTGTTGAGTATGAGTTATCTGTCTGCTCGCAATGAAGTAAAAGCGAAAGCTCAATATCAAGACTACGAAGAAAAGCTGTCTGCAGAAGAACGAAACATCTTTACAGACGTCTTCACGATTCTTGGACGATTGCTTTCCAACTCCAAAAACGCAGAGCAAGCAGAAGAAACATTCAATGCGCTTAACCGTATCATTAAGGACAACAACGGTCTGAAGACATGGGCGTTTGGTATATGTACAAGATACAAAGCCATGCTCGAAAAAGATGCCGGAACGAAGTCTGCACACTACTACAGGAAGGTCATTTTCAATGACTTAATTGAAAGCTCTGCATCCACCATCACGCTTGGTGACCACGCCTTGAAAGCCCTTGAAAGTAGAACCAACCCGAAAGTGGATTTCATGGCAATGTTCGACGATTAAGACAAGCCCGCCGCAAGGTGGGCTTTTTCTTTTACTGATGTTTTGCTTCTTGCATTTTAGCAACACAAACGCACGTCGCAACAAGACGAAAGCAGGGCAACACTGACACTTTTTGCGTTTTAGCAACACAAACGCAAGTCGGTGCAAAGCTAAATGATTTTTTGTGACGCTGCCTCCAAAATTCGTGTTGACTTTAAGGCTGTTCATGTTATAATTAAGACACTGATTTTTGTCAATTTTATCTCTTTTCGCAATTAGGTAAATCTATTTTGCAAAAAAGAAAAACGAGGATTCTTAACACATTTTTGCTTTTAGCAACACAAACGCGAGTCGCTGAAACCATTTCCGAAGAATCTGTATGAACAACGGTAGGGGAGAGTGCCCTATTTATTCAAACTGAGAGGTGTAGACAATGGCAGCAAAGATAATCACAGTTGCTATCGAAAAAGGAGGCACTGGTAAGACTGTCACAACATCCAACCTTGCATACTTGATGGGACTGGATGGAAAGAGGGTTTTGTGCATAGACACAGACCCGCAGGGCAACCTAACAAGTGCCTTGAGTGACGGCAGGGGAGAGATTGCCAACGGAGCATATGATGGCAAAGCTCTATACGATATGTTCACTGGTTTCCGGTTTACCAAAACGCAGGATTTTATTACTGCGACGGAATACGGAGATAACGTAGATATGATTCCGGGAAGCTCTCAGACACCTCGTATCAATCAACGACTGCCGGAGCTTTTTGAAGATGCCACATTTCTTTCAAAGAGCGATAGCTCTAAGAAAATCAACAGTATTGCGGACTTTTTGTTCTACTTTTTGAAGCAAGTGGCAGATGAGTACGACTACATCATTATCGACACGCAGCCGACCCGCGACTCGCTGCTTTTGACAAACGCAATCAGCGCGGCAGACTATGTACTTATTCCGACTATGTGTGATGCCAACTCGCAGGAATCTGCGTTCAGAACGTTTGCTCTATGTAATGAATTGAGTAATGCGCCGGGAAGCCGATTGAAGGGTGTAGGCGTTCTTTTGACTGCTGTTATGAAAAAAGCAGCGGCAACAAAGTTGATTCGTGCGCAATGCCAAGAGGTACTGGGCCCGGCTCTGTTTAAGTATGAGATTCCGCATAGTCTGAGTGTTGGTATGGCTGTAACGAATCACCAGCCAGTTTGTTTTACTGCACCCAAGCAACCGGTATCGATTGCATATAAGCAAGTATACAGAGAATTAAAGGAACGTCTTGCGAAGCTGGAGGTGAAGTGATATGGCGCTGACAAAGAAAAAGAAACCGACAGCAACACCAAAACTGCCAAACATCAACGCTCTGAAGCAAGTGAACAGTAATGCGGCGGGCTCTTTTTATAACGATTTACTTACTGCAAAGCATAAGATTGAGTATGCAAGTAAGGACATAGCTCTCTCAAACATTCGCACAAATCCCGACAACGAAATTTTTCGTGAACTGGATGATGACGACGATATTCGCATTCTTGCTGACGACATCAAGCGCAACGGATTGATGCACAACCTTGTGGTGTTTCCAGCCGAGGAAGAGGGGAGAGAGGTCTGGGTTCTCCTTTCCGGCGAGCGCCGTTTCCGTGCTCTTAAATTGCTGGAAGGGGAGGGGGACACCTCTTGGAGCGTGGTTCGCAACTGCAATGTGATAACCACGCCGCTGTCTCCCAATGAGAAAAAGGTTCTTTTGTACAGTGCTAACCTTCAAGTTCGTGGCGGCTTCAGTGATGAATCCGTGCGCCGTAAAGCGATAGCAGAATTTATTGCCTGCCTGCAGGAAGAGCCATACAATATGAGCAGGGAAGAAGCACTTGGAGCAATCAAGAGTGTAAGCTCCGTAAATCCTCGTACTATCGAAAGAGACGCTCGTATTGAGGACAAGTTGGAAGGAACCTTAAAAGAGCTTCTTAACGCGAAATTTTTGACGCGCAGCGAGTGTGAAAACTATCTTCGTTTTGAAGAAGATAAACAGCAGGAGATTGCTGACCGTTTTGATGCTTTGAGCCGTGTGGAGTGTTATGGTGATACCGCAGAAGGGGCAGGGAAGAACCACATCGAAGTGATGCGGGATTCTCTGCATGATGCTTTCCGTGAGTATCTGTTTGATGTTCAGCGGCAGGGGACTACGAAAGAGTACGAAGCTGCCTATACAAAAGCAGTAGAGTATTTTGACAGCACCTTCAATGAATTCAAAACTAAAGCTGAAGAATATGGCGAAATCAAGCAAAACAGCACACCGGATGAAGTTGCTGCAGTAGACTATGCGGAGCAAATTGCTGTTGCAAGAGATGTCGCTCAAAAGGAACATAGCTCCAGAGAAAAAAGCGGAAGCATGGTTCAAAGAACAACGCCACGAGTGCTAAAAAGGCTGAACCTTATCTACACAAGCAAAAACTTTGAAAGAGGTATCCGCAATGTCTCTCAAGAATCCCGTGATGCAGATATTGCAGCCTTGAACGAAGTCATTGAGATGGCGGAAAAACTCAAAGAAAAAATCGAATCCGTTAATTGAGGGCTGGCATAACTATGAGCGACAAGATTAGAGTGCTGGTTCGCTTCAGGCCGGAAATCTTTGAATGCTTTGAGATGCGCTCAGATTACGAAGGCACCAAAGCCGGTACGGTTGCCAATCGGCTTTTGAAAGATGAGATTGAAAAAGTGAGTAGGGCAGGGGAGGGACATATTGTTATTCAAAACTCTGGTGAATTTATGTCTCTTTCTAAGACGCAGGGAATAGACGATACCTATTACATTTTGCCAGATGCAGACACAGTCATTGCCAATATGCCCAATCAAGCTCGTAAGCGAGGCACAAAAGTAACTGCAAACAAGCAGGTATCTTTTTATCTGACAGAAGAACAAATTAAAACACTTCAAAACATCGTATTCATCCAAGATATTCGTGCTGCAATAGATTGTGGGGAAGTGGTAACATATCGTTTTGCGATACTTGCACTGCTGCTAAACACCGATGTACTCACCAGAGTGAGATACATTTCTGAATAATACAGTATGTATGCAACTTGTGCTTTCAGCAGTAGGGGAGAGAAGGAGCGTGCGATGCGAATCGCGGTCAAGCTATTAACGGTATCGATTGACAACTAAAGCCCCTAAAAACACGGTTTCTGGCGCTGTGAGAGCATGCCTGTAAAATCCTAAAAATAGCAGATACAAATTCTGGAGAAATCCGGTGCTTGTATCTGCTATTTTTGTTTAGCAACAGAAACGCGAGGCGCTGAAAAGCACTTTGACATTGAATTCACAAGTATATAGTAAAAGATATTCTTAAAGAAATGGTAGGCAAAGCGACACAAGTGTATCGTTATATTTCATGAAGCTGTTGCTAATACCCTGCATATATCGTTCAATTAGAATTAGAGCCCCAATGAACGGTATGTTTTTCATTGTCATCATGCCTAAGGACTACCGAATTTGGCGCATTGCAAAACTTAACGCAAAACAACTACAAAACCTTTATTTTTGCATTATGCTCTACCATAATGAAAAATGCGTAATAGGTTGTCTTTCAGCGTATTTTCAGCGTAAAATGCTTAGATTCAGCGTTTTTTTGGAAAAATCAGCGTAAATTTAGCATAAACAGTGAAAAAACTCCTTTGAAATGCGTCATTGTGATATGTTGGAGTGCTTGGTTTGTTGTTGTGGTTGAGGTTAGCTAAACCAGACAACTATGAAAGCAGTTCCCTCTATTTCGCTAAACCTGCATTTAGCGAAATAGCAAATAATCCGTTCATACCCCCTTTCTTGCAGATTCAGCATGACCTTAGCGGCTTGTAGCTGATTATACACAAAACAGAGGTTTTTATCGCAAAAATCGGCTTGCATCATGCGCTTAACTAATAGACTTTTTGCGGGAATATGGCACAAGTACCGCTACAGGCGCAGAAACAGGCGCAGAAAAGACTTTGCAAGCGAAGCTGATATACTACCTTCCATGACCGCAAAAGTCCCCTTCACGGCTCTCAGAGCCCCTCCTGCCGATACATTATTTTAGGCAAAAAGAAAAAGCCCCGTTGCAAAAGCAACAGGGCTTAAATGAGACTGATTTTAGAACTGATAGTTCGCGACATCCTGCAGCAGCTGCTTGCGGGTATCGGGGTCAGTCGTTGCACCGCTTACGATGGTCCATTCGGCGGCTTTGGAGTAATCTCCGGTAAGCGAACCAGCCTGAACCCAGTTGGCGAGCGAACGCATAGAGTTGATGTTGCCATCGGTAGCACCATTGCGTTCACAAGTCTTCGCCACCTGCTTCATGCAGGTAATCATAGTTCTGAGCGGTACAGTGTCATCACAGCCGGTCATACCACGAATACGAGCTTCGATAGCTGCGTCCGTAGGAGCCGTCATATCCATAATGATATGGTGACGGTCGATGAACGACTGGTTCAACGGACGGCATCCTTCGAGGTCAATGTTCAGCGTGGAGATGATGATGCAGTCGGGATGGCGATGCAGCATCTCACCCGTGGGCAGGACCACGCAGCCGGTTTCATCCAACAGACCGTTCAGGCCAGGCATGACAGACGGGCGCGTAATAAGAGAAGGCTCCTGCAACTCGCAGACCCAACCATTGCGGATAGCACGAACCAGAGGGCTTTCGACATACTTGAACCCATTACTGCAAGCATCAGCGCAGAGCTTCAACTGCTTGCGGAACATTTCGGTCATGCACTCCACTTCGGTAGCATCAGGTTTAGGGGTGCCGGTAATGACTTCGTATGCCGCAGCAGGGTCCATGCTGATGTCGGTAGCCGTAGGCAGGTCCTTGAACAGCTCTTCGTTGATACTGTCAGCCGAGTTGGAAGAATCTACAGGCATCATCTCACCGATGAAGTTGTAGATTTCCGTACCGGCATTGCAGGTAATGAAGGTATACGGCAATCCAAGACCGGCAGCAATAGCACGAGCACCGGCAGTCTTGCCGACAGACGGGTCACCACGCAGCATGATATTCGTCATTGGACGCTTTGTTCCGCGCGTTTTGGCAACCAGATGGCAAATAGTAACAACCTCTTTGGGAAGGATGTATTCTTCGCCAATCTGAGGGACAAGGCCCTTTTCTTCTTCCGTCAGAACACGGTTTTCGTCAGCAAATGCGCCGACAAACTTTGCCGTGCTTCTGAAAGTCGGAACTTTCGTTTTGGAAACACCCGTGAAAGACATTTTCTTGAATGTCCCTCGAATCGTAGAAGGAGCATACTTCTTGCTCTTGATTTGGGCATCGCTCATACGACGAACCGTGCTGTTATTCGGCGTGTTGAACACGATATCCGTTGCAGTCATCATGATATCATACGCCGTACCAGCCATCTTGCAGGCCAGCTTCTGCTTCTTTTCGGTAAAAGAAGCATCGTTGTCGGGAATCGCGCAGTATTCATTAAACGCCGCATCAAACTCCGGAACACGCTGGCAGAAAAGACCCCAGTACAAGAAGAAGAACGGAGCAAATCCCAGCTTGGTAACATCAACGGTTCCAATGCCTGAGTTTACATAATACTGACCGTTTTTACTATCATAAGCAAGGCAAACCACTTCGCCCTGCTTTCCGATGTTGTTTGTTACATAGATGGTGTTGTCAATCCACTCAGCAATGGTGTTGTTTTCTTCGTTGACACCATAGCCGCCGAAGCCTTCAGCTATGTTCGCGCTCTGCGCACGGCTCAGAGCTGCGGCAAAAGCTGCAGTCAGTTTGCCCTGCGTATACATCGGGGTGAACGCTGCCGAAAGCTGCGTAGTTGAGCAGGCATCCTTGTCGTTCGGAAACTTTGTGCCGTCATACAGTCCTTTTTCCTTGAGAAAAGCGGGAATGGTGGAAGCATAGACATCATTCATGCTGTTCTTCCACATCATAGATAGGTCAATTTTTGCCATTTTTTACACTCTCCTGTTATGAAAAATAATGCCGGGACCTCACATGGCAGCAAGGTCCCGGTTAAGATGATTGGTAGATACGCCCGTATAGCCTGATAGCGCAGCTCGCGGGGTGTTAGGATTTAGAACGGCAGGTCGTCCTCATCATCGATGGCCTGAAAATCGGAAGCCGGGAAGCCACCGTATTTCGGGTCAGGAGGAGTCTGGGCGGCGGGAGCCTGTGCAGTGGGCGCAGCGTTTGCGGCAGGGGCAGTAGTAGCATCATTCTGAGCGTTCTTGCGGCTTGCGAAAGTCGCCTTTTCGACCCATACCGTATACGAGTTGCGGTTCTGACCATCCTTGTTCTGGTAAGTGCTGCTGGTCAGCATGCCAGTGAGCATAATGGGGTCGCCCTTGTGAAAATGGGCGGCGATGAACTCAGCAACCTTGCCGGTAGCGGCGCAGGAGATGTAAGATGCGCTGTTCTCCCAATTGCCATTCTTCTGGTAAGAGCGGTTGCTGGCAACGGTGAAGGTAATCATCGTGCTGCCGTTCTGGGTATTGCGCGTCGTCACATCAGCCGTCAGGTTGCCCATCAGCAAACCTTCAGAGAAGTTGCCGCTGACATCATGCTGAATAGCGGTTGCGCTCAGGTGGTCGAAGTGCTTCTTCTGCCCATCCTTCTCGTAGCTGCCGGACTCGAAACGCCCGGAAACCATAACGCACTCACCCTTGGTCAGCTTGGCACGCAGGTTGTCGCTGATGAACTTTCGCGGCGCACGGACGGGAATGAAACTGGCATCCTTGTTCTGCCCACGGTTCACGGCAAGCCGGAAGCTGGTGTATGTGTTGTTGCCAGCATTGAAGTCCTCAGCATCTGCAGCAAGACGGCCGATAATAACGAAATTGTTGACGTTAGTCATAATGTATGTCTCCTTTCAAGACAGTTCGTAATAAAAAAGGCAGGCTCTCCACTGTTATGGAAAGTCTGCCTTACGACAAATTGTGAAATGTACGAACGCGGGAATGCGCCTAAGTAGATGTTATCTATCGTACAAGATTCATTCTACGCAGTTCGCACATTGCGTCAAGCAATTTTCTCACAAAAATACAAGGCGGTGTATAGAGGTTTTATTCCCTATACGCCGCCTTGTTAATTATTTAGCGAACAGACTCTCAAAGAACGAGATGCCGGTCGGCTTATTTGTGGTCTGAATCAGAGTCACCGTGGGTGCAGGCTGTTCAACCTTGACTTCTACCACAGGTGCAGGCGTTGCAGGTTCTTCCTTCTTGGGTTCTTCCTTCGGAGGAACAACAGAAATGTGCGTATTGATGATTTCAATGGTATTGCCATCATCAGATGCCTTGATTTCTGTTGTATAACCGTTCACCGCATCCTGTGTAATGGTGTACGATACCTTACCATCACCGTTGAAAACAATAATGTTCTCAAAGACATGCTTCCAGCTATCGTTATTGATTTATTTTGTAGATACAGCCGTCGTTCCGTTAGCCAGCTTTGCAGTGACCTTATCGGGGCGGATATTATCCTTGTTGTTTTCATCGTTCCAAGTAACCTTGACACCTCCCACGATTAAAATCGTGGGATTCCTGGGTGGCAGTGGCATGGCTCATCACCATACCACTACAAGGCAGCGAGTTACGCGGTTTCCCACAAAAAGCTACGGATGTAGCTTTCCATGAGCATCCAGCCTTGAAAGGTTGACCAACATACTTGTCTGCGTTCCCAGCTTTTTAAGTGCATCCTCCTGTGGAGTTTCACCTCTTGCGAGGCAGTTCTCTAACGAGGAACGTGTCGAGTCCCCCGGAAAACCATTTTTTAGAATCCTACACTTGCAGGAAGGTTGTTCTCTTCCTTCTGCAAGTGCTTTTTTGTATTTTCGTGCATCTTTAAGAATGCAGGAAAAGCTGATTTAAGAGCTTCTGTATTGTATTCCAAAGATTCGGTATCTATATGTTCAAGCAGAAAAGCGGAATACAGGTCACGCTGGACCACTTCTCCACTGCTGAGATGGGCCATCCGTTCGGATAGCTTCTTCTTGGTGTAGCTTTCATCCGTATGGTCGAATTGCGAGGCCTTCGTCTCAAAGGTGCTTACCTTGATGACTTTGCCACCGTATCTTGTCACTTTGTTTGTGAGGATAGTGATAAACATTGCAGGAGCGCAGCGGCTTAGCGATTTGCCAAATCGCTTTTTGGTATGTATCCTGCCGGTTTTGGCATTAACCTTCGTTTCTTTGCTGCGCTTCTGCAAGGCTTTATAGTTCATGTCTTCAACAATAAACTCATTGCCATGTTCCAGCAACTCATTAGCAAGGATGTTGTGTTCCATCTTACGGATGTCAGCCAGTCGGCGATTTAAGTCACGCAGCCTTGCTCGCAAGCGATAATAGCGCTTACTGTATTTCCAGTCGCGCTTTTGTTTATGACCATGCTGGCACTTCAGCCTCTTTATCGTGCCATCTGGATTATAACAGTCTGGATTCGTAGCGCGACGTGAGCGGTCCATTGCTCGTTGTGTGCGAGCAATCTCGTTGACGAGACCTTTAGCTTGCGCTCTTGCTGATGGTGCAAGCAATCTCAAATCGCAGATGTCGCTGCCGCTGATGGCAAGTGTCTGCGTGCCGATGTCAAGACCAACACAACCCTGCTTGATAGGATGCTTTATCACGCCGTTGCTGTCACATTTGGTGGGAGGATAGCCTTCCAAAACAAGCTGAGCGTAATACTTCCACTTGATTTTGACCCACTTGCGCGTTATGCGGCAAAATTTTACGCCGCATTTGAGCGCTTCTTGCTGATATTTTCCTGTCTGAGTGTTAGAGTTATGCACCACAACAGGGAATTCATGTTTGCCATACACGATGCGCAAAGAGCCATTTCCAACTGCCGGTTTTACTTTTGCAACGGCAACAGCGATTTCAGCTTCCATTTGCGGTATTACAGAATCAGGAAGAATGACCTTTTTATCATCTTTAGGGTCAGATTGCCCGTATGCTTTATAGTATCGCTGTTCGACAGTTTTCTGTACTTTGCGTTTTGCTGATGCAAGGTTACTCGTGGTGAGCTTTGCCGGGCGAAGTACAATGCCAGTAGCGTTATTCTTTCCGGAGATAGAAGATACATCGTCCAGTCTTTTGTAATGAACTTCTTTTCCTTTACTAAAGAAGAAAGATTTCCACGCTTTCCAGACATCGGTAGCAATTGCCTGCGCTACATGTGAGTGTATAGCATAGTGTTTTGCATACGGCACCACCAATTTATGAAAGCTGTCTTCGGAAAAATGATGCTCTTTAAGTATCTTCTCACGTTGCTTATAGAGAGTTTTCTGCTCATCGCTATCGGAAGCTGATTTAGCAATAGCTGCCATCAGTTCCCGATACTTGCGCGTCTTGCGGAGTTGATGCCACATCTTTATGGTCACGCTGACAAGTTGGTTATAGATGATGCCACATTTCTTAAACTCTTTGTACAGATAGTCTTGCTCATTGAGATTTATATCCAACGGCAGCGTCAACACAAACGACGGTGTGCTATTTTTGCTTCCGAAAGCCATGATTAACCTCCTCTCGTTTTTTGTTCTTCAACATAGCGTTGAATTGTGGCATTAGACACATCCCCGGCAGTGCTTACAAAATAGCTGCGTGTCCACATTTGCATATCGACATTGGAAAAGAACTCTTGCTTTAATTGTCTGCTGGTGTTTCCTTTGATGATTTTCATAATGTCCGCCGCACTCAGTGTGGGCGGGGCGTTCACAAAAAGATGGCAATGGTCAATATGGCATTCCATTGCCAGTATCACCATGTCGTTTTGCTCACAAATTTGAGTTACCAGTTCCTTAAAACGAGCTTCAAAACCATCTATCAGAAACAGTTTCCTCCGATAGCGCGGACAAAACACAAAGTGATAGTTTATCATAAAAACGGTTGTTTTAGTGCGTCTGTATTCCTTTTTCATGTATCTATTATATCACATTTTAGGTACAATGTTGTTACAGACATATGAACGCAACTACATAATGTAGTAGCTTGAAAATCACTTATTCCAAATGAGCTCTAAGGCACGACCTTTCATCCCACGGTTAAAACCGTGGGTTTTCCCAGTCTTCATTTTGTAAAAGCATCCCGTCACAAAATGCAATATTCATAAGTTCACCTGCTTGTACTAAAAAAGAGCCACACCTGTTGTTGGCAGATGGGGCTCTTGTATTATGGTTAGCCTAACAAAGAATCAAAGAACGATACGCCGGTAGGCTTGTTTGTGGTCTGGATGATAGTAGTGGAAGGCTCTGCCTTGATTTCGAACTTTGGTGTTGTAGGCGTTTCCTTCTTTTCTTGATGTACTTCCGGTGTGTGTGTATTGATAACCACGAATGAGTAGCCATCTGCAGACGCCTGCACAGAAGAAGTGTATCCATCGACAGGTGTTTCAGTTACCGTGTAGGTAATCTGTTTACCTTCATGGAATTTCGGCAGGCTATCAACCGCCGTCTTGTAATCTCCCGCTTTGTTCAATGTGATGCTGCGAGAGGAGTTGTCAGAGCCGGTCAGCGTGATGCTGATTGCATCGGGACGGATGTTGTCGGCGTTCTGGCTGTCGTTCCAGTTCTTTACGATATTGATAGTTACCGTTTCCGGTTTGTGTGCGTTCGTGATGATAAAGCCGCCTTCTGTTTCCTTGATAGAAGGAGTATATCCGGCAACATCTTTCTCCGACACTTCGTATTTGATGGTTGCGCCGTCTGCTTTGCAGAACAAGCCTTCAAAAGTATAAGTCCAGTTGTTTTCTTTGTTCAGCTTTGCGGTGTATTTAGAGTTGTTAGAGCCCGTGAGCGTCACAGTGACAGAATCGGGGCGAATACCGTCTTGATTCTCTGCATCATCCCAGACCTTAGAGACCTTAATGGTCTTTTTGCTTACTTCATGGGTGTTGGTGATAGTGAAGCCGTACCCGGATTCTGCTGCTTGAATGTCTGTCTCGTATCCTTCAACAGGTGTTTCTGCCAAGCTGTAGGAGATGAGTTCTCCGTTATGATACTTCGGCAGGCTTGTGAAGATAGTGGAGTACCCTGAATCTTTCTCCAAGTCTTTCTTGTACGTAGAGCCATCAGAGCCGGTCAGCGTAACGTGGATGCTGTTCGGGCGCAGACCGTCGCGGTCTTCATCGTCGTTCCAGACTTTCGTTACAGGAATATCGACTACTGCCGGTGTGTGGTCATTCTTGATAGTAAACGTGTATCCGTCAGTACCCTTCGTGACCGTTCCTGCATATCCATCCGTCTCGACTTCCTGCAGGCTGTACTCAACCAGAGTTCCGTCATTGAAGTATTTCGGCAGATTTGCGAAGATGTAAGTCCAGTTATCCTTTTCGCTGATAGTGGCATTGTAAGTATTGCCATCGGAGCCTGTGAGGATAACGTCAATGGAGTCAGGGCGTAAACCGTCTTGGTTCTCGCCGTCCTCCCAGACCTTATCAACTGTGACCGTTACGGTTTCGGGAATATGTGTATTAGTGAATACATAGCCCGTATCGGTCTTTTCGATAGTAGTCGTGTAGCCGGGAATCTCATTCTCTTCTGCCGTATAAGAGATTTCGTTTCCGTTTTCTCTTACGGGCAGATTCGTAAAGGAATGCTTCCACTTAACATCTTCATCCAGTTCAGAGGAATCAACGAGCTTGTCGTTTCCTTTGAGCTTGATATTGACAGCGTCGGGGCGAATACCATCTTGGTCATCGTTATCTTCCCAAATAACGCTGATATTGCGCAGCGTAATTTCCGGGATGTGTGTGTTTGTGACCGTTACCACATTGCCGTTGGCGACAATGCTGGTCGTGTACTGCGGGATTTCATCTTCCGTCACAGTGTACTTGATTTTCGTGCCATCCTTAAAGCGGTCGAGGTCCTTAAAGACAATAGACGACCAAGAAGAATCCTTAGTAAAGTCTTTTGTATCCTGTGTGCCATCAGTTCCGCTCATGTGGATAGTCGTCGTATCGGGGCGGTAACCATCTTGGTTGTTTGCGTCGTTCCAAACGACATTCACAACCAAGTCGAGCTTTTCGGGTGCATGTGTGTTCGTGATGGTGATAAGGTTATCCTTTTCGGAAATTTCCTTTTCGTAACCGCCAACCGCTTCTTCATCAATGGTGTACTGAATCGGAGTTCCTTCCTTGAAATACTTGTACAGACCCTCGAAGGTTTCTGTCCAGTTGTTTGCGGCGGAAAGGTTCTTTTCAATGTAGGTGCCATCGGTTCCGGTCAGAGCAATACGCAGCGTGTTCGGGCGCAAACCGTCTTGATTGTTGTTGTCATCCCAGACCTTAGTGACTGTCTTAGCCAGTTTCTCCGGCTCGTGGGTATTCATGATTTGGAATGTGTACTTATCGGTGTTGGCAACATTGGTGGTATATCCGTCAACCTCATTCTGAGTAACAGTGTATACGACTTCTTTGCCTTCATCGAAGAATTTCGGCACATCCTCAAATACGGTTGCAAAGCTATCTTTATCGGTTACGATATGCTGATAGACTTTACCGTTCGAGCCTTGCAGCGTGATGACCGTTTCTTTTGCGCGGATACCATCGCGGTTGTTGTCATCGTTCCAGATGGTGGTGACAAGCACATTCACAGCAGCAGGTACATAGTTGTTTGTGATGGTGAAGCTGTACCCGTCAGAGCCCTTAACAATCTCGTAAGTGTACGGATTGCTGTCGGCTTCCTGTAAGGTATAGTCAATCTTCACGCCGTTCTTGTATTGCGGCAAGTCTTTGAACTGATATGTCCAGCCATCGTTTTTGGTAATAGCTGCATTGTGCGTAGAGCCATCAGAACCTGTCAGCGTCACTTGAATCAGAGACGGGCGGATGCCATCTTGGTTGTTTTCATCATCCCAAATCTTCACGACGGAGACTGTGACAACAGCGGGTGCGTGCGTATTGGTGATGGTGTAGCTATCCCCTGTCTGTTTGATTTCGGTTTCGTAGCCGGAAATCGCATTTTCCTTTACGGTATACTGAACTTCCGTGCTGTTCTTGTACTTCGGCAGATTGTTGAGGCTGGTTGTCCAGTTCTGGCTCTCGAACAACTGAACGAATCGTGCGCTGCCATCGCTGCCGTTTACAACAGCAGTAATGGATTTTGGACGCAGACCGTCTTGGTTGTTTTCATCATTCCATGCTTTTGTAATAGTGATGTTCTTCGTCTCATCCACATGAGTGTTGATGAGCGTGAAGGACTTGCCATTGCGTGTGATGGAAGATGTATAGCCCGGAACAGCTTCCTCAGTCAGCGTATAGTCAATCGTCTTTCCGTTTGCATATTTCGGCAGGTTGGAGAACATGACAGACCACTGATTATCAGCATTCAATTTTTTGGCGTAGCTGCGACCATCAGAACCATGTGCTGTAACAGTGATTTCGTCAGGACGCATGCCGTCATTGTTTCCGTTATCCTTCCAAGTCTTTGTGACAAAGAGCTCAGTAGTAGCGGGCATATGTGTATTGGTGATGGTGTAGTTATTTCCGTTCTGAGTAACCTCATCCGTATAGCCGGAAACGAATGCCTCCGATACAGTATACTGGATGCTCTGACCGTGGTTCTGATTCTTCGGCAGATTCTCGAATGTTGTCGTCCAGTTTTCTGCTGCAGATACCGATTTTAAGTAGCGGCTGCCATCGTCACCTGTCAGAATAACCGTGATAGCGGACGGACGCAGACCATCTTGGTTATTGCTGTCTTCCCAAACCTTAGATACAGTCTTTGTGACCGTCTCAATAGATTTCGTGTTGGTCAGCGTGAACTTATAGCCGGAAGAATCCTTTGCTACCTCTGTGGTATATCCTGTGACCTTCTCCTCAGCAACCGTGTAGCTGATAAGCGTACCGCTGTTATGGAACTTCGGCACAGACTGGAACACATAGGTGTATCCATTCTCTGCAGAGAGCGTTCCGGTGTAGAGCTTACCGTCGCTGCCGTTCAGCACGATATTGACGGAATCAGGTCTTGCACCATCGCGGTCGTTGTCATCATTCCATTTCTTCACAACCGGAATATCAACGGTTGCGGGGCTGTATTTGTTTGTCAGAACGAAGGTGTAGTTGTCTTTCTTTTCGATGACATTGCTGTAACCGGACGCAGCATCTTCTGCGAGTGTGTACTCGATTTGCGTGCCTTCATTGAAGAACTTTGGCAGCTTTGAGAAAGTGTACTTCCAGTTATTCGCTGCGGTGATGGTTGCAGTATAGCGGTTACCATCGTTGCCCGTCAGAATGACAGAGATAGAATCGGGACGATTGCCGTCTTGGTTCTCTCCGTCCGTCCAGACCTTTGTGACATCCACATTGACAACAGCAGGAATATGAGTATTGGTAACAGTAAAGGTATGTCCGTTGTCGCGAATATCGGTAGTGTAGCCATCAACGGTAGATTCCGTCAGCGTATAGGTGACTTTCTGACCATTCTGATATACAGGCAGGTCCTCGAACATCACATCAGCCCAAGAATCATCTTTGCTTACTGTCTTCTCGACTTCACTACCATCAGAGCCGTGCAGCGTATAGGTGACAGTGTCGGGACGGATGCCGTCTTGATTGTTCTCATCACGCCAGACCAGCGTTGCGGTACGCAGCGTAGTCTCGGAATCATGTTCATTGATGAGCTGGAATCCATCTTCAGTCTTGACGATGCTGGCTTCGTAGCCTTCAACATCAGATTCCTTCACATTGTAGGTAACGATGTTGCCGTGGTCTCGCTTCGGCAGGTTCTCGAATGTGGCAGTCCAGCCGTTTTCCTCATTGAGAGTAGCGGTCTTGGATACTGCATTGCTTCCCGTCAGTGTTACCGTTACGGATGCAGGACGAATACCATCCTGATTTTCGTTGTCTTTCCAAGTCTTAGTGACAGTCTTGGAAATCGTTTCGGGAATATGCGTGTTGTGTACCTCGAAGACATTATTGCCGAGACTCTTTACCTCAGAGGTATAGCCGTCAATCGTAACCGCTTCTACGGTATAATCAACAAGCTGACCGTTCTTCCAATACTTCACAAGGTCATCGCAGGTATAATGCCAGTCGCCGGAAGAGTGCAGCGGCACTTCATGGCGGTTTCCGTTGGAGCCGACGATGATAGTGGTTACTTTCTTAGGACGGATACCGTCTTGGTCATTCTCGTCATGCCAGACCTCAGTAATCTTAATGATTGCATGGTCGGGCGTATGCGTATTCGTGACAGTAAAGAACTTACCATCTTCCGATACTGCTACCGAGTTTACATACGAGGGAACATCGTTCTCGCTCAGCGTGTAAGTGATATACTTACCGTTATTGAACATCGGGACACGTTCGAATGTCACATCGCTCCAATTAGAAGCGGCAGTCATTTGTTTCGTGTACTTAGAGCCATCAGAGCCAGTGAGGGTCAAGGTAATAGAGTTCGGACGAACACCATCACGGTTATCGTCATCAAGCCATACCTTTGTAGCGCCGTAAGTCACGGTCTGAGGCTCGTGAGTATTCGTAAAGTTAAAGCCAGTAGCGGTAGTTACGGATTTCTGCGTGTAACCTTCAACCGCTTCTTCTTTGGCGGTATAGAGGATAATCGTTCCTTCGTTCTGATACTTTGGCAGGTTCTCGAAGCTGTAGCTCCAATTGTTGTCCTTGGTCAGATACTGCGTGCGGAGCGTACCATCTGTACCGTACAGCTCAACCTTTACATTCGTAGGACGGATACCGTCTTGGTTATCGTTATCATCCCATGTCTTTGTAATTGTCTTGCTTATGGTTTCTGGTGTATGTGTGTTAGTGATGCTCAGAACATATCCGGTATCATCTGTTGCAGTCTTGCCAATGTACCCTGTAACGGCATCTTCTGTTACCGTATAAGCGATTTTCGTGCCGTTGTTGAAGAACACGGGAAGATTCTCGAATGTTTCAGAGAATCCATCATCCTTGGTGAGCGTCGCTTTATAGGTCTTGCCGTCAGAGCCGGAAAGTGTAACTGATACAGAGTCAGGGCGTACGCCGTCTTGGTTGGCAGCATCTTCCCAATACTTGTTGATTACAACATTCGTAACCGCAGGAATATGTTCGTTGGTCACGGTGAATCCAGTATCTGCATCACCCTCGATTTTGTAGGTGTAATTATCGACTGTTTCCTCACTCAGAGTGTAGTCAATCGCAACACCTTCCATCCAGTAGCGCGGCAGGTCTTTGAATTCGTACTTCCACTTTCCTGCTGCTGTCAGGTTTGCTTCGTAGACATTTCCGTCAGAACCCATCAGGATGACATTGATAGCAGACGGACGAACGCCGTCTTGGTTTCCGTTATCTTCCCAAGTCTTCGTGACTGGGATGCTGAGTGTTTCCTGCACATGGCTGTTCGTGATTGTGAACGAGCGACCATCGTTCGTGACGGTGTAGGTGTACCCTGCTACCGCATCTTCTGTGATTGTATAAGTGATTTCGTTGCCGTTCGCATCAAACAGAGGTATATGCTTGAAGGTGTACTTCCAATCCTTTGTATTGCTCAATGTTGCTTCCGTAGAAGAACCATCCGAGCCATTCATGTGAATTGTAACACTGTCAGGACGTATGCCATCAACATTATTGCTATCATCCCAGACTTTGACAACCGTAAAGTCGTCAAACTGCGGAACATGCTTGTTCGTCACAGTGATAGCATAGCCGTTGTCAACGGAGCCTGTGGTGTTGCTTACAATGGCGGTGTATCCATCCATCGGATTTTCAACGACCGTGTATTGAATCGTCTGTCCTTTGTAGTAGGCAGGAATCGAGCGGAATGTATAAGTCAGGTAAGTATCCGTTGCTTTAAACAGTGCAGTATACGCTTTCTGGAGCGGAACTGCTTCTGTTTTACCATCAGGCAATGTAACGGTGCCTTTCAGCGTGATGACGGCATTTTTACGGATACCATCTTGGTCATTAGCATCGTCCCACTTTTTGGTGACAGTCAGATTTGTGGTTTCGCTTGTGTTCTTGAGTGTGTACAGATTATCGGCCTGACGAACGCCATCTACCGAAATGTAGGTTTTCCAGACAAGGTTATTGTTCTCGACTGCTGTTTCCGGCATGACCTTGACAACATGAGTTTTTGTATCCCGCACATAGCCGGGCAGAGTCTCTGTTTCGGTCAAATGATAGGTGGCAATATCTTGATTCGTGAAGTAAATCAATCCATTTTTGTCAGTTGTTAGGTGTTCCGTCTTGATAGAAGTATCACCCGGTTTTACAGGAACCGTAGTGTAAGGACCATTGGGGAATACGGATTTACCGGAATCATCTGCCTTCTCGTAAATTTCGTAGTCGAACTTAACATTCTCGAACGGAATCCCGGACAAGTCTTCAATTTTCTTCAAATCAAAATCTGTCAACAGACGGATAAAACCTGCATCGTTATGCTTACTGAGCACATTATATTCCGTCTTTGTGTTTACAGGCAGCTCGATGTCTCCAATCCATGCGCAGTACATATGGCTGCGGTCCAGAGAGATGTTCGGCTGTGTCTCGGAATCCAGTGTATCGTCATTACCTTGGTTAATAAGAGTCTGACCGTAGTAATCATAGGTGTTATCAAACACGACATAATAGATACCGGGTTCGAGGTAATCGTACTCGTAGTAACCGTCTGCTGCCGTATTCAAATCACCATTGCCGACAAGTTCACCAAATACATTATAGGACTTGTACAGCAGATGACCGCTGATGTTTGTTCCCTGCTCATCCGCATCAGCAAACTGAGATTTCGTTGTACGGCGCAGGTAAATGTGTGTTTTAACATTCTCAGTTTCATTGGTTTCGCGGATACCGTTGTAGTTATCATCTTGCCAGATATAGCCATAAACCTTAGAAGGAATATACATTGCGCAGTTTGCTGTGCTGACATAGAAATCCTTCTCATTACTCAGACTTACAACGCGGGTATCGGGAATTTGATAGGTTTTAGAAACCGCCTTAGCTACCTTGTTGTTCTGCATGACGGCCGTGGCATCGTTGCCCATCTGGGCCTTTTTATCGGTGGTTGCCGTCGGGGAAACGAGGAATCCAAAATAATCGTATTCTTCCGGCAGAACTTTCTTGTCGGCAGCGGTCTTGTCTGTCTCCTCGTACTCTACCTTGTAAGTGCCGGGTTTCAGAGCAAGGAATTCATAGTATCCGGCAAAGTCAGTATAGGTAGTCGCAACAGTTGCGCCTGCTGCATTTTTCAGAGTGACCTTTACGCCATTCAGAACAGGCTCTTCAATATTGATGTCAGCCTGCGTTTCGTGCCAGCCGTCAAGGATACCGTTATAGTCGCTCTCAACCCAGACATAACCGCGAATAGAATTGTTGGCACTCAATGCAAAGTTCTTGTATTCTGCGTTGACGGGAGTAATGCCCGTGCCGGTCATGCTGTTGATATAGACTTCTCCAATCGTAGCAGCACTCAACATGCTTCCGCTCTTTTCGGTAGTTGCGGAGGTAGGAGCACCGTTGAATTCCAGCACATCAATAGACCTTTCAGCCTTATTTGTGCGCTTTTCATCGCCGGATGTCGGGATAGGTGAAACTCGTGCATTACTGATATCTACCGTATCAGAGGATGTCAGCGTCAGTTTCATTTCTTTGCGCGGACGCACATTTGTGAAACTGTAGTTACCGTCCGCATCCGTGAGAACTGCAGTAATCGGATTACCGTAAACATCTGTCAGGGAGTTGCCGTCTGCATCTGTCAGAGTAATGGTAACATTTGCAATTTTGCTTTCGCTGTTATCGCAAATGCCGTTCTGGTTTACATCGTCCCATGCAAAACCACTTACGGTACTCGGAACATATACACCACAGTTGATGGTTTGAGAAGTGTTCTTTTGGTAAATTGCCGTAAATACATCGGATTTCCAATCATTATTTACATGGTTGTTGTTTTCGCCTGCAGCAATCTTTGCTGTTGGAGAGTAAGATTGAATGTTAGACGAGCCGTTAGAAAATCCTACCGTGTAGTTTTTCTTTTCAGGGATTCCATCAAAAGAATACGCGCCATATTTGTTCGTTGTTGTTGTTTTACAAACTGAGCCGTCTGCATTATAAAGTGTGACTGCGACACCCTCAACAACAGCCTCATCGCCAACCTGATATACGCCGTCTCTGTCGTTTTCGGCCCAAACCGTGCCGGATACCGAGGCAAACTGTTCCGGTTTAATTGTTCCGGTCGAGCTGACCTGTGTGCCAATGACATCAGTGTCATCAACATGTTTGTTGCTTGTATCGATTGAGAAGAATACCTGCGTATAATAAACAGGGGTTCCGCGATTCACCTGAGATGCCAGATAAGAACCGATATTGCCGGTTCCTGTAAAAGGAGTTCTCGGCTGTTCAGTCGAATAAGCTGCAGATTCCTCAGAGGAACCGTAACGCACATAACCTTGGAATCCATCAAGGGTAGTCGCCACGACATTCGACAATGTTCCTCTTACCGTTCCTACAGGGTCTTTACCACAGCCGATGCCGGGCATGTTGGTGGATTTGTCTCCGAATGCAGTTACAACCGTATCACCACCGGTAATAACGATGTTTCTTACATGATAATGATAAGAACCGTTATTGCCGCCCTGAACATTATCTGTTCTGCCTCCGGAACCAATGCCGGGAGAATAGCTGCCGCCATACGCGGTAACTTTCGCGCCATTACTGATATTGATTCCGTTAACGGGACCGCCCCAGCCAGAGCCAATGCCGGAACATGCCGTGTTGCCGCGAGCAACTACTGTACCACCGGTAAAGTTAAGGTTACCGCAACCTGCACCGTCACCACCATTTCCCTCTCCGGGCTGGTTTAAACATCCGGAACCAATGCCGGGACAGTGTTCGCCAGCATTCGCATAAATAGTACCGCCCTGCACAGTAAAGTTCCAGAAGGAACAGTTGACGTTCGCGCCAATCGCGCCACAGTGGTCACCGGAAGCACCAACCGCGTAGAGTGTTCCGGCTCCATCAATCAACAAGCTGCCATCCGTTCCGTTTTTGGCGATTGCATTTGAATAGCTTCCGTATGCCGTAATTCTGCTCGTTCCGACAAGGATAATGGTAAGATTTGCGTGCGAGCAGCTGATAGCGCCGTCACCGGCACGCGAGGTGTCATTGCCCCAGCCAGCACCTGCTGCTGTGTAATTCATTGTTACATTATCAAGAATTACAGTGGCAGAAACGCCGGGAGATACATAAATTCGATTGCCGCCCGTTGTTGAACCAACAACGTGATAAACAGAACCGGAACTCGTGATATTCAGGCTACCAGATGCAATGTTATGCGTTGCAGCTCCCGGATAATCAGATAATGTAGGAACATGACGGGTCGCTTGATTACTTCCGAAAATCGCCTTTTCAAAGCCGTACCATGCAACTTCGACGCCGCTTTGAACGCCGTCTGCCGTAAACACAGCTCTGTCGTAGGTCACAAAGGAAACTTGACGCAGGAAATTATTCCATTCGTCTTGCGTTAAGCCGCCTGATTTTGTGAAGATGTAGTTTTGGTTTGTGCCTGTTACAACAATCCCCAACTGATTTGCAAGGTCTGTGTTGTAAAGAATCGCATCTTGTGCATTACGCGAAGGTGATGTAAACAGAACATTAAATGTCTGAATCGTTTTTGGCGTTTTTACCACCAATTCCGGATACTTCCATTGTGAGGAATTGTGGTTCTGTGTTGCTGTGACCGTATCCGAAACAGTTTCAGCATTCATGTCATTGATGGTATTTCGATTTTGGTATACATGAGCGCCTTGGTGTTCCATTGCAATGCTGTAATCCAGTACAAGACCGCCGCTCTCACTCTCATCATCCATCGTACGGATGCCATTATACATGGACACTGTTGCCGTCGGGTGGCATCTAAAGAAATATTTCGTGACGGTTGCAGTATCGTACATGGAGAGCGGTGCATTCGTAATAGTCATTACGCTCTTTACTGCGTACCATCCCGGATATGCATCGTTATAGTATTTATCTCCTTCTGCCGGGATACCGAGTTCTGTGTTCGTAATTGATACCGACATCTGGTTATTGATATTTTTTGCAACAGAATCATCCCATGGTTTATATGTAACATTCAAAAGAGTGTTATATTCCCACTTCGGAGTGACTGTCATTACATCGCCCAGATTATAATAGGTGATGGCCGTGTATGCAAGCGTTTTGTTCGCGCTGCCTTGTCCGGGACTCAGTATCGCTTTTTGACCGAATCCATCTTTTTCATCAATATTACCTGCACTGATATCTTCGCTTTGCGCAGGCATCATGACGGATTTCAGTTTCGGGGTTTCGCCTACCATCTTAATGATGACGCGACCGTTAACCAGATACGGTGCTGTTTCGGTGGAATCATATTTCATGTTTCCTCCGACTTCATAATCGGCATCTTTGACTTCGACCTGTTCCCCATCAATGGTGACAGATGTATTGACGAAAGATGAACCGCCGCCGCCAGAGAAAGCGTAATCTGTACCGCCGCCAAACCAGCCGCCGCCGCCAGCACCGGAACAGGTGATGCCGTTTGCACCATAGAAGAACGAACCGTAGTTGCGAGCTTGACCATCATCAAGCAAGAAATCTACCGGGTCGCGATGTGCAGGGTTGGCATCATACAATTCACCCAGAACAGTGTAATGATAGCCAAAGCCTGCGCGTGTCTGTGTTGCCGGATAAACTTTAGCATCAACACGCTCCTCGTAGGTCAGAGTTCGACCATTTGTGGGAGTCGTGCCACCTACCGTGGCATCATAGGAAAAAGCATTGGAATAAGGAGGAAAACCGCCTGCATAATATCGGTTTGCAACGGGACCTTGGCCTTCAAGACCGCCGCCACCAGCTGAACCGCCAGATTCACCCATGCCTCCGCCGCCACCGGCAAGCAAGATAACATGCTTCTTGGCAACCTCCGCTGCTGCATCGTTCTGCGCTTTTTCAGCATCGGTATAATCGTGTGCAGCCTCTCCTGCCTGGTCCATTGTCCAAGCATCGACAGTTACATAGGTAGCGCCGCCGCCTCTGCCGAAAACATGATAGCGGTCGGTTTGACCGTTGTCTTCATCCGGGAACCATGCTCTATCCCAATCAATCTGACCACCGCCGCCGCCAAAGGTGCGGTTCGTAGACCAGTAACCACCAGCTTCACCCAGATAGATGTGGATGGTTTGACCTGCGTTCAGATGAACGGTTCCCTCGGCTTTACCGCCGCGCCCCGGCGTACGATAACCTTGGTATTTACCCTTACCTGTACCGCCATTTGCACCATAGGCGGTAATGATATAATCACCGTCATAAGGAGCAGTAAAGGTTTGAGTAAGCCCATCATCTGATGTAAAAGCAAGCCCCTCTACTACTAAGTCGAGCTGATTATAACTATCTGATGGTCGCAATACATATGTGCTAATACCAGATGATTTCAATCTTTCTTGGATAGCTTGTCTCTTTGTTTGTTCGTCAAACTCTGTTCTATTTTCAACAAGAGTCTGGTCATCATCAACAACAGAACTATAGACAGCGCTTAACACATAGGCATCCACACCGTCCTCAAATGTCAGTGTTTCGCTGTCGGCATTGTAGCTTCCGGAAGATACATCCCATCCAGTAAAGTACAGGGATTCATCACTTGAAAGTGCAACAGGAATATCGATGCTGTCTCTGTCTGTGACAGTGGCTACAATCGTATCTCCGGTATCTTCTACGACAATATCGTTCGTTTCCGTACCAAGATAAGCAGCAATAGGGTCTTCATTGGCTGTCTCCAACCACTCAGGCTCGAATTCGCCGCCGTTCTTATTGAGTGTGACTGTTACAGTTCGAGAAGGCGCAGTATCTGTTGTTTCCGAAGTAGATTCATCCTGCTTGGGAGCGTCTTCTTCAACAGTCTGAGTTTCATCGGCTGTATCGGCATCGGTATGCTCATTGGCAACCTCATCCGTAATGTCGGAATTGGTTTCGGTTTCCTCCGAATTTTCGTCTGCTTGTGAGGCCCCTGATGATGGGGCATCGCTCGGTTCTTCACTTGCTGTTGCATCGACTTGTACCGGCGTTCCGGGGTCCACATTAGCAATAGCATCACTGTCATCTGTTGTAGCAACAGACGATGCTGTATCATCAGCATATGAGATGACAGGTGCTACTGTTTGCAGTGCCATAACACCGGCAATGACGGCGCTTGCAACGCGCTTGATACGAGATTTGCCGTTTTGCATCTTGCTTTTGTCTCCTTTTTCTTTGTTTTTATTGCAGCCCCAACACCGAAGTAACAAATTCTTTGCTGTTGGTGAACGCCATAACATTGCCTGCGCCGGATTCAATCAGGTACACTTCTGTGCCATCTGTGCTGGCATAATCGCCGTGCGATACAGAAGCACCAGAAGATGTAGTCCCTACCAGTCCAAACGCGATAGCATCGGACTGGTAGGTGGATGGGATAAAGCGCAGTTCAAAACCATCTTTCTTAACAAGTGCCAAATTGTTCGTAAATGACACCTGACAGTTTGAAATATTCATAGGAACACCACTTACCGTGATGTTGCCGTCATCAGAAGCAGGAACAGCACTCTCCAGAACGGAGGATACCACAGAATTTACTGCTGTGTCCGCATTTTTGCTTGTAGGGCAGGTTCCGAGTACAACAAGAACATGTCCATTTCCGATATATCGCATACCGGAGGATGTGTAGCTCTCGGAAGTTTTTTCTTCTGCGTATTGTACGCCGCCCGTATAAGTATCAGCAATTGCTCTAACAATATAGGTCGCTCCGTCTTTCTCAAAGGAAAGACTTTTACCATCATATTGGAAGGAATCTGCGGAGTTGATAGTAACAGCGGTACGAGTATCGTTGTCTTCAATCAGAACGCGCGAAGCACCCAAGCGCCAGTTCGTACCATCTGCAATGATTGCCGTAGACGGAGAGATGCTGGCTTGTGCCGTGAAAGAGGTATCTTCTTGGGTATCTCCAGCAACGGTGAAAGCACCCCCGATAGATGGGATATTAGTTTTGCGGATTGTCTTGCACTCTACAAGCGTCAGACACATCACGGCGATAGCTGCAGTCATAACCGCACAACTGATACCCACCAGAACATTGCTCTGTTTCTTTTTTGGCTTGCGGGATTCTCTTTCGTAGACAGGCTCATCCTCTTGCTCTTCATAAACTGGCTGCCGAGGGTGTTGCTGTTGTGGCTTTGGCTTGGCAGCATTCTGCGTAGGATGAGGGCGCTGCGTTTGAACTCTTTGCTCATACCGCTCGATTTCGTCCAGCAACTCATTTGTAGTCTTTTCTTGACTAATAGGAGTGTTGGCATCTTGTGTAAGTGGCAAATTCAAGCTTTGCGCAAACTCGTTCCCGCCATCACCTCCGTATGTATTGCTTTTGATTTCTTCACTCATAAAATTACCTCTTAATTCCTGCTGAATCGCGCAACACGGATGGTTGTGCCGTCTTCCAAATAGGCGTATACAATAAGGTCCGCGCCATCACTGACAATCGTGCCGTCCTCGCTTTGGCTGTTAAACGCATCGATACACACATAGTCGAGCTGTTTTCCCGATGGAGTAAAGATATAAGCAGGGGAGCCTTCCTTTACTGAAGCCAGAACAGGACTGTTTAGATAAATAGCAGCACCGTCAACCATATCATCGTTCTGGAACGAATCGTTTGTAAGCGTTACATCAATTTTGGCAGATGGGATGTAAAGTTCGCTGTAAGCATCGCGTTCCCCTGTTTGCTTGTATCCGTTTTTGTTGGACTTGTCTTTGTCCTTTTCTTCTCTTTCAACTTGCCGAGCCCGCTTTTCAATTTCTCTGAGCGGTCCCACCGTGCTGAGTGTATCTTCCATCGGTTCGATTTTTGTGGCTTTTACCAGTGAACTTACAAATACCACTTCGCCGGAACTAACCGTTGCATCGGTCTTTTTCTCTTGCTGGGCTACAAGGACTGCGTCGGTGGCAGCTCTTGCAGACGCCTTTTGAAGTTCTGCTTGATTATGTGCAATACCAAAAGCAACAATTGAGAGCGTCAACGCGCCGACACTCAGAATGAGTGAGGCTGCATTTCTAGTGTTAGCCATATATATCCTTCCTGCTGCATTACGTAGAAGCGTGATGGCAGCCGATTTATTCGCGATTTACAACTATTTTTTATTATTACCAATTCGCACATTTTCGCAACTTTTTCACAAAAATAGTGATTTTGTCAAAAGAAAAAGCCGCCCGAAGGCGGCTGATAGTATTATGGCTCATTTACTTTACACTCTATGACGCCTGTAGTAGCTTCATCGAAGCTCATTTGCCCTGTGTCAGCAGGTGTCTCTTCCTTTTTGGCTGTTTTCTTTCTGGATTTGCCGGTGCCGCTCTTTGTACGGTCTTGGAATCCCCTGCCAAAAGGAGAAGTGTCCCCGGCAGCCCGATTTCGTTTTGGCGTTGTTGCCTTCTTTTTCGGTTTACTATCCGACTCTTCCTTAGGCATTTCTTTTTCTATCGGCTTTTGCTCAGCTTTTGGTTGAACTCCGTCTTCTTCCGATACAGCAGGCATTTTTACATGGAAAGCGTTCTCACTGGGTGGCGCAGGGGCGGTTTCTTTTTTGGATTTGCGTACCTGTTTGGCTTTAGACTTCGGAGGCGCTTCTATCGGTGCTTCCGAAACTTCCTCAAGCTCCACATAGGGAAGTTCGTCCATTTTTATCTCAGGGTCGACGCCAAGCTCTACATCTGTAGAATCTTGTTCCGAATCAACCGGTTCCCCCATCATGCTGGCAATATCGAATTCTTCCGACTCATCAATCTTTTCGTCGTTTTCCGGATTAAAAGCGGCAAAAGAAGTGGGCGCAGCATTTAACGCTTCCAGTTCCTTGAGTTCTTCGTCCAACGCGGCGACATCTGTTTCAGACGAATCTTCAGCACCCAAAGAAGTAAGAGTGTCTAGGGAATAGTCTTCTTCGGCTTCAAGTTCAACATCATCCGTTAGAGAGATTTCATCCTTTATAGACTCGGCATCTTCCAGCTGTACATCTTCCAAAACCGGAGGTTCAGCCTTCTGCGTCTGGTTTTGCTTAGGTATTTCTTTTGACTTTTCTGCGAATCCCATAGGGATTTCGACATCAATGGATTCATCTTGCTTTAGAGCGTCAGCTTTTGCGAAGTCGAGAACCTCCTCTTGCTGCGGCTCGGTTTGTTTCTTAACTTCGATATTGGGTTGTGCAGAAGATTTCTCTTTTTCGAGTTCCTGTGTTTCCGGTTTTGCTTGCGCTGCTATTTCTGGTGATTTGTCTTCCTCTGTCCCCTCTGGTAAGCCATATTTATCCATAATTTCCTGCAGGGCAATAGAAGCGGCAGACTGAACGATATCTGTATTTACTTCGCTACTTTGCTGAACTGTTTGTGGACGCTTGATAAACTCGCACATCTTTTCCCATTCCGAATTAGGCAAAAACGGAATATTCAAAAGTACGAGAATCGTGGCTGTAAGAATCATCACAATAGAAATGGCTGGCGAAATAGTGTGAAGCAATGGTGAGAAAATAAAAATGGCAAAAGCCGCACTCCGCACTGTTTTGCAATTCGATTTTACCGTTTCTTCCTTCGGACCATTGAGTTCTATTGGGACTTTTTTGTCTGCATTTTTATCATAGAGAATAAAATACTTTTTTCCACCAACTTTATACTGACAGACTGATACATTCAAAGGTTCTCCGTCACAAGCAGCGAGCACAGCCTTAAAGTGCTTGGCTTCTTTTCTTGACAGGCGAATTGCGACAAAATCCTTGCTGCCTTGAGTATCAACTTTCAAAGCAAGATGTCCGGAATCTGTCTTAATGACCTCCAACGCACCGGCTGCCATGATTTTGTTATGACGGCGGTAGCGCTTTCCCATGCACATAATATCCGTTAAAGAGCGTTGCTGATTCGTAACCCGGAAGCTGAGTATAAAGCACATAATACACAGCAGGGCCGTGGTGAGGAAGCTCATTCCTCATCATCCCCCTTGCCCGACGAATCGTCCACTTCCTGTTCCGATGCCGTCCTCGCCATATCGAGATGAATAAGCTTCGCGCCGGTTTTAGTCTCCGCATTGCTTACCCCTTTCTGAGCTGATGCCTGAACCACTTTCTGCTCAACACTCACGAGATTGTCTTGCGTGAGAGTATCATCCTCATCCGCACAAAACAGCAAATTGTATGTTCCACCGATATGGTAGTTGCGCTCTTTTGGTTTGATTTGCAAGAAGATGTCCAACCGACCGTTTGTATCAATATACTCGCCATTCTCATCTACCGGAATGAAGCGCCATGTCTCCACCGTGCCAAGACCGGAGCGAGATTCATCCGCACTGACAGCCAAGGCGGTAATTTTACGATACTTGCCTTTTTTCTCGTTCTGAATGGTTTCAAAAAGCTGCATACCGAAGTAGGCTGCAACAATCAGTGCTGCGCCGAAAGTTCGAATGTTTTTGGTCGAAATGGCAAACATTACACCAATCACAACAGCCAAAATTACAGCGATGATGTATTTGATTTTTTGGGTGGCTAACATATCATTATCGTTATTCATATTTCAAAATAAAGCAGAAGCCTGTCCGATGCAATATCAGACAGGCTTAGAGGCTTTCTACATTTTTATGAAGAACGCCCGCCTGCTCGTTCCCCTTTCTGCAAAATTCTTACTGAGCGGTGTTGGTAGTCGAGCCGGAGCCGCTGGCTTCCAGCAAACTCTGAATGGTGCCGTTGGCAAGGACTGCGCTGGACAGAGGTACTTCGTATTCCTGCCCATCCGCCGTATGAATCTTGGCGTAGAAGTCGATTGTGACATCTCCGCTCAAATCAATACCACTCAGAGCGTCCTCGCCGAGAGCAGATGCAGCCTGCTGGGAAGTAATAGTCTGCTTTGTGGTAGTCACAGGAGGGATACCGACTTGTGTGCCGGTAATTGAGGTCAGAATGCCATTTACGCCGTCATAGAACGCCGGGACAAAGGCATACATAGCACTGCAAGCAGCAACAACAGCAACCAATACCCCTACAACAACTACGCCAGCCTTAGACTTCTTCTTTTCGGAAGGCGCAGGAGCGGTATACGGCTGTGCTGCGGGAGCAGTCTGCGGTGGAGTCGGTTCGGGAATCGGTGTAGGTGCAGGTGTAGGTGCAGGTGCCTGAGCCTTCTCCTTTTTCTTTTTTTCCTTTTTTGGTTTCTCTTTCTTCTCTTTGCCGAAGAAAGACTTTTTCGGCTTTTGTTCCGGAACGGGTGCGGCAGGCTGTGCCTGCTGAGATTCAGGCTGAGACGGAACAGCTTCCTGCTGTGCAGGCTGTTCAACAGGCTGCGGTGCTGGAGCGGCAGGGGTATGCAACTGGTTGATGAACTGCTGTACATTCGGCTGCCCGGCGGGCTGCTGCATCGGCATCGGAGCCGGTTCCTGCGGCTGCTGATATTCCTCCTGCTCAGGGGCGGTGGACTCAGCATATTGCTGAGGGGGCTCCGGAGCAGGCGCAGGCATCGGCTCTTCCTGTGGAGCATGGGTCGGGTTCATCACCCGATTCTTTGCAATAAGAGTATCAACGACTTCCTGCTTGACCTTGCGCACCGTGCCATCGGGCAAGATAACGCAACGGTCTTCATAGACATCGACTTGAATTTTTTCACCGTTGAAGGTCGTAGTGACCCTACCAACGGTCTGACCATGATTCTGAATATCAGCCATGACCGTTTACTCCTTTCATTTAAACTTAAAAATTGAAACAATGGCATTTGCAGTGTCCTGTGCCACGCCTTGCATGGATACGGGAAGATATTCCAAGAGAAATCCCCTAGGCAATGTTCCCGTTGTGGTCTGAAGGGCAAACCATACCGTAAATGCCAGCAGCAGCATCCAGATGCAAAAGTAGAACGGAATACCGAAGCGACCAAGGAAAATCCAGAAACCACCGGAATCGGATTTCTTTCTATTGCAGCGAGGGCATGATGCTGTAAGGTTATGTATACTGTTGATGTTCCCGTTTGGAACAAGGATACGATACGCACGATGCTTGTTTGCGAGGTGAATAGACACGATATGGTCTACTTGCATCGTCTTGCGCAACATAATACGTCCGCAATACGGGCACATATAGAATTTTCCGAATGCGCCGGGATGCGCTTTGATGAATTGATAGCGGTAATCGTCCGAGCGCTCATAACAAGGGTTATACATTGTGCTTCTCGTGGGCACGCTCTGCGGCAGCACTCCAAGAATGGGCGGGCGGAGCCTTGCGAGTCGGGAAGCCTTCCGGCAGATGGTCCGGGAATTTCAAGCCGTCCGAGGCGGTTCCGCTGTTCAGCTTTTCCCACTCATGTTCCCATGCGGCAAATTCAAGTCCATGCGTCTTTTCCCACATAGAGAGCTCACCATAGGACATTCCGCCCATGTCGGCGAGCTTTGCACGCATGTTCAGACCTGCTGCACTGGTAACGGCACAATTGTTCTGCTTCATTTTTTCTTCCTCACGTTTCATTTGTTCACGCTGTACTTTGGTTCGGGCATTGCTGCGCTGCGCCGCGTTACGGCGATTCTGGTTGTAGCATACCGGGCAGAAAAGGCGGTTCCCTTTCGCCACGATAGGGGTTCCACAGATTTTGCAGTGGACGATTTTACCAATTTCACTTGCCATAATTCGCTCCTCCTATGAAGCGTTGTGTTGCATGAACTGCAACTTTGATTAGAGGTACTTCGAGACCCTTATGACCACATTCCAAAGTCGCAAGGTTCTCACGAACATCTATTAAAAACAGTCGTAAGACTGTAATTTTATTAAAACGGCATATTTTACATAGCTGTTTTTTGGTGTGCTCTAAGACCCCTGTACCGCCAACATAGGGGGGCAAGGTTCTTTGCGCTTCTTGTTATAGATGGCAAAGTGCCGTCTGTTTTCTAAAATTGCATTTTTACACCCTTGTTTTTGGGTGCGGTTCTTGGTCTCCACATCTAGGCAAGACAGATGCGAAGAAAAAGGACGCGCTTATTCAGAAACTAACGGGCAGATGTTTTTTCAGTAAAAGTGTAATTTTTACAGTGCTGTTTTTGGGTATAGGAAATAGACCCTCACTGCAGCAAAGACAGTAAAGATTCAATATCGCATCCCCAAAGAAGTGCAGACAAGGCAGTGAATGCCCTGTGCTTTTTTTCGGAGAAATAGCTGCTGTTGATGCCAACCTGCTCGGCGAGTTTTGCTTCGTCAGTTCCGTTGGCACCATACTTTTCGTTTACGACGAGCATCAGAACATCATATAGCTTCGAGTCGCCGGGGAAGTCTTTGACCTTCTCGATAGCACCGCGAATGAGCTGTGCGTATTGAGCAAGGACTTGCGCCTGATGACAGCGAGCATCACTTTCAAAAGTATTCCCGCCGTTCGCAAGGATGCGCAAGGAACGATTCTCGTCAACGGAAGAAGGATTTGCAATACGGGAGTATTCCTTCAGCAGCACTTCTGTGTTATGGAAAAGAAAAGCTGCTTCGGAACTTTCTGCATTGCCTTCATTGGGGGCGAGCTCCATGACCAGAGGCTTGATGGTGTCCCCTGCTATCGCTGCAACATCCTCGATAATGGAATCGAAGTGTGTACGGATGGTGACAGCGGTAACGGGGTCAGTCTCCAAGATAGAGCCACGCAGCAGCGCCATAGCGAGGCTGATTTTACCTGCCTTGCTCTTAGGGTTATGGAACACTGCTGCATTCATGGCTTCATCCACCGCATCTACCAACTGCTGACAGCGAGCAAAGAAGACCTTGCGCATTTCAAGGCGAAGCTGAGGTTTGCAGCCGCCGAGGGAACTTTCCAAAACGCGCTGGATGTTAGACATTCGGCTAACAGATTCATCCGGGTTCTGTTCACGAAGCTCCTCCACCAACCGGTCAATATCCTGAGCTTGAAGAATCCACTGAAGTGCAGGATAGCACATCAATGCAATCACAACAAACTTCTCATTTCCGCCTTTGCTTGCCATTTCATTGGCACGGCGGGCAAAGACCCTTGAGCGATTTACTCCGTTATAGTTGATGAATGTGCGTCTGATGTCCACTACGATTCCCTCCGATGATAACACCGCGTTCAAGAAGTCCTTGATTTTCGCATCGGTGTCCACAAAATTGTTATTCCCTGCTGGCATCCTCTTTGCTCCCCCTTTCCTTGATTTGAGCATAAAGCTCTGTCATTGCATCATTGCGAACTGAAGTGCCAAGGAGACTGTTCTGGCTGAATGTCAGCCGGTAGCCGCGTTCTTCGCAGAGCCTGCGCAGCCGTTGGCATAGTTTGAAGTTATGTACGGGGCAAGTAGCGCCTGTGTTGACCGCGTTTAGGTAGGTGCGGTAATTATCACTGTCATTTTCGTTTGAGGTGTAAACAAGCACTTCGCGGTTGAAAGGAAGCTGCCGAGGCTCATTGGCTCCGGCTCCAAGCACATAGATAAGTTCGTTCAAGAAGCTCTCACCCATCGTCTTGTTGTCTGCCTTCGTTACAATACGGTTGTGCGGCAAAACGGCTTTTCCATCTGGTTTTGTGAGAAGGACTTCGCTTCGCGTGACACTTAAATCTTCCCCATAGATTCGTGCTTGTTCCAGATACATTACGATAGCTCTTTTCGCCATTGTGATTAGCTCCTTTGTTGTGATATGGATGACGGATAAAATTATCTTTTTTACAAGTCTGTTTTCGCGTACAAAAAGCTATTGTGTGAATCACATTCCGCTTCTTTCAATGGTACGCGATTCGCACAAATGCACAAGTCTTTTTCTAGGCGTATTTTTTCTGTATCTGGTTTCTAATTGCTATTATACCACAATATATAGTGTTTTGCAAGATGAAAAGGCGATTTAATCACAACATATTGTGTTTAAAATAATTTTTCCCCTATATATGGTTTTCTACTCTTCTGTACGATTTTAAGAAAACATGGCAAGAATTTTTCCTTGCTCATGTGGGGGTAGTTGACAAAATGTTGTGGCATACTATTAGCAGGTCTCATTTTTGTACACTTCTCGCAATCTTTACACGTTGCTATTTTTACAAATTTATGGTACAATTTAAGTAAGAGGTGATAGAGATGCCGAGATTACGCTTAAACGCACAACACTGGAAACAATTCTCCAACGGGATTTCGGAATCAAGAAGTGACTGGATAAAAGAAATCTCGAATACTATTGTCACGATTATGGAACGACAGAGAGTCTTAATGGGGCTTAGCACTAAGGATTACTACACCGAATTCCTTGGCTGCAAAATGAGCTATAAAACGCTTACAAACATACTGGAAAAAGAAAGTCTCATTTCTTCAGAATTGCTCTTATCGTTTTGTTTCACCTATGGGTATGACATCAAAAAGTTTTTGGAAGTTTTTAAACTGATTCAGACAAACGATTCGTTCGATGAATATCAGCAAATCGGAGCTGCTATTGAAGCTCTTGGGAAAAGAGGTATATACGAAACCTCTATTAACATGACGCAAGCCTGCCCGTCTGCTGGTTTGCAGCAGCGAAAACGTTTGTCTAAAATTTTGTACGAATTCGGGCAATCGTTGCCAGACGAAGATAATGAATATGACTATTTAGCTGAGAATAAAGCTATAGAAGAAATAAATCACTCCGTCCGGCAACAAATCGAAGAATTAAAAAGGCAACAGGAAAAAGAAGCCCACACTACCGAAATCAAAATCAAAGAAACCCTTTAAAAGCAAAAGAGCTGCCGCACCAAAGGTGTAGCAGCTCTTTTTCCGTTAAAAGAACGCATCTGCCATCGAAAGCAACTGGTTCATTTGTTCGTTGTCCGGCGTTGTCGGTACTTCTGCCGTGTGAGAAGCTGCCGGAGCAGATTGCGCTTGTCGATATGCGGGAGGAGGCGGAACGATGAAGTTTTGCCCTTGCGCGGGCGGAGCAGGATACTGAATCGTCTCCACGGTAGATGGTGCTTGAACAGGCTGCATCGGCTGTGAAGGAGTAGCTACTGTCAGGTTATGGCTATCCAGAACGGATTCCATCGTCTCTTGTATGATGCGGCGAACATCCATTTCGGTAAGTCCCACACTTATACCGCTCTGCGTTGGCATTGCAGCAGGCATAGGGGCAACTGTTTTGAGAGAGTCCAGCAGTGCATCAACTACAATAGGCGTTCTCTTGCCATATCCTGCATTCTTCAAGATGTCGTACGCCGCTTTCTGCCGAGGGTCCGTTACATCGAACATCAAAGGCAAGCGCATCTGATTGGGATTCAATTTTGGCAAGGTACTTCACCTCGCATTCAACGGTTTTCCGCAGCCAGCCTACTCTCCGCCATCATTCGGAAGCCGATTGCATTGGCGCGGGGGTCTTCAATGAACAAGTAATCATCACGACCCAGCTCGCACTCAATGACGGGGCGCATCAGAGCAGAGCCACCGCCGATGAAGACAGGATAGGAAAGTACAAGGTCCACACCTTTCTCTTTCAGCGTACGGATAAGAGTCCGTGCATAGGTCTGTGCCGTTCCATGTACGAGGTCGTTGATATCCTTGCCGGGGTTGTAGCCGCGACGCAGGATATTGTCGATACTATAGTCGTCCATGTCAAGCTGATACCGATTACGGACCGCGCGCTGGACTTCATCGTACATCTTGATGACACCGTTGTTGAAGCTTTCACAGAAGGACATATCGACCTGTCCACCGCGAGCAAATTTAACAACATCTGTCGTATAGCCACCAATATCAATGATATAGGTGTAGGCTTCTGGACGCGCCATGATTTTCGTCATGTACGGAGCGATAGCTGCAACACCCTGCGGGAACACCATGACGCGCTCAACTTTGATGTCGAAAGAGATGTCGTTGTAGGTGAAGTTTACCTGACGACCCTCTCGACTAAAGTAGGTCTGATATTTAGGTGCAAGGTCATGGATATGTGTAGGCGGCAGACCCATTGCAAGGCAAATATCCTGTTTGATAGCTTTTTGGCCGGGACGAATCATGCCGATTGCTTGAAATTCCTTTGCAATGGCAAAAAGAGTCAGAATGTAGTAAGATTCGTCAGAGGTCTTATCGTACATATACGGCACACGCGACTGAGTCAGTGTGTAGTAACTTCCTGCATAATAGAGGGTGTCAGCCTTGACTGCCGGAGGGAATGCTCCATGGCAGACAAGACCGGAGTTGAAAGGCTCCGTATGAGGAGTCTTGATATTTTTGTTGCCGGTATCCACCGCAACGACCATAAGATTCGACATGATTTGATTCTCCTCTTTTCCTTTTACACACGAGGTTTGATAAAGCAGTTGACGGTGGATGCAGTCAACTGAGCATATTCACTCTTAACGGGCGATGTGACGAAACGAACGCTCACAGAAGTCATGGTATTCCACGCCATATCAATATAGCGGCGGCATACCTCAGACCGACCATTGAGCAGACGGCTGGCGTTTTCGCTCATGTACTGGGCTACTCGTGCATCCGTGTAGATGACGACATCGTGAACGCCATGCTCTTTAAGGGCATTGAACATCTCAATGGCTCCATTCAGGACATGCTCCACTTCGTTTGGTGCGGTGCTGCGCTTAGTGAGAAGCACTGCATCACTCCCCATATCAATGCACAGACCGTAAGCAGCGGCTTTCGTAGCTGCATCATAGCAAGATGCAAAGAACACATTTGCTTCTTCCGCAACGATTGTACGGGGAGTCTCTCCAACATCCTTAACGGTTCCGGCAAACTGAGGACCACCCATACCAACCGGCCACTGCGCATTGGGGGTGGAAGCTTCCTGCTGTTCCGATACGGAGACAGGCTCACCTACCGGTTCTTGATGGGTAGGAACCTCAAGATTCTCAACAGGCTGTTCAGGTACGGTCTTCTCGATAATAGGTGCAGCAGCCTTGTGATGCACAGGTTCCATAGAAGGCATAACGGGCTGCGCCGGAGCAGTCTGCTCAGATTTTTGCTGTACAGTTGGTTGCACCGGTGCCGCTGGGATGTTAGGCTTCGGTTTCGGTGCAGTCTTGTGCTGCATCATTGCCATTGCAAAGCCGTCGTAAATCTCGGTCTTTTTAGACTGAGGAGGCGGTGTAGGCTTTGCCGTGGCTTGCGCGGGTGCAGGCGTAGGAGCAGGTTTCTGCTCTGCTTTGGACGGCTGTGCGGTAGGATGTGCAGCGACCGGCGGTTTGAGAGCAAATGCAGATTGTCTCTGTGTAGGCTGATTTTGCTTTACAGGGACACGGACATTCTGAGATACAGGTGCAGTCGGTGCTTTTGCAGACTGCCCGGCAGATTTCTGAACAGGTGGCTGCGGTTTTGCAGCGGGCTTTGCTACCGGAACTTGCACGGCGGGAGTGGGAGCGGCAGTGGGTTTGGGAGCAGGCTTTTGTTCGGAAGGCTGCGAGACCTTTGGCGTAGCACTTTGCTGCTGAGTCTGGGAAACATTCTGTCGAGGAGCTTGCTGCTGCGGCTGTTTCTCCTGCTTTACCTTTTTGTGTGGGCGTTTGAACATGTTTTGGACAAAGGGATTGCTGTCTGCAATTTCGTCCATTTCCTCTTCTGTCGTTGTCTCCTGAGGAGAAGGTGTAGGCTTTGCCGGTTTCTGATTCGGAATCATAACAACAGGTTCATCATCGTCCATGTCGTACTCTTCGTCGTATACATGGTATTTTTCGACTGCAGACTCTGCTGCCTGACGTTCGCGGCGTTCCCGTTCAGCCTCTTCTTGTTTTTTCTGACGTTCGCGATTGGTTTCAAGCGCACGGTTGGCTTTGTCATCGTCCAGCCGTGCGAAGATTTCATTCAAAGTCTTAGCCATTGATAGCATCCTCCGTAGCCACAGGAGCGGCAGAAACAGCATTGTCGTCTGCAGACAATGCAAGTTCGTCATCATTCAAGATAGGATAGATAGGCTTCGATGTAATTGTCTGCTTGAAGCAAGAAGGCCACACGCAATAGTCTTTCGCATTGCAGCGCCACGGGCAGTTCCTTTCGTTGCAAGCAAGTCGTGGCTTGTCTGCTCGCATCACAACGGCAAATGCACCGCCGCGCAGCGAATGTGCCAGAGTCTTTTTGCGGTCTGCCAACTTCTCAAAGCCACGCTCTACAGCCTCCGGCGTAATGCCGAGCGTAGCAGCGATTTCGTCGGTCGTGTGATTCGTCTTCTGCAGATTGTCAATCTGGTCAAGCAACCCCTTCGTCATCTTGGGATGCATTCGATACGACTGGATTTCATCCATAATGGTTCCTCCTTTTTACCGTGCGCGGCGCTTCAAGCGCTTGGCATACAGGTCTTTCTTTTTCCACGGCGTATCATACGCCTGAATATTATACTCGGCGAATTTCATCTTCTTGAGCATCACCTGCATCTCAGCATCCTCTTTCTGTGCGAAGAGACAGATGGTTTCCGGGACAAACATGCTGATAAGGTAGTCCAGCATGCCGGTGGCGATACCCCGGTTTCTGTGACCGGGCTCCACATCCATGCGGTCAATGTACAGGTGCGTGGTAATAGGCAGAACCATCGCCACATTGTCACGCGACTGCATATCACACAGTCGGCTCTCGTTCATGTTATGCTGGCAGAGCCAGTTGATAGCGAGCTGCTTTGCGGGCAGCGGATTATCCTCCGACCACATCAGTTCAGAAGGAGCAACAGACTGAGTCGGGACCTGCAAGATATGTGCCTTCATGGTTCCCACTTCTTTCAGACCGTCCATCGCCTTGCAGACGATTTCCGTATCAGACAGCAGATGCTGCTTACCATACTGCTGCCCACGGTCCTCATAAATAGCACTGTTGACGCTGGCGCGGACAACAATAGGGGTAAAAGTCTTGTCGATAATCGTAATCTTCTTTTCCATCGTGGTTCCTCCTTTCCTATCACTCGCAGCGGAATTTGTGTTTCGAGCCATCGAATGTCACAACCATTGACGGACGGGTTCCGCCGCAGACCTTCGCCGAACTGCTCTGACCGTAGCTTGCGTAGGACGGCAGCAAAGAGTTGACGAACTTGACGCGCTCCGGCAGAAACTTGATTTTCACACCGGGCTGGAGATAGATGTTTTCCTGAAACCACTTAGAGTCCGTGGAAACAGGCAGGAGCATAACAACTGTCGTGCCCTTCTTTTTGGCTTCCTTTGCGGCTTTCTGTACCCAACGGCGAAGATTCCCGCGTCCACTCGGCGGGCAGCAGAATACCGTGTGACCCTTCCAGTCCTGTGCAAGACCATCTTCCTTTACAGTGAAGAACTTCTTGCATTTGGCGTTTTCAGGGCGGGCACAAGCATCGAGAGTAAAATGGTATTTACTGTCCAGTTCTTTGAACAACTCGTCGGGAGTTTCCCACTCACCGGCAATAGAGCGGCTGACGGCAGAGCTGACGCTCTTGGTAGACTTGTCGTTCATACGACATCCTCCTTTGTGATTTTTGAATTGTGTGAATGTGATTTTGTAAAATGGTATTTTTTGCAACGCTGTTTTAAGGTAAAAAAGAACGGAGCCGCAAATTCTTGTACTTGCAGCGTCCTTTTTACTCTCTATTTTCATAATACGCAATTCGCACATTTACGCAACAATAAATTGTGGAATTTACAACCAATTCACAATTTATTTTTTAGTGGAAACGTACAAAAGATGTTACCGTGTAGGATTCAAGGCACCTTCTTTGCCTTCGTCGACTTGCCAGTTTGGGTCTCCGCTGTGAGAATACAGGTTGATGTTTGCCTGAAAAGACGCAAGGTCTTTACCAACGAAATATACTTGATACTCCCCTTTTGGCAGGTTCAACTTTTCGCAAGCGTCTGCTGTATATTCAACTTCAACAGTCTCGGTATCTGTATTTACAAACAGGAGCTTGCACTCCCCTTCATCACACTGAAACTTCTCCAGAATTTCGATTTCGGAGTTTTCATCGGACACGGTAAATGAGAAAGCCTTCTTAGCGCCAATAAAACCCTCTCCGCCCGCAACAAACGCCATTGATGCGCCCTGCACAGAACTATCCTCTGCCCAGTCGGTAGCAACATAGGCTGTATGGCCGCTTGTTACTCTCTCTGTGTCATCGTACATCTTTTCCACATCCGTCATACCCGTCAATGTACAGCCGGACAACATGACGGCACATACCGTCACAAACAATAGTGCAAACTTTTTTCGCATGGGGTCTCCTTCTATGTATATACAAAATTAGCTTAACACGTTCTATGCGTTTAATTATCCGCAGTTCGCAATTATCTGCAACAACTTTGGTGCAATAGTCACTGAAAATTAACAAATTTATGGTATAATATAAAAATGAAGAATCCAAAGTGCAATTTTAAGGAGGAACGAATGAGCAATACAGCAACATACAGCCTCAGCGCTTTGCAGGAATGTAGAAAGATGATTCGAAAAACGCATTGGAACGCAAGGAAAAAACGCGACCACATTGTTTGCTGCGGCGAAGTGCGAGATTTGTACGCTAAATGCCAAGTGTTGCTGAACAGTTTCCTTTTTAACCCTGATTATTCTCCTGCTTGTGACTATCTCTTGATGGTAACTGGGCAGAAAGCGACAAAAAAAGAGTTAGACATTCAGCTTAAAGCCTGCAAACAGTTTGCGGTATACCAACTTGACATGATTGACAAAGGCATTGCAGACGGTGTTCTAAATAGCAAGCCCTAAAAACAAAGAAGCTGCCCTCCAATTAAGGAGAGCAGCTTCTTTTTATTCGGCTTCTTGACCAAATACGAGGTCATAGATGCCGGGAATGTCGTATGGACTGACGATGTGCGGCGCGGGCGCATCTTCCTTAGTCGGGCGGAATTTGTTCGGTTCATCAGAGACGATGACATTTGCTCGTTCCCACTCGTTGTCCTTGAGAAATTTCACATAACGCATACCGAGCATTTCCTTGATGGATAGGCTCTTCAACTGCATCGCATAGGAGCAGATATCCACGGTAGGAGCGTAGTCCGTCACTACATTCCGGCAAGCAACACGCACCTGCGCAATAGATTTGTCAACCGTAACGACCTCACGGTTCAACAGGTCAATGACGACCATGATAATCTGACCGGCATCAGTAGTCAGAGCAAAACGGTCTTTCACCGTTGCGGGCTCAAATTGCTCGCCGGTCTCGCCATCACGGACCATCACACCGCAGAACGCTGCATCCATTTCAGAGAACTTCTCTCCGGAGTAAGAATTAACGACCAGCGCTGCGTAACGGATACCGTTCTGCAAGCACTTCTTGATGTCGAAATCCACATACTCAACTGCGCCATGAAGACCGCTGCACCGCCTATCTCCGGAATGAATTGCACCAAGCCGTTCGTTCTTCGGTTCTCCGTAAAAAACGAAGTTGGCTTCCTTTTCGCCGTAGAACACGACAGAGAGGTCGAGGTCGATGCCATCCCAGAGGTCTGCACCATCATTGCCCTTCCAATACAGGAAAGCACGCAGCACATTACCATCCGGTAACTGAGTGCGAGAACCACAAGCCGTGGCCCGCATAGCAGAAGAAATCTGACGCGGGTTGTCGGGAAAAATCAGCTTGTTGCAATGACATGCGGGGTCGATATAGATACTCTTCGGCTCGGTATCTTCCGCCCGCAGGACCTGCCATAGCTGGTTGAAGATGTCACGGGCAACACGGTTGCACATAACATCAGATATAGGCTCAATTTCCCTATCCAGCGCCGCACTGCCCGCACCATTCGCTTTGCCGGTAGCAAGCTGCACAGGGTTATTGCGGTTGCGGAAGTGGTTGATAAGCTGCACAAGAACACGAGGCGAAACATTCTTGCAGACCGAGATGAAACGGAAGAGAACATCTTCCATCTGGTGCTCATCAGAGCAGTTGCGCAGAGCAAAGTCCAGATAGCGGGCAAACACACCGGGACGCAGCATAAGATGCGCAGTCAGCACATCCACATTAACAGGCTTCTTCAGAAGCTCCTGCAGCTTGGAGTTGTAGGTTTCGATATGAACGCCGTTGCGAACTTTATCGAAGATAGCCTTGTTTTCGGGAAAAACCTTACCGTACTCGCCCGGATGCAGTTTCTCGCCAAGGCGCTTGAACTCTTCGGGACGCAGAGCAAATCCTTCGTTCTTCTCCACATGCTCCAACAGATACAGCAGTTCACGGCGCTCAGAGCGCTTGAAGCTGCGGAAACGCGGAGACTTTACAAGGCTCACATCCTGCCCGCTCATAGCAGCGGCAAGCCGCAGCACATCCGTAGCGCCTTTGAAGTCAAGAAAGCACTGCTGACCGCGCCAATCGGGACGGTTGATGATAAAGGAAGCATACAGCGCAAGGTTCTCCTTGCAAGTGATATGCTTATCCTTCATCATGTCCACAAGATGATTGAGGAAATCTTCCCCGCCGTGCGTCAACAGGGCGATGACAGTGTTCTGCTCATCGGGAGACAACGGGCTGTTGCTTGTGATGCTCTGGACAACATAGCGGTAGATTTCTTCCTCGTCACAAGCCGGAATCTGCTTGGCAGCGGGCAAATGTTCACGGTCAAGTGCTTTGCAGAACTTAGACGGGTCGAAATCCGGCTGCCACTGACCGAGTGTCAGGTAGTTAAGCAGGTTGACAATATACAGGTCGACAAGGTCTGCTTCCATCGCATCGTCTGGGAAATTCGGCCAGATGGGAGAAGCCTTGGAGATAGCCTTTGTGTCTTCCATAACCAAATCGTACAGAGCAGACCACGCTTCGAGGAAGGCAGCGTGCGTCGCATTGCAGAAAGCCATAAAGAGGTCGTACGACATCGTGTAGCCATACTCAATCAGCTTCATGTTGGCGGAGCATACATACCGCTTCTCAACGACATGTTCCCCTTCTTTTGCGGGTGCGGGCGGAACGATTCCGCGATGATGCAGAAAAGTAATGCGGTTGAAATCCTTAACAGTCAGCATACAAACCTCCTGACAAAACAAAAAAATCCCGCGCCGAGAAGATTCTCGACACGGGTTTAAGACACACTAAGGATGCGGAGAGCATATTCACTACAGTGTTTGAAGTCAGCCATCCGGTCACAATGCCGGTGGCTGGCTTCATAATTTCTTTTCAAAAGAAGGAAGTGAACATATAGCCGCATTGTTATGCGCTTACAATACCGTGACGGAGAGCAAAACCACTACTTACAAGCTAGAAAGAAGGAAGTGGTTTTATAGCCATACACAGTGGCTCAAGATATTGGATGTTTGCTATATCTTGGGCTTGTAACTGTATTATACCACAATATATAGTGCTTTGCAAGGTGGCGAGCACAAAAATTTGTGGCGTTTTTGTTAATTATCCGTTCGTACATTTAAGGAAGTAAAATACATACATCAATTTGTCTTTTACAAAAAATTGTGTACAATGAACAATTATACTTTCGGAATCTTACCAATAAGGCAACAAAATAGCGGCCCTGTCTCCACTGCTGGAGGCAAGACCGCTGTATTTATGATGAGCGCTGTTAAGGTGAACAACACATTTTAATTAAAACAGCGAAAGCTGCTCGTTGCTATCGTTCTTTTTGGATTCAGCAACGGGAACATCTTTGCTGCGTTTTGCTTTGCGTTTCGAGGCATGGTGTTCTTTGTCATCCTCTACTTCGACCAAATCATACGGAGCTGCTACAACAGCCCGAACATTCTTGTCCGTTCCATCTACTGCATGCTCCAGAATCGGCTTGAGCTTTCTCCATTGCCATTCCTGCAGGTCAATACCCAGCTCAGCAACGATAACGGTTGCATTTGCCTGTTGTGCTTTCAGAACAACCTGAAGAAGGCAGCCGTACAGATAGCCATAATGAACATTACTCTTGAACTTATCAAACTCCTTTGTGCGGCAAATCATATCTGCCACTAAAGTGTTTTCGTCCTTTCCTTTGCAATACAGAACATGTCCGATATGTAGCTTCTGTTCATTGGCTTTTTCTAAGTAGCGTTCCTTTGCATCAGGGAATCGTGCCGCGAATTTTTCAAGGCATGTTCCATCCCAAACGCCATCATTGCTACACAAGCAGCAGATGATTTTACGTCCGGGGACACTAGCAGGACGCAAATGTTGTTTGTATTCTACCGCCATCTGAACCACCTTAATCCAGATGACGAATATAAGAGATGTCGTAACCGAGGTTTTCCTTCACGAGCTTGCGCATAAGGTTTGCGCCATAGCTCTGAACGTTAACGCTCTGTTCAGCAATGGGCATCAGAATTTCCAAGTGATATGTGCCCTTACCGCTGCTGCGCAGCAGGTCGAATTTGCGAGCGAGCTCGGTGCCGGGGGTCGGAATCCAGTTGAGCCAACCGCAGTCGAACATCTGAGCTTCATTCACATGCGTATTCTGTTCTGCGAGAATTGCCTCGTGATGTTCAGGCTTCTGCAAGAGAGCGTTGATATCATCGCAGACCTTCTTGATTTCTGCCTGCAGATTTTTGAGTCCTTCTTCACCGAGCGCACGAGCCTCACGAGCCAAACGCATCTTCTCGGCAATCGCACCGTCAGGGCTGACATATTTCAGAATACCGTTGATTTCCTCAACGGTCATATCCGAGTCAACGAACAGCTCGCAATCGCGGTTTTCGATAAGAGCGCAATTGAAAATCGGAAGCGCAAAGCCCCAGACACTCACAAGCAGGTCTTTCTGGTTCGTGGTGTAACGATACAGGTCGGGGCAATCATAGTTGACCCATTCCTGAATAAAGGCTTTGGCGTGGGTGATGTCGGAACAGCGACGCGTGGTAGTAGCTGTAGAAAACTCATACCAAACAAGTTGGTCTTCATTTGCGTACCGCACATTGCCGACAGGCGGACTCGCAAGGTTTGCACCACTGACAAGCTGAACACTATCAATCTTGTTTGCCTGAAAGAAATCATCAAGCACCCAAGGGCTCATAACGACCCGATAATCTTTGCCCTCCTCGTAAGGAGAAGCAGAGCGGATGCTGCGCATATCTTTTCTGTAGGCAAGCAATGGTTCGTTCGATGATTTCCAGTTATCGTCGTAGGTGTTTACGAACGCCTTAGGACCGTTCTTCGTAGCACAGAATTTTACTTCTGCTTTCATGGTGTCTATCCTTCCTTTTTTGTAATTTGTTAGTTGTTGATGAGACTGTTGATATCAGCCGCTTCGACAAGTGCGCGGATGCAACGCATCATGTTTTTTCCATAAGCGTTGACATTGAGATATTTTTCAATAATGCGAACAGCTTTTGCACAAATGTCGGAATCCGGATTGAACGGTACGAAAACGAATATTTCGTGTCCGTCCACATCTGCATTCTGCCCATATAGAATGTGAATATCATCACGCATTCTTGCTGCTCCATTGTCTTTAAGCGAATCACGAAGGTCATCGCTCATAGCATTTGCAATGCAAGGCAATGCAGCTCCAAACAGTTCAACGACACTGCTTTCCGACACATTCGGGTGAAAGGTCTCAACCGTGTCCAAAATCCAATCGCGGTCATACAAAACCGTCAGAAGGATGCCGTAATGACCACCGATAGTCGCAACCTGCTCGCCAACGCCGCTGTCGAGGTTCAACGCTGTATAAGCGGGTGTCATATGAGAAGGCAAAGCATTTGCATCTCGACTCGTCGTATCTCCCGGCAACATAACATCACCAAAGTAATTGGTCCAACGGGTAATGGGATTTCTTTTGATGTTTTCAATGTACATATCATTTACTCCTCATATTAGAAGTTTTGACTTGGGAGTGTGAATCATTTATCTTTTTCATCGTCGACATCAAATCCGAAATGGCACCAGCCATATTCGTCCGAAAGCCAGTCAGAGACATCGTCGAGAAATTCTTCGACATCGTCATACTGTTCCTGACACAAAAACGATGGCGTGTAAACCTCAGTCGGCAAAGAAGCAAGAGCTTCCATATCTCCGTCTGTATCCCACTTGATATTTTTAATAAGCATATCTCATACCCCCATAAATTTTATTCGTGAAATTCGATTTTGACTAACCAGCGCACATTCTTTGCTTTTAATGCCTGTTTTGTAAGCTCTGCTTTCAGAGCATCAGAACTCTTTTCTGCTTTCGTTCTGAGTGCAGCAATGCGATTGAGCGTTGTTTCAGGACGCAAGTCAGCATCACAAACAGGGCAAAAGTTTCTTCGCAGGTATTTTCGTGCAATCTTGGAACCGCAGTTTTTGCAGCCGATATATTCCGATTTCGCATTTGCAAAATGGAATGCTGCCGAAAGTTCATTGCATTTGCGGTATGCTTGCGTGCTGGCGGCTCGCAAGGTTTTGATTTTCTCTGTTTCGGGAACATTGCAGGTATCGTAGTATTTCACCGCGATACAATCGTACCAGCCCTTGTCTAACCGTTCGATTTTCTCGTGCGCTTCATCTTCATTGGCACATGGTTCAGAGTCAATCCAACGGATTTTACTGAGGTGGCCTCCCTCTTGGAAGCATCTCTTAGCGACATAGTTCGCTAACTCCTGCTCCACTTTTTTCTTATCTGCGTTCCCGGGATAATCGTAATGTTGAATCGTATGTCCCATAGGTCACATCTCCTGAGTGTTGTTATTCTTGTTCTGAAGCTGCTCCGTCTGTGTGGTATAAAGCCCATCAGCGTAAGCGGCGTACAGCTCCTCAAAGCGAGATTCGTCCTTGCCTGCCAGCCAATCCGTGGTGCGCTTGAGCGGCTCTTCCAAGGGCTCGAAGTCGTCTTCCATCAGAAGACCGGCGTGACCGCTATCGGTAAGGTACTGTGCCAGAGCACGCTGACGGACATAACGCACCGCGTCAGAGGGCTCAATCACCTTCTCATCGGCACACATCCAGTACATGTCCCTGTCCTTGTACCCGCGATACAGTCCCTCAATGGTCTGGGGGTCAGGCAGCTCACCGCACTCGTTCCGCTCGTCAAGGTCGAAGATTTGAACCTCACGCACCGTGCCATCGTTCTCCGAAGGAAGCAGGATACTACGTTTCACGACAACATCATCTTCTTCATCATTGCAAGGAGCGACGATGTCAAAAACGCGGTGCGTGTCGTAGTCAAGCTTACAGGGTGTTTTCAGGCGCATGCCGGACGCGTAGTCCGTATAGCAACTGACGTTCCCATTGATGTGATGAGGGGCATTCAGAGCTTCGATGTACTGACTGCGACCATACCAGTAGACTTTCTCAGCATGTCCGTCGCTGCTGAGCTTAAAGACCTCGCGGATGTGGTAACGCTCACGCTTGAGGACCACAAGTGCGCGGCAGAGCTCTGCAATGGGGTCGGACGAAGACCGAGGTACGGTCACCAACTGGGTGCTGTCATCAAACATCGTGACGAGGAAGACGATAACGGCGGCAAAATCGATGAAATTAAACATAAGATTTTTCTCTCCTTTTTTGTGTGTTATTGGTTTTGATTAGAAATGATAAGTGGAGAAGTTGTCCGTTTTAGTTTCCCACTCCGAATACTTCTCGTCGAACTCATCAGGCTTCATGTGGTCAATCTTGTCGGCAAGATGCTGCTCCAGCTCAAACTGGAACATATTGTTCGGCAATTCATCACCCATAAAGTCAGAGAGAACATCGCTGGGCGCATAGCGCAGATAGTTGAGCAGGAAGTGCCTTTCGACAAAACGAATCGCATCATCCAATGTCACGACAGAATCATCATCACAACACCAGAATCCATAGTGCAGGACTTTGCCTCCGTCACGAATGTGCTTCAGCGTGCTCAGTACAGTCCCGTCTGGCGAGAAATCATCAGATTCCTCGTCGCTGAGGTTGTAAACATGGGAGAACTCCTCGTGGTTGTTCTTCATATAGCTCACGCCATATTCCGTAACATCGTCATCGTCGGAGCACTCGCCCCCATCCTCTACATCGTAAACGCGGTAAGAGTTCAAATCGACCTTGCAAGACGACACGAAGAGTGCGCCGGACGAGCAGAAGACTTTGAACTTGCCGTCAATAACGGTGTGTGTCGGCTCCTGCTGAGCCTGGGCATACTCTTTCGTGTTGTGATACTCGATTTCGTCCAGACTGATGGCGTGGATGGCTCTGACGCAGAGGATGGTTTTGCCTTGCCTCTCAATACCGACAATAATTCGGCACAGCTCCAGTAGCTCGTCATCGTCGATTTGAACTGACACAGCAAATGCTTCGCCGTCGGTTGTGTCAATGCGATAGAGGTTGTTTCTTTTAAACTCGTGAACAGTAGTCATAATACACTCCTTCATTGTTTTTTAGTGGTTTGATTTTGCTGTTCAGGCATAGACCCTTGCAGCATTTTTTGCTCTTTTGCTGCCTTGATAGTTGCACTTTCTTTTCCGACGAGAAAAGCCACAAAACAGGTTGCCAGCATGTAGAAATACATGTAAGTGTCAACCTGTCGTACTTCTATCTCTCCGTATTCCAACAGCTCAAGAAGCCGCCAGACAGTGCCCATCGAGATGACAAGAGTGAACAAAAGCATTTTCTTTCTGGTCATGTAGACCCCTTTCTTTTGTATGGCAAACAAAAAAGCAGACTCACCTGAAGATGAGTCTGCTCATTGCAAGCCAGATTGTGAACCACGCAAGCAGGAGAAATCCCCTGATGTAATGGTATCTATCGTACAGCTTTCAGTATATTCAGTTCGCACAATCGTGCAAGTGCGCCTCTGTGACATTTACTAAAATATTTCCCAGATGTTCTTACATTCGCTGCCCACATCTGGACAGGCAGCGGCTGCAACGCTTACTGGATGGAGCGAAGCGGTCAATTTTCACGGCCTTCGTGCCACATTACGCAAGCCCACAACTTTAGAAGTGGGTTATTGACTTTTCTAAACCGCAAACATATTTTGCAGCACATCTATGCTCGTTGCCAACATTTTAACATTATGGTCGTTTATTGTGCAAACAAATGGGATGTATCCAGTCTCCTCATCCTTAATGTCCCCGTATCGAACCATTAACCCGTTCGGAAGAATCAGTTCTTTATCAAAAACATCTTTATTAACATTAAGGGAAAATGCAGACAGCAATACAATATTTTTGTTTTGCTGCATTTGTAAGTAGCCATCATCTGTCTCGATTACGACATTTTCTTTAACAACTTCTCCGAGAATGGTTGTCTGAGGAAAAGTATCAGTAACCGTTGCGTCGGCGAGCATTTTTTCGATTGCAGCTTTTTGTTCCGGCTCGCATCCTTCCGTAACTTCTGCAGCAACAGTAAGCGTTATTCCATCCTCTATTGTTCTGGCACCCGACAGGATTTCTTTGTCGCTGTTTTTGAAGGTCGCAATGGAATTTTCCATTTCTCCTTCTACAAGTGCAATTCGGTAATCGCCGATAGCAGCAGTAGAACTTCCAGACCGATATGTCACATTGCATTCACCTTGTCCGGCGGATGCAATGGGAACGCTGACGGTGATATCATTCAGTGTGACAGGTATATAGGATTCTTCACTCGGTACGATGCCATCCCCAGTCACAGTAAAGTCTATTACGGGCTCAGACATTTCCTTTTCAGCAGATTCTGCAGTTTCCGCCGTTTCAGCAGTTGCCGGATAACCTCCGTTTGGAAACAATAATTTTTCTAACTGTTGCCCATAGTCGACAGTTTGCTGTAATTCTGACAGCCTTTGATTGACGCGATTGGCATCAAATACTGCGAAAACCAGCATTATGCCAAGCACCAGCAGCGAAAGCGCTGCAAGACGTTCCATCTTTTCTTTATTTTGCATGTTTTCAACTCCAAATTGTTATTGTTATGTCGTGATAGTTTGCACCATTGCAGGTATACATCAAAAGCCAGCTACCCGTAGTGGCGCTCGTGCCGTCCTCATAAAGAATATCATAATCATTATTGATGCCCCGGCAAACATTCGTACAAGTCAGTGTTTCGATGGAATCACCGCGATAGATATAGGCTTTTGTGCCGACGGCACAGTTTTTGATTTTTGTGAAGCCTTGATTCCAGTGGTCGCCAATCACCATCGAATTTCCTGCGGAGAAGTACGCAGCACTGTCTTGCGCGTCAACAATGGCTTGGTCGCTCCCGCTGAACAGCGCTACATTGACGCCTACCGACGGAATTACAAGCCGTCCGACCATGCCAGGTCGATTTGCCATTTCTTCTGAAACTGTTTCATTGGAAACTTCTAAACTGGACTCAGCCAACTCAGCCTTTACTTTCGCATCGCACACCATTGAAAACTTTTTGGAAAAAACCGCGTAGTTCTCCTTTGAGAAAGAAGCGGCTGCGATTTGAGCATCCGCTCTCGTTAAAGCATAAAGAGCCTCGACACTCAATGCTGGCTGCATTTGTGTTGCTCCTACCGCTTTGGCATGACTTACAACGAGTCGTGCTTGATTATCTAACTGTCCAATTTTTGCTTCTGTTTGCCGCACACCCAATATGCTGAGGATGCTACAAACCAGCAGGAAGCAATATCCTGCCTTTAGTAAATAAGGTTTCAATGTTTATGTCCTCTGCTTTGTTACTTTTATTGCTAATACAACATTAGCAGTTTCTATTCTATGCCACTCGCACATTTTGACAACAAAAAAAGCCGCTTGCGGCATGACAAACGGCATAGGAATCACTTTTTCTCGTAGCTGAGAACTTTCAAACTAATGTATTTTTTCCCATTGGGTGCTTCATACGGTTCAATGCCGACCTTTACAGGCACATCTTCCGTCTTATCTTTGTTTTTGATGGTAGCTTTAACGCCCTTATTTGCAAGCAGAGATTTTGCAGCAGCAGCACTGATTTTTACTTCATTGCCGTAGAGCTTTGCTTCCTTCCAGAGTGCTGCGTTACATTCCTTGTTCGTGCAGGTAAAGGCTTTTGCGGTTTCTGTTACATCACTACCGCAGAACGGACATTTGCCAATGATTTTGCCGCTTCCACCTCCACCGGGAAATTCCATATGGAAAGCGGGATGCTCACCAGTGAAATCGCAGGTCAGTATGCAGTCATACTTTTTCCCTGTTTTTTGACTTACACAGTCTTTAAGCGGTGCTTTGCCTTTCGTCAGCAAAGCCAAAGCGGTCGCCTTTGTCATTTTTTTGCCGATAGCAGCGAAGAACTTATTGTCTTTCCAAAGTGTTACAGGGCAGCGCTTGCCTTCCGCATCTTTCCCAAGGCAGGAATATGTCTTTTGCGTTTCGACAATGTCATTGCCACAGCGCGGGCACTTGCACAGCGAAGGGAGTTTACCATGTCCGTTACCAGATACAGCGGCAATCTGTACATCCTTAGACATGATTTCTTCAAGCGTTTTCTTTGTAAAATCCAAGACTTCCATACGGGTCAGGTTTCCATCCTTGATAGAATGGAGCTGCTTAGAAAGATTCACCGTAACGGGGACATCCAGAACGATACCGAGTTTCTCCATGATATCTACCAATTGAAATCCTGCAGTTTCTCCATAGTAGACACCTTTCTTGAGGGAAATATATTGGCTCTTAATGCAACGGTCAACTGTGTCAGCTCGAGTAGCTTCGGTACAGATAGTAGCATCAGAAAGGATTTCCTTCCACTCCTCGTCCGAATACTCTTCGTTTTCCTTCTCTGCGCCGCGCATTGGTGCAACCATCCAGTTGTTGAGGGCTTCAACCGTATATCGCTTTGGGGGCGTAGTCATCTTGCCCACCAGCTGGAAGTTTACATTGACAGCGTCTCCTTTGTTGAGCTTTGGTAGCATTTTGTCCCCGCTGGATGGCTTCTCAAATTTACGCCAGCCGGGAGTGACTTGCACATCGCCTTTAAGGGTAAAGTCCTCATCGTAACAATGAATAACGATAGTGGTACGGTCTACCGTACAATCTTCTTCACAGAATACAGCACAGAATCGATTGAGAATACACTCAAAAACTGTCTTTTGTGCTCCACTCAAATTTTCCGGCCATTTCCCTGTAGGAGTGATAGCCGAGTGCGCTTCGATTTTGCTGTCATCGTAAATGTTTTTGTTGCTTGGCTTATTGACAAGTCCTGTAATACCGTTCTGGGAGAGCCCCTTTATGGCGGCATCCACCTTTACTACTTCATTCGTGGCAAGGTAGCTGCTGTTCGTTCTGGGATAAGTAACATAGCCGCCCTCGTAGAGTGTCTGTGTAGCAGCAAGGACATCTGCCGGAGACAGAGTCTTATCCGCTTTGCAGGCAAAGCTCTGCAAGTCGCTCATAGAGAAGAGTTTGCCGGGATTTACCGTCTTGCGTTCGGTCTTTACGCTCGTAACAGTAGCACCAGCTTGATTGAACGCATCTGCCAGTGCCTGTGCTTCTGCCTCGTGTCCTTCTTCGAAAGTGCGTTTACTGGTCAGTTCTATGACCTCACCGTTCGTTTTTTCCTTACTGGTAACAGCCGAGTACGGTTTCGGTACGAACTCTTTGATTGCCTTCTCCCGCTCAATGACATGCTGGACGATGGGGCACACGCAGCGCCCGATACGAATAAAGCCTTGTGCCTTGATAGAAGCATACCTTGTAAGCTCAATACCCAAAAGCCAGTCCATCTCGCTGCGGGTCTCGGCAGAGGAAGAGAACGCCGTGTAGTTCTTGTTCGGTTTTGCCGTTTCAAATGCCTGTTTGATAGTTTTGTTTGTGGTATCCGGCAGCCAGAGTCGATAGATAGTCTTCTGCGTTTTCAAGCCGTGTTCAATGATTTCATCAACCAGTCGCTGCCCTTCTCGGTCAGGGTCACCGGCATTGTAAATCACATCCACATCTTTCCGATTCATAAGAGAATCAAGCGTTCGAATCAGACCTTTGACATTGTCTTTTCCCTCAAAGCGGAAATTCCAGTCGTCCGGAAAGAACGGCAGCCGGTCCATCGTCCAAGGATGCTTCTTTTCCGGGTCATAGTCTGGAAAATACGCATCAAGGTCAATAAGTTCGTAAAGATGACCGACAGACGATGCCACAATATAATTATCGCTTTCCAGCCATGTATTGCGGTCTTTCCCCTGTCTCGTAAATTTTTCATTTTTCCACCAAGAAATAGCGGAAACAATACTTCTTCCTAATGAAGGCTTCTCAGCAATTACCAGTGCTTTTGCCATGAAAAAGGTTTCCTCCTTATTGTCAAGCTGCCCTCACCCTTTCCTGTTTTTCATTATCCGCAATTCGCACGATTTCACAACAAAAAGCTGCCCACCGAATTCGGTGAGCAGCGAGGTCTTAATCTTCGTAAAAATAGTCCGTATATTTGATGACCAACTTATCGACCCTATCCTTGTCGACGAGGGCATTGAGCCAGTTTTTGGGAATTCCCTGTACCCTGTATCGAGCTCCGGCTAAACCACCGGCAAGCGCGGCAACCTCCGATGTGTTGCCACCGAGGTTTACTGCGTGAAGGATGCACTCTTCATAGTTATGGGTGTACAAGAACGAAGATAATGCGGCTTGCAGCGTGTTGATGACCGAGCCGTCGGTTTCCATTACTTCACTGCCGTGCGGTGGATTTTGCAAAGAGTTTATTGCGCTTTCAAGAGAAATCAGCGAATATCTGTTACCTACAGATTTAATACCTTCCTCGATTGCCCACTTTTTGCTCATCTCTCCCATCAAGATTTGACGAATGATAGCGGCATAGATGCAACAGCATAGGACATTTGCATCAGGCGGATTTGTAATCCCGGCGACAGAAATGATTTGTGTATAAGTTTTGTCTTCGCTTCCATTTAAAAATACAAGCGGCAGTGTCCGAATCAGCGCACCGCAGCTATCCGGCGCATCATGGTTCATGCCGCAAAGAGGAGCAGCTGTTCCCTTTTTGTAGGCGTGAATCGCGTTTTCTACGGCGGGGTCACAAATGAATTTTTTTCCGAACGCAGTATACTTGTCGTCATCGTACCATTCAATATATTTCGTCATCAAATCGTCAGAGTCGAGACCATTTTGTTGGTCCATAACGCTTTCCATAGTAGCCAGCATCAGCCCAGAGGTGCCTGACCATGTTCCCGGCGGGGCATTATGGCATTTATAACCGATAAGCTCACCTTTTTTCATTGGAGACTTACACATTTCTACGCGAGTCTTGCCGTCAAACGGCAACCCTGCTGCATCACCAACCATATAACCGAGCAAGCTGCCGGTCATAGCTGGATGAAAATAAGTCATTTCATTATAATTCAGAAGGAGTTCAACCAGCGAGAGCATCCTTGTTCTCCGTTTCGTTTGTGGTTTTACAGGTATAGGGGGGCAGCGTGACGGTCACATTGTCATTATCATCTTTATCGAAGCACAAGCTGTTGAACAGGTACTTCTTGAAGGACTCCCGTTCATCGTCGGACATCGTGATACGAGTTGCACTAAGTGCTTTCGTCAACATTTCATTAAGGTTCAGCTTGAATTCTTCGCAATGCTGCTTGACATAGTCCTCACATTCAAGGCGGACAACATCCTCACGCAGATGCAGGCTCGATTCAAAATGATAGAAGCGGTCAATGAAGCAGTATGGAACACCGTTTTCTGTCAGATGTTCCAGAACAGTATCGCTCGTCTTCTCATGTTCAAACATTACATAGAAGCGGGCGGTATCGAGTTTGCTAATCAAAGACCAGTAATCGGAGTCACTTGAAAACAAAAGAAAACTGTCAGCGTTCTTGACATAATGTTCTTGGCAGCAGCTCACAACAAGGTTCAGGTCAACGACGCTCTTGCCGCCGAGTAGCCGTTCCGTCATGCAATGGCAGATGGCTGCACTCGTATAGCGGTCAATGAGCCGCCAGACAGAAGATGCATTGACATCATCGAACAGGATGATTTTCTGAATTTTCGTCTTTGCTTCCGAAGACAGGCTCTCAAGCAGCGCGTAAAATTTCATGGGGTCGCAGTTTTCGCAGTCGACAAGCGCTACAGTTTTATTGCTCTGTGCAAGGAAGCGCTCAATGTTCTGCTGCGTGTGCAGATTTTCTTTGCGAACCTTTGACTGGTCTGATTCCGTAAATTGACAATTATTCTGCTTGTACAAGCGGCTCAGGAAGGTTTCATCATCCAAAAGAATAGAGTTGTTATAGTCATAGATGCCGAAATTCCACTTGAGGTACATGCCATAAGGATACCGCGTCATATTATCCGTATACTGCTTGCACAGCTTACGTTGCATTTTATCCTGCTCTACCGTAGGAAATTGAAACAGCTTTTCGATGTATTCCCACACGACCCATTCCGGAAAAAACTTTGAGCATGTTCCGATGCGACTACGGATTTCTCTGGCAACCATCGGGCGATACTTATTGATGGAATAGTTTGCATTTACAATGTCGAGTTCATCTTCTTGCAGTGCTTTGACGGCAGCAGAAGTATTTTCAATTGTGTCGAGGTTTTTGAGATTGTTCTTCAGTTCTCCTTGAATTTTAGCAAAATGGCGGTTCAGCATTGTATACAGGATACAGAGATTGCGGACGATACGTGCTTCCTTATACTGATTCAATTCATCGAAATAAGTTTTGTCCAACCTATCGTCTTCAAAAACAGAGGTGGTTACGCCCAAAAGATAGCCAACCTTTGAAACAATTTCACGACTACAAATATACATTTTATCGTCGTCCGTTTTATGAAGCTTTTTGGCTTCGGCTGGATTCATACACATTTGTTGTCACTCCTTTAGATATTTCGATATATCGTTTGATTTTTGTAAAAACTTGTATAAAGAAGCCCGGCACGGGTATGCCGGGCTAGAATGTTATCGGAATTTTTCGCTGATTTCCTCATCGGTTGCGGGGCGCGGGTCACGCATCTTAGAGACAACATAGGGGTTGCAATAGGTATTCAGCCAAGTCACATCATTGCGGTCTATCTGACTGAACTTCTGGCAGAGGACATAAACATGAACACCGGCTTTAGCAGCCGCTCTCAGCAGTTCTCTGCGTCCGTTGAAGATGTCGTGACGGCACTGGTCGTAGAAAAGGAAAACCATTGGGCGATTGTTCTGATACTCTTCGCTCTCGGCGTTTTCTTTCATCATAGAAGGCGTACCAAGGTTTGCAATGTCGATTGCTTTACCAATCGCTTCGCCTGCTCCGTCCTGTAACGCGAAGAGCAGGCGCCCGTGGGGATTGGCACCGTACTTGGAGCGGACCATACGACATATACGGTCAAACTCTTGGTCAAAGCCGATGTAAAAGACCACATTATTCGGGTCTCTCAGACAATCGACCGCTTCCCGTGCCGCCCAGAGCGTCTTTCCCGCGCCGGGGCGTCCGGCGATAACGCTGATATTGTTGTCAACGTTCACAGCTATTTCCTCCTTTATTCAGCGTCTTGCTCCTTCTTGGTGTCGGAGGGCGCTTTGGTTTCTTCTTTGTCGGTGGGCGTATCTTCAGTCGCCTCGGTTTTCGCAGGCTCCTTGTCCTCGGCAGCGGACTTTTCAGCGTCGCTGGCAGAGTCATCAGCTTTCTCGTCGGTGTCATCCTTGTCTTCGTCATCATCATGGACGAACCCGCGACAGATGATAATGATGTCGGGCTCAGGCAGGTCGTCTTCACCCTCGAAGTCTTCCTCGTTGGCATCCTCATCCTCTTCGTCGTAATCGTCCTCGTCATAGTCATCGTCGCAATCGCAGCAACGGTCACAACGCTTGCGAGGGCACTCATTTTCATCATGGGCATCGTCATCAGACAAAGTCTCGCTCAGAATCCTGTCAGAGACCATACCGAGGACAAAGGCACCGATAACAGCAGCACCGGCAGCGGCAAAGATATTCTTCATGATAGACATAGCGTTTCTCCTTTTTGTGTTGGTTGATTAGCGTATATTTTCAGTGTACTCAGTTCGCACATTTCTGCAACGAAGATTTTGTACTGTTCATGGAAAATTCATTACAGGGCAGGCGGACAATTCTGTTCTGGAGAAGCTGCCTTGGCAGCTTCCTCTCGCTTTTTAGCTTCTTCCTCGACCCGCTTGCGATATTCGTCCGAAACGCGCTTGAGTTCGTTGTAGGTAACGACTTCAATCGACATATCGCTGGAAACCATACTGCTTTTTGCAGTGCGCCCAATAGTGCCGAGGATTGACCAGTAGGTATCAGGGTCGATGAAGTTAAGAGTATAAACCACCTTCTTGGTCGTAGCAAGGAGATAATTGGCAGCCATGACGCGGATGAGTTCCCGCTTATTGGTTCCCATTGTTGCGGGATTCTCGTCGACTAAAATGCGAATCACGGCAGTGGGCATAAACTTAGGATGCGCTACCTGACCGGTTTCGTCTTCAAAGCCGTAAGACAAGGAAAGAGCAATGAGGTCCACAGTACGCCAAGGCATAACCTTGTCGTTATCCCGAATCAGCGGGGTGAAAGTTTGCGGAGGAACAAACTCAGCACCGATGATTTTCTCGTTCGGCGGCAAAGACTGTTTGAGGTCGTTGATGATTTTCTGCTTAGAGCGTTCTGCATCTTCATCGGTCTTGTTTACTTCGCCATTCAGGACATAATCATGGCACATAGTACGACCGTTGCGAACTGTGGCGACGCGGAGATAAAGGTCTTGTGAATTCAAATATTAGTACCTCCCCAGTGTAGCAGCATACCGCTGCAGGTTTCTCAGAGTTTTCAAGGCAATTACAACGATGCTCACGATAGCCGCCGGTGCAGCGGCAACCAGCATGGACATCCCGACTGTTTTGATGACCCACATACCGAGTTCAAATGAAAAATAGCGAAAACTGGAACCGGCTACCAGCAAAGCAAAAACTGCAATCGAAATCCAAGACCCCTTGATATCAGTGCTGCTCGGACAGGCGTGATATGCTATCTGGCTCATAAAGAATGCCAACACATAGATGGTCGGCTCGTTGAAAGCCATCATACCTTTGCTCTGCCATTCTCGTGTAAGAGCCCAGCCGAGCAAACAGACATTCGCACTGCCCAAAAGTGCCGGAGCAATACCTGTAAGGGTGTTTTGGACGGTTCTCATGAGAAAAAAGCCACGTGGCGCGTAATTTACATAACCGAGAACATCGTCATCCTCTGACCGTTTGAATCGGTAGAGCCTGAAGCCTTCGATTTTAGCTCCCGTAAGAAATGCAAACAGAAGATGTGACAGCTCATGAAAAATCACCCCAACAGCCGTCCACCGTGTATCGTAGTTGATAGCGGCCTTTCTGCCAAATGCGTAGTAGATAAGCAGCAGGCTTCCCTTGCGTCCTGCCCACTCCATTGCGATAATGGCAACTGCCGTAGCAAGCAGCATCACGCCGTTATATGTTTGTAAAAAAGCGACAATAGTCTCAGTAGTCATGTTTGATGTGCAACTCCATTTGGCATACTTTCTGCCACTTGCAAGTTCCATAACGAAGCAAACAGCAGTTCATTTTGCGTCGGATGAAGAAGATGCCACGAAGCTTGATTCTGCGTACTACCTTGTGGTCACAGTCACCACTTTTTGCCGTACACAGGCAAATATATTGATATTTGGACATCTGACTTTCTCCTCATCTGACAAGTCTATTATACCATAAAATTGCATTTTTTACAACTTACTTCCGCAAAAGGTAACAGTTTGTACACATTTTACTATGAAGTCGAAATGTGTTAAATTGTTGCTATATGTTGCATTGCGTTGCAACTAAAGTGGTGCCGTTGCTGTGGCTCTCTTTCCTTCTGAGGTGCTAGTGGGTGCCCAAGGGATGTAGGTAAAAGTGGCTCCTTTTGGGTATAAGAGTATATCTGCTTTGTGGCTTGCTCTACTACTCACAATGCCTAGAAGTGATAGTGCTTCTTTGCCTTTCCTGCTTGCAGTAATGCTAATGTATGTACGGCTTACTCTAAGTAAATAGTGTTAGTGCTGGTGAGGGGAGCGCACATAGCCATGTTTTTATTGTGGCTAAAATTGACAAACATGCGAAACGCGATTTTCCCCGTGAACCGGTCATTTTAAAGTTCACGGGCTGTCATTCCGTAGCATCCGAAAATGTCGTTGTATCCATCCGGCGGGTCGTCATCTAAGAGAAAATCTTTCAGCGAATAATACACCCTCTCCGGGGCAGCTACGCTTTCTTCTTTTGTCGGGTTTAGCCATTTCTGCGCTTTGATGCGGGCAGCTACGCAATCTATCTTCTTCTCCGCCTGTTCACGAATCGATGTGCAGGTTTCGCGTACCGTTTCATAGGTTTTGACAGCGGTTTGAGCAAGTTCCTCAACTTTTTGCTCTACCTTTTCTTCAACTTTCTTACCGACCTCTTGAAGTTGCTCTATGGTCGCCTCTACCTTCTTGGCGAGACAACGGTAGACAGTCGACACGGTACAGCCAAAGAGCTCCGCAATGTGTGCCACGGAATAGCCTTGATTGCGCAGTTCTTGCATTTCAAGAACTTTTTGATTGTGGCGCTTGGCTTCTTCTTCTACGATATCAAAGCCACGCGCAGAAGCTTGAGCTTTGATGGTGTTAACAGTAACGCCGTACTTGTCGGCAATTTGCTTGATGGTGAGACCTTCCTCAAAAAGCGGGATAATTTTGTCGTACTTTCTCTTCTTTTCGAGACTCTTTTGCTGTGCCTCATACTTTGCTTTATGACCACTGATACGGAAATCTGGAATCTCCCCTGCTTTAATGAGAAGCGCCAGCATCAGGCGGTCAGCTTTGCCACTTGCAAGCGGACAAGATACACCACCAAAAGAACGAGTGTCGTAATACTCACCTTTGTGATGACGCTTGTTGATATAGCGAGACTTCTTGAGCTCTTCAACAGAGATGCCAAAAGCTCTGGCAATCGTCGGGTCTTTGAACGGGTGTATGAGAAACCGACAAATACGCTTTAACTCTTTTTCTGGAAGAGGTTTCTCGAAGGTAGCATTAACAAGCCGTGCCTGTTCAATAGACGCAGCTTGATTATTATCGCAAGCAGTAGAAAGAACTGCAAGCATCACGATATGCCGATTGCCGATTCTAGTCATGTTTCTTTGGCAGAATCGTAAGTACGCATCAAAGCGATATGCACATTTGTTGGTGAATTGAGAACTTCCGCCGCGCTGCTCGGAGCGTGTGATTGCCCATTCTACGAGACGCATACGATAACGCTGCCGAGCCCATTCAAGTTGTTCTGCCTCTGTAATATTCCAACGATAAGCAGGCTTTTTGGGTACTGACAAGGGTACAGAGAGTTTTTCTGCCAGCGCAAAGAGATTATTATAAAGCCAGTCAGTATCTGGTACATAAGTTACATGGCAGCAACATCCCGTTTTGCTGTTATAAGTGGAGGGAACGCGCATCAGATGGACAGAGCCCTGTACGCTTTCATCGAGGGTTACATCGGCAAATTCTTCGCCCCAGCTGCAGATTTCTAGCTTGAGCATTTCCCGAATCTTCTGATGCAGACGGTCGTAAACATCCTTGACCTTTGTATTGTTTGGGTTACAGGGCTTGAGGAACATCCAGATGGCTGCGCCGCGCCCGGTGTTGACAATGAATCCACGAGGAAGCAAGTCAAAGAGCATAGCTTCTTCCAGATTGTCACAGATGCGCTGCGGCAGGTCCGGGTCGGCATCTGGCGCGTGATTATCAATGTCAAAGACCAATGCGGTGATTTGGGAACAACGATTCTGAGAACGAATGTCTTTCCCGCGTAAGTTTGAGGTTGGATATAGAGTAGAGCAAGACATATACAAGTTGGTGTCTTTGCGTCTGTAAGTATAGTTTCCGGACCCTGTTGTCATGTTCATAAGGCGGAACAGTTCGGTATTGATTTTGTCAGGGCTGAACTGTCGAACTGTTCGCATATCAAATCCATCAAATTTGGTGCAGAAATGAAAAACTCCCTCTGCACCGCAATCTTTGATGGTGTCGAAGAAGACCCTGTCGTTATCAGTCAGGTATGTGGTCCAACTATCATCCTGTTCAATTGTGGTGCAAGAGACAGCCTGCATTGTTATAACCTCTACATCTTGTGGAGAAAATTGCTATTCTGTGCAATCTGTGCGCTTCGGTATTTTTTATGGTATGCAGTTCGCACATTCCCGCAACGAATCAAAAAAGTGCCTTTTGTGCAATCTGACAAAAGAACATAGGATGGGAAGAAATCGGAGCATATTGTAAAAAATACAGTTTTACAGTGGACAAAATAGGGAAAATTATGGCGAAATACGGAAAGAGGCTTTTTTATTTTCGGCGAATTGCCAAACAAAAAATACAGCCCCCGGCAAATGCCGGAGGCTGAAGAAATTACTTAGAAACGGGGGTATAAACTATATAGGAATCATTTTCAATGGCTCGCTGCCAATCAGGAAGCAAATTCATCATTTCAATACAAGTTTTGCTTTCGCTGCGATTAAGAAGAATGGCGTCAAAGTTGTATTTTTCAATGTTATCTTGCAAAGCCCGCTCTGATGTATTGGCCGCTAATCCCATTTGTACGGAGGCATCAATGGCGTCTGCAGGGAAAAGGTCTGCACGGCTATCCACAAAAGACTGCATACCGTGATAGATGACGAATCCACCATCGTTGTAGGAGGTGTAGAGGCGCTTTGCGTCCAGCGCTTTGAGTTCCTCAACGAAGGTCGAATCCATTTTATCAAGTGTCTTCTCCGGCTTCTTCGCAAAGAAAGGCGCATATATGCAGGCGGCAGCAACACAAACTGCAGTCGCTGCAATGGTCCAATATTTGGCACTTCCTGTAAATCCCATCGTCAAGCGCCCACCATTCTTCCACATCTTGTTTTCCTGTTCTCGCACCATCACGCCGACAAAACGGAAGATAAGTGGGGTCATTACGATAAGCAGATAGCTTGCGATTCGTATATAACGGCAAGTTAGAAGCAGGCACGCCACGATAGGCAAAAACTCTACAACGCGAATCTTGACATGTGCTGCGGCGATAACAAACAGGAGTGCGATACAGAAGAAAACAACAGTGTTGCCAAGATAAGCGGGCTGCCATTCAGCAACATACTTTTTTGTGGCTTCGTTGTTGGTCACGAAGAAGTAGTAGTAGAGCTTGTATCCGTAAGGATTGATAAGTCCCGCCAGAACATTGGTAATCAGCAGAGAAATATAGGTGCGAGCTTTTTTCGTCTGTTGCTCTCGTTCGTTGATAAGACCTAAAGCGTTGACATTGGGCAGATAACTCATCAGAGCGAAAAGCATGTTGAAAGCAAACAAGATGGGTAATGAACCACCGTGAAGGTTTGCCCAAAGCAAACTGATGACAGGCAAAAGCCAGCAACGTTTGTTGTCGGGATTTCGGTAGGCATCATTGAGTAAGAAAAAGGACGCCGCGAAGAGAATTAAACCGAAGTTCATAGGTCTTCCGCAGATAGGAAGAAACGCTGTAAGGAGAACGACAAACAGACAGTTCTCGAAGGGGTCTTTCAGTTCTTTGCCCCATGCAAATTCCATGAAAAGAGCGTAGACAAAAGCAGAAATAAAAGAAAACAGAAGCAAGCTGTAGATGGGATTTGGGAAGATACAAGAAAACAGGTAGACGATAACGCTGCCGAGCCATGAATGGGCAGTTTCTGTTAAGTCCAGCTCTTGAGAAAGCCAAGAAAAAGTGTCATTTACAGGAATTGTGTGCGTGGCACAGATTTCTTTACCCAGCACGATATGCCAGTAAAAGTCACTGTCCCCAATACCGCTGTATTCGATTTCAAGCACCAGAACAGCAGCGGCAAGCAGCGCGGCAAAGAAGTAGAGAGCTTTACATCGTTTCTGTGTGTAATGCATAAGAAAACCTCCAAAACAAAAATCGGGCAGGCCGTGGATGGTCTACCCGATGCGATTGAAACTTCAGAATAAAGCGGGTACGATTACCACGGCAAGTCAAATTCTTGAACGGTGAAGTTGTTTTTCTCAGCCACTTTTTCAATCACTTGGCTTACATAAGAGTCAAGACTGTTATAAGTGTTCTCTTTGTAATCGAACGGGAAGAAAGCCCAGTCTTTGTATACCATATCGTTTGCTTCGAATGGTACAGCGGTTACATTGACGGCACTTACGGCTGTGCCGGTATTTCCCTCTTTGTCCACGTAATCGAACTCGATTGGAATATACATGGCGTTGCAACTACCACCATCAGTAAATTTGCTTGAATAATCATCGTCTTTATATGCAATCATGTATCCCTTCCCAAGGAAGCGAGGATTGCTTTTGGATTCGTAGGTGGCAATAACATTTGTGTTTTCATCGTAGATAGGAACCGTTGCATAGTTGTCGCCGCCAAATTCGAAATTGCTTTCGATTGAATCGTTTACGCCGCTCTGAATATACTTCCACGCAGCATCACCAACATCTTCCGGGGTATTCGGTTTTGAAATAATAGGATAAGAGGACAAGTCCACATCCATGCTGTCGCTGGTCAAAGAATAATGCTCATAGAAATCACTGCCGCTATGAGGTGCAACAGAAATGGTAGCAGTGTCATTTTTGAAAAAGCGTGGAGTTTGTTGAACTTTTTCCGAGTCACTTTTATTTGTTACTGTGTATTCGAGCTTTGCGCGAGGGTCGCTTGAATCGAGTTGATTTTTCACTTTGATGTACATGCAAGGTGCCTGCCCACTAATAACAACTGTAACTTTGCCTTCGTATTCTTTTTCGTTAAAAACTTGGTCAGATGTCACAACACGGAAAATGGATTCGTCGAACGGGTCAACAGGCTCCGCATTTGCAGCGGGGGTTGCAGTATTTGATTCGGAAGCGTTGTCGTCTGCTTTCGCGGGCGTTCCGGATTCTTCCAAACCGGAGACTTTGATTTCTTTGCTGGTAGAAGCCAATTTAATGTCGTGCTTCTTCAAAAAAGAATCACTTGCTGTGACAGTCAATGTTACGGTATCGCCATTGAAGATGCCGTCTTCCGGGTCGACCGTATAGACAAGGTCATTACCAAGGCTGTATTCTACAGCGGCTTCGTCAAAAGCTGTCTGGTTTTTGTCTTTACCAAACAATTCTCTGCCAAGACCATTGTAGTCAATCATAATGTCGGCTTCCGCGTCTCCGCTTTCGCCGGTGATGGACACATTTGCGTATTGCAGCAAATCGACTGTTTTTGCACATCCTGTCAGCATGAAAGCTGCGGCTGATGTAATAAACAGCACAGGGAGAAAACGGCGAACAATTTTCATAGGGCATACTCCTTTTTTGTGACTTTTGATTTTCAGTTGCCTAACACAACTTATATTTTTCATCTTACGCAATTCGCACATTTCAGCAACTAATTTAGTAGTCCACAACTCGCCAGTTCTTTGAGCACATTGTTGTAAACATGCATATTGGGGCAATAGCCATGTCCAAAATATTGGTCGTCACTCTCCCCTAATGCTTTGGTCAAAGCCGCAGCAACTGCTGGACTTCTGGAATATCCTGCATCACAATGAACGATAATCTGGGAAACTGTATCACTATAATGCAGGAAAGTATCAACAATACGTCTGGCATCGTTCTCTGACATAGGTTTTAAACCACCGACAGATTCGGAGGTGTCAATATCATCGAACATGAGAAATTCTACATGAGCGACCATCTTATTTTCTCCGCTTTTCAAGATGAGAGGAATCTGGTCGTCTGTGCTGGAAATCGAGATGATGAGTGTTGGCTCTGTGATGTTTTCAGCATCAAAATCCGGTCCGTACCCTAAATATGCAGCAAGGCACTGGGCACGGTACATTACATTGACTTTCATGGAAAGCCTCCTTTTCTAAAATTGTATGCAAGTCGCAATTTGGAGCAAGAGTCTAAATGTTGCTCCTATATTACCCCCATGTGGAGGGCACATTTTTGCAACAAAGTAAGCATGTTTTGCAAATCGCAGTTGTAAAACGGTTGTAAAGATGCGGCGCTGTTTTTCTTGCAGCTACATATAAGGAAGTTGCCGATAGAGTCTTGACTATAAATGGCAAATGACGATTTTGCGACGAAATGCACAGTGCTATCGGCAAAAACAAGATATACAGATGTACAAAATCAATTATTTTGCCGATAAAACAAAAAGAAAAAGCCGCCCTCCCAAATGGGAGAACGGCGATTTTAGATGGTATAAATACAACTAATGGTTGTTACAGGTGCGTAACGCGCTCAGCGATTTCCTGCGTACGACCCTGATTCCAGTATTGCGTTCCGATGTAGCCGCAGGTGCGGCGGGCGACATTCATTTTGTGCTGGTCACGGTTGTGGCAATGCGGGCATTCCCAAACGAGCTTGCCGTTATCCTTCACAATCTGAATTTCGCCATCGTATCCGCATACCTGGCAGTAGTCGCTCTTGGTGTTCAACTCTGCGTACATGATGTGGTCGTAGATGAACTGCATGACGGCGATAACAGCTTCGAGGTTATCCTGCATATTGGGAACCTCGATATAGCTGATTGCACCGCCCGGAGACAGTTTCTGGAATTCGCTCTCGAACGCCAGCTTGCTGAACGCATCAATCTTCTCCCGCACATTGACGTGGTAGGAGTTGGTGATGTACTCGTGGTCGGTAACATCCTTGATGATACCGAAGCGCTTCTGCAAGCACTTGGCGAACTTGTAGGTCGTGGACTCCAGCGGCGTGCCATAGAGAGAGTAGTCGATGTTTTCGGCTGCCTTCCACTCATTGCACTTGTCGTTCATATGCTGCATAACCTTCAAGGCAAAAGGCTTCACGGCAGGGTCAGTGTGGCTCTTGCCGTACATTGCCATGCAGCACTCGTACAGACCTGCGTAACCAAGGCTAATAGTAGAATAGCCGTTGTAGAGCAGTTTGTCAATGGTCTCGCCTTTCTTCAGACGAGCCAAAGCACCATACTGCCACAGGATAGGCGCGACATCGGATAGAGTCCCCTTCAGACGCTTGTGACGGCACTGCAGCGCACGGTGGCAAAGCTCCAAGCGCTCATCGAAGATGCGCCAGAATGCTTCTTCATCCTTGTTGGCAGACAACGCCACATCAACGAGGTTGATAGTAACAACACCTTGATTGAAGCGTCCGTAATACTTCGGCTTGCCATCATAGTTTTTGGCATTGGCGATATTGTCCCAGCCATTGCCGGAACGGTCCGGAGTCAGGAAACTGCGGCATCCCATGCAGGTATACACATCGCCGTTTCCTTCTGTTTCGCCTTTGGACAATTTGTACTCGCGCATTTTCTTTTCACTGATATAATCAGGAACCATACGGCGAGCGGTACATTTTGCTGCCATCTTCGTGAGGTAGAAGAAAGGTTGCCCCTCCTGAATGTTATCGTCCTCCAGAACGTAGATGAGCTTCGGGAACGCCGGAGTGATATACACGCCGACCTCGTTCTTTACGCCTTCGTAGCGCTGACGAAGCATTTCTTCGATGCACAAAGCGAGGTCGTGCTTCAGAACCTCGTCCTTCCCTGCTTCGTTCAGGTACATGAACACCGTGATGAACGGAGCCTGCCCGTTGGTGGTCATCAGAGTAATGACCTGATACTGAATCGTCTGGATACCGGCGCGAACTTCTTTGCGAAGACGACCGTCAACGATTTGGTTGCGCTGATACTCCGTAAGGTTCAGATGCAGCTCAGCGTTTTCCTTGTCGACCTCTTTGCAGATGGCTTTACGGCTGACATCAACAAATTTGGCAAGATGGGTCAAGCTGATGCTCTGACCACCGTACTGGCAGGAGGCCACCTGTGCGATAATCTGTGTGGCGATGTTGCAAGCGGTAGAGAACCGATGCGGGCGCTCAATCAGAGTGCCGGAAATCACTGTACCGTTCTGCAGCATGTCATCGAGGTTGAGCAGGTCGCAGTTGTGCATATGTTGGGCATAGTAATCAGCATCGTGGAAATGGATGATGCCCGCGTTGTGAGCTTCTACGATGTCCTTCGGCAGCAGCATACGCATGGTCAAATCTTTACTGACTTCACCGGCCATGTAGTCGCGCTGCACCGACACCACCTGTGGATTCTTGTTCGAGTTTTCCTGCTTGACCTCTTCGTTTCTGTATTCGATGAGGGCAAGAATCTTGTCATCTGTGGTATTGTGCTGGCGCATTGCATCGTGAGTGTAGCGATACTTGATGTAGGAGCGTGCGACCTCGTGGTGACCGCTGTCCATCAAGACATCTTCCACAATGTCCTGTACTTCCTGCACGGTGGGCGTGTGACCGAGGTTTTCACATGCAGCCACAGTCTGTGCAGTATAGGCAGGTATGTAATTCTTCGGAAACTGTTTTGCTTTAGGTACGCTGTCGTTGGCTTTTCCAATGGCAACACTGATTTTTTGCGGGTTGAATTCTTGTTCCTCACCGGAACGCTTGATGATACGCATGTCGTATCTCCTTTCATTTATTAGAATTTTGATTTTTACAGAAAAAGCCGCTCACTGTGATAGTGAACGGCTCGCCGTGGGGTTCAAAACTGTTAATTTGTACGACACATAACGGTGTGTGAAAATGCTATCTATCGTACGATTCTCATTTTATCCAGTTCGCAAGTGGTGTCAATAGAAAAAAGCCGCCCGGCTTGTAGAGTCGAGCGGCGACAATTAGAAATTAGTATTTAATTTTGTGTGCGGCAAGACCAAGCAGCACAGATATCACAAAGCTGACCTTGCAGAAGTGTGACAAAATTGTGGTAAAATGGCCGAGCTTTTGCAAAAATGCTTCGTGTGTACCCAGACCGTTAGTCATTTTCAGAAACATGACCACGGAAGATGTTCCAATGATATTAAGAAGAAATCCGGCAGCGCAGAGGATGATTCCTACTAATGCAATATACATGAGCACTGAGGAAACGGTTGACGGCTTCGGCAACCGCACAAAATCACCCATTGTAGAGTTGTCCACGCAAATTTTGCCGTAAAGGATGAATGCAAACATGGCGATAACGGAGAACGCCATTGCATTTCCGCAGAACGAAACGAGACCGTCGAGCATCACCATGATAGTAGCGGTTTCGGGAACGACCGCACCGATGATTCCGCGAATCACAGCAAACGCAATCATAAGAACGAGTGCTGCGATGAAAGAGAAGAAGGATATGCCGATGAGGTTTGTGATAAGATGGTCTTTACGCATAATGTAGCTCCTCCTTAGAGCTTGATAAAATAGGTGTGAAATGGGACAAACTATTATACAAAGCACGAATGTGCTATGTAACATAAATTAAGCAAGACCGTGAATGGTGTTGAGCAGGTAAGTCTTATTGCGTTGGTTATTGCTCCACAGACGTTTGGCAGCAATCGGAGACACACCAAAGCGCTTCTGGACGGCATGGATATAACAATCCTTGATGATTTTATCTGGAGAAGATGCCGTTGCATTGGCGCAGCGTACATCAATGTCGATGTAGTTTTTGCTGTAGAACTCGCAGATGAGCAGGAACTCTTCGTGTGTGCCGTGAACACCATCTTGATAAATAGAGCCATCATCTTTGGGGTCAAGCACAGAATTTAGTGCGTTCTCGCAATGGCGCTGAAACTTGACTATATTACTGTAGTCAAAGCCTTTCTCAAAATCTTCAACGCTGGGTTTGTCGTAAAAATGATGCAGGTACGCGCAAAGCTGACCCATGATATATCGTACGCGGTCTGCTTCATTTGTCTTTACCTTAGAATCCACGAACCATTTCGGAAACATGGCATAGCAATACGCATTCTGCGGCAGAAACATTTTGTCAAGCAGCACTTCGACACGTTTGCCTTTTTCAGAAGGTATGTAAATGTGACGGTAAGCCATCCCTGTGATGTGCTGAGCTCGTTCATTCGGTGATTTGATATCCATAGAGACTTTCCTCTCCTTAAACAGCGGCATCGTAAGACAAGACGCCAGCCATCAGATAACGGTTCTTGTAGCCAACCAGAGCGGACGCAACCTTTTCGGCAAACCCAATGTATGAGTCCATCAAGGTTCTGTCAGTCATGCGGTTTGCGTTGAAGGTCATCGTTGTGGTAACAGTCAGATTGCCAAAATCATCGGGAGTCATCTCCCATCCATTCAGCTCGCAAATCTTTTTTGCCTTCATTGCATCGAGAGGAGTCGGAATGATAGCCTTGACGATGACACTGGTGTTGCCATTGACAACGCGGATGTTGCGGTACATACCGCCTAATTTTTTGACCATAGCGCACCTCCTAAGTGCTGTGATGTTTTTACTATACCAACTTTGCGCAAAGGTCACTTACGGGACCAAATTGCAGGAAAAGATGGCGTAGAAGTTGTGAAATGCATTGAAATTGTCTTTTTCCTGCACACCGGCAACATACAACGGGTAGTCATCAAAGATTCCGTTGTCGCAACAGTCGTCAGTCGTGTATGGAATTGCTTCCCCGTGGCATCCGTTTTCTTCGTCTTCCTTCAACATAGCATCGGCTGCCTTTTTTGCGGAATCGAAAGAAGAATAGAGCCCATGAAGACCAACTGCGTTAAACTCTCCGATATTCTCATTAGAATAATGGGAAAGAATAACGAATGCTTCTGTGGAGTTCTCTGCAGGAGACAACATAGTAGACAGCGTTTCGCTTGCGCCTTCGACATAGCCTCTGCAAAATGCTGCATTATAGCAGCCGGGGTTTTGGTAACTGTTGGCTTCGCGACGCTTTGCCTCGATGCAGTTGCGGACAATAGTTTCTTTGCTGTTCATAGCGCACCTCCTAGTGCTTACGGATTCTAGTAAACAAAAAGGCAGACCCACCATAGCGGTGAGTCTGCCTTAATGAATACAGAATTGAGAATTGTACGGCTGAAATACAGCGTTATAGAATGCTATCTATCGTACAGCTTCAATTCTATTCAATTCGCAAGAACCGTCAACAAAAAAATAAAACCGCCCACCCTAAAAGGGCAGACGGCTTCATGGCATCAGCTTTCGCTGACAGAGCCAACCGGACCGGTCGTGAAGTAGGAATCTACGACTTCCTTCGCAAAAGCAACGAAAGTCTCCAGATTCCCCACCTCAACGTTTTCGGCGATAAGGGGAACACCTGCCATGCGGCACAGCGTGTTCAACATTCCAACGCTTGTCATCAGACCGAAGCCGAGTGATGCGATGTAGCTGTTGATTTCTGTTACCCTAGAGCAAAGGTCCTTCCCTTCGAGGTAGGAGTAAGCCTCCTGTCGTTCCGCCGCTTTACGAGCCACGGTTGCACCGTAATCGGCGCAGCAGTTCAACGTGTCGGCTATGTTTTCGATATCGTCCAAATTGTTGGACGATGCGAAAACATTGTACAGAGCGTTGACCTTGCGGGTAAGCGGAGTGCGGACATCATTCAGGTTGATATTAGCCATAGCTTTCCCCTTTTCGCGGGGCACTCGTGCGACTCTAGCTCAATGGCGTCCATCGCAGGTTTGTACCCCGAAAAGGGTTTAGTTTATGAAATTTTTAATTGGTAGTGAAATAGGTGTCCAAAACCTCTTTCGCAAAAGCTGCGTAAGCAGAAGAATTTGCAGCAGCGGAAGGATTCCCTTCGGCAGCTTCTTTCTTGACTGCCAAAATGACATCTTCAGCAGCAGAGGAAACACCGTATTTCTGACAGAGGCGGTTGAGCGAATATACACCGTCAACAGCTCTCTCAAACGCGTAAGTGCGAGCTTCCTCGACGCTGCGCTTGAAAAGCTTATAGCTGGTGATATCCATGACGAAACGGGCACGCTGAATCAGCGCTTCCTGTTTTGCGACAAATGTTGCGTAACCTGCAAGGCTGTTGAGCGCGTCGGAAACCTCACCGGTAAGGTTCCCATCGCCAACGCTGTGCATGGCTTTGTAGAGAGCAAAAACCTTCTTACCCAGAGGAGTGTTTGTGCTTTCCAAATTGATGCTGTCAAAGTTGTTCATTCCATCTTTCCTTTCTGTAAACAAAAAAGCAGACAAGTCAAAAGACAAGTCTGCTGATTCGTCAGATTGATAATTGTACGACTGCAAAATGCAGCGAAGAGTAGAATGGTATCTATCGTACAAACTATATTGTATGCGGTCCGCAAAAGCTGTCAACATAATCTAACAAAAAAATCCGGTTGCTTTTCAGCAACCGGAGTGAGTGGGATTTAGCCCTTGTACCCTTCAGCAACCTTCTTGGCAAGGTAGACCTGACCCTTGGGGGTAATCAGCGTCTTGCGTGCGGTGCGAGGAGTCCGACCGATGTAGTACACCGTTTCTTTGACATCGAAGATGCCCTGCTGAATATAACGCTGGTAAGCGATGTTTGCGGCATCGATGTACTTCTCTTTGCGCAGCCAAGCCATCAGGCGATTGCGACCAATGTCGATGTGGTCGTTGGCGAGGCACTTGGCAAACTCGCCGAAGTCTACGCTGTTGACAGAGGCGCTTACCGCGCGATGGAAGTCAACGCTTTCCTGCTGCACGCCGATGACCTTGTCCTGATTTTTGACGGCCTCCAGAGAGGTGACAAGCAGGGCTTTAGTCTTGGCATCCGTGTTAGGAAGCCACTGGTCGACGAAGACAACGGGGTCGTTGACATATCCGCCGGTCTGGCGAATCGTGGGCAGCAGCTCGTCGAAAACCCAAGTCTCGAACTGTTCTGCTTCAGGCTTGGTCGAACGACAGATGAGCCGATATACATTACCTTCCGATACGAACTTCACGATACGGGGCACGCCATTGCTTTCAACGCGTCCGGTTCTGATACCGTCCTGACGGCAGAGGATGTTCAATTCGCGGGTTATGTTGGTATAGCCCAGCGCCTTGCAAACATCCATGGCGCAGAAGAAAAACTTGTTGTCTTCCATGATGATGCGAAGCTCACCAAAGATTTCGGACAGGAACACTTCAGGGATGCGACTTGTACTCATAATTATACACTCCTATAATATTTTAGACGAGTAACGGTTTGTTAGGCCACCTCGCTTTTTTAACGATGATACGAACAAACGATTTTCAAAAAGTTTGTACAAAATCAATCGTTATATACACTTTTTGCGGATACTTCCTCGCCGCATTTGGAGCAGGTGAACAAGTCTTCAGCATCGGGGCGATGAGTGACTTCGTCGCAGTCGGATTGGGCTTCGATAAAGTCGCCGTCTTCATCCACCAGCCAAGTCTGTGTCACATGAGCGGTTGCAATGAACGTAGTGTTGCCACATTTGGGGCAAGGTCCAATTTTGAGAGCCATAAGTCAAGCCTCCTTCTTCCAGAAAATTTTGCTGCCTTGGAACGCAGCGATTTCCGTGACGTTAGAGAACGGAACTGGCTCAGAGTTGATGTGACCAATTTCGTTCATGAACTCACAGAAACGGTCGTTCTCATCGGGATACCGAAATCCGTTAGAGTGGATAAAAGCGTCAGGACGATGCGGGCAGCAATAACGGATAGACTCCGCTTCGTAGCCGCCGGTGAACTGTTTGCCATCAATTTCAACAGTCAGCCTGACGTACTTGTTTTTCCCTTTCGGCAAGCTTTCGATGAACGACTTGTACTTCTCGATTTCTGGCTCTTTTGCCTTCTCGTAGTAAGCAACGCGTTCGGCGCGGTACTTGTCGATGGAAGCCTCACGCTGAAGGTCGCGCTCAAGGTTCTCGTCACGCTCGCTGAGACGCTCAATGTGATTCTGCATCCACGCCATCGGGTCTGCGGAAGCTTTGAACGCTGCTTCATCCTTAGTGGTGAAAAGCATCCGGTGGTCGTTGCACCAAGCGTAGGTAGAGCACATCTGGTAGGTCCGCCCATAGATGTACTCTTCGAGGGCAAGATACTCACCTTCTTTTTTGATGGCATCATCGAAACTGTAATCCGTGTAGTTAGCACGGATAAAAGCAGCAAGTGCATCTTTCAGCTTGAACCAGTCGGCAAGATAGGCGGGGGTGGAGGTCTTAATGTAATACGTTCTGTTCATGATATTTCTCCTTATTTACTGTTCGGCAAAAAGTACGGGAACAACGATATACTGTTCCGGGTGCTTGATGATATCATCCAGCTCAAAATCGTTCGGGCAGCACGACCAGCGATAGCCGTTGTAGAACAGTTCGTTTGCTTCCGGACAAGGGGTATTGCAGAGAATATCGGTGGCGCACGACAGCGTGTATGCTTCCGTAGAGCCCATCGGAATGGTATTCAAAACTTCCTCCAGAGAAGTCTTGATGTTGATGCCAGCCTCATTCCACCGCTTCAATGCGAGACTTGCTGCCCCGATAGCAGAGTATAGAGCACGCTTTCGCATACCCTCGGCAAAGTAGATGAGCTCGCTTGCTTCTCGGCAACCAAAGATAAGAGAATACTCCTCGACAGGAGTTGCAAGTTCTTCCGTAGGCCACATTCCTTCCGCATCGGTGTCAGTGTCAAGAACCTCGTCGTAAAGGGCAGTCAGAAGCTCGACATCATTTTTACTCTCCTGCAGGCAGCGCTTCACTAGGTCCGTGTCCGCCTTAATCAAGCATGTAAATCCAAACATTTCTTTTTCCTTTCTGTCTAACAAACAAAAAAACAGACCCATCCGAAGATGAATCTGCTTTGAGTTGCAAGACTGTGAATTTTAGTGTACGGCCAAGTGGCAGCATAGAATGTTATCTATCGTACAAGCTATACTGTACGCGATTCGCAAAGCACGTCAACAAAAAGCCGCAAACTCTATTCACACAAACAAAAAACCCGCCTACCCACAAAGGGCAGACGGGACAAGAGGCTTAGCGGTTCTTGCTTGCTGTGCAGGTTTCCCAGAACGAATCATCCATCGGGACCAATGTCATGATATAGCTGACATCGGGTTCGGAATTATCCGTCAGGGAAAATCCGGTTTCCGTGCTTTTGATAGAAACCTCCAACTTATCATCCCGTTTCAGGATATTGTGGAAGAAGTCCATTGCAGCTTCGGGACCGGGCTTGAGCAGGTAACTGCCAAGTTCTTTCTTTTCGTCACCGCGAACACGCGTGACTTCATAAAGCTCTTTTTTCATTGAGCAATACCGTCCTTTCCAGAAGGTTTTGTGATTTCTACAGGCAGTCGAAGCTTGGGTGCTTTGAAGTCAAAGAAGGAATCCCAAAACTCTTTGCGTTCCTCAAAGTTGTAGCCGTCTTTTTTGAGAGGCGCTTTGAGGCACTTCACAGCTTCCGGGTCGTTAGCAATCGAAAATGTGGTATAATCCTTGTCATCGATATACCACCCGGCAGGGAGATTTTCGGGGTCTTCTTTGCTTGCTTCATGGTAAATGACGACGCCGCCATTCATTTCCTGAAGAATACCGAGCGCAATGCTCGTTTCAAGGATTTCGCGAGCAAAAATTTCATTCAGCATCGTCAAGCACCTTCTTTCCCTTTGCATCGTAGCGCGTATCCCACTGAGCGATTTGGTCGGCTCCGACAATGCCACGGAGACTCAGCAAGCAACTGTTGTGCGGATGACACCAGATGGTGCTGGGTGCTTCGTTTTCGAGGAAAGCGCCACAAAACGGACAAGGCTTCTTAGGATTGATTTTGTTAGGGCGCGGCATGCTTACACCTCCTCGTACTCAATGTCATACTCATCGAATGCGTCGAGAGCATCATCGTAGAGAGAATCGTCCACCATAATGCGGTCACCATCATCCAAATCGTAGTCAATGTCGTAAAGGTCAAGAGCATCGCATGCCTCATCCAAATTTGGCGTATAGAAACGTACCATTTTTGTCACCTCATTGTTATTGAAGATTTTTCGTGGTTTTACTACTTTTAATTCACGCTACACAAACAATATGCCAGAATTTTTTGCAACAAATTTGCATTTTCCGGCGGCTATTGAGTTTGCGTTAGTATCTTTGTATGTTGTTGCTTCCCCATCTTTGGAACCCGCTATTCCTTGCATCACATGAACTTGATTTCCGACAAGGAATACGCTGCCCGGATAGTTGCGGTTCATGTTTCTGTATGTTGGATGGTGCTCTTTTACTTTAAGATTGCAAACGTCATTAGGTTGGCGTTGGCGAAACTCTTCCAAGCTGTCAGTCGTCTGCTCAGTAGCTTTATGTCGATTTGTGGCAACCATCTTGCCATTAAACGTGTACACACGGCTCATGTTTTCGTTATTTAGTGCTCGTCTGTCGTGACGGCGGAACTGTTTGAGTTCATACGGCACACGGCTATTGATGGTTTTATCGCAAGTATCGTTAGGCAGGACAGAACAAGCAATGCAGTAAGCATCGAGCCAATGGTCTTTGCTGACACCGTGTGCTGCACGATAGTCGTAGGTGCTTTTACCATTAGTCACAAAAAATGCTTCGGGAAAAGAGAACTCAACTCTTTTGTCAGTGCCGGAATGATTTGATTCAACACACTCAAAGCACCATATTTTTTGTTGAGTCCGGTTTTCTTTTTGGCAAGCCTCTTTTGCCATGTGGCATCCTTATGCACAAGGTCGTGATGTTGTGTACATAAACCAATAATATTATCAATGGTGTTGCTGCCGTTTTTATGTTGCGGCACTACATGGTGGTAATGGTCAATCTTCTTTTTGCAAAACAGGCAATGGTGCTCCTGCATTTCAGAGACGGTTTCTTCAAGGTTTGCTTTTTGATAGAGCGGACCTTGCTGATATTGCCATTTCTGAACATTGGGGTTATCCAACCGCATAAACGCAAATTTGTTGATTTCGAGCACAACATCGCTGATAGGAAGAAACTTCTGAATCTTCTTTACCAAGTTGATGTGTGTTTGCAGCAACTGATTTGCGGTAGGTGTGAGCCAGCCTTCCGGTCTTGTGCGATTGCTGAACTTTGCTTCCTTGTTTTTGATGCAGATGCAAAGTACATCTTTCTCACAACCCGGAAGATGGCGCTTGATAACACCAATTTCTTTTGCACATTTGCTGACGCTGCCATTTTGAGCAGTATCATGCTTTACGCATTTCTTGGAAATAGTGCCATTAGCTTTTGCTCTCCGTTGACGGCGGCAGCGTCTGCCGTTGGTGCGTCTTGCACGGCGGGATTCCTTACGCTTTTTCATCAGCTTGGGAATTTCTTTGTTGCGTGTCTCCAGATGCGCAGTAAAGACTGCTGTGCCGTCTGCTTTAACAACAGCAACACCGATATTGGTTCTGCCGGGGTCGATGCCTAAGTATAGCGACTGCACCACATCGTCGGCTTCGTACAACAGTTGAATGGTAAACGGTTTTGATGTTACGACTCGTGCTTTTTGTTCTTTAAGTAGATGGCGTACATGTCCACAGCGAGTTGTAGGCATTAAAGGTTTACCATCTTTATTAAGCACATATACAGTGGACATATACGCCACCTCCTTTACGATAAGTCTCTCCTGCCGAAGCAGGAGGTTGTGTTTCCCTTGGCTAGATGACGCCTTCGCATAGTTGTAAGCTGGGAAAACCGTACAAGTGCAGCTCGTCATCTTGATGTACAAAAGTACATCTGCCTGTGGTATTGAAGGAACTTAGTGGAATGGGGTCATTCCACTAAAATTCTTCAATACCCCACCTCATGTTATTTGTATGGCTCATCAAACGAGCCGTCTACTGTTTCTTTATGTCCGCACGAATTACAGAGCAAACAACTGCACGCTTTGTATGTTCGCCCTGTGGGGATGCCATGAACATCGAGTTCTTTTTCCCGATACCAGACAGGCTGCATTGCGAAACCGCAAGAAGGACAGGAAATGTTGGGGACTGTCATAAGCCATCCTCCTTATTCATCCATCGGGATGGCATCCGTCACCTCATAGTGACCGTTTCGAATGGAATAGCCAATGTTATTGGCAACATCAGCGTTCATGTTTGCATCACTATTATTTAACGCCTGACTTACCTTTTCGATAGCATCATCAGGGCTCTCGGCGTCGATGCAGACCGTCGTGGAAACAGAAATGACAACATTGTAGGTATTCATGGTAAACTCTCCTTATTTTTTCTTGGTTTCAATGGGATTCGGATTCTTGTATTCGGTCCAGAGGAAAAGGCGCTCCACGGGTGTCAGGATATCCGTGTCCTTGGCTTCCAACAGCGTGTTGGCACCATCATCACAAGAGAACGGATACGGGTATGTTGCAACCATGTCATCCTTATTGACTGTCAGATAGTGCTTATTCAGGACATAGTAGGAACCCATAGACCGTGTCTTAATCTCGTGCCCGGAACACCATACGCGAATACTGCAATAACGTTTTCCGGTTGCCTTGTCATCGACTTCCACCAATGCGGCCAGAATCATCTCATCAGGCTGCGTGCGGTAGAATTCGTGCATCTCATCCTTCGTTCTGATAACGGTGGGCTTAATGTCATACCGTCTGATATCCTCGCGCAGAAGCTGTTCATCGGCGCTGTGCAGGAATTCCATGATGGGATAAAAATTGCCCTCGCGGCGGTTGTGCTGCTCCCCTGCATAGGCATATGTACGGCAGAAATGGAAAATATGGTTATCGATGGACTTTTCGTACTCTTTGAGTCCCTGATGTGTGAACGCGAATCCCATGGTTTCATAGTTGTTGCTCATGGGAGTGACTTCCACATTCCAAGATTCGATATCGGTCACTTCCTTGTAAGCATCCACATAGTCGGCCTCATCAGCGACAGACAACAACAATTCCGGAATATCCTTCTTATCCATTTCCCGCAGCTTTTCATACGGGATGTACGGCAAGTCAGGGTTTTCCTCGTTGTATTCCTGAATGGAATCGTCATCGTCAAGGTCGAGCAGTGTCTGCACAAGTTCACTAACTGACGAATATTCATTACCCCTTTCGTCATAAAACTTGCTGTAATCGAAATCTTGACCTTCAATGACAGCGTCATCCAACTTCATGGTATCATCTTTAGGAAGCTGCTGTTCAAGGACATGAATTGGCATATTTGTGCTGAAATTGTCCACGGAGCCCTCGAACTGCAGGGCGGCAAACCGCTTGAGATACCAGCCATTCTGGGGGTCAACCTTCACAGTCGTTTCAGAGGTAGCTATGAGCTCTCTTGCTTTTTCGTTTTCGGTCATGATAAAACACTCCTTTTTTCATAGTTAAACAAAAAGGCGGACCTCTCGTGATGAGAAGTCCACCTTAAAGCAGAATTGTGAACCGTACGAGCACAAGATGTGCCTTTGTAGAATGGTATCTATCGTACAGTTCCAATTATACCCGACTCGCATAAAGTGGCAAGCAGAAAAAATCTAGGGTGCCTCAAGCGATTCCGAATACAGTTGCGTTGTTTTTGTTTTCACGCTGACGCTGTTCAGAGAATGTCATAGTGTTCATGTTGGCGTTGAGGTACGCCAGCTCTTTTTCGGCATCCTCTTTCTTGTCAAACACCGTAACATTCAGCAGCTCAGCGGGTAGGATGACATTGTCAGTAAGGTCATCGCCGGTATGGATGCAGACTTCAACAGTACACTTTGGCGCACCGATGTTGTCTCCAGCTCGAGTATAGCCGCGCCAAACGCTGACGGTCTGAATGTTTCCGGGATAAACCGTGCTTTTCGCACGTGACTTTGCGTAGATGCGACCGTTCTTGTTGCGGCTGCGCACTTCAGTGACGACCCACACGGGCTGGTCAATCAACGCCAGAGCGTTGGAAAGATTTAATTCAAACATTTTTTGTATACCTCTTATTTTTCATTGTTGTTGTCGCCTTCATCGATTGCGATGGGCGGCGTCTTGTCAAGCAGCGTCTCGATGGTCCAGCCACAGAGGGTCAGAAGGACTTCGGATGCAGGGCTCTGGTTTCGGATGTTGTTTGCCAGATGAAAACCGATATGAGCGTAAGTATCGTCATCGGTCTCAATTTCGTGCTTTACGGTCTCGGCAAAGTTTTCGGCAAGTTCCGTGTTATCAACGATGATATTCATAGCCTCACTTGTAACGCGGTCTTTGACCACAAAAGCATCATCGGCTGAGTAGTCGCACTTTGGGCAATGGGGCTTGGCTCTGCTGCCGGTAGAAACAGAAATGAGCTTGCAGCCACAAGACGGGCAAGTGAAGAAATAGGGATGGTTAGTAGGTAAAGTAATCATGTGCTTACATACTCCTTTTAAAAATATTGGTCTTATGAAATGTAAAAAATCATGCACAGGCATCATTGGGGCCTGTGCGGTGTGATGATTCTTGAGGAACTATTGCTCCCCATCGGATAAAAATGGCGGTGTGGAATAGTCTTTAAGAGCTCCGTCCACAAGTTCCCATTGCATACTTCCGCCGCAGCAGCGCACATCGAAACGTGCATAGTTTGCTCTGCAACCGGCGTAGTAAGGGAAACGAGTGAGCCGTTCTTTCAGACGCGTTGTTCCATGCCGATTTGTCTCATAGACTTCGACGTCGTGGATAAAGACAATTCTATCTTTGTCGAAACCGTACTGAGAACTGATGAACTCGGCAGCTTTCGCTTCGGATTCAAACTGATGCCCATTAGAGCAACGCTTGGTAAGATGGTCATAAGATGTTTTTTGGTAGTGCGTGCCGTACTTATGAGAAATCTGCCAGTCTTGCTCTTCATCAAGCTTGTGCTCAAGGTCCTCGATAGTCTTTTTCAGATGTTCAATTTCCTCAAGCCTTGCGTTATGGAGCCTTTGAAGCCCTCCTTTTTTGAGCCACATCTTGCAGAACTTTGCTTTGTCATCGGGGCTTTCCATATATTCAGCCTCAATTTTTTCGTATTCTGCTGTCGTAACCTCTAAACCGGTGAGCTTCTCGAACTCGGACAACATCATGATTTTTCACGCTCCTTTACTCGCTATAATCGAGCTTCTGACCACAGACAGGACAGCGCTCGTAATGCGGGTTCTCGTAGTAGCCGTCGTCGCAGTCTCCGCCAATATCCGCATTGCAATGCGGGCAGAGATTCGGCGACCAGCTTTTCGAGATGGGATGCTTCGGAATTTGCAGTTCGCAGGCTTCAATAGCTGCATTCAGAGGACGAGTGCCTTTGGCTCCCATCAGTCCTCCGTTCAGCAAATTGGTGAGATACCGAACTGCGTTGCGATATTCGCTCTCAGAAGTCATTTGGAAGTCACCTCCTCCCCAAATAGTTCGGAAATGGCATCGAGAATTTTCTGAGCGTCCTTTACCGGCTTCTCCTCCTTATATTTGCGCCACGCTCTTTGAAACAGTTTTAAGTCTTCAACGATTTCAGAGCGGGTCACATCATCCATCAGCTCAAAAGCTTTGCTCCAGAGGCTTACCACTTTCAGAGAGTTGAAATAAGGGCCGTAGCAGAGTTGAAGCGTGTCGATACTCTTTGCCAATGCGAGGCATTTGGTGTAAGTACACGAAACTTCCTGCTCCCGCTTGCTTAACTCGCCGTCAAAGACGTTTCCGACCACATGAATATCGGAACAATCCCAAAGGAAAACGGGGTCACTAAGACGGTTGGGCTCACAGGAAACGACTGTAAAACTTGTCAGCGTCTCGTCGTACTTCACAGTACCCTTGTAGCGCTGCATGTGTTTCGCGTCAGTTCTCTGCCAGAAGGTGATGATATCGTCCTCAAAGACGGGGGTCTCTAACACATCATTAACTCCCGTGTATTGCCCTACTGTTTCAGCATATACAACATGCTTCTCAACCTTCGGGTCTTGGGTATAGATGATGGCGCGTTCATAGCCTTTGTTCTGAGGAAAGATGCCACCTGTGACCCAGATGCCAGGCAGAGGTTTACCGGATATGGAGGTCTTTTCCCCCTTGCGCCGAGTCTGACCACGGAATAAGATTTTTCTTGTTGACATAAAAATACTCCCTTCTACGCAAAAAGGCAGACCTCCCGTTTTTCGGAAAGTCCGCCTCAGCGAAATTATGAATTTTTGTACGAACGCAAATAGTGCCTTAGTAGATGGTATCTATCGTACAAGTACCATTCTAGGCGGTTCGCACACTTTGGCAAGTAAAAAATGCCGCCTATCCGAAGATGAGCGGCGAAAATGTTAATTAGATTGCTCCATGAGCTGATTAAGCCATGTGGGGCGATACATTCCAACGGGAAGAATCTGCCCGTTGCGGTATTCTGCCACAAGCACAAACCCATTGTTGTTGTCGAAGAACTTGACCGTGTCGCAATACGGAAGAATTTTGAGGACATCTTCGAAACGATGAGAAAATTGAGCCTTTATTTCTCCTGCTGAATTTTTTCACCTTCTGTAGTGCGGATGAACCAGCCAGTATCATTGTGGTACTCTGCAAAGAACAGGTCGCTGTAATTGTACCCGCCACTGTACGTCTTGTAGTAGAAAGAAATGTCAATCTGCAAGTACGCATCCGAGTAGGTTCCATTCAAGTCGGCATAAGACAGGTTGAGTTTGTAGAAATCCGGCTGCTTCATGTATTCGTCCAGAATGTCCTTGTCGTAGGTCACGTCATAAAAATTGAGGGACGAGAAAGTCCGCAGGTATACCTCACGGTAAGCCTTTCCGAGCAGGCCGCACTTGTCCTTGAGGTTTTCAGGCCAAGAAACTTCGATGCGACCGTTCTTGTTCATCTTGGCTTCGGGATGCTGCACCATGCCAACGCCGTATTTTTCACGGACAAAGTCAAAGAGCCAGCCCCAGTCGATGCTGTTGTAGAAATCGACCAGTTTGTCTCCGTAATCGAGATGTTTTGTTTCGGTTACCATGTTCATAGAAATTACTCCTTTTCTGTGTAAGTGTTTTTAAGAGCGTTATCGTCCAGCAAGAAATACTTGGGTGTGAACCAAAAATCTGTCTGAGAACGCTCTGCGTCCGGGAATAGAGAGTTGCCTACTACGACAACTCCCGGAACGCCAATACAGCACATCTGAATGTAGCACATCTTGCAGACCAGAGGGTCAATGTCTTGCGCTACAAACAGAACATACTTGTCCCAGTCCGGGTCAGTGGATTCCAACTGCTCGCGCATTGCATTGTACCCCGCCAGAAGCAGGCATCCGGCACCACAGCACGGGTCGTTCACCCGCAGGATACGGGTCTTGTCCAGAACGAAAGAATCCGGCATGTTCATGCGTGCCATCATCTGTCCGACATTGTACGGCGTGAAAAACTGCCCGGCTCGGCTTTTGCTTAATCCGAGATTATGGTAAACGGTGCCAAGAAAATCCTGCTCAGGGTTTTCCAAGAGCGCGGTCATTGTGATGGCGGTAAGCACCGCAAACTGCTGTACGGTCTTTTCATCGTATTTCTGGACGATGGCATTGTACTGTTCCTCTCTTGTGTCTCTGCACCGCAAATCACAGGTGTTCGCAAGTGCAATGGCGTGCATATCGATGTAGTCGTACCAGAGTTCGCTGCGCCCATATCGGGCGCTCATCTCGTTAAGCACCTTGATGAACTCTATGACCGGCGAAACCGGTGCTTTTTGGCTGCTCATAAAAACTCCTTTCGTCGTAAAACAACAAGCGGGCCTCCCAAAATTTGGAAAGTCCGCTTATTTGCAGATTGTGAATTGTACGAACACGAATTGTGCTTTAGATAGTATCTATCGTACAGTTCCTATTTTATGCGGTTCGCACATTGGGGCAAGTACCAACTACTGGATTTCGGCTTTCAGCCATTGCAGATACCGGTATCGCTCGGCTTCGTTCTGAATCCCCTGCAAAGCGAAAGTTACGAACGGCACATCCGTGCAATGATTGTACAGCCACGATTCGAGGGCGAGTGCCTCAAATTCTCTACTTCTTTCCGCATACGCAGAGAATAAATATATTCCGTAGGCACGGAATCCTTCTCAACTGTCTGCGGACAGGCAATTTCAGTTACCGGATACAGAATTTTCTTCACGTCGCCGTCAATTTCGAGTTTCAAACGCACGGTTAGCGCGTCACCAAAAGCAGAGAACATTTTCTTGTAAGCGTTCTCTTTGCTTCCAGGTTCATTGTATTTGGCAATGTACCGCTGTGCCATGCGTTCAACACTTACAGCATCTCGGCCTACGCTTGCACTGAATGCTGGATATTTGCCATCGACATAGAACTTGTCAATCGTATCGATAGCATAATCTGCCCAGTCTTCAGGAGATTCCAGATAACGAATGAAAAGGTCGAAGCTAGGCTGATTATCATATGCTCGCGGCAGAGGTGCCTGAGCAACCTCTGCCAGATATGTCAGAGCGTTCTTATAGTTGCTATCCCCGCAGACAGCCCGCTGAAAAGCAATCTTTTGCGCGATGGCAATATAGTAAGGGTTGTGCGTTTCCGCTTCCGTTTCAGGGTTCATTTCGCACAGCTTTTTGTACATCAACTCAGCCATTTTCAGATAAGTTTCCTTGTCTGCGCTCCCGGAATAATAATCTAGGAACAGGTTGGCGTAATTACACGAATAGAAGGCTACGTCACCTTCCTTAGAAACAAGGCCAAAGTAAATGAGCTCCTTCCGGTAATTTAGCAGTTCGTTGTGCCGGAACTTCTGCCCGTACAAAGCGCATACCTTTTCACTGATGGGTATTTTCACAAAATGATAAAGCCCTTTGTTCTTTCCAGAGTCAGAAATGATGTCGCCATCAATAATCTGAACTCCGGTTTTGAGAAAGATACTGAAATTCTTTTTGGTAATTTTGCTGATAGTCATATGACATTTTCCTTTCTCGGTTTGCAAAAACAAAAAGGCAGACTCACCCGGAGATGAGTCTGCCTGAATGCTTGCAGATTATGAATTGTACGAACGCAGGATTGCGCCTTAGTAGATGGTATCTATCGTACAATAACTATTCTATGCCGTTCGCATAGTTTGGCAAGAAAAAATGCCGCCCACCCGAAGGCAGACGGCTGAATGCTATTGGTTAGTTGAGGTTCGATTTTGTCATGACATGGGCGCGATATACCGTGTTGGTGTCTTCATCCTTCAATTCCCAGCAGCCGGTAAAACCATCGCATGGTTCAGTGGCGACAACTTCCTTGCCGGTATTATCGTACAGGATAGCCTCAGTCCAAGAATCGTCATTGCCGCCGCAGCAGCGGATGTCCATTTCAAACCCGTCGGAGAATTTCGCAGTCTTGCTCAGCAAAGAACCATCGCCTTGCACTTCCGCGCCGCGAAGGTACTTCTTAATGCGCTCAGCATACGGTTTGTTGACATATATAGTTTCTTCCAGAACGGTTTTCTTTGGAAGTACATCGACAAGAACATGGTATTCGGCACCGTTGTATGGAAGAATCCAATGGTTGCAGAATGCCTTGGTGTTCTTTGTCTTGTATACCGTCTTGCCGTTCATGGCAAGCGTTACCATACCAGAAACACCATCTTTGCTGTTTCCTTTCCAAAGGACGGAAACAATGGTGTTGTCTGCAGCAAAGACGACATCACTGATTTGATACTCGTCGTCGATGCTGTCAGGGTCATTGAGATGGCGGATAAGAGCATCGTATTCCGATTCCTCCATCTGAATGCGGTTCACAAAGATGCGTTCAAAGCACTTGCTTCTCTCGTACATGCGTGCCACATACAGAACAGTCTCGACCAAATCCTCGACAGTTCCGGCTGTCATGGAATCCAGCGTACGGCGAGCCCACAGGTCAACACCATCCTCGATAATGCTGCACTCACAAACTCTGTGAAGGCTTGGATAGGTCACACTGATAAGCTGCATACGAAGGGCGGGTTTGTTGCCTTTGGGATAAATGTCATTGATGGGAAAATTGAGGGGGTCAAGGCTGACACTTTCAGGGACCTCACCAAACCCCGACCAACGACCGGGATTCCGTTCTGCCATGAATTCACGGGCAAAACGCTCCGCAGTCTCCTTCGTCAAACCTTGCCATTCTTTGACATCGCGGCTTTTTTCGATAGAAGCAACTGCTTCGCTGACGGCAGTGAGGAAATCGTTCTGGTTTTCTTCCTGATTTCGTCTGGTTTCGTCCACGAGCTGCTCAAAGAGCGCTGCATCGCGCAGATACTTGGCGGCAATGGGAGCCGATACCTCGGCAGAATCCGGAATAGTCACCGCAGTGTTGAGGTATTCTCTGATATCCTTTTCGTCCTGCAACCTCTCGCAGAACTCCGAAAGCGCATCGAGTTCATCCAGAGAAAACTCGATTTTCGCGCTCGGCTGCTTCGCGGTTTTGGTGATAAGGATGCCTGTGTTGATTTTTTGGATTTTCATAATATTCTCCTTTTTTGTATTAGGGGTATTTATTATTTTTGGTGGGATTCCTTACGGAAATAGGTGGTCTACTAATTTATGCAAAAACAATCCCTTCGTTTTTGGCAACAAACTTACATTCACCAGATGAATACGAATTGCCGTTTGTGTCGTAATATCCATCCGCTTTACCGTTATGTGAGCCGCTGGTTCCTTGCATCACATGAGTGTGCTTACCAACGAGGAACACACAGCCGGGAAAGTTGCGTTTTGGATTTCGATATTCCGGATAATGCTCCTTTACCTTGAGTTTGCAAACATCATCTGGTTGGCATTGACGGAACTCTTCCAAACTGTCAGTCGTCTGCTCAGTAGCTTTATGCCGATTTGTAGCAACTGACTTGCCATTGAGCGTGTACACGCGGCTCATATTTTCTTTATGCAGTGCTCTTCTATCATGACGGCGGAACTGCTTTAATTCGTATGGCACATGGCTGTTTATATTGTTGTCGCAAACATCGTCAGCCAAAACGGAGCAAGCAATACAATAGGCATCGAGCCAGTGGTCTTTGCTAACGCCATGCGCTGCACGATAGTCGTAGGTACTTTTGCCATTGGTCGCAAAGAAATGCTTCGGGAAAAGAGAACTCAACTCTTTTGTCAGTGCAGGGATGATTTGGTTCAGCACACTCAAAGCACCGTACTTTTTATTGAGTCCGGTTTTCTTTTTGGCAAGCTTTTCTTGCCATGCGGCTTCTTTGTGTACGAGGTCATGGTGTTTTGTGCATAAGCCAACAATATTACCAATCGTGTTACTGCCGTTTTTGTGTTGCGGCACTACATGGTGGTAATGGTCAATCGGCTTTTTGCAAAACAGGCAATGGTGCTCCTGCATTTCAGAGACGGCTTCTTCAAGGTTTGCTTTTTGATAGAGCGGTCCTTGCTGATATTGCCATTTCTGAATGTTAGGATTATCCAACTGCATAAACGCAAATTTATTAACCTCAAGCACAACATCACTGATAGGAAGAAACTTCTGAATTTTCTTCACCAAGTTAATGTGTGTCTGCAGCAACTGATTTGCGGTAGGTGTGAGCCAGCCTTCTGGTCTTACACGATTACTAAACTTTGCTTCTTTGTTTTTGATGCCGATGCAAAGAACTTCTTTCTCACAGCCGGGAAGGTGGCGTTTGATGACACCAATTTTCTTTGCACGTTTGCTAACACTGCCATTTTGAGCAGTATCCTGCTTTACGCATTTCTTGGAAATGGTGCCATTCGCTTTGGCTCTCCGTTGACGGCGGCATCGTCTGCCGTTGGTGCGTCTTGCACGACGAGAGTTTTTGCGCTTTTTCATCAACTTGGGAATTTCCTTGTTGCGAGTTTCTAAATGCGCGGTAAAGACTGCAGTGCCGTCTGTTTTGACAACGGCAACACCGATATTGGTTCTGCCGGGGTCGATGCCTAAGTAAAGCAGTTGCACTACATCATCGGTTTCATACAACAGTTGAATGGTAAACGGTTTTGTTCTCACGACTCGCGCCTTTTGCTCTTTAAGCAGATGACGCACATGTCCACCGCGAGTCGTAGGCATTAAAGGTTTACCGTCTTTATTGAGCACATATACAGTGGACATATACGCCACCTCCTTTACGATAAGTCTCCCCTGCCGAAGCAGGAGGTTGTGTTTCCCTTGGCTGGGTGTTTGCTGCGAGTGGCATTGCGCGAGGCAATATCACTCTTGCGGAGCTATCAACTGGGAAAATCGACAGGCGCAACAAACATCCATATGCCTGTGATACATACAAAATTAAGTGATTTTATTCAAACCACCAAATTTCGTAAATACCCTGTGTTAGTATCTTCCGAAAAGAATCCTGCCGATAATTGCAATGTCTTCGTGCTCGGTGGAAGGTTCGTGTTTTGCGTTGTAGACAATCATTCGCAGCATGGTCTGTCTGAACCAGAAAATATCATCTGCACGAATGTCGTTGTAGCATGCTTTTTTGTACAAAAGCCGATTCTCGTAAAACTCTCGAAGGGTGATGGCTTCCTGCTCGCCTTTGATAAGTTGATACTTTGGTTGTGGGTCAGACGACGGAATTTCCTGAAATACGATTTCTCCGGCATCTTTTCCTGCGAAAATATCGGCTAGATATGCGACCTTTCGAGCCTCATTCCAGGCGTAACGGCTCTGATAGCCGGGCGTCAAGTCAACATCATAGAAGTACAGGAAACCCAGCAAAAATCGGACCGTGTGATTGTAGTTGCTGACCGGAAGCGGCTTGTAAGGGTTCGGCTTTCCGTAAACGGAACCGATGTCTTTGTATCCGTATTCCGGTCTCATATCGAGCCACGCATAGCAGCGGTATTCGGTAGATTCGAACATCTGCACGACATATATCTTTCCGCCGTCAAGTATGTCTCTGACAAAGCCATGCTGGTTCCCCGGGAGACTTACGCTTTCATCGATACCGAACCGATACGCAGGACTACCGGCACTTTTTGCGATGATTTGTGCCCGTACAAAGTACGGATTGTCGCATGAATGACAAGTACAAGTGGTACTGGTTGCTTTGTTCGCCATTTTCAAATACACTCCTTTTTTTGAACGCAAAAAGGCGGACCTCCCAGAATCAGGAAGCCCGCCTTAAAGCAGAATTGTAAATTGTACGAACGCAAATAGCGTCCCTGTGGATAGTATCTATCGTACGAATACTATTCTATGCCGTTCGCACAAAAGGTCAAGAAAAATTTGTGCAAAAAGCGTTAATGGTTCTTGAGTTTGAAAGCGGGGCGAACGCCAAAAGAGTAAGAAGCGCAGCTGGCGGACGCATAACCGTCGTCGTAGACACTGGAGAAGCCAGTAGCGGATTCTCTGACCTTGTTCATCAGCCAGTACCACTGTAAGTTCTCATCCTTGCTGCAATCGAACGCCATACGGTTTCTACGTTTCTTCATAGGCTTCCACTGCTTCACATACGGGCTTTCATACTCACCGTAGTAGTTCTCTCCGAAAATCTCTTTCTCAGTCGGCAGACGGAGCAGGTCACCGTTGTCAAACGGAGTCATCATAGCCTTGAGTTCTGCCGGGAAGAGATTCAGAATCTCACCATTCAGCTTTTTACGAAGGTCACTCTCTTCGTAACCTCCTTCATTGGTACTGGTGCTGTTCATCGGGTGCTCGCTAGGCAGGCAATCAACCAGACAGAAAACCATGCCGTCCTCTTCTTGCTGCACTGCCATAGCCTGTACCTTTACACCATCTGCAAGTTTGACCTCGATGACGTCTCCGACCTTAAAAGTATCAACGTCAGACTCAATCATTCCTTTTACTTTCATCTTGTTTTCCTCCATTTTTGCGGTCTTAGACAGCAGCCATCAGATTCTTGCAGACGCTTTCCCAGCAAGAAGGGTCCGCGCTGAACGCATCCAGATGTTGCCGGGCCTGAACCAGATATGCCACAAAAGGTTCGGCAAACTCCTTGGCGAACGAATCCCAGATTCCAGACTGTTCCAGAGCCTTGGCAAACCGTTCTTCCCATCCGGTGGGGTTTGCAAGGTAATCAATGATAACAGAATCGTCGAATTTCTCCTGAAGTTTCAACATCACGTCGAGCGAAGTGGTGTCGTTGCTCCGGTCATACACATACTGCTTCACGGCGCTGTCGTGTGTCAGGGACTGAAACTTCTTGTTCTTCATCACCTCAGCAGATGGGGTGTAGGTCTTCTCGATGTATGCGAGAAACTTTTCTCTCATTTCAGCCGTGACCCAGTTAGAATTAGCCTGCCTATAATCGTCAAAGAGCAGAGCAAACTCAACAGTATTGCAGTAGGTCTCTTTGTGGTCAACGATGAGCGCCATGAACTCGAGACCATTCTTAATGCTGAAATGGTTTACGCCCATAGCCAGAGGGAAAGAGAAGGAACTCTGCGCGTAGAGGGCTTCGACATAATGTTCTCCCTTAGCCAAGGGAACGCGTACAAAGCGCCAGAAAGTAGTGTTTCCGAAAGTGTTGGTGACAACACCTTCCAGAATGGTATCCGAGTCATTTGCGATATAGGAATCGAAGATTTCCTTTGTGATTGTTTTGCAGCACATATAAACCTCCTATGGTTTAGAGGGTATTTTTCTTCAGAACGACGTAATGAAAGCCGATAAGCTGCTTTGGCACATCAACGGAGGACTCGTCGTCCGGGTCGTAATAACCCGTCTCGACTGAAAGCCCCATAGCTTCCATGCCGCTCGCAACCACCTCAAGCTCCTGTTTGTTGTGGGAAACGATAGTGTTTTCCACGAACTCCACAGTGTTTTCAGATTTGGATGCAAGGCGCTTGCCGTAAACGATATAATCGAAATTTTGAAGAAAAATTCCGGAAGAAAGGTCACTGAGTTGCTTTTCGGTGATGGCTTTCTGACGATTCAGATAATCGTCATTCATGGATTTAACGCATGTTACATCTTCATCGACCCAAAGGATGCGTTTCGATTCATCCCCGTCAGCACGAATACCGTCAGCAATGATGGCAAGAGGCTGGTCAGTCTCCATATCATCATCACCGGCGTAAAGATGACCCATTACGATGTCGTTGGTATCGTTCGGCAGCTCGAGGCGGAACCAAGAACCGTGGCGATGGCTTTTAACGTTATCGGTCGTAAGCCAAATGCCGGGATAGGACTCTTTGGTTTCTTCACCAAGAGAAAATTCCGCATTGGCACTGTCTGCGCCAAGAACTGTTGATACGGTAAGAGAAATAGGCGGCTTCTCGTCTTTCGGCCAGAACGCCTCGATAACTTTCTCGATAGGGACGACGACAGATACGGGTTTTCCGCTGAAATTAGAAGAAAGTTTCAGTTCCATGTTAATGTACTCCTTGTTATAATTGGTTGTTTTTAGATATCGACGTAGTAGTATCCCGTCAGAGAATCTACCTCACCGCTGCGTTTGTCTTCCTCAGGGTCGAAATATCCGGTAACGGCATCGAAACCCATTGAATCCAACATATCCGCAATGCGATTTACAGTAGTTTCGTCCTTTGAGACAATCATGGATTTGTCATACTTTACATAGCCGTGCGTGGCTTCCTCCAAACGCGTTCCGAAATCGGCGTAGCTGAACGGTTGGTCAAACTGTTTCTCAGTGGCGGCAAACAGCTTATACTTGTTTTCACCCTCGGACTCTTCACAGAAATCCTGAATGCTGACGGTTCTTTTGTTCGCGAAAACGATTCGCGGAGAATCGTCATCAGCTGCCCGATAGCCGTCCACAATGCGAAGCAACCAATCATCGCTTTCCGTTTCGTTGTTACCGGAATACAGGTATCCGGTCACGAACGGATTCAGCGTGTTCGGAGCTTCAAGAGAACACCAGAGCGCTTCGGTGTCAAACTTTTCATTTCGACTCTCAAGGTCAACACTCAGGTAGTTCTCCTCCTTCTCATCGCAAATCGTCATGGCGGCAAGGATGGTCTCATCCTTAACCTTGGCAGACATTTCGATGCGGTTGGGTTTGCTGTTTTCGTCAGACCAGTATTTCTGAATCAGGTCTTCGATGGGAATGACAACCTTTTCGCCATTATTGCCTTTTAACGTGATGTCCATAATGCATTCTCCTTGTTATTTTTCGATGTAGTCGCAGATGTAGTTCAGTATACCGTTCTTTTCAAGGTCGTCGCCGATAAAGCCACTGCAGGAATCAACGACATTGCCGTCTTCGTCCGTGATGCAGTATTGCCAGCAATTTCCTGCCAGATAGTCACTGTATGCTTCGAGTTCGTTACGGATGCAGTCCTCGGCGCGGTGCATGGCTTCACAGCGGGATACGGGAGTATCGGAAATTCTCTGCTTCATGAAGTCGTTGATGTTAGCGACCGCAAAGCCGATGCAGGCGGAATCCCAAATGTCAGAGAACGGAACCGTGCAGAGTGCAATGCCACTATGCTCATAGATATAAATGGGCAGAATGGCATATTCGCCTGTTTTCGCAAGCGTCCGCTTTGTTTCGTTCAGGTAGTAGGCGCTGTCGATGATATCGCCTATCTTGCGGCGAGGACTTTTGAGACAGTAAAAAGTGGCTGCATTGCAGTCATTTTCGCGTGGGTTTTCGATGTCCGTGTCACGGCTTATTTCGAGGCACAGGTCGTCTTTGAGGGTGATTTCTCGGTAATCGTAAACGGTCATTTGGAATCTTCCTTTCTGATAAATGCAAAAAGGCGGGCCTCCCAAAAATCGGGAAGTCCGCCTTAAAGCAGAATTGTGAATTGTACGAACGCAAGACGCGCTGAAGTAGATGGTATCTATCGTACAGTTACTATTCTATGCCATTCGCACAGTATAGCAAATAAAAAATGCCGCCCATCCTTGGATGAGCGGCGAAGAGTTATATTTTAGATATGGAAAACAGTCCACTCGCGGTTTGGATAATCGTCGCAGAAGCTTGCGAAGGCGAGCGGCGCACCGTTGTCTTGGCTGTCCTTATTAGAGTGTACGAAGACATTGTAGTCTTCCATATCCTCAACATCATCGGCCGTGGCATCCTCGTCGAAGACATCATTGACGCTTTCCGCAATCAACTCTTTCATTTCCTCAAACGCCTCATCGAAACTGTCGTAGAAGCCCGTAAGCTCGATGCTTTCGTATTCCTCGTAAGAAAGAAGAAAGAAGGGCTTGTCGGTTGTGACTTCGTAAACGACCCACTCGACACTCTCTTGGTCATCCCCATTCCAGTAGTCATATGTGCTATACGCTCTGGGTTCGCTACTGTCAGCGTTGCGGTTCTCATCGAAGGTGAAAGAAAAGCCGTAGTGGTCTTCGTTTTCGTGCGTGATATCAGTTCCGGTAAGACCTGCATGATAGTTCTTGTTGATGCGCTGTGCCATACTGTCTTTTACTGCGGCGACCGCCTCTTCCAGCGTGTCCTTCTTGCAGATGAGGTTCGTGCAATCATAGTGTTCGCTCTTAATCACGATAAACATTTTGTGGTCTCCTTTTTGTTATATGATAGTGGCGTGTCGTATAATGCGTGGCATTATACGACCTCGTTGATGGCGTACAAAACCGAGACAGTCAGCCAATTCGGCGCATAATCCTGACACTCATATATAGCTGCCTCAGTGGTGTCGATATAATACGAGCTGGGAATCGCTTCCTCGTCGCTTCGGTCGAGGTGGCGCTTTTTGAGCTCTTCCTGATAGTCCGACTGCATAGCGGCATGAGCTGTTTCGATGGACGGGTACTGGTTCGGAAAGATTTTGAGAAACATCTCCCCTCTTTTGTTGGTAAAAGATTTTGCGAGAATAAACATACAAATCTCCTTTTTTTGACGCAAAAAGGCGGGCCTCCCAAAAATCTGGAAGTCCGCCTTAAAGCAGAATTGTGAATTGTACGAACGCAAGACGCGCCTTAGTAGAATGGTATCTATCGTACAATAACTATTCTATGCCATTCGCACAGTATAGCAAACAAAAAATGCCGCTCATCCGAAGATGAACGGCAAAAATGTTATTGGGCTTGATTCAGAAGTTGACTGAGCCAAGTTGGTCGATATGTTCCAATAGGAAGAAGCTGCCCGTTGCGATATTCTGCAACAAGTACAAATCCATTGTCATTATCGAAAAACTTGGTTTCATCGCAGTATGGCAAAATTTTGAGGACATCCTCAAAACGGTGAGAAAAGCGGGCGTTAACATCCTTAGTGGGAATATCATGCCCCCACGCTCTACACGGTTCCGAATTCGTCGAATACTTTCTTCGGCGGTATCAAGACCGACATAGTACAGACGAATATAATATCCAGCTTCTTTTGCACGTTTGCAAAGCCGCTTGGGATATCCACCGGAAAGCGTCGTCTCTTGTGTGAAATTCACACCGTCCATTAAGGCACGCTCGATACGCTCAACAGCGAGTTTGCCGCCTTCGTATTCGTCACCGCCACACTGAATGGTTAGTTTGTCGGGGTCAATCATAATACCCAAATCGCTGCGAACAACGCACAAGACACCAGCTAGGCTTGATTTCCCAACGCCGTGAACGCCGCCAATAAAAGTGCATTTTTTCATAGCATCATCTCTTTTTTGCTATTCATTATATCACATTTTGCGACAAGCGACAAATGTCTTGACTTTCGGATAAACAGCCGTTGAAAGCATACTCCGTAATTCCCCACTTGTAGAAGTTTGGATATTTCGCATAAAGAACAAACCCGCTTTTCTCAAGCAGAGGCTTGAATTCATCGATATGATATGACGAAACGGTGATGAGCGGCTTTGTACATTGCAGTTCCCTAAAAGCAAGGGTTAAGAGCATTGATGCAATGCCTTGATGGCGATGGTTTTCAGCAACTCTCAACGTGCAAATCTTCTTTTCGTCGGCATTTTTTAGAATCAAAACCGCGACTATCGCTTCATTGTCAGTGACGGCGTAAATCAGTCTTTCCCCATTTGCTAAGCCAGGGACAACGGTATCGTGATACCACTGCCGAAAATTGCTGTATTCACTGCACAAGTCGCTCAGAAAAAGATACACAGCTTCAACATCTTTTTTGCTGTAGCACATTTTCGTGATGGAATACATAGGTGCCATCCCTTTCTTTGATTTCCACTATTCATGGTATGTAATTCGCACGTTTTAGCAACAAAAAGCTGCCCACCCGAAGGTGAACAGCCTAAAGTGTTTATTCAAATGTACTTAGGATTTTCTATCCAGTAAGTGTCCGTCATCCGGCTTATTGAGCCAGTCACACCAGCTCATGTTGTTGGAAGGAAAGTCTTTTGCACCGCTGTGAACATCGTTCAGAAAGACGGCAAGATGAAACTTATCGAGTTTCCGAATCGCATCAAGGCGGGTTTCGGTCGCAGAATTCTCATCTGAAACGTCAGCCCCAACCTTTTTCCAAATTGCCCTTTCGGCTCCTTCAAAAGTTGAAAAGCGTTCGCGCTCCATCGAGAGTTCTTCGGTCTCAAACTGCGCCTCAGCAATCAATGCCCAGCGTTCGCTTTCACAGTTGGCAGAGTCCAGCAAACCGGAATATGCCTCCAGCAGCTGGTCGTAGTCATCCGGGTCAAGCTCGGTCGGGTCTACTTCACCGTGTACGACAAAATAGGTGCCATTTGGAGCTTCGAAAGTGTCGTATAGCTCGTATCGGGTTCCGCCAACCTGACGTCGCCACTGGCATGTATCAGGGTCGGTGCAAACCCAAGTCTTGGCTTCCAGCTCTGCCTGTTTCAGGTCGTCCGCCAAATCAGAGAGAGCTGCGGAGACCTTTTTGTTTTTCTCCAGGGTCTCAGTAAGACCGATGGTGTTCCCTGCTGCCGCTGCAGCATTGTACTTGAATATGGCAAAACGGTCGCTGCTGTACTTTTCAGCCATAGCCGATACTCCCTCAGGAAGATGATTTTGAAAAAGACGAATGGTATCTTTCGGGACAGAATCGGCTGGGTACTCGAGGGTTACGCGTTCACCAAGGGCATCGTGTTTCAGCTCAAAATTGTGCTTTTTGCAGATTTCGTCATACTGAATGCAATACATAATTATTTCTCCTTTTATTGTTTGAAAGCAAAAAGCAGGCCCACCGAGATGGTGAGTCTGCTGATTGTCTTGCAGAATTGTAAATTGTACGCATTTCGGCCATAGGGCTGTTATCTATCCTACAATTTCAATTTTAGTGGAATCGCACGTTTGAGCAAGTCTGCTTGTCAGACTTTCTCAACCTCATCCGAACCATAAACAATGTTCAAATGTGAACCATTGTCCCAGTGCATCAGGAGGCTGCCGGTATCATCGACACCAACAACCGTACCTTCTGTACCAAGAGGTGGTGCCTGCAGGTCATTCATTTTTACAAGACGAACACGCATCCCATTGGGGTATCCGCTGCGAAGCATTTCAACAGTTTCTTTAGTCGGTAATGTCATTGTTCTTTCTCCTTTTTCCCGGTCTGCGTCACGATACCTTCGTGGCGGTCGTTAATCAGGGCTTTGAGCAGCGTAATGTACTGGAAGAGGTCCATTTCGTCCGTCACGCCGCAGAGCGAGAAGCTCTCGTAAGGAGCATTTTCATTGTGGCCCAGCATCCAGCTATCGAGTCCCAGCGTTTTGTAGATGTACTCATAGCATCTGCTGTGCTGGAAACAGTCCATGTTTTCCTTTGCGTTGTCTGGTGCGATTGTCTTGGCTTTTGCGATAGCATCCATAAAGAACGGAATATTGCCGGATTCCCATTTGTTGAAGGTGTGGTCATGGTTATCTTGGAAGAATGCGCAAAGCGGCCACTTCTCACAGACTTCTTTCTGAGGCATCATGACGATGCCGAGAAGTTGATACTGTTCCCAGTAGAGAAAGCAATATGTGAATATGGCTTTCAGCCAGTAGCGGTTTGCCATGTCTGCGAGGTTCTCCATCTGCATATTGCGCTGGCTGTACGGAACTTTCTTGTCGCAGTAATAGCGGGCACGTACAGAAGGAATCTGGTAGAAGCAATCTTCCAAATCTTTCTGTACTTTTGCAGGAATCATGCGACTTTCCACATAAGCCATCGCAGTTTTTAAGGCTTCGCCACGGTCTTTGACCCAAGCAAAGCCGATATATGCTTTATTGCTCATCAAAGAAACCTCCGCTTTCAGTCTCTAGTATTTGTGTGTGCCAAAATAGACTGCCAAATGAGTTTGGCAAGAGTTTCCGGCGTGTTGAAGCGACTCACAGATGCACCTTTCCAAGTGCCGGTGCTGCCGTTGATGCCGTTGCGCAGCTTGATGCCGCTGCCGTTCTTCTCTTTCCAGTCGTGCAGGTTGACGGAGTAGTCGTCCAGAAGGAAGAATGTTTTGTCGATGTGGGAATGTTTCAGGCGTCTGGCGGCGGTAGCTGCTTTGCTTTCTCCGCACGGAACGAAGATGCGGTGCGCCGCGTCAACTTCCGGCAGGTACACATTCAACCAGTCGTTTTTTTCGCCTACCGAGCAGGGGTTCTCCGGCATGAAAGCCGAAAGGACATAGATGTCCAGTTCTGGACGTGTGTTGCAAAGGATTCTTACCGCGTCTACCACTGTCTGATACGGTGGCAGGTCACGGAAATAGTTCTCCTGCAGCAGGTCCTCAAAGCAGGCAGCCTGCTTCCAAGTAGCGAGTGTGCCGTCCATGTCGATGAACAGCCGAGCCGTAATGATGTTATCTGTCATAATGAACCTCCCTTATTTGGTTAAGTATGAGTGTTAATGGAGTTTTCCTCCTCGGTAGTCGTGACCTCAACAACCGTCCACCAATCCGTGAAATCGGGACCTTTGATGTAGAGGTCGCGATAGCATTCCTCAGTGGTGATGTTATCAGCCCCGTAGGATTTACGATAAGTTTTCGCCTCTTCTTTGAATTGCTTGTGGGCTTCTTCCATGGCCGATTCAAATGTGGGAAACCGGTCGGTAGAACAAACGGACGGGGCGGACATATCACTCATGTAAATGTTTTCAAGAATAAATTGTTTCATTGCTTTTTCCTTTCTTATCGGCATCGAACTCGCACGCTATGTTATTGTCGAGGCTACGGATTGCAGTTCCTTGGATGACATTAGTATGGCTCGGAATTCTTTTACCCGAAAGCGTAGGACGAATGGTAGTGATTGCTTCATCAGCGGTTTCTGCTTCGACATAGAACGCAACAGGAATTTTGCATTTGATTTCGAACATTTTTCTCATGGCTGTTCCTTTCTTGTAAACAAAAAAGCAGGCTCATCAAATGACGAGTCTGCTTTGCTTACAAACAAAACTGTAAATTGTACGGCCGAAATAGGCATAGAATGTTATCTATCGTACAATACCTATTCTACCCGGTTCGCACAACTTGGCAACTGTTCATTTTGCGTGGTGCAGTGTTTTTTCGCTGCGGCGCACAATTGCTCGATGTCAGCGGCGGAGTATCCAAAGTCGAAATACGCCATCGGCAGCTTCTTGTCATCGTGCTGCCACTCGCTGCGCAGAGCAATCCTGTCTTCATCAGCGTAAACGAACATGTCCGGAAATTTCGTTACAATCTCATGTAGCGCATCATCGCCGGTGTCGCTGAAGATATACCTGTCCGTGGCGTTTGCCATCAGTCTTACAATTTGCTGCAAATCATCCGGTGAAAACGAATAAGTCTTGCAAGTGTTTAGACAGTTCGCCAGCAGCGTTTCAGTATCAATTTTCAGACAACACATATGGATTCTCCTTTCGGTGCTTGGCTTCTACATTTCCAAATATACTCATTTCGCACGAATTGACAACAAAAAAAGAGCCCCGCATTTCTGCAAGGCTCAAATGGAACGAATCGTGTGTCAGCACAATTCATTCTGATAGCAAGCCATCCTCGTGGAGGATGTCAAAAACCTGCTACCCGTCGCTTCAGGATGACCCTGATTGACTACTCCTCTGCACCGGGAGTGAAGTCCAACGCCGATTCTCAGACAAGAATCACCGATATGGCGTTATACGAGCTCGGTATATCACCTAGGTTATGTATTCCCTGTTGGTGCCCTCGTACTGGCGCAATGAGTGCTCACTGTATAAGTACAGCTTCTTTCTACAGCCAGAAAATTCTGGTGCAGGATGTCCCATTGCCGACTGTCCTGACTTTTGAGATATAGCCTCATATTGCAATCCATCGTTTTGATAGAGCTGGTGTGACCCGATGGTGGATATTCAGTCACGCTCTACGTTGCCGTTAACCCAAGCAATCTCGGAACACCTTTTTTAGTACCTGTATCGTTCAGGAGGCAAGTACTGCCTAAGGGGTGGTGCGGTTAGACGCGACCGAGGCTCTTGCACCCCACGATGTGCCCTTCCGCGTCACGGATAGGCTCATTGGGGATGAAGACGTCGGTACGGTCCTTGCACCGTGCGGCGACGAGGCTGCTCACGATGAGCAGAGTGTCGTCGCGCTGGGCGGGAAGGTTCTGCACCTCGCCGTAGACGGTGGTCGTCAGCGGGATAGTGGTCCCGTTGAAGTCCACAGAGCCAGCATCTGCAGTCGCCGCGGAGACGCGAGCAACTATGCCGGAGGGCTCGATGGTGATGCCGGCCACGGTCACGCTATGCGGGGTCAAGTTGCGGATGTACATGTGGGACCTCCTTCGTTGTCTGCAAAACAAAAAGCAGACACGTCAAAAGGCGTGCCTGCTTGAAGTTAAGCAGGTTGAGAAACGGTTGGTGGTAGATATGGTATCTATCGTATGTATACCATTATACCCCATCCGCATACGAATGCAAGGCCTTTTTGGAATTGGAATTATTTTTTGGTTTCCTCAAAAATAGGGTTCTTCCAAAGAACTTTGCGTCCACTTTCAATGCGAGAGACAGCCTTCATGGGAATATCAGACCGGTATTTACTGTAGTCAGCGCAGTTCTCCGCAAGAAATTCTTCCACATCATTGCAGAGCTTACGCGGTGCAATAGCCCATGTAGAAATGACCTTGTTCTTAATCGTTTCAGAAGTAATCAGGTTGGAAACGGGATATTGCACCTGCATTTCTTTCCCATTGGCTTCAATAACGAGCCGAATGTTTTTTGCTTTTGCAGTCGCAACAAACAAACTACGGCACTCACTTTCCCAACAATGTGGCTTAGACTGGAACTCCAGCATCTTTAATTGGGTGAGATGTTGGACGGCAACGAATTTTTTCCCGATGCTTTTGCTGAAAGGTGTGCCATCACGAGAAGTGAGATTCTTATCGAGGACATTGACTACCCTTTCCGCCCATCCGGTAGGATTAGCGAAAAACTCGATGGTTGCGGTGTCATCAATGTGCTCAAAGAATTCACGAAGGCTTTCTTCAAATGCGGTGTCTTTCTTTTGCAGGACATACTGTTTGACAGCGTTTTCATAAGCCTCGTTCTGCAATTCGGGCGTGTTCAGATAGTCAGGGTCGAGAATTGTTTTCTGCTCCAGATAATCCCACAGTGTTTTCGTCATCTCACCCATTGCGGAATGGGGACCGGTGTAAGCAGAGGTGACATCAAACAATCGCAGGAACTCATAGCTTTCAGCATAGGTCTTTTCGTGGCCCACAACATAAGCCATAAACTCAAGGTTATGCTGTTCAGAAAAATGGTCTTTGCTCATGCTGGTGGGATAGTTACTGCACATTTGCCCAAATAATGCCTCGACACTATGCTCGCCATCGGCCATTGGGACACGAACGAAACGATAATAATATCCTTTTTCATTTTCGTTCATAACGACTCCGGAAAGTGTGAAATCAGTGGGGTTTTTGAGAAAATTGTGGAAATCTTCTTCATAAATTGTGTCTAAAAACATAAGGCTTAGCTCTCCTTCTCCAGCGTAAGCTGGTTTTTGATAATATTGACTGCATTCTTAACACAAAAAGAGCGGACCTCCCGATGTGGGAAGTCCGCTCTTCAAGCGAAATTGTGAAGTGTACGAGCGCAATGGCTGCGCCTAATATAGATGTTATCTATCGTACACTTTTATAATATGCGGTTCGCAAGTGGTGTCAATAAAACACCGACTACTTTTTTAACAAGATGAACCGAATCGGCTCGGTGTTTCGCTTTATTTGCTAATTATACCTACTTTGCAGCACTGCGCAAGGTTCAGACATGGGTTTGCAGGTAATTCTCGTTCAATAACGCAAATCCGCAATCCTGACAGGTATCACAGGCAAACCATTGTTTTTCAGCGATATCATACAGATATGCATAGGGAATATAGTCGCTCTTGGCGATATCCAAAAACACCTTTTTAGCATTCGTGCTGATATCCGACCTGCCAATAACGGTCTTGTTGATGTGGAAACGTTCTTTCCGGTCACGATGATAAGCGGTGGTGATACCACCCTTCGGACCTTCGCGGACAGGTTTCTTGAATGTGTGGTATTCTCCCTTGTCAGGGACGAGGCGCTTACGCACCATTGACCGCACCATTGACAAATCACCGAGGTTCACAAGCCCTGTGGCAAGTTCCGGGGTGTTGTAATAGGTAAGCAGCATTCGACCGAGATAGGACGGGTAGCCATCGGAATGGCAGTAGACATATTTCAGCGTACCATCTTCTTCAATGACACCGATATAACTATGCGTACTCATAGGTTATCTCCTTTTACTCTTTTCATTTTTCTTTTTCGGACGCAAAAAGCGGACCTGCCCCCGGAAAAGAGCAAGTCCGCCGTTAAGCGAAATTGTGAAGTGTACGAGCGCAATGGCTGCGCCTAATATAGATGTTATCTATCGTACACTTTTAT